>AR_comb_assmDRAFT_10077325_pt1 | contig 31068 bp, 27 predicted proteins | sample ArasoioldDNA_FD_10543 | JGI IMG/M metagenome (IMG submission 10543) | reverse complement strand
CGCATTAACCCGTGGCAGAGAAGTTCGTGGCGAAGAAAGTCACCGGAAGCTCGCGCTGCGGAACTTCTGCCGGAAATCCGTTCCGTCCAGAGTGATGATCCGGCACATCTCGTGGAGACGCGATCGCATGCGCTCTCCGATGCGGTCTCCGAGCGTTTCGCCCCGGCTTGCTGCGCGTGCCGGCGAAAGCGATCCGGCCACAGCCGCCGCCGGCTGGTCGTCGAAATTGGTCGTGATGATCGTCGTCCGGTTATCGTTATACCGCGTGTTGAGAATCAAACTCACCGTATCCCAAACCCACTCCGTCGGCTTTACTGCCCCAAGCTCGTCGAGAACGAGGACATCGGTCTCAAAGACGGGCCGCAGCACGTCAAGTTCGGTCGTCTGCACTGTCGAGTTGTAGGAGTTCTGAATCTCCTTCAACAGTTCACGGTAGTCGTAAAACAAGCAAGGAATTCCGCGGTTAACAACCAACTCCTTAACGATCCCGACTGCCAGGTGGGTCTTCCCAGTCCCAATCTTACCGATAATTAGCAGACCCTTGTCGCCCCGTGGATCGCACTTCTTCGCGAAGTTCGATGCCACGAAATGCGCCTCTGCCAGGCAAGGGTGAGCGCCCGGGAAATCTGTATCGTAATTCGTGAGTTCGCAGTGCTCGTATCGGCGTGGAATACGAGCTGCCGCCAGTAACGACTGCGCCCGCGCCCTCAATTGGCAATCGCACCGCGTAACACGGCGATCGTTTGTGCTGCTGCTTGAGTCTGAGCGTGGCACCGTCTTCCATCCGGTGCCTTCACAAAGCGGGCAAACTTCTGCGGGAGCCTTCACCACTAAATCGATTCCTTTGTAACGGGTCTAATTCGACTTTGCACTGAAACCCCGATTCGCGCAAGCCCGGAACACGTTGCCGCCTGTGTACATCCTGTGAAGGAACGTCCACTCTTGTGGAGGGCGGAGGAAAACTCGTTCCGGCCCTTTCCGAATGCCGCTCCCCTAGGCCCAATTCGGGTCTCAGAAGTGCAAAACAGGCTTCCGGCGCGGATTTTCACAGTTGACATTCGCCACAGACGTAGCACAATACCAAACGGTCAGGTTTCCCAACCCAGATTGAGCCAGATTACCTTCCCGGTTTCAGCTGGGCATGAACGAGACCTGCTAGGAGAAACTATGAATAAAGCCGATCTGGTTGATAAGATCGCAGGCGCGTGTGACATCAGCAAGGCGCAGGCCACGACCGCCATTGATACCGCCGTCGACAGTGTTACCTCTGCCCTCCGCAAGGGAGATCGCGTCGCGTTGATTGGCTTCGGCACATTCTCCGTTTCGCAGCGCAAGGCGCGGAACGGACGCAACCCTCAAACCGGCGCAACCATCAAGATCGCCGCTCGCAAAGTCGCGAAGTTTACCCCTGGGGCTGAACTCAAGAAGGCCGTCAATAAGAAATAACCGGAGTACAGGACGATTTGCCAGAACGGCAGGGGGTCGGCCCTGCCGTTTTTTGCTGCGTCTCGCTTTTCAGGAATAAATGAATAACGATGAATCGAATCTCGAAAAGAATACTTCTGTTGATTCTTGTCGCACTTACTCTCTCCGCACGGGACGCTGCAAATCTACCCTTCGGATCCTGGCGCAGGGTGTCGCAGGTTCCATCCATCGAGCCGCGCGGCGCCACATGGGAATCTGCCGGAACCTTCAATTCTGCAGTAGCAATTCACGGCAGCAAGATCGTCATGCTCTACCGCGCCCAGGACAAATCAGGCACTTCACGGCTGGGGTACGCTGAAAGCGATGATGGGCTTCATTTCTCTCGCAGGCCCGAGCCGGTTCTCAGCCCCGCCGAACCATACGAAAAGGATGGAGGGGTTGAGGACCCTCGCCTGGTTCAATTCGACGATACCTATTACCTGACCTATACCGGCTACAACAAGACCGACGCGCAGCTCTGCCTTGCCACCTCAAAAGACTTGATCCACTGGGAGCGCAAGGGTGTGATTATTCCTGCGAGCAAGGGGAACTGGAATGTGAAGTGGACGAAATCGGGCGCGATCGTCCCGAGAAAGATCAACGGGAAATATTGGATGTACTTCCTGGGAACAAGTTCCGACGGAAAGGATCAGACCGGACTCGCGTCTTCTACCGATCTCCTACACTGGACCGAAGCGACCGCAACTCCGGTCCTTCCGGTGCGACCCGGGAAGTTTGATTCACGCGTTGCGGAACCTGGGCCATCTCCCATCGTCACCTCAAACGGGATTGTCCTCGTCTACAACGGAGCAGACGACAAACTCGTCTACCGAACAGGCATCGCTATTTTTGATCGCAAGAATCCAGACAAGCTCCTGTGGCGCAGCGACTCTCCAATCTTCTTTCCCGAGCTGGATTGGGAGAAAGTAGGCCAGGTGCCGAACGTCGTGTTCGTCGAGGGAATGATCAAGCAGAACAACCGATACTTGTTTTATTACGGCGGCGCGGACAAATACATCGGAATCGCTGAAGCGTCGGCTAAGCCTTAGCCGTGCTCCCTTGACCCCTTCCCGAGCCAACCCCTAACATCAGTTGGGCTCATGCAATTTCAACATTTCTTCCTGTGCCTATGTGGTTTTACGTGGCGCGCACTCGTCTGCGGCGGCTTGCTTCTACCAACTCTGAAATCATCAGCGCAGCAATCGAAGCCCTCCTCCTCACCGCCTTCGTCCTCGATTGCCAACTTCACAGATATCGCCGCAAAGGCAGGCCTGACCGCAGAAAACATTTTCGGCGGCATCGACACGAAGAAGTACATCATTGAGACGACAGGCAGCGGCGTCGCCATTTTTGACTACGACAACGACGGCTGGCCCGACATCCTCGTGGTCAATGGCACAAGGCTGGAGAAATTTCCTGATGGGAAGGCTCCAACCAACCACCTCTACCGAAACAATCACGATGGCACGTTCACGGAAGTCACCGTTAAAGCGGGCCTCACCACGTCGGGCTGGGGACAAGGCGTTTGCGTCGGAGACTACGACAACGACGGCTGGGACGATGTCTATGTCACCTACTATGGCAAGAATCGCCTCTTCCACAACAACCAAGGCGTTTTCGCCGAAGTGGGAGAAAAATCTGGTGTCTCCGGATCGGGCAAGGATTGGGGCACTGGTTGCGCGTTCGTCGACTATGATCGCGATGGCCGACTCGATCTAATGGTCGCCAATTACGTGGATTTCGATCTCGCCACTGCTCCCGCTCCCGGAGAGCGTCCCACCTGTATGTGGAAAGGCGTCGCTGTAATGTGCGGGCCTCGTGGTCTCGCCGGTTCGCGAAACATTCTTTATCACAACAAGGGTGACGGAACGTTTGAGGATGTAACCACGAAGGCTCACATTGACCGGACCGATGGCCACTACGCCTTCAGCGTCTCTACTCTCGACTTCGATGAAGACGGCTGGCCCGACATTTTTGTCGCTTGCGACAGCACACCCGCAATCCTTTATCGTAACAATCATGACGGTACCTTCACGGACATTGCCGTCACTGCCGGCGCAGCGTTCAACGAGGACGGACGCGAACAGGCGGGCATGGGATCTACCATCGCCGACTACAACGGCGACGGCCATCTGGATATCTTCAAGACGAACTTCTCGGACGACACTTCGACGCTCTACAAAAACAATGGTGACGGAACGTTCACCGATGCCACCTCCGCCGTTGGTCTCGGCCTATATACCCAGTACCTCGGATGGGGAACGATGTTTCTTGATATCGACAATGACGGCTGGCCTGACTTGCTATTGGTTAACGGTCACGTCTACCCGGAAGTCGACAGCCAGCACCTGGGCAGCAGCTACAAAGAGCCACGCATTCTTTTTCGCAACAACGGTGATAGTACGTTCAGCGACATCTCTTCTTCCGGTGGTTCCGCCATTACGACCGCTGCTTCATCTCGCGGTTTAGCTGTCGGCGATCTATGGAACGACGGGCGGATGTCAGCGGTCATCAACAACATGAATGCGATCCCCAGTCTGTTGGTAAATCAGATCAGCAGTCCGAATCACTGGGTCGCGATTCGCACCATTGGAACGAAATCGAATCGTGATGGGATTGGATCACGCATTCGAGTAAAGACGCCGCAACGCACTCTGGTGGATGAAGTGCGCAGCGGCTCGAGTTACATTTCGAACAGCGACATGCGCGTGCACTTCGGGTTAGGGAAATCGGACAAGATCGAGTGGGTGGAAATTCGCTGGCTTAGCGGCCTTACTGAGCGGTTCTTGAATCTGCCGGTCGATCAAATCCACACGTTGAAGGAAGGCTCCGGCGCTGCTGTCGAGACAAATCCAAAGAAGCCACAATAGGCACTATTTGACGGCCTTCGCGGGTTTCGGAAAATCTATCGTGCGGACAATCTCTCCGCCTTCCTTCACATAAATCACTTGGTTTGCCTTCACATTCTTGAGAGTGTCGACCTGCCCGCTTGGCCAACGAATCTCAAGCGAGTCGACTTTCTCTGCTTTACCGATTCCGAAATGCACGCGCAGATCACTCTGCGAGAAGTAGCCGCCACCGCTGCGAACTTCATCGATCTGACGATGCGGCTTCGACTCACCCGGTTCCTGAGTCATACAAATCAGGCGCGCTCCAATACCGCTGCGATTGGACTTGGTTCCAATCGTGCGAATCTTGATCCAGTTATGGCTTAGCTTCGAATCGCAACGCAGCAATTGCGGATAGTCGTTTACGGTATTGACGACGATGTCAAGATCACCATCATTGTCAAAGTCGCCGAAGGCGGCGCCACGTGAAGCTACGGGCTCGGAGATGCCCGGTCCCACCTGAAAGGAAACATCGTCGAAATGGCCGTTCCGCAAGTTCTTGTAGACGAGCTTGCGCTGTGCATAGCCCGCTTCCGTCTTCAGTTGCTCGACCTCGGGATACACGTGGCCATTGCAGATGAGAATGTCCGGCCACCCATCGTTGTCCATGTCGAAAAAGCCGCAACCCCAGCCCAGAAACTGCGTGTGTGCGCCAAGGCCCGCCGTGAACGTCGTATCTTCGAAACTCGCACCACCCTGATTGTGATACAGCGACGGCGTGTCTCCAGCAAAGTTCGTCTTGACGATATCGAGGTTGCCATCCATATCGTAATCTGCCGCAGAAACACCCATCCCGGCCTGCGGCTTGCCGTCCGGACTCAGCGCACAACCCGCCTCGATCGCGATGTCTTCGAACTTCCCGTTCTTCTTATTCTGATAAAGGGCGCTGGCGGTGGAATCATCAGCCACGTAGATGTCGGGCCAGCCGTCATTGTCAAAGTCCGCAGTCAGCACACCTAAGCCGTATGTTCCGTTGGCACCGAGAATGCCTGAGGCTTCGGAAACATCGCTGAATGTGCCATCGCCATTGTTGTGGTACAGAATGTTCTTACCACCTTGTAATCCCGGAGGCCCGCACGCGACCATGATGCTCTTGTAGAGGCAAGGACCTGACTCCGGCACGGGCGCGGTCGCCAGATCCATATCGATGTAGTTCGCAACGAACAGATCGAGCTTGCCGTCGCGGTCGTAATCTACGAAAGCACAGCCGGTGTTCCACCGTTTACCGTTGCCGGCGACGCCCGATTTCTGGCTGACGTCGGTGAAGGTACCGTCCCCATTGTTGTGATACAGCACGTTCTTACCGAAGTACGTTACGAACAGGTCTTCCCAGCCATCATTGTCATAATCGCCGATGCAACACGCCTGTCCCCATCCGGAATGCGCGACGCCAGCTTTCAGGGTCACATCTGTGAATGTTCCATCACGATTGTTTTTGAATAGGTGCGACGTCGGCTCGCTGCCCGCTGGGAAACCCTCCAGGCGCGTGCCATTCACAAGGAAAATGTCGAGCCATCCGTCGTTATCGTAGTCGTAGAACGCAACGCCGCAGCCGGTCGTCTCGAGCAGATATTTGTTTTTGTGCTCGCCGCCATAGACGGTCTTCGCGTTTAGACCTGCCTCGCGCGCGACGTTGAGGAAGCTGACTCCAAGATCAGCAGGTTTATCTGGCGATGCTGCCTTCTGTTGTAGCGGACTCGCCCACAACCTCGGCCTGGCGATCGCCAACACGTTTTCCAGCGAAAGGACCAGCGCCGAACGGCTCAGCGAGTTCAGAAATAGGCGGCGTGAAGAAGACAAGAGGTCGGTACCTGGGTCGTTCGGCTCGTGCTAAAATTCGCCCCTTCCCTCTTATATGCAAGGGAACCGCGACTTTGCAAGCAGCGGCGAAGCCAATCTCCTGGCCCAAGAAGGCAGCGATGAATCCCTGCAATCCGCGGTGTTCTGCTTCCACGCTCAACTGTTTGAAACGCATTTGTTTTGTTTCATTCCTGCTGGTCGCAGTTCACCTCCAAGCCCAGCAATCTCGCAATTTAGAACTAAGCCGTCCGATTCGCTCTTGGGAGTTCCTCCCCGTCGTAGGATCCCGAGCGGGGCTCTTTGGCAACGAAGCCGGACGATTTGAAGCCTGGGTCTATCCCCTGAAGCTGTTTCGCGATCTTCATCTGACCTTCCACGTCGGCGACCGTGCTCTCCCAGCCGAAAGTCTCGCGCGCACGTTGACTGTTCATCCGGAGTCCGCCTCGATCCTTTATGCCGGAGATTCTTTCCGAGTGCGCGAAACGCTCTCTGTCCCAATCAGCGAACCCGGGGCCGTAATTCTGCTCGAGGTCGAAACGGAACAACCTCTGGAGATCGAAGCCGCATTTACCGACGACTTCCAACTCGAATGGCCCGCCGCGTTAGGGGGAACTTACATCACTTGGGACGAGAAAGAACATGCCTTTTATTTTGGCGAAGAGGCTCGAAAGTTCGCCGCACTGATCGGGTCGCCGACTGCAACCGATCCCCAGGTTGCTTATCAGACCAACTATTCATCGACTGAAGAAAGTTCGATGCGTTTGGGAGTGACGCAAAAAGGTCGAGGGACGAAAGCCATCGTCATCGCCGCATCGGTCGCCGGTCCAGAGGAGGCAATTAAGACTTACGAACGCCTGCTTCCTGCATATGAACAGTCCGTGCGCGCGTCTGCAGACTTCTACCGCACGTATCTCGACAAAACTGTGAGCCTCGAATTGCCGGATGTCGCTCTCCAGCAGGCATACGATTGGGCGCGAATCAGCACTCTCCAAGGACTTGTAAACAATCCCTATCTCGGCACCGGGTTGGTGGCTGGCTACCGCACTTCAGGCGTGGGCCAGCGCCCCGGCTTTGCCTGGTTTTTTGGACGTGACTCGCTCTGGACCGATCTCGCCCTCAACGCCGAAGGAGACTACGCCACCGCGCGAACTGCCCTCGACTTTATCAGCAAATATCAGAGGGCCGACGGCAAGGTTCCGCACGAAATCTCGCAGAGCGCGAGTCTGGTTCCCTGGTTCAAAGATTACCCTTACCCCTACGCCTCCGCCGACGCGACACCTCTCTTCATCATTGCCATGGAAGACTACGCTACACAAAGCAGTGATGTCGCGTTCGCCCGTGACAAGTGGGACAACCTGTGGCGCGCTTACCAGTTCATGCGCTCCACCTACGATTCCGACGGTTTCGTGCAGAATGGCGGCGTCGGGCATGGGTGGGTCGAAGGAGGCCCACTGCTGCCGGTCAAGAACGAGTACTACCACGCCGGACTCGGTGTCGAAGCGCTGCGCGCGCTATCCAATCTCGCTCGGCTCTTGGGAAAGGATGATCTTAGCAAACAACTCGCCGCCGAATTTGAGAGGGGCAAACCAGCGCTCGATCAGGCTTACTGGTCTCCACAAGCCGACAGCTATGCATTTGCACTGAAGCAAGACAATCAGCGCGCTGACGAGCTCAGCGTACTGACCACCGTTCCCATGTGGTTCGGATTGCCTGATCCGAGCCACGCAGACGACACCATCTCAAAACTTGCCGCTGAAGAACATCAGACCGACTGGGGTATGCGGATCATCTCGAACCGGTCAAAGAATTATGACGGATCCGGCTATCACTATGGCTCCGTCTGGCCGCTGTTCACAGGCTGGGCGTCCGTCGGCGAATACCGCTACCATCGGCCATTTCCTGCGTACGCCAACCTGCGAGCCAATGCGCTCCTAGCCACTGACGGCGCGCTCGGTCATTTTTCAGAAGTCCTATCCGGCGACTATAACCAGTCGTTTTCTACGAGTTCTCCTCATCAGATCTGGTCGGCTGCAATGGTCATTAGTCCCATGCTGCGTGGCATGTTTGGCCTGCAGACGGACGCGGAGAAGCACCAGATTACACTTGCTCCCCATCTTCCCGCGGACTGGACTTTCTTTACGATGCGCAATGTTCACGTCGGCACGGCGTCGGTGGACTTCCAGTATCGAAAGACCGCTGACACGATCATGCTCGAAGCCAAACGAAGCGGAACCGGCGACTGTTGGATCGACTTCTCACCCAGTTTTAGTTTGCGAACGAAAGTCGTCAATGTGGAATTGAATGGCAAACGCCTGGATTTCAAGATGTTGCCCAACCGAAATGATCAGCACGTCGCAGTACGTTTTGCCGCCGCGGAAAAGACGAGCACGCTGATCATTCACATGAAGAACGATTTCGGACTGACTTTCGATAATCACTTACCTCCGCTGGGAAACGCGAGCCGGGATCTTCGCGTACTGTCGGAGACGTGGAATCCCTCACGAACGCTCCTCACGCTGAATGTTTCAGGACGTCCAGGTTCCAGCTACGAAATGGCCGTGTGGAATCCGGGCCAGATCTCTTCGGTGGACGGCGCAAGCCTCAACAGCGTGGGGAAGTTGGAGATCAAGTTTGCGCCGGCCCAGTCCGATTCTTACGTTGAAGAGAAAGTGGCGATCCGGTTCAAACCTTGAACCTCGCGACTGCACAAGGCTTGATTGAACGCGTTACACTTTGTAAGTAGCCGGTCTGCCCGATGCACGAACTCTCCATTGCGATGAGCATTGTCGACGCGGCTCTCGACGAAGCGAAGCAGCGCGGCGTGCAGGTAACCGCCGTGCATCTGAGGCTTGGACCACTGTCAGGAGTCGTGAAGGACGCCCTCCTCTTTTCCTACGAAGTCGCCTGTCAGGACACCCCACTCCAGGGATCGCGCTTGATCGTCGAGGATGTTCCCGTGGTGATCTTCTGCGCGAAATGCAAGGAGGAGCGAACGTTGGAGTCTGTTCAGCTCTTCGCCTGCCCGCAATGTGGCGCGCCCACAATGGATATACGTCAAGGGAAGGAACTGGAGGTCTTTGCGCTCGAAATCGAAGAACAGGAGGTTACGCCATGAGCGAGCCCCGGCTGGTCGAAGTGCGACGCAATGTTCTTAAGCAAAATGACGTCATCGCTCGTTCCCTGCGCGAACAATTCGCCAGCGCCGGAGTTTTTGTCGTAAGCCTCGTCTCCAGCCCCGGATCTGGCAAGACGACATTTCTGGAAAAAACCCTCACGCAACTGCAACCGCGCTACCGGGTCGCCGCGCTAGTAGGAGATCTCGCCACCGAGAATGATGCCGTGCGGTTAGCCCGCAGCAAGGCTCCGGTCAAACAAATCACCACCGGCACGCTTTGCCATCTCGAGGCGGCCATGGTTCAGAATTCCCTCCAGGATTGGGATCTACATCAACTGGATTTTCTTTTCATCGAGAACGTCGGGAATCTCGTGTGTCCGTCATCCTACGATCTCGGCGAGAATTTGCGCCTCGTCCTGATGTCTGTCACCGAAGGCGAAGACAAGCCGCTGAAATACCCGACCATCTTCAACAGCGCAGACGCCGCAGTCGTCACCAAGAATGAGCTCGCCGCCGCAGTTGAATTCGACTGGGAAGCCGCCCGCATGAGCATCGAGGCGGTACGTCCCGGGATGCAGATATTCCGGCTGTCCGCGAAAACAGGAGAAGGAATGCAAGACTATCTGGACTTCCTGGCCCAACGCTTGACCGAGCGGAGAACCCCAGCCCACTCGTAGACAGATCGCTGTCACCCTAGGGGAACCTGTGCCAACGCAAGCAAGGTGCGGGCAACATAAGTCAACAACAACGCCAACGTGGCAGCCACGATCACAGGCCGATAGCGGGTTTCGAGAAGATCCGCCATTACTCCTGAAACAAAGATCAACAGAAAAGGAATCGCGCCGAGCAAGAAGCCAGCGCCACCCTGATGCGGCTGTGCCATCGCCAATCCGAGAAACAACACTGCAACCATCAGAGGTGCCGTATTCCCAAAGTACCGAGTGCGAGGCCACGCAATGTAGGTCACGATTGCAACCGGAAACGCCACTGCCAAAGCCGGACACGCCCGGCCGATCTCTAACGCGACCTGTTTATACACTCCCGCTACCGAGAACCCCTGCAACGTAGCATCCCAGAAAACTGCCTGTCGCAGACTCTCTCGAATCGCGTGCGGCTGAAAGAAATAGAACACCAGAAAAAAAAACACTCCAGCTGTACACGCAGCAATCCAGATCACGAATCCGGCCTTGCGCCTTACCGGTGCCACATAGAAAAGAAATCCCAATGCCAAGGGGACTACAACCCACAAAGAGAACTGCGATCCAACTGCGATCGCAAATGAAACGCCAAGCAGTAGAATCCGCCGCCAGTTCCACAGCACCACCTCGCGCGGTGCGTAAAGCGTATGGGCCACTGCAATCGCTGTGAAGATCGCTCCAAACGCACCCCACACCGCCACAATTTCCGGCCACGTATGCCACGCCGCGCTGGACTGGATCATCGCCGGAGAAAAGCAATATAGGGTTAGTGCGACGAAGCCACCCGTGTTTCCGCAAAGCCGGCGTGCCACGTACCAGAGGGATGCCCCAAGGAGCATTCCGCACGCTAGAAATGGAAGTCTTGGCAGCCACCGCCAGTAAGCCGCGGAACTCGCATTTAGCTCGCTCGGCCAGACCAACAGAGGCGTTCCCGACACCACGTACAGTAGCGGAGAATGCTCCGCATCGAACCCGGCCTCGCCGATGCCAATTGCGATTGCCGATGAATCCTCCGGCCCCTCAGTAATCGGGGCTCCCGCAACTCCGCGGCCATGCCACTGCTTGAGCCCCTCGCTGATACGAGTCGCCTCCTGACTCTCCAAGCCGGGCGCAACGCTGAGTTCGGCATGGACCAGCCACACACCTTGAGCCAGAAACGCCAGCAGCAGGAATCCAGCGAAAAACTGTGAACGTCCAAATCGTTCGCGCGTGAAATAGGGCCGCATAGGTCGAGCCGAGTGTTTTACCATGGCGGAGGCCCGTGCGGATACTTCGGCGATGAGTAACTCTCCAATCGATCTCAACACTTCGCCCGAATCGAGCGCTCCCCCGCCGGCTTCTGGACCCGAATTCGCCATCGCCTCACAGTCTTCTTACGCGCATACCCTCTTTTTCGGACCCGACGGTCTCCGACCAGGTTGGGGATTCGCGTTTTACGCCGCGGCATTCCTCCTATTGCAGAAACTCACCGTGAGTCTGGCTTGGGCTCACGAACTCGGTCCAGATGCCCTGTGGTCTCAATTCCTGGAGGAGGTTGGGAATCTGGCCTCAGCGGTCATTCCGTCGGTAGTCTTGGCGCGAGTTGAAGGTCGTCCGTGGTCCGCATATGGATTACCGGGCAGGCAATTCCTCGGCCGGCTGTTCTGGGTCGGATCACTCTGGGGACTCGGGGCAATCAGCCTGCTCATGTTGACGCTCTACGGCCTGCACTATTTCACTTTCGGCCATCTCGCATTGCACGGCGCGCGACTTCTGAGGTTCGCAGCATTCTGGGCCGCGATGTTCCTTCTGGTCGGGCTATTCGAAGAGTTTCTCTTACGTGGATATTCGCAATTCACGTTGGCACGAGGAATGGGCTTCTGGCCCGCGGCCATCGCACTCTCTGTCATATTCGGATTGATTCATCTCCGAAATGGCGGCGAACACTGGCAAGGACTGTTGGCGGCAGCGTTCATCGGATTTTTCTTCTGCCTTACTCTCCGCCGCACCGGCAATTTGTGGTTCGCAGTCGGATTTCACGCTGCATGGGATTGGGGAGAAACTTTCTTCTACTCCGTGCCTGACAGCGGAACTGTGTTCCCTGGACACCTTCTGCACTCCTCGCTCAATGGCCCCGATTGGCTGACTGGCGGGTCGGTAGGCCCGGAAGGAAGTGTCTTGTGTTTCGCCGTAGTTGGCCTGATATGGTTCGCATTCGAGCGCGTGTATCGGCCCAAGGCTGCTTAGTCAGACCACAGTCATTCGTTCCTTTTCGGGAGTTCTGCTGGGACGAATGTGGACTGTGTAAATCCAACAACTCCTCCTCACCCTATACTGATCTCATGCCTCCGGATGCAGACCTACTCACTCCCCTTCGCCGCTACTGGGGATACGGTGCATTCCGGCCATTGCAGGAGCGAATCGTGCGCAGCTTGCTCGCGGGACACGATACCTGCGTCGTCATGCCCACCGGCGGGGGGAAGTCCTTGTGCTACCAGCTTCCCGCAGTGATCCTGCAGCGCACAACGGTCGTGATCTCCCCTCTGATCGCGCTGATGCACGATCAGGCCGCCCAATTGGCACAGATGGGGATTTCCGCTGCCGTTCTCAATAGCACGATGAGCAGCGAGGAACAGAACCGTGTTACGCACGATGCACAAAAGGGAGCTTTCCGGCTGCTCTATCTTTCGCCCGAGCGGTTGCAACGCGCCGACACCGTGGCCTGGCTACAACGGGTGCCCATTTCGTTCTTTGCCATCGACGAAGCTCACTGCATCTCCGAATGGGGACACGAATTTCGCCCTGAATATCGCCAGTTAAGCCGATTGCGTGGCAGTTTTCCTGACCGGCCGATTGCTGCTTTCACAGCCAGTGCTACCCGTCACGTCCGCCACGACATTCTGACCCAGCTCGCTCTTCGCAATCCCGACAAGTACATCGCCAGCTTTCATCGCCCCAATCTGAGTTACCTTGTCCGCGAATGCAGAAGTTCGAACCAACCCTCACTCTTGGTCAATGCACTCCGCCACTATCGAGATGGAAACGTCATCGTTTATTCGCCAACAATCAGCCGAGTGGAAGAAACGGTCGACTTCCTCGCGGATCAGGGAATCGAGGCTCTCCCCTATCACGCCAAAATGCAAACTGAAGAGCGGCGCCGCAATCAGGAGCGCTGGATGTCCGACGAAGTACGGGTGCTCGTCGGCACGATCGCCTTCGGCCTGGGCATCAACAAGGCCTCGGTTCGTGCTGTGATCCATCTTTCGCTGCCCAAATCGCTGGAGCAGTTCTATCAGGAGGCCGGACGCGCCGGACGCGATGGCAATCCTGCCGACTGCGTCCTTCTCTGGCAAAAACGCGATGCCGGCGTGCTCGGATATTTCGCCAATCAGATCGTCGATACAGCCGAACGAGATCGTGCCTGGCAACGCTACTTCACGATCCGTGAATTTGCCGAGTCCTCCAAATGCCGTCACCTGCAGATCTGCACTCACTTCGGCGAGACTCCCAAGTGGAGCTCGTGTGGAGCTTGCGACGTGTGCGGAAGTCTTCCCGTCTGGCTCGGCAGGGCTGAGACCGTGGCTGCCAGCCGGTCAGCCGTCCGGCGGGCGTTCGCCCAAACGCCACCTCCGCTGCAGCATGCGGTCGAACCCGATGGCGAGTTGCGCGAGTACTTGCGCGAGTGGCGCAGGACTACCGCAAAAGAACAGGGCACGGCTGCCTTCGTCGTCCTTCACGACACAACTCTCGAGGAAATCTGCCGCGTTCGCCCCACGACCATCGCTCAACTCCGTACCGTCACCGGAATCGGCGAGCGCAAGTCCGAACTATATGGACAAGAAATTTTGGACGCGATCCAACGCTACCGCGAAGGAGCGCGCGCCTCTGCATTGCCCCAGCCAAAAACGGCACCCGCGCTGGAGACCCTGCAATTATTGCGAGAAGGAAAGACTCTTGAAGAGATCGCTCAGATACGTGGACGCCAAATCGCAACCGTCATAAACTCAGTGGCAAACCTCGTCGAAAACGGCGACATCTCCTTCCAGCCTGCCTGGGTGGACCGCACTAAACAGTCTGTGATCGAAGCGGCTTGCCTGCGTGAAGGCGTGGACAAAATCGACCGGCTCAAACCGCTCAAAGAGGTTCTGCCGCCGGAAGTTACTTATGACGAAATTCGACTGGTGCTGGCTAAGCTGAGAAAGGAAAAGTCGAGCAAGAAGGAAATTCCCGCCTAATACAGACTCTTCTCAACCGGCAGAAGCTGTTTCGCTGCATCACGCCCTGAGCGGACACAATCAGGAACGCCGATTCCGCGATATGCATTTCCTGCCAACGCCAATCCTGGCAGCTGCTGACGCAAACGCTCGATCCGCTCCAGTCGCTCCAAATGGCCAACCCCATATTGCGCCATCGCCGACTTCCACTTGTAGACGCACGCGAACCGCGGCTCAGCACGTAGGCCAATGATCTGCTGCAATTCATTTCTCACGATGCCAACAATTTGTTCATCAGTCTGCGGCCAGACAGCCTCTGCGTTCGATCCCGCAAAAAAGCACCGCAACACGGCGCGATCGGCAGGAGCACGCTGCGGAAATTTGTTGTGCACGAACGTTGCCGCCAGCAATCGCTTTCCCTCGCTGCGAGGCACAAGAAATCCGAATCCCGGCGGAAGAGACTTCCGCACATCGCGGTCATATCCCAGCCCCACTGTGATCGAAGAACTGTACTGGATCGCGCGCAATTCCCCGGACAGTTCCGCGCTTGCCATGCCCAGAACGTTGGCCGCGGCCGGTCCGGGTAATGCGACAATGACGCCATCAAAATGGTCAGACTGCAATCCCGCCGAAACTACCCAGCCGCCGGCCTCGGGCTGTATCGCTTGCACCGGAGTTCTTGTCTGAAGAAAAGACGCCGTCAGTCGCGATGCCAACGTCTCCGTCAGACATTGCATCCCATTCTTCAGCGAGGTGAATAGGGGTGGCGGAGGCTTCTTCGGTCCCGGTGCAGATTTCATCTTCTTCCGCGCAGCCAGCATGGCGCGTCCAAGACTCCCGTGAGTGCGCTCCATTTCAGCGAACCGCGGAAGCACGGCGCGAACGCTCAGGCTCGCCGATTCTCCGCCATACACACCTGAGAGCAGCGGATCTGCCAGCCGATCCACCATCTCGCGCCCATAGTGCCGTTCGACAAATGCCGCGACGGACTCATCATGATCGACCGCGCGCGGTGGATGATAAAGTTCCTGCGCCATCCGCAGCTTCGTCTTCCACGAGAAGAGAGGGGAAAGCCCAGTAGGCAGAATCTTGGTGGGCACCATGAACATCAGGCCGTCCGGCATCTCCACCAGACGACCGTGTGTCAGGATGTAGGTCTTCCGCTCCGCATCGTTCGAGCCAATCAGTTGATCGCCAATTCCCAGAGTGCAGCAGAGGTCCGCCGCCCAAGGTTTTTCGGTGACAAAAGAATCGGGACCCGCCTCGACCAGGCACCCATCGACGCGTTCGGTTCGAAGCACTCCTCCAAGGCGCGGAGAAGATTCGTAGAGAGTGTATTCGACGTCGACTCCGCCAAGCCGGGCCTGCTCAAGTTCGAAAGCCGCGGCAAGGCCGGAAACACCTCCCCCCACAATTGCGATGCGTGTCATCGCTTGCGACTTCCGGGACCCGGCGCGCGCGGAGTGTATTCCTGTACGAAGCGCACCAGATTCTTCACGTTCTCGACTGGCGTCTCGGGCAGGATTCCGTGCCCTAGATTGAAGATGTGTCCGGGACGTCCGCCGGCGCTGCGTAAAACAGCTTCAGCACGCGATTTCAGTTCCTTCCACTCGGCAAACAGCAAGACCGGATCCAGATTCCCCTGCACCGCCGGCTTGTATTCGAGCCTTTCCCAGCCTTCGTCGAGCGGAATGCGCCAGTCGAGCCCAATCACATCCGCTCCTGTTTCCGCCATCGCGGGCAACAGCGTCGCGCTGTCAGTCCCGAAGTAAATCACCGGCACTCCTGTCTTCTGCAACTTCTTCACCATGCCCGTCACGTGCGGCAACACATACCGACGGTAATCTTCAACACTCAGACATCCCACCCAGCTGTCGAAGATTTGAATGGCATCTGCTCCGGCGCGTACCTGCTCTGCCGTGTACGCCGAGGTCACGGCCACTAGCTTAGCCATCAGCGCGTCCCATTCGGCCGGGTGGTTGTACATCATCTTTTTCGCATGAACGTAATTGCGCGAGCCGCCGCCCTCGATCATGTAGCTGGCCAGCGTGAATGGCGCGCCGCAAAAGCCGATCACCGGCACACGGTCGTCGAAGTGCTTTGCAACAAGTGCCACCGCCTCGGCAACGTATCCGAGTTCCGACGCGCGATCGGTCTGCAGATTATCGATATCCTCCTTGCTGCGAACAGGCTTCTCGATCACCGGCCCTTCGCCCGCCGAGAAGTGGAAGTCCAATCCCATGACCTCCAGAGGCAGCAGCAAATCGGCAAAGATGATCGCGGCATCGACACCCAAAATCTCCGCTGCTTCAATGGTGACTTGCGCCGCCAATTCCGGCTTCTTGCAGATCTCAAGGAGCGAGTGCTGCTTGCGCACAGCGCGGTACTCGGCCATGTAGCGTCCCGCCTGGCGCATCAACCAAATTGGCGTGTGATCAGCGGATAGGCCCTTGCAGGCGCGAACAAAGCTTGAGTTTGGGGCAGACATGAACCTCTGAATGTAGCACTTTCACGCCGTGGAAGAAAAACTTCGCCTACGCCAATGAAGCCATCCACAGACGGTAGAATCGCTCTATGTCCAGGTCTGACGCCTTTCTGTGGATGATCGGATTGGCGCTCGGCTTTGGGGACCTGACACAGCGTCCCGCGCAGCCTCCCCCACCGACCTTCTACAAAGACGTGCTGCCGATCCTGCAGAATCATTGCCAGAATTGTCATCGGCTCAGAGAAGTTGCCCCTATGCCGTTCGTGACCTATCAACAAACGAAGCCATGGGCAACATCAATCGCGCACGCAACTGAAATGAAGATGATGCCTCCATGGTTTGCCGACCCACGCTATGGACGCTTCGCCAATGATCCATCGCTGAGTGACTATGAAATTCATACGCTATCCGCATGGGCTCAAAACGGCGCACTTGCCGGAGACCCGCACGATGCTCCGTCGCCCAAAGCGTGGACTGATGGATGGAACATTCCCAATCCCGATCTCGTCGTAAAGATGCCGAAGCCGGTCCCGATCCCCGCGCATGGCGAAATCGAATACACGTACGAGATCGTGCCCACACACTTCGGCGAAGACCGCTGGGTGCAGATGTCTGAGTTCAGACCGGGAAGCCCCGCTCACGTTCATCATGCCGTGGTCTACATCCGACAGCCGGATTCGCCATGGCTGCGCCATGCTCCCGTCGGCGAACCATTCACCGCGTCAATGCTCACGGATCTAGCCGAACAACGGCAGGCCCACGAAACCACCAGCGACTTGTTGTTGGTCTATGCCCCCGGCAGTTCGCCGGACGAGTGGCCAGACGGCATGGCTAAATTCGTCCCTGCCGGTTCCGACCTCGTCTTCCAGATGCACTACACCGCTAATGGCAAGGCTGACAATGACCAGACCAGCATCGGGATCGTATTTACCAAAGCTCCGCCGAAGCAGCGCGTCATCACACTGCAGCTGAACAATCACGCGCTGATCATTCCTCCTGGTGTGGACGACTTTCGCGCGGAGGTTCAGGGCACACTTCCTCACGATGCGACGCTGCTCAGTCTCTTTCCCCACATGCATCTCCGCGGAAAGCGCTTCGAATACGACATTGTCCACGAGGACCGCAGTGTCGAAGTACTCCTCCGCGTCAACTATCACTTTCATTGGCAACTGAGTTACCGACTGGCCGAACCGCGACTCTTAAAGGCAGGCACGAAGCTGCGAGCTATCGCCTGGTACGACAACTCGAAGAACAACCCGCATAATCCCGACCCCAGCAAAACCGTAACCTGGGGCGATCAGACGTCAGACGAAATGATGGTCGGCTTCTTCGATGTCGCGGTTCCCGCGGCCATGGATAAGTGGAAGTTCTTCGAACGCAGTCAGCCGTCGCCGAAACACGAATAATCGAAAGCCAGCCAACCGGTGTCTAAATCACAGACGTGACCATGTTCGAATCGGTCATCACGCCAAAACGCCCGAATTGGATCTTGCGAATCCTTGCCGCAGTGTTACTGGTTGTTGCGGCAGTCTCTGCATCGCTGTGGCAAATGTCTCAGATGCCACTCAGCTCTTATCGAGGTCCACTCCCTGCACTTACTGTCTCGCAATCCGAACTCGCGTCACGCCTTGAAAAACATGTTCAATACTTGTCCCATGAAATCGGCGAGCGAAACCTCGACCGCGTCGCATCAATGAAAACAACTACCGACTACATTCGCGGAGAACTAGCTCAACTCGGCTACTCCGTCGACGAACAGAATTACATTGTCGCGGGTCAATCGGCCAGCAACCTGGAAGCACAACTCCCCGGAGCTTCGGCATCTGAGGCAATCGTCATCGTGGGAGCACACTATGACAGTGTGACTGGAACGGTAGGAGCCGACGACAATGCCTCAGGAGTCGCAGCAGTCTTCGAACTCGCGCGAATACTGAAAGAAACCAGGTTGCGCAGGACCGTTCGATTCGTCTTCTTTGCCAACGAAGAACCCCCTTACTTCCAAACGGACACCATGGGCAGCTTTGTTTATGCGCATGAACTTCACAGCAAAGGAATCCGGGTTTCAGCAATGATCTCTCTTGAAACGATAGGGTTCTACTCCGACTTTCCCGGCAGCCAAAAATATCCGCCGGTTCTCGGTTTGCTCTATCCCAGCCGCGGCAACTTCGTTGGATTTGTTTCCGATGGCGAGTCCCGCGATTTACTGCAACGTTCCATTCGCGCCTTTCGTGGATCAGCTAAGTTCCCATCCGAAGGCGTAGCTGCACCGGCTACATGGCCCGGGGTCGGCTGGTCTGATCATTGGTCATTCTGGCAGTTTGGATATCCTGCCATCATGGTCACTGACACGGCACCCTTTCGCAATCCGTACTACCACACTGTCCGCGACACAAGGGATAAACTCGACTTCCCTAAATTGGCGCTGGTCGTTGATGGACTGCGCTCAGTTATCTCTGCGCTCGCGGATGAGTGATCCCCCTAGCGCTCTTGCGGACGAGAGTTCTGCGTCCCGAGTGCGCACTTGTGCCCGTATTAAACCGACTCTGCTACACTGCAAAAACCTTTCCGGGGATCAACTTGATGACAATTCGCAAATTCATTGCGATCGTGTCCATTGGACTACTCATTGCGGCGACAAACTTGGCCATCAACACGGCACGCGCGCAGGTTCCAGCGAACCAACCCGCTGCGCCCAAAAAAGCCGAGGAGCAGTTTAAGAACATTCAGGTCCTCAAAGGAATCCCCGCCGAGCAAGTATTCCCCACCATGCAATTCATCACTGCGTCACTCGGCGTCGAATGCGATTTCTGTCACGTGCAAAATGCCTTCGAAAAAGACGACAAGAAGCCCAAGCAAACCGCGCGAAAAATGATGGAGATGATGTTCGCCATCAACAAAGACAACTTCGAGGGTCATCGCGAGGTCACCTGCAACTCATGCCATCGCGGAAGTGCCAATCCTGCAGCGATCCCCGCTGTCATGACTGAAGACATGAAAAGCATGGGCGAGCCGCACAACCCCGAAGCAGCCACCAATGAACAGAAAGCCAGCGGCCCATCCGCGGAGCAACTACTTGACAAGTTCGTTCAGGCATCCGGAGGCGCGGCTTCCATCGACAAGATCAACAGCCGTGTGATGTCGGGCATCATCGACATCGGCGGCAAGTCGCTGCCAATCGATATCTATGCACAGGATCCGGAGAAGCGCATCTCTTACACCCATATGCCCGAGGGCGACAGTGTGACTGCCTTCAACGGACACGAGGGTTGGCTTGGCGCTCCCGGACGCCCCATACGCGAGATGAATAGCAGCGATCTCGATGCCGCCGCCATGGACGCCGACCTCCATCTTGCGACGCACTTGAAGGGAATGTTCAGTAAATTGCAGACCCGAGGAACCGAGAAGATAGGCGACCACGACACCTATGTGTTGGTGGCCCAAAGAGAGAACAAGCCGCCGGTGCGCTTGTACTTTGACACGGAATCCGGATTGCTCGTTCGCCTCGTTCGCTTTGGGGAGACGGCGCTCGGCTTGTTACCCACGCAAATCGACTATACCGACTACCGCGAAGCCAACGGAGTCAAAGTTCCGTACCGATGGACTCTCGCCCGACCGAGCGGACGATTCACGATCCAGGTGAACGATTTGAAACAGAATGTTCCCGTAGATGATGCTAGGTTCGTTAAGCCCTCAGCACCTGCCGCGCCGCCGAAACCCAAATAAGATGCAATGTCGACTAGGAAGAGAGTCTAGCCCGCATCGCCCGAAGCCGGCACAACACCCGCAAGAGCTGGGTCGGCTTCAATCTTGACATCAACCTCGGCGCCGGGTTTGAGCTTGACCTTCCGGCCATCCGCATCCACCAGTCGGTTCGGAACTCGAATCTCCCGATATAGGTGATCCGCACCCTCCACCGAGATCTGCGCTTTCTCAGGTTCTCCAGTTTGCGGATGAGGTTGAATGACCTTCTCCACTTTGCCCGGCAGTGTTGCAGACGCTTTCCCCTTTTTGTTCGACACGACGGACCTCCTCATTTCCGGAAGCTTTCGTTAAATCGAAATCGGCCAGTCAGCCAACGCCGTGAAGATTTGGCGGAAAGTTCAATATCTCCCGCGCATCCCGTACGCGCCATCGGTAAAACCCTGTAGCGTACAATGGCACTCCGCGCAAATGGGTCCGCCAATCACGACGCGCAAGGGAAAACGAGAAGAAAACATGCACATGCTGAAATTCATTGGATTGCTCAGCCTAATCGCGATTTGCGGCGGCATCGTCGCTATTCAGACACATGCCGCACCCGAGGATGCCAAGTCTGCCGTCACGCATGTTCTCCTCAGGCAGCAAGAGGCCTGGAACAAGCACGATATCGACACCTTCATGACGGGCTACTGGAATTCGCCCGATCTCACATTCTTCTCAGGTGCCAAGCAGACCAGCGGTTGGCAAGCAACGTTGGACCGTTACCGCGCCACCTACGCCAGCCCAGGACACGAAATGGGCAAACTCGAATTTTCTGATTTACGCACGGAGGCTTTAGGCCCGGAAGCAGCCTTTGTCCGCGGCGCCTGGCAGTTGACCATGTCTGATGGAAAAATGCCGCACGGCCGCTTCACTCTGGTTTTTCGGAAATTCCCTGAAGGCTGGAAAATAGTCCACGACCACACATCCGCTGCCGAGTAGGAGTACAGCGCCACGTAGAGACAGCCGCCTCGGCTGTCTCGCGAGCGAAGCGGGCGACCGTGTGCCATCCTGAGCGACGCGAACGAGCTATGCACTTTCTCGGCCGTCGATCTCACTGTAGAAACACAGGTTATCGCTTCACCCGAACCTGCACCCGAGTCCCTTCCGCTAGGCTGCCATTCGTCAATTCAATTTTGCCACCCCGCACGATACCCTCGAGTTCCTGCGATACCGTCACCGCGGGAGGTCGAGCAACACTGCGCCCCATCCCGCGATCCATGGCGTCATTCGCCAGTCGATCGGCCTCCTGATTGTGTTCTCGCAGGGCGTGGCCGATCGAAAACCATTCGAGTTTCCCAATCAAATCTTTCGCGCGTGCGTGCAGGTCTTGCAGCACCGCGTTCTTCACCTTGTAGATGCCTTTGATCTGACGGACAAGCAATTCCGAATCGCTGATCACCTTCAGCGCCTTCGGTCCGTGCTCGATCGCGTATTCGAGCGCGGCAATCAGCCCCTGGTATTCCGCGAAGTTGTTGGTCTGATGTCCCAGATACTCGCTCAACGCCGCCACCTTACGCCCAGACTCGTCCTTAATGACGACCCCATAGCCCGATGGCCCCGGGTTGCCACGCGCTCCGCCATCACTGTGGGCGATCAGGTATTTGTCCGGTGGATTCTCGCGGTTGTCAAACAGCCGTGCAGATGATTGCATGATGACAGTGTATTTCCCTTGCGAAACTCAGTGTCCCCTGGGAGAAAAGTATTTGCAGCTATCGCCCTGCAGCCAACCGCGTGGCGAGCCGTGGCGGAAGTTGGGCGGCGAAAATCCGGTCTTGCGCGGACTTCAAGTTGTAGGGCGTTCGATGGAAATGGACCACCTGCTCCTCTGTATCGTACAAAGCAAATGCCGCCCGCCAGTCTCCATCTCGCGGCTGGCCCACAGAGCCCGGATTGATCAGATAGCGCGCATTGTCTTTTAGTTGCAATGGCACCGACTCCGCTTGTCCCACGGTCCGATATTCGGGACGAAATCCGTCTGCCGACGATCCGTTGGCAAAGAAGCCTCCTTGCAGGTGGGTATGCCCGAAAAATGTCAGCGGCATCGTGAGGGTGATCAGCGGAGCAAGTGCATCTCCTAGTGACACGACATATTCATCCTCGTCGTTGGGAGATCCATGCACAAGCTGGACGTCAGGAAAGTCAGGCAGCGAGACCGGTCCGTGCGGCAATTCCCGAAGCCACTCCATGTTTTCCGAGGTGAGTTCGTTCCGCGTCCATATAGCTGCAGCAGCCGCCATCGGGTTGAAGTCATCGAGATTCATGAGCCCGGTAGCAGCCTTGTCGTGATTTCCCCGTACAAAGATCTTTCCCAGCTTCCGCGAACGCGCTGCGACCTCGTTCGGGCTCGCTCCATACCCGACGATATCCCCGAGATTCACGATCGTGTCGAATGACGGGGCAGCCGCCAGACATGCGTCAAGAGCCTCTAGATTGGCGTGAATATCGCTGAGGAGCAGTATGCGCACAAATCACCGGGACAAGTTGCCGATTATAGACTGACTTTCGCGCTTTGCGTATCGGCAGCGCCCGGCCCGCGATAGAATCGCCAACGTGAGATTGCAATTCAAGGGCAAGACTCCCGTTTGGGCGCAGATCCTAACCGGACTGTTGCTGCTAAATATCACTCTGCAGATTGCAACCGCCTATTGGATCCCGCGGTGGGCACCCATTCAGCCCGACCCCGCGCACTCCTACCCGATTCGCTATCGAGGCGGCCCCATCTTCTACGTTCAGCCCTGGCTCGGCACATATTCCGACTATGGCTTGTATGTAGGAATCGCGCTAGTGGTTTTGTTCTTCCTGCTGCTGTGGCTCAACCGCGACAACGTGGAGCGCCTCCGCTAGGCGTTCACTACTGGACAACGTGCCCAGTGTCCGGGGCCGACTTCCACGAGGGGTGGCAATGTCTGTGCGCAACTTGGAACCCGAGACTCGCATCGTGGTTCGAACGCGCAACCCGGCGGTAAAGCTTGTAGCGCCGGAACGGTCCCCTCAATCGTTTCGAGCGGACGCTTTCGGTCGGTCTCGAGATCCGGCACAGCTCGCAGAAGTCCGCGTGTGTATGGATGCGCGGCGGCCCGGAAGATGTCACTTTTCGCGCCAAGTTCTACCAGGCATCCCGCATACATCACTGCCACACGGTCCGCCACCTGCGACACAACTGCCAAGTCGTGCGAGATAAACAGCATCGCCAGGCCAAACTTCCTTCTCAGTTCCGCGAGCAATTCCAGAATCTGCGCCTGGATCGTCACATCCAGCGCCGTCGTCGGTTCGTCCGCGATAAGCAACTGCGGACGATTGACAATCGCCATCGCAATCATGACGCGCTGCCGCATGCCGCCCGAAAGCTGGTGTGGATAATCGCGCGCCCGCCGCTGGGCATCAGGAATGGCAACATCGTTCATCGCTTCCACTGCCCGTTGCCACGCTTCCGTTTTCGAAATCGAGTTGTGCGCCAGCACAGCCTCGGCAATCTGATCTCCCACACGCATAACAGGATTCAGTGCTGTCATCGGTTCCTGGAAGATCATCGCGATCCGCGATCCCCGCAGTTGCCGCATCGATTCCTCAACCAGCGTGGGGAGACTCCGCGATCCCGTACCATTTTCCGAATAGAGAATATCGCCCGAGATGCGAGCCTGCGGCGGAAGGAGCCGCATGATGGCAAGAGATGTAATGGACTTTCCGGAGCCGGATTCGCCGACAAGTCCGAGGACCTCACCTTGGCCGACGGTCAAGTTCAGATCGCGCACTGCCGACAAAAAGGTGGGGACAGCAGCGCCCACAGCCGCCTTCGCGGGGAATTTGATATTCAGATGACGAACGTCGAGCAGAGCAGACACGCCAACATACTAGCAGCCAAGAAAGCAAACGTAGCGACACCGGCTCGCCCGTCCCGGCGAGGTCGAAGACCGGCCGCTACTGCCCCAAAATCAAAGGCAGCCCGTTCTTGCCACTTCCGATCACAACGACTTTGGCATTCGAGCTTTTGGCCAGATTCTCCGTCGCCTCGATCCCTTTCCACTCCAGCAACGAAGGCGTGATGCCCTGCGCCACAATCTGCTGAAAATCCCGCACTCCCGCGGCTTCAATGCGTTTTCGCTGTGCCTCCTGCGTTTCCTTCTGCAAACGGAAATTCATCGCCAGCGCTTCCTGCTCTGCCTGTTGCTTCGCCTCGATCGAGGCCTTCAGCGTCGCGGGCAACTGAATATCGCGCAGAAGGACTGCCTCCACGATTAAGCCACGTTGGCTCAGTTGGCTGGTCACCTGATCTTGAATCTGTCTCGCCACTAATTCGCGCTCGCCGGTGTAGAGGGCATTGGCCGTATGCGATGCGGTGGCTTCACGGATCGCCGACCGCAGCGTCGGCTCTACGACAACGTTTTCATAGTCAGCGCCAATCGTCTGGAAAACGAACGCAGCTCGGTCTGGATTCAAGTGATAAATCAATGAGGTATCTAGTGCCATCATCAGGCCTTCACTCGAAGGAACACTGGCGGACTCCTTAAGGGTCTGAGTCTGGACGGACATCTCATTGTTGGTCTTCAGGGGATTGATGAGGTGGATGCCCTCGCCCAGAGTTCCGTCTTTCTGAACGCTGCCAAACAGCGTCAGCACGCCGACGTGCCCGGTGCCAACGCGTGTCACCGAACTGAATAGCAGGATGATCAGAATGAATGCCGCTATACCGATGCCGATCAGCCGCAACAGTGCCCCGCCATGGCCCCCTCCGACATTGATCACTCTTCCCTGATTCGCGTCAAAAATCGTCATTGCAGGTCTCCTGGGAAAATTCTAGGAGCGGATCGTTCGCGGGATAAGTGCCTGATTAGGACCATCGATCGCAGGGTAGCGTGATGCCGTCCCCCCCGATGCCTGACACCGCCCCGATCTTTGCCTTGAATCTTGCCCTGCCCCCACCGCATCTCTTACAGTAACTCTATGAGCAAGATCCACATTCCTACGCCCTTGCGCCAATATGTTGGCAAGCAGGCCTCGGTAGATGTTTCCGGCGCAACCGTCGGCGAGGCCATGAATGCGCTGGTCGCGCAGCACCCTGACCTGCGCAAGCACCTCTACACCGACGAGGGCAAGCTTCGCGCCTTCGTGAACCTCTACCTCAACGATGAAGACATCCGCTATCTGCAGAAGGAAGCGACCGCTCTCAAGGACAGTGATGACATTTCCATTGTGCCCTCCATCGCCGGAGGCGCGGCTTGATTGGGGATTTCGCGAGTACCAGCTTGATGCCTTCCATGACAATGCGCTGCTGTTGTTGTCCTTCCTGTCGATAGTGTGTCTGAGCGCGTTCTGTCGATTCCCAGCAGGTCAAAACTCAACGAGGACTTTATGGCCACCACCACAGAAATTCCGGTAACTCTCAATAAAGACGAAATCCTGCGTTATTCGCGGCACCTGATCATGCCCGAGGTTGGCATGGAAGGTCAGCAGAAGCTGAAAGCCGCACGCGTGCTCTGCATTGGCACAGGAGGTTTGGGTTCTCCTCTCGCGCTGTATCTCGCAGCCGCAGGCGTCGGAACCCTCGGACTCGTCGATTTCGACGTGGTGGACTACACCAACCTGCAGCGCCAGATCATTCACTCCACGGCCGACGTGGGTCGCAAGAAACTTGATTCCGCAGCAGACAAGCTGAAGGGCCTTAATCCGTTTCTGAACCTTCGCACCTTCGACACAAAGCTCAGCAGCGCCAACGCTCTCGAACTCTTCCGCGAGTTCGACATCATCGCCGACGGCACCGACAACTTCCCAACCCGCTACCTGGTGAACGACGCCTGCGTTCTGACCGGCAAGCCCAATGTCTACGGATCAATCTTCCGCTTCGAAGGCCAGGCCAGCGTCTTCGCCACTGAGGATGGTCCCTGCTACCGATGCCTCTATCCCGAGCCACCACCACCCGGACTCGTTCCCTCTTGCGCCGAAGGCGGAGTACTGGGAATCCTCCCAGGCCTCGTGGGTGTAATGCAGGCCACGGAAGTGATCAAGCTGATCCTCGGTGTGGGTGATCCTCTGATCGGACGCCTTTTGCTCGTCGACGCGCTCGGCATGAAATTCCGGGAACTCAAGCTGCGCAAGAATCCCGACTGCCCCGTCTGCGGCACCCATCCCACCGTCACGAAGCTGATAGACTACAACGAGTTTTGTGGTATTCGTGGGGAGGAAAAACCTGTGGGTAGTGGCGTTCCCGAAATTCAAGTCGAAGAATTGAAGCGCCGTTTGGATGCGAAAGACGACTTGTTCGTGCTCGATGTTCGCGAGCCGCACGAATACCAGATCTGCAACCTCGGCGGATATCTTATCCCGCTCAACGATCTACCCAAACGCGTCAACGAACTCGACTCGAGCCGCGAGATCGTCGTCCACTGCAAGATGGGAGGCCGCAGCGCCAAGGCGGTCGCCTTCCTGCAGCAGGCCGGATTCGCCAAGGTCCACAACCTTGCAGGTGGCATCACAGCGTGGTCCGACCGCGTAGACCCTAAAGTGCCGAAGTACTAAATAGCAGCATTAGCGGCCGGCTACCAGTCTAGAAAAGGGAGCGCGAACGGGCTCCCCTTTACGTTGCTGTTTAATTCGTCTTTTCCAAGGTTGCGCTGAGGTTTGCGTCCGACCCGACATCCGTCGAAATCTCACGCGTCCAGTCCTTGCACCCTGCCATCTTTACGGTGATGGTGTGCTTCCCGGGTTTCAGTTTCAGGGTTGCCGGAGCGTTCCCATAGAACTGACCATCTGCATAAACCTCTCCGCCACCCGGGTCACTGGTCACGCTTACCGTTCCGATCCCTTCCGTGTTGGCAGCAGGTGTTGACCCTAGTGCAAGGCCCGGAGTCTTGTTCTCTTGAGGCTCCTTCGTGACACTCGTCGTTAATCCGACGGGGACGAACTCACGATCCTTCTCGCCGAGCGAAACCGGCGCCCCGCTGACGCCCTGCAATGCAACCAGAATTGCCCGGTAGTTATCCTTATCTCCTTGCAGCAATATTCCAGCGTTCTTGCCATCAGGGCCGGTGTACTGAATGCCGATATAGTGCAATCGAGTCTTGTGAAATAACCCAAACAGTGCAACGGGAGACACAAGAATCGCAAGTGCCACCATTGTTCCTACACGGCGGTGTGCCTCCTGCCCATAACTCAGCGATGTAACTGACTTCGGCGGAATTTCTACTTTTACTTTGTCCTTGGTTTCCAGAGTGATCGCATCTGACGTTACCGTCAGCTTATTGTCCCAGTCCTTCGGGTCCACGTGCGATGCCACCGAACCCCCGTTATAGCGGATCTTCGTAAATGAGTTGCTCTGCCCGTAGGCAGAGAGAGCGCAGCAAAGAATGAACACCACCAGTCGACGAAGTGTGGTCATGAATGCTCCTCTTAATGAGAAATCAAATTCAGAGCAACGAGAGACCATACTCTCCGCGGAAGCAGAGGGCAACAGGACTTTACTTCCCTTAAGGTTACTTGCAGGCCTAAGTTGCACTTACGTTTCATCTGTGATTCTGGCCCTTGCAATTTTCCCACGGATCGGGATAATTACCGTTCCTCTTCCCCCGGGGAGGTCCCAGTGCCTATCTTCGTCTGCGGTCGGCGTTCCGCCATAGTGTCTCTGCATGCAGCAGTTCTCATCCTCGTTCTCGGCGCGCTAGTCTGCTGTGCCCTTACAGCGCTCGCACAGAACCCTGCGCCAGGCCCGAACTCCGACCCTTCTTATCAAGCGCTCCGCAACATCGGCCTTAGCGGTGAGGCGGTCAGCGTCACGAATCTGAACTTCACCCGCGAGGCCGCCACCTTCCACCTGCACTCCGGCACCGTCTGCTTCCTCGCGCCGGTGAATGGAAAGGTCACTGGAGCCGTTTTCACCGGAGACGGCAACTTCGTTCTCGACCCTCCGCAATCGGAGCGCGCCATGCTGAAACTGCTGACCAAGGAAGACGAGTTCAGTGAGAACTTTGGCCAGATGGTTCTGCGTTTCACCGATTCTTCTTACGATGAAATTAAGCAAGCCGGAACTAGTGCGCCATCAACGTGTGACGGGGGACTACTGAAAGACACGCAGCACACGACGCGCCACAAATTCAAAAGCAATCTCGAAGCACGTATCTTGGAAGATGTTCTCAGTCCGGCCCCTGGAGCGCTCTTCGTCGCCTTCATCCATGGCAAGCGCTATGACGGCCAGGAACTCTTCACCATTGATCCACACGAGGCCCGGTTCCAGGTCAGTTTCTCAACCTATAACGAGAACAAGTCTGGCGAGTGGGCTTCGTTCCCCATCGCCGGCAAGCTTCCTACCGGAGCCGTCGGCATCCCGATCCATATTGACCACCAGCAACTGGATACCACATTCGAGAAGAATGCCAACCTGATCGGAAAGGCTACCACGCAGTTCACAGCCTCCATCGATGGCCTACGCGTTGTCCCATTCGACTTGTTCCGTACGCTCAGAGTTAGGAGCGTGAAATCCGAAGATGGCCAGGCCCTGTCATTCATTCAAGAGGACAAGAACGACGACGCCGATTTCTCCGTCGTGCTCCCTAGAGCGCTGGCCGCTGGAGACCATTACTCCGTTGTCACGGAATATGAAGGCAAAGAGGCTGTCACCAATGAAGGTGGAGGGAACTATTTCCCCGTCGCTCGCATGAACTGGTATCCGAATCAGGCCGGCAGCAGCTTCGGAAACTACGTTAGCTACGACATGACCTTCCGTATTCCCAAAGGCATGCAGATCGCCGCTACGGGGGTTCGTCTCAGCGAAAGCAACGAAGGCGGACAGAATGTGTCCACCTGGAAAAGCGAAGCCCCACAAACCGTCGCCGGGTTCAGCTTCGGCCGCTTCAAAGTCGAAGAAGCCAAACTCGAGAAACCCGAATTCTTGGTCCAGTCTTATGCGAATCAGGAATCTCCCGATTGGGTGAATTCCCTCAAGCAGGCTGTCGATAGTGATCTGCCAACCCAGCAGCGACGCATCTCTACTGTCGCGTTAGGGGAAATGAGCACGACAGGACTGAACAAGAAGGCGCTCGCTGAGGGCGAGCTTGCGGTCCAGCTCTACACCGACTATTTCGGACCTTCCTTGTTCAAGCACATGCAACTGACGCAGCAGACTGCCTGCAACTTCGGGCAGTCCTGGCCGGGGCTCGTTTGGATCCCGATTTGCTATTACTTCGATACAACCGTTCGCCACCAACTCGGCATGGATTGGGGCGACCGCGGATACTGGAAAGTAGTTACACCCCATGAAGTCGCCCACCAGTGGTGGGGACACACCGTGGGCTTCAGTTCCACCCGCGATCAATGGATGAGCGAAGGCTTTTCCGATATGTCGGCCTCGCTCTATCTCACGCTCGTGGAAAAGAATCCAAAGAAATTCCTTACCTTCTGGAACGACGAGCGCGAGTTGCTACTGGAACGCAATGCACAAGGTTTCCGTGCCATTGATGCCGGTCCTCTCACAATGGGCTACCGCACAAGCAACTCTCGCACCGGTTTCGACACGACGCGGAGACTCATCTATCCCAAGGGCGCTTACATCCTGCATATGATTCGCATGATGATGCACGATCATCAGGCTGGCGATCAGCGCTTCAAGGAAACCATGCGTGATTTCGTGCAGACCTACGCAGGAAAAGCCGCATCCACAGAAGACTTCAAGGCCATCGTCGAGAAACACATGACTCCCGATATGGACATGGAGGGAAATCACCGCATGGACTGGTTCTTCAACGAATACGTCTTTGGAACACAGCTGCCGTCTTACGCCATTGCCTCTTCTTTTGAACCCGGCCCCGACGGGGATTTCATCCTGAACTTGAAGGTGACGCAATCGAACGTGAACGAGCACTTTCATATGCTGGTGCCCGTCTATCTCGAACTAGCAGACGGAAACATTGCGTTTCTGGGACGGGCTCACATGGCAGGAAACAACACCATGGAACAACGGATCCCTCTCAAGGGCATGAAAACAAGACCGCGGCGGGCGATGGTCAACTACTATGACGACGTTCTCGCTTCGCCGAACTAACTTGTAAGACCATTAAAAGGGGGGCACCGAGGTGCCCCCTTTTGCTGTTCATAATTCGCGTTACTTGCTCGATCCAGCCTGCATGCCTTCGCCACTATCCCCAATTTCAAGGCTGTACTTCTTACCCTGGAACCGGAAACCCGCCAGAGTCGTCGATCCGTCATCGTTCTTCTTCACGACCGCCGCCGTGTTCGCGGAAGGAGCGTTCAGGTCCACAACCTTTGCCGGAACCTTCGCGACTACATTCTTTCCCTGGATGATACTGACTTCCACGTTCGGACCGGTGCCATCCCACTCGAGTTTGTAGTCTCCGGCCTTCAGCTTGGTGCCATTTACGTTGGTCGGATTCATCAATGTTAGACTCTGCTTCGATGCGGCAAACGCACTGGAGGCCAGCAGCAGAGCCAACCCCATAACAAGACTCTTCGTAACTGTCGCGAACTTCATTGCTGCTCCTTTTTTCTTTCCCGAGTAACGTCGGAAATCGGTTAGGGCGGCCCGGTTCACGACCATCGCGAGAAAACACTTGTGTTTCGCCGCGAATCGCCTCACAATGCTGCCGCCGGGGTTCAGCGCACAGGCCTCAAGCCCGTGCTCCGCTTTGGGGGTTTTCTCACCTGGGCCGCCAAACCGAGTGTGAGAGAATCCCCAGACCCC
>AR_comb_assmDRAFT_10429468_pt1 | contig 31174 bp, 24 predicted proteins | sample ArasoioldDNA_FD_10543 | JGI IMG/M metagenome (IMG submission 10543) | reverse complement strand
GCATGAATGTTGTGGAATGCTGCTAACGTGTGCATAGTGTTCCTACGGATGACGTTCATCCTCTCCACAGTCTCTCCTCACGAGCTTGATGCTAGAGACACACGCGGTGTAGGATCTTGGTAAGAGTTCGTGTGGTATGCGCTCGCATTGGCCGGAGCACTCACCTTGTCAGCAGCGGCGGGGAGGAGAGCGAGCAACTCTTCCGCGGTGAGACCCTGTGTCTCTATACCAAGGTCTTGGCGTATCTCTAGCAGCACATTGGCGACTTGCAACCGCACCTGTGGAGTGTGGGCTCCGCTGTCTCGCTCCAAGGCTCGAAGTCTGGCATGGGCCTTGACGACACCGGAACTGCCATACAGCATCAGCCGACGGTCTAGCGCTAGCAGATCTCCGGACCATGTGTCTGGGCTGCGATCTCCTGAATCGCGCCCATGCCGCAGCAGGTCGGTCCACAGGTCAAGGAAGAGCTGGTACATTGCAGCATTTTCCGTATGGAGCTGATGCACCTTGTGCTGGTTGCTTGCCTGGCGAATGCTGCTGGCAATGATCAGAGCGGCGAGGAGCGTGACAACCGAGGCGATACCGGTAACTGTAGCGACTTGGAAGTTCATGCTCCCGAAAAGCTCCCCGATACGTTTGAGTGCAAAATATCCGCCTACGCCTAGCACCCCGAGTAAAGCCAGGCTGAAGAGCACTGCGAGGCTTTGGCCGAAAAATTTCATTGATGAGTCCTCCAGTAGAATATGCTTCATCGAACCAATAGATGCTATCTGCTCCCATCACTCCTTTTATTGTGGTCTGTCCCCAATTACGCCCTGACCATCAGGGCAGCCTCCCCGATTCGTTGCGGCAGAACCTGTTGGGGCTCTCCTCCAGCGGAACCAGCAGAGCGGCTCCGCCCTACGTGGCCTATCAGGTGCTGATTAGCGTAAGTGAAAAGGTTTCGGTGCGTCACGTGTCGGCCATGTGCGATTGAGCGTACTTTGGCAGATCTGAACTGGGTGTGAGACTTCAACTCTGCCGCAGCAATCGTATCCTCGATGAATACATGGATTTCATCGAGCCGCTCCGCCTCTATGTTGCGTCGCAGACACTCGAGCAACTCGCCCCGGCGGCCGGCATCGGCACCGTGATACAAGCTTGTGAGTAAGATCATCACTATCTTCCCGCATCAAGGTGTTTCATGTCAGAAAGTAGCTCCGTCGCGTGAGCGAGCGATGGCTGTACATGCTGCTGGTGCACCGTGACCGGCAGACGTCGCGCCGCTCCTCGCTACCACTCAGTTGCACGTTGCCCAATGCACTTCATTTAACTCTGGCCCCTGAATCCGTACGACGACGTGGAGTCGAATAGTGGAAGCGCCTGCGCGAGGAATTATCCGTCCCGCTCTGGCGAAGTCTTCTCGTTCCAAGTCGTCGTCCCCCCGAGTGCATGGCAAAGTTCTGAGACCAAAGCGGCGAGCTTGGCTCCGTCCCTGAAGAACTCTTCATCGAAATTTCCCAAGGTCAAAATGAGTTGGCGCGGGTGGTCTGCCCTTTGACGGATTGACAATGGCTGAGGAGGCTCTTGGTGCAAGTAGGCATTTCGAATTTCTGCAAGCAATCCCGTTCGGGCCTGGGGCACTTCTGAATGCAACTTAACCACCAAGGATTCGTCTTCCCGCAGGTTCCCAGTTCTCTCAAGAACTGTCTGAGCTTTCGCGATTGACTCGTCCGTATAAAAGTCGGATACTACAACGCATTCCGCTGGCATCGGTCTTGAATTCCCCTGCCAGCTTTCGTCATACATCGGAGTGCGGAATAGTTCTGCCTCTCCAATCCTTAATTGAATGGGAGACGGTGTTGGTACAACAATATCCCAGGTGTCAAACCAAGTGTCTTCCCAGTCATCACTGTTAGGGTCGTCAGCCAAATAGTTCGTCAGGAAATGGCGTACCGTCCACTTCTCGAAGGTGACTCCCGGCAGCCCAAGGTCTGCGAGCATCCGGGTAACCATCTCATGAGTACCTTGATTGATAAGTTGTAGATTGACAGCAGACGCAAAGAAGGATAATCTCGGCGTCGCCTGATCAATCGAAACACTCCAGAGAATGAAATTTTCCATAGAATTTCTCCTACCCTGTAGGCGGGTTGTCATTCGGCCCACGGAAGCGAAGCGTCACCTTTGGCAGGTACTTTGCGGCTGGCTCTCCCTCCTGGTCGGACAGATTACAAGAGCGACAAAACACTACTAGATGACTTTCATCGTCATACCACGAGTTTCGCTCTGACTGAATCTGATTGTTACCCGTACTATTCCAGTGCTCGACGACCGGGGTGGTATGCTCGATTGTTAATTCTGCGCTCGTAATGATGTCCGTGTGGTTTGGCCCTTTCGGACCCGTGTTCTGGCATCGATACGTTTCCGGTCCAGCTTGAGCCGCGGCCAGCACTGCCGCCCTTGGCTTTTTGCGAAACTTCTTCTTGTAAAACTTGTCGCGGATGACCTTTCCCTGAAACTCCGGCTTGAGTTCCAATGTCAACTTATTCACATAGATTGAGCCTTCTGCCTCAATAGTTTCATCAGGACTGTCTTTGGTAGGATTAATTACGCCATGAATGTGAGCAATCTCTTTGTCTTTCGCCTCGCTGACGACAACAATCTCAAGCGAAGTCATTTTATACTTGGATTTGATAGCGGGTAGCTTCTTCTTAACCTTGTCAACCGACGCCCCCTTTGCGAGCAACAATGCGTCGCCTTCCGCAACCGCTTTGTCAAGATCAGCCTTCTTCTGTCCTTCAGTCCGTTCATCCGGCTTTTGATCCTTTTTGCCAAATAGGCTGCCCAACGACTTCTTGATCTTCTCGATGAGTCTGTCGACGGCTTGGTCCACCTTCGACTGAATCTTCTGGATGACACTCTGGATCTTCTCGCTAATGCCACTCAGCCCTAGCAGCCGCGCGAGAAAGCTAATAATGACCGGGATGGTGCGCGCCAGTGTCTGCTCAATCCAATTTGCTGCGGCGTCGATTGCGCCGGTCGCAATGCTGTGCACCGAGCTGATGATGGCTTCGACGAGCGCCAGGATCTGGTTGATGCGCTCAATGAAGAACATCACCGTGTTGTAAATCGCCAGGATCGCCTGGATGATCGCGCCAACCGGGTTGAACAGCGAGAGGAGCTTGGATACAGCGGCTTTGATGACCGTGGTGATCACCCAGCTCTGGATGGCGTCCACGATCATCTCTTTCAGGTTGGCAAGGTATTCCTTAATCTGTTCCCACAGCGCGGCGGGGCCACCTTTGAGTAGGGTCGAGATCACCCCCCAGACTTTCTCGAACAACATCACATTGCGCTCACCGATCAGCTTAACTGCTTTGGCACGGATACGGTCATAAGTTAAGCCAAGAACCTGCAGGACCAGTTGCAGAATCGATGGCAGCGAGAGGTCTTTCGGCACCTGGACACCGGCGTTAGCGAGGGTACCGAACAACCAGCCCAGGAAACCTGCCTTGAGGTGCTCCCAAATGCGGCTAACAAATTGGTTGAAGCCTTTTTTGATAGCGCTGAGCAGGTTCTTCAGGAAGTCGATCGGGTGGGCGACGATGAGCATGATCGTCGCTTCACCCTTCTTGAGCATCGCTATAAGCTTGTTCTTGAACTCGGTGAGGATCTTGAGGACTTCACCGACGGCTTCGCGCAGCTTTTCGGTCAGGCTCTTGTGTTTATCTTTCAGCTCTTTCAGTGCGGCGTCACCCTTCTGCGAAGCCTCCTGGTAACGCTGAGCGAGTTTTTGCGCCAGATCGTTCTTCTTGTCGTCCACACCCTGGCGGAGTTCGTCGAAGCGGCCCTTCATCTCGTGCTCGGCGGCTTTGCCCACCGCCTGCAAATGCGCCGGCAGGCTCTGGACATAATCGCGGATCTCTTTCTGTCCCTCGGTGATTTCGTCCTTAGCCTCTTTCAGGCTCGACTCGACGAGGTTCGCCACGCGGACGACCAAGGCATCCAGCTCTGCCAGAAAGACTTTATGCGCTTCGTCGAACCAGGCTTTGACCTCCCGAGGCAAGGGCAGGAACTTGTCTCTCAGCCACAGGGCTTTCCCCCCGAGGCCGCTATAGCGGTCGTCGAAGCGCTTCCCGACATAGTCACGCATCTTTGTCACAGCCGCATCTGCGCCCTGGTCAAAGAGCGTTGAGACTTGCGTCTCCAGGCTTTCCAGTTTTCGATCTACCGCGGACTTTGTGCGGTTGAAGATGCCCTCAATGTGGTCAGTGACCCGCTTGCGTTCGGCCTCGTCTTTCTCTTTCGCAGTAAGCTGCCGTAGCTGCACGGCTGCGGCAGTGCGCCCGTTGACCCCGACGAAAGCAGCGAGACCCTGCCGTTCGTCGGTAGTGGCCTTGGCTGCGGCGTCGGCAAGGATTTTTTGTTCAGAGGCACGATAGGCCTGAGGAGCCGCATCAGCGTTCTTCTCCACGGCCGCTTTGGTGCTGAGCACAGCGCTGAAGCGGGGGTCGTTCGCCTGTTGCAACTGCTGAGGAGTGACCCTGGCATCAGTCAGCATCTTGTCGGCATCCCGCTTACTCTGTTGCAGTGAGACGTTTGCTTCAGAGGCAGGCGCTGGCATGGCCTGGGCAGCCCCCACCGGTGGTGGGGAGGCAGGTGCTGGTGCGGCGGGCAGTCGAGCGACTTCTTTGCCCGGCACCCGACTGGTGTCGGGAGGCTGACTCGCGGTCGTTTTGAGGTCACCGGTCGCCGCTGCTTTCTGCTGGTTGACGTTGCCGGTCATCGCGCTTTTGAGCTGTTGCCGGTCCTCGCCTTTCATGTAGTCTTTGGTGTCTTCGACCTTCTTGGGCATGACCTTTTGGATCTCGGCGCGCAGCAGCGTGAGAAAGCTGCCAGGCTCGGGTTTCTTGGTCTCCGCCTCCTGCATCGCATCTACCGTGTTGGCCTTGGCGCCGGCCAGCTTTTCGTTGGGTGGCGGCAGCGCGGCAGCTTGAGCCTCAGCAGCCTTCCGGGCCGCAGGTGGATGCTGCTTGGTGTGGCCCGCGCTCTTTTCGAGCTTGTCCATGGCCTGCTGGAAGCGCGGGTCCTGCGTGGCCTTGGCATTGGCCAGTTTGATCGCAGGCACGGCCGGCACCAGCTCGACAGAGGCAGGTGGGACTAGGGTGCGAGCTGGTGTGACTGCGGACGGACGAGCGGGCCGTCGCGTCGACCGCACAGGAGCAGGGATAGGAGTACGCGGCTCAGCCGTAGGCATTTAGCCTTTACCTCTGTTTGGAGGACTGGGTCGCGGTCCGCCGCAGCGGACAGACCGAGCCCGACTTGCGATACTCGCGCTGCACGGCGGCTTCCAGATGCGCCGAGGTGATGACCTGGCCATCATCGAGCGCCAGCGTGGAGGCATGCAGCACAGCGTTACGAATCTGCCCGCCGCTCAGTGTGCAGCGCGCAGCGACCTCGCGTAACAACGCGTCATCAATCGTGTGGTGAGTTGGCAGGTGCAATTGCCAGATGCTCCAGCGCTCTGCTGCCTCCGGCGGACGGAAATTCACCACCACATCGATACGGCGTTGAAAGGCGCTATCGATACTCTCACCGGCATTAGTGGTCACGATGATGATCCCTTCAAATGCTTCAAGACGTTGCAGTAAGTAGTTCGTTTCGAGGTTGGCATAGCGGTCATTCGAGGTCTGCACGCGCGTGCGCTGGGTGAGCAGCGCATCGCCTTCATCCAGGAGCAGGATGATGTCCAGCTCTTCGGCACGCGCAAAGAGCTGATTCAGGTTCTTTTCGGTCTCGCCGATGTATTTATTGACGATGGTGGACAGATCCACCCGGTAGATATCCATCTGTAGCACTGCAGCGAGCAGGCGCGCTGCCAGGGTCTTGCCCGTGCCGCTTGGTCCACAAAAGAGCGCCCGCACGCCGGCGTTGAGCTGCGCCCCGAGCGCCGGGCTGACCGCGGCAGGTAAGCGCTCGCGGTGCCGGCAGCGACTTTCGAGATTCGCTAGCTCAGCGCGGGTCTGGGCGCTGACGGCTAGATGATCCCAATCGCCAAAGGTTGGTACGCGCATGGCCAGGGTATCAAGCATCTGACGATGCAAGGTCCCGCTGGCTTGCTGCACGTCTGCAAGGGTGATGGTTGGGCGACCCGCGAGGGCCGCATAAGCCATGGCCAGGGTGGCAGTGCGTCTGATGTACCCACTGGTCATACGGAAGCGCTCGCTGATTGCCGCTACCTCGCTGCTAGCATGCGTACCGCAAGCCGCGCTCCAATGGCGACAGCGCGCCTGAACGTCAGGCATCTCCAGCACCAGGGTGAGGGCACGTTCCACCCCTGGTCCCTGCACTCCACCTTGTCTGCCGAGTACGACCCCTAGCGAACCGTCGTAGCCGTCCAAGCCCGGTAGGATAGCCGTCTCGCCAGGAGCCAGTTCACAGGTCACCACGGGTACAGCATGGAGCAGAGTGGCCAGTGGGCCAAGCAAACGCCAGCGCTCATCGTCGGCCGTATTTAGTCCGTCGCTCACCAGCACCCCGCGTCCGAGTCGACGCGCCACCGCGCCGAGGAGCGTGTGCCTGCCGTTATGCTGTGGGCCACGCACGATCAGAGTGCACACGTCACCGCTGGCGAGGAGGGCTGGCACTTGGGCGAGCTGATGGGACAATGACTCAGGGAGAATGAGTGCGTCAAGGGGAGAGAAATGGGCGGGTGGGTAGTAGTGAAGCCATGGCGCGAGCCGCTCTGCGCCATCGCCACGGATAGCATCCCACAGCAGGCCAGACAACTGCAGCACCCACTCAGCGCGCGGTGCCTCCGGGTTCAGGATGTGGAGCAACCCAAGGTCGTGCAAGCGCCTGAGCGTGGCGCGGACCTCAATAGGCTCTGGGACATCGCTCCACAAGGCGTTGAGCAGCCCGGCAGTGGGGCGACGCTGCCCCGGGGTGCCCTGGATGGTTTCAAATATAACGCCAAAGCGTGCGTCTTCTTCGCTTAAGCCAATACTCACCCACATCGCCAAGGCCGTATAATCAAGCCCTGCCGCCTGGCGTAAAGCGCGCAGGGGTAAATGCCCTGGGACTGCCTCTTCCCAGGCGTACAACGCCTCGCGCCAGCGCTGCGCCGCCTCGTTTTCCGTCAGTCCATGCACATCATGCGCCGCCAGCTCGTCACCGTACCCGGTGAGGAAGGGAAAGTGCTCAAAGGCCGCGGCACATGAGCCCAGAGCGTGTGTCAGGTGTGTAATAAGTTGGAGCACCGCGGCGTAGAAATACAACTTGAAGTGCACGGCGGGCGTTGGTGGCAGCTTAGCAAAAGGTGTATGCGACATAGCGCGCTGCTCCTGTAACTTACTCGAAATGGAACGCAATGTAGCGGCCCGCCGCTGGCACCCAGCCCGGATCACAGTCCAGCCCTGCCAACCGCAGCGCAATCGGTAAGGTCTCCAGGGCCAGGCAAATATCCAGATGGGTGGCAGTGACCCAGACGCGGGCTGGATGCTCGCACACGAGGCGCGCCACCTCATCGCGGTCCGCGATGCTCAGGGCGCGTTGTAAGCGCGCCCACACGTAGGGGATGAGCCAGCCGAGCCAGCGCTCCAGCGCTGACGCATCATGAACGCTGCTAGCGAGTGCAACACGCTGTAGCTCGAAGGCAACTTGCGCGCTGTAGGCGAGCAACTCCTCCTGGAGTTGCTGGAGCGGACCGCCGGCCTCACGTAGGACATCGAGGATGCAAAATTGCTCGGGGTGCTGGACCCACAGGCGTCCATGCGCGACGTCCCAGTGCCAGAGACCGGCTTCGGGGAAGGGCTCCAACCACGCCACCGGCACACGCCAGACGTCGGGTGGCACAAAGCTTTTCCCCGGGGCTTCCTGCGCATCGCGGCCAGCCAGATTGGCGAGCAGCGACCACACGGGGTCAGCGTGTATCTGTGTCCCGGCCAGTTGTTGCCCGAGTAACGCCACGAAATCCCATATGGGCAGTGGAATGCCGGGTTGCGCGGGGGTCGTAAAGTCCCCGTAGAGGTGCAGAAAGAGGCCCAGATTGAGCAGGTAAAAGACGCCGCCCAGGGCAGTATCGATCTGGGTCGCGCACGTCTCGAGGCTCACTGGCGTCTGGTTGAGGGCTGGCATAGCTGTCGTACGCTCAGTGCCTGGGTCATGGCGTTGGGGTGTTGCAGTATCCGGTGGTAGCTGGCCGTGCTCTGGGGACGAAATGACCGGACCCGTGCCCAGGGTCTGCAATGTCATCTGCACCTCCCCTGGCTCGGACAGCGGTGACCCTATGTGACCTCCTGGCGGTGCAGAGAGCGTGGGCGGTGTTACAGACTCTCCCTGGGCGGTGGGCGCCATCTCGACACGCCTTCCAGGACTTTCTAGTGTCGGTGTACTGGCAGGTACGGACACCACACTGGCACTTCCAGGAACGGCGCGGGGCGATGTGGGCTGCAGGACAGCGCGCTGCCACTGCCACACCGCAGAGGCGAACGACGGCGCACGCAGCGTGGTTGGTGCGCGCTGCAGCATCAACCCAATGCCAAGCACGCACTGCTGCTCAAGGCATAGTCCATGGTCGGTGCTCTCTGGTACCCAGGGCTGCCACGGTGCGGCGTGCGGGGCAGTGTGGACTGTGGATGGTGGTTCGGTATGCTCTATACGCCCCGTGGTTGGCGCAGCGTGACCCACATAACGTATGGCTTGGCGGTTTGCATCAAACACCGCCTCTAATACGGTCTGCAGTTCCGGCAAAGCGAATCGTCGCGTGAGGCTGTGTACCAAGGCGTTGGCCTCGTTGCTGCTCAAACTCCGCGTAAACAGCACCGCTTTCCCATGCCTGCTCAGGTGCTGTAGCGCAGCAGGAACATATTCAGGCGCGTCGAGCCAAGCCCGTATGACCACTTGGAGAACTTCTAGCGCCTTACCCAGGCTCTGCCACCACCAACGGGAGCTAATGTTCCCTTCACACCAGTCACCTGCCAGGCACGCCAGCCATTCAGCATAATCTGCGAACAGAACGGCTTCAGCATTGGCCGGGACAACGCCATGTGCCGGGCGTGCGGCGTGCTGCACCAATTGCTCGAGCAACGTAATGACAGTCCGTTCCCAAGCTGGCGATAGTCGCACGCTGTGGTACGGCCCAGTCAGTGCTCTCAGCCGTGGGGCGCGGATCCTACGGAAGCAGACTATGGCCGATGGAGTCAGTTCGTGTTGCTGCAGACGCAGCCCCGATAGCGCCTGCTCCAGGCACAGTCGGAGTGCCAAGTCATCGTCTGCTGAGTGCCGCAGATGAACTTTCTCGATATACGTGTTGCCGGCTTCGAAACGCATGGGGAACCTCGCACGCCCTCTTACTCCTAACCCTCTCCCAGAGGATTAGGGGCCAGCAGGGTCTGTCAAAACCAGCGTGACCATCTACGAAGGTGTATTTCCCTCCCTCAAGGCATGTGCTCAGAGTACAGCCGAGGCGTAATTGCTGTAATTCGCCCGGGCTAGGTTGAATCTAGCCTTCCCCTGATACGGTATGTGTCCGCTGGTGAAAATCAGGAAAGCCTGTGGTCGGGTGGAGGTGGTTGTCTCAATAGACTGGATGTTCTCCCGCACGCGGTAGAGCCAGAGCACTTCCTTGCTGCTTACGGCAATCGGTGGATAAGACAGAGAGTTACGCAGTAGTGGCTCCACATGGGCGTTGTCGATGAATACAGGGTTTCGGTAAGTCTGATTGCGAAAGAACATGACATAGTCAAAACCTCGAGATGCCCTGACCCCGCTCAGCGGCAGGATCCCGGCTGGCGGGAGGTAATCAAACCGCTCGGTGGCGACGATAGACTCCAGGTTCGTTTCGTTAGCGCGGATAGTCTGGATCTGCTCCTGAAATTGCAGCAACATCGCCTCGCCTTCGCGCCGCCGGCGCTCGCCAAGCAACACCTCCCAGTGTCCACTAACCGGAGGAGCAGTCAGGCGTCGGCGTACGGACCATAGATCGATGAACGTGATGCCACTAGTGGCTGTGTAGTGGAGCACGGCGAGTGGTACATCTCGGTCAGTGAGACGGTTAGGGCGTAGGTCGTCCAGCAACCCATAGCGTTCTACCGATGGGCCGAATGGGTCGCTGGGCCATAAGTGCCCAGCGCTATCACTGACGCCAAAGCACTGATACGCCACGCGATTGCGCAGATGGTTCAGATCATTCAAGTCGCCCTGGGGCACATCGAGGAGTATGAGACGAAACTGCACACCTTCGACGTTGTAGCGCGTATTACAGGACACAGTGGTATTGCCGAGACCACTGACGGGTGCACGTCCTTCACTCCCAGAAGCTGGCGCTATGGTGAGCAGATACACCCCGGTCCCGGCGATGTAATCCCCTGATGGGAGCGCATCACATGCCTTGAAGATTGCCGAGAGGCCTGTTGTGCTCGTAGGTACAGAGCGCACGAGCGAGATATCTGTCTTGGCAGGAAGCGCCAGCGTTTCCCCCTGTCGATTAATGGCCAGGCCGGCGGTAACGGTGACGACTGGGGCGGCTTTGGTACTGAGTCCAAGGGCTTCAGAGACTTCAAGGCCAAAGGCAATGCCGGCGCCGATGGCCTGGCCGAGGCGACGGCGTCCTTCACTGTGCACAGCATGCTCTTGACTCATGTCCTCGCCGGAGAGTAGACGCCCATTGAAAAAATGAATCGAGCGCATGCCGCCATCGAGGATAGCTTCAGTTAATTGCTTTGCGTCCATGCCACCTACTCCTCGCAAGCGGGAATCAAAATTCGCTGATCTCAACCATGAACTCTCCTGTGATCGAGTTGCCCCCTATGTCCCGTACCTGCACCACGATCCCAGCGTCCTGTTGTACCCCGAGTTGAGGCAGATTGTCCTCCAGTATGACTTCAAAGACCTGGGGCGATAGGCCGATCCTGGTCAGCACCGTACCTTTGACCATATACCTGCCACTAGGACGAAAACCGTCGAAGTGCAGCACATAGAACCTAGGGTTAAGTACGTTTTGGGTGGCCGATAGATTGTTGAAGGCAAATATGGTGTGGCCTTGTGCATCAAATCTGCCTGCCGCGACAATGAACGGGGCACCCGGCGGACCTTGCGGGCCAGGAGACCCCTGTATCCCGACGCTTTTATGGCCGCACATGAGCCATTCTTGCAGCAGACGCAAGGACATTAGATAGGGGCGGTGTTCTTCATGCACAACCGCACGGCGCGTGTCATCGACTTGTAAGGCTCCTGTGAGCGCCACGTGCACGATGGGCACGTATAGTTCGGCCAGCAGCAGGCAGGCTTCGTCAGGGGGTGTGCCACAACTTTGCTCTTTGCCTAACCAGAGTGGGCGCAATTCTGTCACCCAGAGGCGCAAGGCGACGCGTACATAGGCGCAGACATCTGCGGTGTTGATGTGCAGCGCCGCCGGTGGTGAGCCATACATAAAATCGGGTGGCGAACTGGGCGGTGAACTCAACGGCGCCGCCGCCTGGCGCACGATGGCGATGAACTCGTCGAGCGTGACGCTACTGGGCGCATGCGTGATGTTGATCTGGCTCAGCCAGGCAACAAAATCACGCACCGCGTCTTCCTCGCGCTGGTCTGGGGGAGTGAAGCGCAACTCGAGGGTGAAATCATCCTTCAGACGGGAGGGTGCCATCATTTCGTCCTCACTCCGGCACGGCTCGCCCGGGATCGGCACCGGATTTGTGGGACAATCGCGATAACAGAGCACGACATAGAGCGTCACTGCGTTACCCACTGGTGAGTCCATGCGGTCGAGCACGGCCTGTTTATTGGCCGCCAGCCAATCGTTTAGAAAGGCGCATTGGGCTGGTGTCACCCGGATCAACTGGCCTTGCGGGCTAATCGCGGTGCCTGGCCCTACCGCCACGCGTGGCCCCTGACTCGTGGAGTCAATGGTGACCCGCAGCCCGCACACGGTGCCATACCCGAGGAGCTCGCGCGCCAGCCACTGGTCGCGCCCGGCTAAGTAAGCAAATTCCTGGGTGAAGTCGTCGACACCGAGCACCATCCCCAGAGTGTAGTTGACGTGTTTGCTGGGATCGGGAGGGGGCTCTCGTAGGGTCGCCACCTGTGGCGCAAAACTACTCATTGTCATCTCTCCTCTTGCCAGGTCGTTCCCGCGTGCAATGGATCACGTCCCAAAATGTAGCGGTCAGGGACATCTTGCGGATGTCCAGGGGCAAGATAGCTCTCGGCAAGATACCCCTGCCCCAACACCATGGGGGGCAGCAGTTGTGGCGCACGACTACCACGGTCCAGCAGCGTATCCTCCCCGAGCCGTACCTCACCGACACGAAACAGGGCCCAGTAGAATTTCACATCGAAGATAGTGTGCGCCGGTTTCTCCAGTTCACCGACACGACGCGCCAGGTCCAGTCGGCGCTGATAGACGGCAGGTTGCAAGGCCTCCGTTTGCGGCACGGAGAGTACGACTGTGAAGCGGTGGGCGGTGCGGTGCATGGCCAGCACGACCCCTTCGAATTGATACCAATCATGCAGGGGAGCACCGTCCGGCGGCAGCGCGTCAGGCAACTGAGCAGCGCTAAAAGCTGCCAGACGGCGTGCACCGCTCAGCCGGTACGCCTCGTTGAGCGTGTCGACGCGCTGATACCGGCGCCCGAGAAAATCCTGCCAGAGCTTCAGGTCAGCCGGCGTGGCAGACGGGAGAAACCCCAGGGTGGCGCGTGTAAATTGTTGCCACGCTGCGGCCTGTGCCAGGTCTGTCGGGGACTGGATGGGAAACCCTACCCCTGGTTCAGGGGTCAGGCCGAGCTGGGTGAGAAAGGCAGTATAACGTTGCGAGAGCACTTCTCCACCCTGGGTTGGCAACCAGCGATCCGTCTGGGGTACCAGACGTGGTCCACTGCTGTCGGTCGGGTCACCCAGCAGCACGCCTGGCGTGCGGCGCGTCCGATACTTTTCCACAATGCGAATAGAGCTGGGGCGCCCATGTGACGAGACAGGATCGGTGAAGAGCGTCTCGTCGACACACGGGTCGAGTGCGAGCCGCAGCCCCATCTGGAGCCCGCGTATGGTGCCGCGATATTGAAAGAAGTCCATGGCATGCTTGATAAACAGCCGTTGTCTGGTGTCATCCCAGGCCGGATCAAGAGCAATACCGAACCAGCGCGCCAGCCATTCGAGGGCTTCAGAGGGGGCACTGCGCACATCGAAGAGGAGTTGTACTGCCGCGATCTTGTCTTCCAGAGTGGTGTAAAACCCTTCGATATTGGCGAGAAAGCGCTCCAGAAAAGAGGCTGACTCATCGTCTTCGCGATACACTGCTGGCAGATAATGTTCGAGATAGGAGAAGCGTGGATAGTACACCCGGAGGGCACGCAGACGTGGTGTAGTGCGTTCGTTCCCCTGGAGTTGCAGCCGGAGTTGCAGATAGCGTCCACGGGCGTGCTGCAAGAGCAGTTCCCAGGTGCCGTACCCCGCTGCCGTAGTCTGGAGCACAAAGGGTTGTTCTGAGCCATCGCCACGTCTGTACAAGCGCGGCTCCTGCTGCCACGCCGCCTGCTCCAGGTCGGCCTCGTGGTTTGCCGCCCGGCTCCACACGTGTACTGCTGTCTCGGGCGGTAGGCAGGCGTCGAGCATGAGCCGGTGCCACACACAATCTGGTGCTCGTCCATCCAGGGCGTGACGTGGTGCCCCCAGGGGCGTAGCGAGCGTGGCTTCCGGTACGTAGCGTGGACGCCGCTGGGCAATCAAGGGAATCCAGCCATCGCCAAAGTCGTAATACACCTGTGCGTCAGCAGCGACGAGACCTTTACCACCAAACAGGCGCATGGGCAGATATTCGGCGAGTGCCTGGAGCGTCAACTGCCCATTGGACTGGGACAGGATGAAGGCGAACGTCTGATTGCCATCTGCCCCCACGACATATAAGCGATCATTGACTTTCCCCTCAAGCCCAACATGTTCCGCTACAAAGGCAAAGTCATGCGCGAGCAGACGGAGGTTTGGTCTGGCCTCTTCTTCCACGACGTTGCATACAGCCTGCAGGGACACAGGTTCCCCCAACTGCTCGCTCAAGCGATAGCGATAAATCTGTGAGAAAGACGCGCCCGGGTTGCGGTCCAGAATGAGTACCGTCCCATCGGGCAATGCTTCGATGGCAATCGGGTCGCGCCCCTCCAGGGGTGAGGCCGCGTCGAGCCCAACACCAGCAGGAAAGGTGCGCGGCGGCGTGCGGCGGGTCACGCTCTGGTCCACGGGCTGGAAGTCGTCGAGCTGTCCAGGGGTGAGAGCCAGCGCTGCCTGCTCGCGTGGTATGACACGGAAGTAACGATCAAGAGCCCAGTAGCGCCGCTGGTCGCGGTCGAGAATCCAGACACCACCGCCTGGCCTGGGTGCCATGTCGAACGGCACAAAGGTGACTGCCGGTGGCCAGAGCAGCTGTTGGGGTGGCCCGCCGGTGTGGAGATCGAAAATCAACAGTCCGGCTGGGTCCAACGTGCCAACGACGAGATAATGGTCTGCGGTGATGGCGAGGCCACGCAACCGGGCTGGCGTGGGCGGGGGACTGATCTCTTTGGGCTGGAAGTCGCCAAAGCGCGGGGTTGACTCGCACGCTACCCCATCGCCCGTAGTCCAGAAATGGGACGTCACGCCTGTCCCCGCCGAGTTGACGTACAGGGCACGGCTGGTCTCGTCAATCCAGTACCAGTTCCCGAAACGGTCGCGCGCGGCGCCGCGCCGGTCAAGCAGTGTGGGTGGGTTGTCGCGCGGCGCTGGCGTGAAGCGGAACAGGCGCGACTGCAAGGTCAGCTCAGAGCGTTCCTGATCCCACTGCAGGAGAGCCTTGTCATGACTGGGCGACGACGCCTCCCAGAGGGCAGCCAGTACGCACCCTTGCTCATCAGTACACTGCGCCCAGTCATTTTCGCCAAGTAACAGGTGAAAGTATGAACCGTTTGCGTCCACGTTATTTGCACTCTTCTGGAATCACAGGGACTGGCACCAGCCGGGGTGTCAGGTCCGGCTCTCCTTGACCAGTTGCTACTGTACCACGGAGTTGGTCCAAGGCGAGTGGCTCGCCAACTGTGACGGCTATCCCGGCGACACGCGGCAGTTGCAAACCGCGCATATCAATCTGTGGCTTAGGATCCCCGCTCCCTTCTGCCAATACGACGCCGTTGATCAGCAAAACGCCTGGTACCCCGCTGGCAACGGTTATTAATTCAAGCCCTACCACGGGTTTGCGCAGCGGCCACCCCCGACGCATATCCGTGCCTGGTGATGCCGTGAGCAGGGCAAGCTGCTGGTCCAAGACTTCGTCCGGCAGGCTCGGTAATGGCGCCAGGAATTGCAGCAAAGCGCGCCTGACCGCCTCGCGCACCTCAGCAATGCTATGGCCGGCGATGACACCAATGCCGGCCGAAATCCACAACGACTTATAGATCGGGCCGCGTATGAATACTTCAGTGGTGACCAGACGGCGCGCATCGATATAGTCGCAGATGGTATTGAGAAACAGCCCATTGGGCTCTGGCGTGTCGGGATGTACTGGATCGTACTGCGGAATGACCATGAGCGTGACCGCCCCCGGTGAGTCCCCAGGGTCATTGTCGCCGAGCTCCGGATTGAAGGCCGGCAGGACCTCAACCCGTCCAATGTCTACGCCCGGCGTACGCCGCGTGATGGTCTCGAAATCCGCCATGTTAACCAGGCGATCGCGGTGTTGTAAGTAGCGGGCGATCTGCTTCTCGCCGGCACTGACGGTCTCCGCTTCTGCGCCACCCCAGGTAGCGACAGGGTTCGTCACCTTGAAGCCGGCTGGCAGGGCCGGGCCACTGTTGATAGCCCCGGCGTTTACATTGCCGTCGCGGCCAACGCCGTAATCGTAGTCGGCCCGCATAATCGCCCCGAATGGCGGCCGGGCGCCACGCTGTCCATCGCCAAAACGGATCTCACCGGATTCGGCATTGACCATGAACACTTTGACGCGCTTATTGGGCTTGATGGGCGTGCCAGGTGGTTGGCGTGGGTCGGGCACAGGCACTTCGGGACCAGCGCTGGTCAGGTCGTCGATCTCTTGCCACACCTCGGCTTTATCGTTCGTCGTCACCGTGAGCTGTACAGAGGTAGGAAGCACCGGAGTTCTGGAGAGCATAACGACCTGATCAGGCTCGCCGTTGCCTGACGGCAGCAGTTCATTGGCCACATGGGCCCGCTGGGTGACCGAGGTGGCATTGATACCAGCCCACAGCAGTCTGGCGCGCACTGTCGCGGGGGCGGGCGCTGTCGTGGCGGCAGGCGCTGTCGTGGCGGCGCGTACCCGTATCCAGGTCAGTACCCGGTCCTCCAGGTGGGTGTCTTCGAGCGCTGGTGGGAAATCCATTACGCCAGTCTCCAGGGGATCAAGATTGTCCCACAACTGGAGGGCGGCAGCGGCAGGGAGCGTAATCTGCACGATACCTGGCTGCGCCAGCACGTCGGTAGGAGCGACGGCGTCGAGCAAGCGATAGCGCGGTACGCGCTGGCTCGCCGTGGTGGGTAAGGTACCACCGATGGGCATGTCGAACTGTAAGAGCGGCCCGCCTGCCGCAGTTGCCTGCCCGCCAGGCGCGAGCCGGCGTTGCGCCTCGTCCAGGGCAGGCACGATGCCAAGGTTGAGGATTTTACCACCGATCTGTTGACGGACGCAGTCTTTCAGCGCCTGGCGCGCCGCGTCCGTATTCGCCTCTGGTTTGTCAGCAGTGCGCACCAGGAGCGCGATCCAGAGGGCACTGTCGACCGTGTCCTGGCCCAGGTCCACGGGACCCATGCCCGGGGTGGGAAACGGCAGGGTCTCGTACAGTTGCGCCGTCGCGCTCAGAGGTGGCTTCATGAACGAGGCGTAGAGCTGATTGTAATACGCCCGGAGTTGCTCTGGGGGATTGTCCAGGGGATGCTTGTAAAATAGCTGGGCCTCGATCGGCAACACGTCGAGTCCCAGGGTCGTGCGAAATGGCACCTGCCCGGCCCGCACCTCTAGCCCGGCGTTCAGCGTCAGCGTTTGCCGGGGGCCACGTTCATTGGCCAAAGCCACCAGACCGCGGGCTGACCAGGCGGGCTGCAACGGAATGCCAAGCAGGGCGAGAAACTTGCGGCGGTTGCGCTCCGGTATCTGATTGCTGCGATAGAGCAGATTCTCGGTAAGGAACGCGAACAGTTCCAGCAGGGTCACCCCGGGATCACTGCGGTTAAAGTTGGTCCACTCAGGCGTGTGCACTGGAATACGCGCCAGGGCTTCATCGAGGAGCTGCTGGTAGGTACGATCATCAAGTGTCGGGATCGTCAGTGGCATGCACGACTCCTCATCCATTGGCCAGCGCGACGGTCAAACTCACCCGTTCGCGCACCTGTGTGGCCACCAACTTATAGGTAATGCTGGCAATCGCCGCCTGAGGGTCGACGGGATCAGGTTCGACGGCGACTGACTCGACGCGTATGCGGGGCTCCCAGTCCTCGAGCGCTCTGGTGATGCGCTCTTGGATCAGGTGCCGCGTCGTCACGGTATTCGGCTCGAATAAAAAGCCACCCAGCCCGCCGCCGAATTCTGGCAACCGCAAGCGCTCGTGAGGCTCTGTCAGGAGGATGATACGGATGGCTTCGCGTATATTCGCCTCACCCTCTGACCAGGCAATACGGCCATCAGGCCCCACGCGCGGCGGGAAACTCATGCTCTGTCCAAATATCCGTCCAGCCTCTGTCATGACTTTTTCCCCTTCAAGCCTGGGAGCGGGAAACAAATCAAGAAATACGGCACCCAGCGGAAGATGATGTCCAGCAGATTCACAATGATGATCAACAAGAGCAGAGCACAGATGGTGATAATCGGGATGGACAACGAACAGACCAGGCCCAGGGACAGATTGGGATTATCCTTGTCGGTACACGGTCCTTCGTCCGGTACGGACAGCTCTTTATGGAACGGCCAGGGCAATACGGAGCGCACGAGGTCGCCCAGGCTCAACGCTTTCACCCGATCGATCTGGCCGCACAAGATGTCTGAAATCACAAAGGCCGTGTTCTTGTCGAACTTCCGGAGGCCGGCTGGCGACGTATCAAGCGGCAGGGCAATGCGGATGGGGCGTGCTGGGGCATCCGGATCAAAGAACCCCGCCAATTGAAATGGCTGGGTCGGGGTACTCACAATCGGCGGCTCAAGGGGGCCACAGTTTGGGCGCTCAAAGACGCAGCGCAGCACAAACCACCCGTCGCGTACATCCAGCAACTTCTGGGAGGCCAGAGAGGGCGCTGGCATCGGCGCAGTGGTGTCTTTGGGCAAGGCCAGCTTGAGCAGCTCTGCCAGATGATCGACCCGCTGCTGGGCTACCTCCAGGGCTGTCCCCGTTGGCGCAGGGGTGAGGGGCGGCAGCGGTGGGGACAGGAGAGGCTCAGCCAGGGGAAAGAGCATCGTGGGCCAGGCCGGGCCAGGCGGGATGGGTTGGGTCGGATCAGGCGCCCGATCGTAGGGACGTGTGACACTTTCCAACGCTGCGGCATATGTCATGATCTCTCGCAGCGCCACCCGCAGTGAAGGCCACACGCCTGGCGCGGTAGACATAGGGTAGCCGGCGGTCAGAGCCGTGGCGAGGGCACCACTCACCGTGGTCTGCTCCAGAGTCTCAAACAGGTCGCGCGCAGCTGCCCCAAGCCCACTTGAGGGCGCCTGGTTGGTGATGACGTTCCAGACCTCAGGGAGATACTGTGCGAGGTATTGCGCGAAGTCGAGCAGGATGTACCACGAGATGGTCTGTATCTGTTCACGCGTGGTCTTCAACAGGGCAATCCGGGCCGCTGGCGGCAGCGCGGGATCAGGGAGAGGCTCGTTAGGCGTGCCATCACGGAGCTTCCGGACCGCCTCTGCCCGCTCGAGCAGTCGCTTCCACGGTTCCCTGACCTGACTGTATAGCAAGACCAGGCGCGGGTCTGTGGACGTCACCGCCTCTGTCCCTGCCATGGCGGAGGCGACAGGCGGCGTCGCCTGAGCAAGCGCTGGTGCACCCTGTGACGCGCTGAGATAGGCCTCGCGCTTGCCCACAGGGATCAAGCCGGCAAATAACCGCCGCTTACGCCCATCATCGGCGGTAAAGTGCACGGCAAACAGTGGCAGTTGTTCTTCCCCGGGGATGAGGACAGCCGCCTGGCGCTGGGTTGCGTCGGTGATTTGTTGCCAGCTACTACCGCGTGGGGTCTGTACCATGGCATACTCGTACCAACTCTCAGGATCACCCACTGCGGTAGTATTGGTGGGATCAGGGTTTACCAGGCGGCGCACGACAAAAGCGGCACGCTCCTGCTGGGCCGTATCGAGTGCGCGGTCAGGCAAGCCCACCTGACGACATACCAGGCAAGCGGCGAGCAGATAGTAGCGCTGATGCGCGGACTGGTAGAGCTTGAGCGGGGCCTCGGCGGGAACCGGTAAGGTGGCGCGGTTCTGGGCCCGCTCCGCCACGCGACGGAACCGCTGCAGCATACGTGCCCGGCTCGACAGTGGCGCCGTTGGTGCGAGCAGAGATGTGGACGAGGCTGGTGGAGTTGGCCCGCGCCAGGTTTCCGGTCGCGCCACCAGGCCGGTCAATTGCGCCGGGTCGTTTTCGAGCACAGCCAAAAACTCGTCCATGAACGTATCGCTGGCAAAACGCAAGATGGCCGGTTGGCCAAACATCTGTCGTACTGCCGGGTCTGTCGCGTTGACCGCTGCCTCCCACAGAGGAGCTGGAGCAGTCCATTGCACGTGAGGTTCGCTCATTGGATCACCAGATATTTCCCGCCCCGGGCGTATACGAGGCGCTGATCACGCTGTTACTGATGACGGTATCGGCCTGCACCACACCGCTGAATTTCGACATGCCGGCATTGACCGTCACCATCCCTGCTGCGATTTCCACCTGGCTGGCATTGATGGTGACTTTGGCAGCCGCGTTGACCGTGATACCGCTGGTCTCCAGCTTCACCGTATTGCCGTTGCTATCGACAATTTCGATGGCGCCGGGCCCGTCCTTCAGCGTCACCTTTTGGCCGCCAGGGGTTTCGAGAAGCAACTGCTCGCGGCCATCCGTATCATCCAGGGTGACCTTGACGCCGTTGCGCGACCGCAGCACCTTGTGGAAGTTATTGCCGGCACCGTCCATCGACTCCGGGGGATTATCGCTGCCGTTCCACAACGCCCCGATAACGTATGGTCGGCGCGCATCACCGCCCTCGAAGACCACCAGCACTTCATCATTGACATCAGGGATGAACCAACTGCCACGATTGTTGCCACCCATCAGCGTGGCGATGCGCGCCCAGGCCTCATAACGCCCGCCGTCGGTGTCCGGGGACCACGGCAATGTCACCCGTACGCGGCCCTGCCCATCAGGATCGCGGATATCACTGACGAGCGCCGGATAAACGCCGTACCAGCGACCGCCCAGGCCGATGGGCAAGCGGGCTTCGAAGAACATGTCGAACGGGGTTTTTTCTATCACGTCTCTTGCCTCATTGGGCCCGTCCCAAGCCAGGGCGTTCAGCGATGCATTCCGTGCGGATACCCTTCACACCATCGAAGCGATGCCTGACTTCTGACAGGTAATACTTGCCGTTGAAGAGCGGACCCAGACCCCGCAGGTCGACGTAGGTGCCGACGCGGAGCCGGCTATCCGTTTCCATCACGCCGCGACCGACAACGAAGCGCCGAGCGCTGGCCCTGAAAAACGCTTCGGCAGCAGCCTGGGCTTCCTGACTGCTGAGCGGTACCGTATGCGCCAGCGCTTCTTTCCGTACCCCAAAAGCAGACGAGAGAATGCTCACCCCGCTACTGTCCCCATTGAGTTCGCCGCTGAGGATGGCCGCAGTGGCCTCGTACTTGAGATCAGCCTTGCTCGCCACATCCCAACCACTCACCGTGACGCTCGTCCGTTGCCCAGCCAGGTCTGCTAGGACGCAAAACTCGCGCAGGGTATTGCCGTAGGTCATCTGCAACGTCCCACCATTACGGCGCACACGGGCTTGCGCCTTGAGCGTCTTGCCTTCCACCCAGACCTCAGCGTCGATGGCCCGCACGCGCTCACGCATGAAGGCCAGGTCGCTCTGATTCATCTGCGCCAGGATTTTGTGGGTCGGACCAGTCACGTTGACCTGCGGGCTCAGACCGTGTTCGTTGGCGATCTGGGTGAGGACATCAGCATCACTCACATCGACGAACGTCCGCGTGCGGCGCGTCATACGCAAATCTTGCAAGCGGTCTTCCGCCAGCACCGCCAACGTTGGCGCCTCGCCCTCCGGAAAATGCGCTTCTAATCCCATGATCTTGCCGTCAAAGATCGTGGCACTGTCCAGCTTGACCTGGAACGCCTTGCCAAACTCCAGGAGTGTGCGGTCGAAGTAGAGAAAGTCCAGGCGGTTATGCACATTGCCCCAATTGCCAAAGAGCGCCTCACAGCGGTACAGCCCACTGGTATTTTCCACAATGAGCAGGCTCAGCAAGCCGCCGCTCAGCGCCGTGTTCTCTTGCTCTGCGACATACAGCGTGGGCCGGGCCACGCGCAAGCCGGTGTCTGGTTCGTTTACCATAGCTGTCTCGTACCGAGTGGCGGCAATCCTCCGCCAGTTGCTATTACGGTGCGCGATCCTAGTGCGCCCACACGCGTAGAGCCCGTTCGCTCTGACAGCGCACCAGGCGCTCGACGTCCTGCATCCCCATGGGTTGGGGGGCATGGGCTGGAGCGGCGGGCGGGGCACTTGTCGTCTGATTCTCTGGCTGGACGTCCATTTCGAATTCATGAATGATCACTGCCATATCCTATGCTCCTTCCTAGAGCAATGGCCGAGCCACACGGGCTTGCATATCGATCAACTGCCCGGGTTGTAACAGCCGTGGATTCTCGATGCCGTTTGCGGCGGCAATACTCTGCCAGTTATTGCCCTGGCCCTGGAGCGTCGCCAGACCCTGCAGGGTGGCTCCTGCGAGGGCCTGAGTGAGCGGGCTTGTCCCGCGTGGGGGTGTCACCCCTGTCCCCGGCGGCCCGCTGGTGGGCCGGAAGGTAAATCTGGTGATCTTCTGTTGCGATAAGTTCAACATCATGCTGGCGCGTAAGGGTTTGCCTTCACTGGAAAAAAACTCGAGCGACTCTTCCAGTGAATCCATCAGACCATCAAATTGAAATGAGCCCCAGAGAAAGCGCACTGCTGGCGGGACAAATTTGTTGCCCTCCTGCTGCGGTGTAATAAAGAAGGCGACTTTTTGCGTCAGCTTGCGCACGTCGTCTACCGGTTGCGTTCCCCCACCTTCTGGGAGTGGCGCATTGACATCGAACCAGAGCTGTAACGAGAGCTTGGTCGTGCCAGCACCGACAAACTGCCTGGCCGGTGTGCCGCTCTGATCCCCAGCGCCGGTGGGCGTCGCAATCTGATTGGCGAAGCTCACCTTGAGCGTCTCGGGATTGAATTGGACGACGGTCCAGTTCTCCCGATTAATCTCGTTCCTGAAGTCTGCATCGAGTTGTCGGAGTTCAGCTTTAGCAAGACGCACTGTTTCCGCCATTATTCCCTCCAGCATCAGTCACACGTTATCCTCATAGCGCTATACCTATGACACCTGGCTGCTTTAACGTCAGCGATTCATAGGCGAGTTGGAGCTCTTCGATCGCGATCACGCCATCTTTGGCATTCAGTGCTGGCGCTTTGAGCTTGATGGGTAAGCAGCGGGTGAGCACAAAGCGGGCACGCTCTGTGATGCCATTGGCTGCCAACAAAACGACCTCGGCGTCAGCGCGTAAAGCTGCATTGGTCAGCATTTTGCTGAACCAGTCCCATAAATCGAAGTTAGCGGTCATGCCACGCTTCAGGGTGAGTTGTCCGTAATTGAGTGGACCGGTCAGCCGGATCTGCTTGCCGTTGTTGCCACCTTCACGGATGGTCTTCACGTCCATAGTCATTTCAAGTCCATCGCATTCAGAAAAGGCCGCGTTACAGACCTTAGAAGCGACCTCGGGAACGTGGATCTCGACGGCGAAATTGAACGCCGTAAACGGGTAGAGCACCGTTTCATTGGCTGGGTTTGGCATAGGCTAGCGCCCCTCGGTGATGAATGTGCGATCGCCGGTCTGTACGAGGCGGACCGTAAGGAACGTCAGAGGGAGCGATGGGGCGACTTTGAGTTCGACGATGAAGCGGCCCTGGTCCACACTCTCTGGGGTGTTCAGCGCCTGACTGGTGACGACCTGAAATGACGTGGCAGGCGTTGCACCGGCGAAAGCACCGCGCCCGAACATATCGTCCAGCAGCGCCTCAAAACCACGCTGCACCAAGCGCCGAAACGCGTCATCATTGGGTTCGAACACATAGGTAGCGCCCAGTCGCAATGCCAGCCGCCGCAGCAGGATCAACAGGCGACGGACATTGATCGGTCGCAGGTCGGGGTCATTGCTCAAGGTATCGGCGCTCAGCACCACAAAGCCGCGTGGCTCTTGACGCACGAGATTGATCTGCACTTCTTGTATCTCGGTCCAGCGTTGGCGTAACATCGGCGGCATCAGCGCCACCGCTCCGCTGAAGACCTCATTGGCAGGTGCAATCCAGGCCCCGCGTGCGAGGGCCCGCTGTGCCAGCACGCCACATGCCGCACCATCCGGCGGTATGGATCGGAAATCCTGCTGTGACACCTCCTGCTGACTCACCATCCAGGGATGGTAGACCGCGGCATAGCTGAAGGCCGATGCTTCACCTGCGTTGAGTGGTGGAAACACAGAGGTGCCGACTTGGAGCGACGGCGCGTTTGATGCTTTGAGGATCTCGATGTGTGTGATGGCCTCCTGCTCACGGTAATGCTCGGGAAGCGCCAGCACTGCCAACAGATCACCACGTGCGGCACACAGGCGTATCAAGGCGCGCTGCACAGCCAGCAAGGTATCCGAGGTATAGTCCTGCACCGTCCGTAGCTGCCAGCGGCTGGCCACTGACACCCGTACGCCGATGCCGTTCGACCAATCGCTCGTGGCTCCATCCACTAGGGTCCGCACGCGGTAGTAGTACGTTCCTGGACTGCGTCCGTAGAGCGTCAGACGGCTCTCTGGACCTTGGTAGAGGGCTTTCGCGTCGCTGAAATTGGGACGGGTGGCCTCCTCCAGAACGGAGATCGCTTCAGCCTGTCCTGGCGCCCACGCCAGCGTGAAGGTCCCCGTGGCATCGGGGTCAGTCGGCGTATAGAGCATCGGGGCAGGAATAATGCGGATATCGCAGTTGAGGAAGTTCCCCCACTGGGGCTCTCGTACCAACGGTATCACTGGGGGGGGACTACACGCCAGAAAGTGCCACCACTCAGGCCGTGGGAGTGGAGCAGACACTTCTGGTAAGGGAAGTGGGTCTGGGCTCGTCTGGCACCAACCCCGGTGCACCGCATCGGGCACGGCGATGAGCGTGGCTTCTGCAATCGCCAGCGCCGCATGGATGCCTTGCAGGCGACGCGGCGTGGGGCTCAGGTACTGCAAGAAGTCAGCCTGTGCCATGAGGGTCGTTGTGCTGAACTCAACCAGGGCCGGATCGAGGAACAGAGACGCCGCGAACTGCGCCAGGCCATCGCGTTCGAGTGGCGTCCCTGGCACGTCGATTGGACCAAGATAGTATGTGGGGACGAATGGCATGCCGATGGGAAAGTAGAGCACCGTGTCTGAGCCGCCGCCGGCCAGGGGGAAACGCGTGCCGGCCTGGGGCTGTCCCAACTCGAGACGCTCGGTCTCAAAAGCCAGCTCGGCGCGTCCGACATCGGCCTGTGCCACCATATCTTCATAGAACTTTTTGTCAGTCGGCAGGGCGGCCCAGAAGCGCGGATGCTGTGGCGCATAACCGAGGTCACGCAGCGGCGTGGCAGACTCGCTGCCTTGCCGCACCCAGAGATCAAACGTCAGGATGTCACTCTGTCCAATGTGCCTGGGGAGCGGTTCGGGAGGCCTGGGCACCACCCAGAGTCCCTGCCCTGTCAGCCTCACGTTCGTCTCCGGTGGTGAGCCCTGCACCGCACTGCTCTCAATGTCCTGCACGCTGAACCATAACTGCTCCGCGCCAACGTCGATGCGCACCAGGGAACCGGGTGACGGGGCCGCCTCCGGTGCCAGGGCGAGCTCGAGGGTGAAGGGGGTATCGGTACGGACTCTTGACCAATCAGGTGGGTGGAGCACCGGCACCGGGTCGCTCTCGAAGTCGTGAGCCGTGCCTGTCACGCTCTCCGCCACCTGTGGACTATGCGGGACGCTGGGGTGCGCCGTCAGCGTGCCCGTGAACAGGTATGCCTGCACTGAGCCTGGTGATGAGTTGGTGGGCAGACTGGTTCTGAACCACAGGGCGCGACTCCCCTTGACCCGTACTGTCCCACTCTCGAGCGGGGGACTCAGCGTCAGCGATGCAGCGGATTTGACGGTTTCTACAGCGAGCACGAGCACATACCCCTCTACCGGCATAGTGACACGGAGCAGATCCCCCACGGCAATATCTCTGGGCGAAGTCAGGAGGAGGTCAGCGCCCAGGCCGTCTGACAGCAGTTGCGACACAGTCACGGGGCGCGTGCGCAATGTGGCACTCACGTGCAGGCCATCCGACCAGCTCCCCTCTGAGCGCGCCTGGGCCAAGGCTGGAGTGATGTCAGCTTGGCCTGTCTTGTCGAACGCTGCCATTGCCAGACCAGGGATGGGAAAGACATTGGTGCGCGCGGCCTGCCCTGCCACACGCACGACCCAACAGCGCCGCCCACCGTTGCGGAAGAAGGCCTGTACGGTCGGGGCGAGATACGCGGTCACTGGCGTCCCTTGCTGCGCGTCCCACGCCAGCGCTAGATCGGCGCCGAAGATGGCGGTAAAGTGGGCGATGTCTTCCACAGGCACTGGCGTGTGCAGCGGGCCAGAGGCCGCGAAGCCCACAAATACCGCGATGTCCATGCGCGGCAGGGTCTCCCGCAGGAGCGGCGCCTGAACCTCAAACCGGAACCCTGGCATGCGGCGAGCTATGCGTGTTGCCATCGGGCATGCGTCTCCTACGGGTTATTCCATCTCCAGCCGTTCGTAGGCCAGGACGAGCTCTTCCATCGCCACATCAGTGCCCTTGGCACTGAGGGGACCGTCCGTGACTTTGATAGGGCGGGCCCGTAGCAGCTTCCAGGTTTGTACGACGGCGGTATGATCTTCGTTCTGCAAGTGGATCACGACATTGCGCAGGGCATTTTGATCGCCATTACGAATCTGATTCAGCCACTGGTACAGGGTCAGTGAGCCGATGACGCCGCGCTTCATGGTGACGTCAGTGGACTTATTCAGACCGGTGATCTTGCGAACACTGTTCTCCTTTTCGTTGCCATTGCGGTACTCCGACACGGTCACTTCCATACCAATACCGGAGATCTCTTGAAAACCAGCATCGGGTCCATCCGTGTTGCCAGTGCCAAGATCCACCAGAAAGTTGAACTGTACGTACGGACGGTCACGAAAGACAGCCATGCGATCCTCCTTCTACACCGTGCGGTGTGACCGGCACGGACTCCTATGGGTGTAGTCTGTATTAGCCTCTCCGGTCCGCGGTCCACTGACCAATGCGGAAGATAACGAATTCAGCCGGGCGTAAGGGTGCAATGCCGATCAAGCAGACCAAGCGTCCGTTGTCGAGATCGTTCTGCGTCATCGTCGAGCGGTCGCAGCGTACAAAGTAGGCCTTCTCTGGCTTATCGCCGAGCAGGGCGCCACTCATCCACTCGTTGAGCAGAAAATCTTCAATAGTCCGACGTACATTGGCCCAGAGCTGTTCGCCATTGGGCTCGAACACCGCCCACTGGGTGCCGCGATCAATGGAGCGTTCCAGATAGGCAAAGTAGCGGCGCAGGTTGACATACTTCCACTCGGGATCGGAACTGATGGTGCGTGCTCCCCAGAGCCGGAAGCCACGCCCCTCGAAGAAGCGGAAGCAATTGATGCCTTCAGGATTCAAGACTTCTTGCTGGCTCTTGTTCAGCCACTGTTCGAAGCCGAGCGCAAGGTTGACGACCTCGTTGGCCGGCGCCTTGTAGACCGCCCGCGTGATGTCGTTGCGCGCATAGATGCCGGTGACGAACCCACTCGGAGGCATATAGACCTCGCGCTGTGTTACCGGGTCGAGGATGCGTACCCACGGGTAGTACAGGGCGGCGTATTTGGAATCGAGAGGTGCGCGCAAGGCCCTCACATCGGCGATGCTCTGTCCGTCGCCGGAGTCGAGCACGGCAATACGATAGCGCATGCGCTCAGCGTGCGAGATCAGCAAATGCATGATCGTCGTGGCATCAGCGCGGTAGTCACCGGCATAGCCAAAGGTCGAACCGGGCGCAGCGACGATGGAAATATCTTCGATATCCTCGAAGATCTTGAGACCCGTTTTGAATGAGTCAGTTTCGTTGTCTGTGCCTTCGTACTCGTCGGCCGTCGGCCGCTGCCCGTCATTGCCGCCGTCAAGCACCAGATCAAGCGAACGCTCAGCGTCTGTCGACCTGAGATTGTTGAGTGCCCTCGCCAGTTGGCCTTGTGCATCGAATTTGAACAAGACTTGCAACACCTCGGTGCCAGTGGCTAAAGTCTGGTTATGTTCAATGATAATGGGCAAGTTCCGCGCATCGGCCTGGTTACTCGGTCGTAGGGCAAATTTAGCAAAGACGGAATCCGGCCCTCCAGCGCGTTTGTGATCCGGATCAAGGGCCAGGCCCTCCCAGACCAGTGGTGGTAGATCGCTGTCACCCATGGGCAGCGTCGTGACCGTCAGAGTGACAATGCGAATTTCATCGCTCCGTCTTGGGTCCGGATCTGGCAGTAAGGCATTGAGCGGGCGCGTCATAGGCGGACTCGACGGCAGACCTGCCAGCACATTCTCAAAGTTCCAGGTCTCGTTGTCCGCGTCGTACTTCGCTAGGTAAAAATCGCCGCGCCTTTCTTGCTCCTCTATGGGGCTGGGCGGAGAACCCGGCAGGTCGTTAATCCATACGACATCTCTATCGAGCAACGGGCCGACCGTGCGTCTGAAGCCTTCCGGCACAAGTCTGTCGCTCACTCTGCCAAGCACGTTTTGCCCCAACCGCAGCGTCAAGCGTACACGCATTTTGCCTGCTTCGCCGGGGAAACGGGCGCTAATCTTGAGCCTGTGGTCCAGAGCGTTGGGTGCATTCTCATCGGTTGGCCTATCTGGCAACCACGCATGAGCGCGCCCGTCGTTGGTAATGCTGATCGGTCTGAACACACGCGAGATATACAGCCGTTTGCCCCCCTCCTCAAAGAACGCCCGCACAGCGTGCCAGAGGTAGTTGTGCATGGGCTCCAGCTCTGTAGTCTGGTTTGTGGTTTCATCGACAAAGGTGAATTTCAGTTGCTGACGGTCCCCATAGACGCGCTCGAATTCGCCCAGGCTGGTGATCACGTCAGGCTCCAGATCGACCGGGCCATAGCGGGAGGGCCCGATGAAGCCAGTAGTGGTAGTGCTGACGCCTTCGATCGACTTGGAGCGGAATGAGACCTCTTCAACATAGACTCCTGGAGCTAAATACTCTGGCATCCCTGTCCTCCTCTGGGCATTTAGGGTGATCCCGCGGGGGTAATGAACAACTTTGATTGCCGTACCCCAGCCGCATCTCTGGAATACACAATGAGTTCTTGCCCGAAGCGCAACGTCACCTGGGTGAGTTCCGTGCGTTCGAAGTCGTCCCACAGCCTCGCCAGCGGCTGTGCGAGTACCTCATCAAGATTGGGGAGAGCTGGGATCGGGTCCCGTGGCTCATACGCCGCCTGTAATGTAATGTTCCAGGCCTGCTGTCTGAGTGACGTGCCGCCTTCTGGTGGTGAGAGAGGTGAGGCGAGAGGGGGAGAGGCCAGCACGTTGGTCACGAGTTCCGGGTAGGCAAAGATCAGGGCAATGCGGCCTTGTGCATCGGCGATGCCACGTACGATAGGTTGTCCAGGGACGTGCGCTGCGAGCACAGCCCAGGCGGCCGGGCCACCTGTATGATCTGGTCCACCGCGAGGATTCCACAGGTCAGCCCGGAGCACCGCCATCGCTGCTGGCACCACACGATTGGGAGCCGAGTAGAGGGGTATCCCAAGCATACCGGCGGGGGGTGATTCACCCGTGGGGGGTTGCCAGTTGAATACCCCACGCACAGGGAGAGCGAGTCGGAGCAGAAATGGCTGAAAGCGCCGCTCACGATCCACAACTTCGAGGATAAAAGGCGCCCGCGGCGGGTGCTGGTCCCAGAAACCTTGATCTCCCTCACCAGCTTCAACTTCTCGTAAGCCAGGGACATGGTGCAGGACATAGATCCCTGAAGGGTTACTGAACGCCTGCACACGTCGGTAGGGTTGGGTCGCAGGATAAGCAATGACCAGTAAGCCGTCGCCAATCATCCGGCCCGACACCTGATCCCAGAAACGGAGCCCCAAAGGCGCGACAAGGGTGAGTCGCTCGATCACTGTCGTCACATCAACCCTAAGCACATCAGCTTGCGTCGCCTCAGCCATCATCCACCTGCCTTCACAAAGTCGAACTCGCGTGTTTGTACCGTACCAGCGTCGGTAGCGATCAGGGTCGATTCAATTGTGACCATCCGTGCCACGTAGGTTGCCGAGACCTGCAGATGGGGTTTGAGGGGCTCCCAGAGGCTGGCCAGATCTTGCAGCGAGAGCGGCTCAAAGACCAACTCCACCGTTTCCTCAGGCTGAAAGGTGTCTGGTTCCGGCCCATAATGGTTTAACAGCCCGGCCGGCAAAATGGGCGTATCCCCCAACTCGCGTAGACACCAACCCAGCAGACGCTGCTGCTTCTCAGGAGTTTTGGCCCAGGTGGTGAGTAAATAGTACAGATCGATAGGCAGGGGGGGACGGTAGCGTTCGCCATTGGGGCCAAGACGCGACGGCAAATTGCGCCGTGAGCTGGTACCCACGCGATACAGGTACAGCGATACCCCTTCATCCATAGGATTTTGAAAATTGCTCGCCAAGTAGAGAGCAAACTGCGCCCCAGCAAACTCAGGCTTTGGGCTGGCCTCTTCTAACAAGCCCAAGATCGCCTGGCTGATCGCTGCAATGGCATGGTACGTCGCCACAAGTCTCTTCCTCCCGCTGCCCTGATCGAGGCCATTTTCCTACTACTATTCCCGCTGCCCCTCAGCGCTGGAGATTGCATCTAGGTCCCCTAGCCGCTTCTCGATCCCACGTGAGCATTGTCAACTTAACGTAAAAGACTATACATTTGTGCAGCGAAGAAAGAACTCTTGCTGGTTTTGCTCTGTCACGAACCGCTGTATTTTCGCCATCTGCACCCCATCAGATTCCCACGAGGGGAAGGCCTCCGTCAGCGATATCTCATTAAGTTGACAATGCCATTGCAGGGCCATCAGTACTCCCGTAAGCGTTGGATGACTCAGCCCGCTCTCTTGTATGTCCGCCATTGTGTCCATGGATGCAGTCATCATGCGACCTCTGCCCCTTGCAGTTCACTTCCGAATGGACCATTGCCCTGTCCAACGCTGGACCCAGTGCTTGACCCGCCCTTGGGGCGTCACATATACGCCCAGACGTTCCAGATACGGCACGATAAAGGCGGTCAGATCAACCAGACGTGTGAACGCGCGTCGCTCACCACTGGGTACATGGGTGATCTGGCCACGCCAGGTATACTGCCGACCCTGCTCTCGCATCCTCTCCCGCCAGATTTTGACGATGAAAGAATGGGTGGACGACTCGAGTGGGTCCATGAGTACTCCCATACTGTCCTCTCTGGATCGGGGACAAGCCTACAGGCCTCGTGCCTTGCCCTGACTCACGCTGGATAAGAGAATACTGGTGACATGTCTCTCAGAGCGTTCCTGGCGCGTATCCGGTGGCGTTCTTTTTTGCAGGAATGGGTGTTTTTACCCACCCCGGCCTGAAGTGGGGGTAGGGGATACCCGTGGCAGGTATGGCAGGTCCGCGTGTTTCCATGGGCGTGCACAGGATGCCAACAACCGCTACACGCTGTGCGGCTCGAACCCGAGTTTGACAGTTGATGGTACATGGAAATATATGTAAGCCATTTTTTTTCCAATGGGATACGAGAAAATTCCACGTACATGCATGGGTAAAAACGGCAACCTAGATACATGGACTTTACATTGCAACATATTGATATTAAAAGCCTAAAAACTCATGTATCTAGGCACTGTCAAACTCGG
>AR_comb_assmDRAFT_10021952_pt1 | contig 31280 bp, 24 predicted proteins | sample ArasoioldDNA_FD_10543 | JGI IMG/M metagenome (IMG submission 10543) | reverse complement strand
AATTCTTTAAGGACCGGCTCGTAAATCTCTTTTCGTGTGGGAATATGTAGGCCTGTGAGGGTGATAGTTCCGTTCAAGATAAGGCGGGTCGCAATTCCCAAAGGAAGACCAACGGTTTTTGCCATCGCAGTACGTAAATTATTTTCTCCTTTTACGATCAGCGTGCTTTTGACGAGTGACCTCCTGGCGTGTATCTCATATTCGATCTCGTGCATCATTACAATCATGTCCTTGTCATCCGATCCTAGTGCCAATTTTTTTTCCAGCGCGAATTGCAAAACATCAGCAGGACTGCAAAATCCTTTGTTCACCTGCGTTTCTTTGTCATCCAGGCCAAGAAAGAACAATTGCTTTAGGGTTAAATTGGCTTCGTGCATCTTGTAAGCAAGAAAGCTGGCGGCCCGGTTTTTTACTTCGTCGAGCTCAATTTCTGTGATGTTACCTTGCTCGTCAACCGTCATGAATTCCTCAGGTATCTCAAGGTTCTCATCTTGCACCTCTTTTTCAACCTCCATTAATTTGACAAGATTGTTCAGCATTTCTTTTGTTTGAGTGAAACGTTCAGTCAACTTTTTTTGTAGCCACTCATTAAAACCGTTTTCATCCATATGTCTTTTGAAAACGTCATACAGCGTTTGATTATCCGTTTCATAGCGAGGAGTTTCATCGGTCAATTTTAGTTCAACTACATTTTTCCACCCGTACATAAAATCCGGATAACGAAGTGTGGTACGAATAAATGTATCGGCATTTTCTAGATGATACAGCGGCGCATAACTTAACGAGTCACGATTCGGATACCAGCTAAGGTGTCCAAGCCCATCTACCTCGACGAGGCGGTCAGGGACAAAAAGCTCATCATAGTGTAAATGTTTGTCTTCGCCATTTTGTTTAAAATGCGCACCAGCCTTACCCGCCAACACCACACTGCGCGGGTTCCAGCTTATTTTATATCTCCAGGGATTATCATCACTCTCAGGAGCAACAAGCCCGCCGCAGTGCGACTGAAATGATCTTACCCGCCCCCCGGCCGAATGAATCTCGTCTAACAACTTCATCGCGCTCATATGATCTATGCCAGGATCAAGACCCATTTCGCAAAGAAATAATAAGCCATTGTCTTCAATTTGCTGTTTGAGATTTTTGATCTGAACATCAACATACGATGCTGTCAGCAGATTTTTGCGTTCCGCTACGCAGTCTTGGGCGACGAGGTAATGCAGCGTGGGCGGAAGCAAAGAAATTACGATGTGCGCTTCGCGAATGCGATTCTTCCTTTCAACCTGGTCGTTGATATCGAAAGATACCGCTGTGCCATACGGAGAGTGCCCGATTTTTGATTTTGCCAATTCCACATCGGCGTCCACGACTTTCAATTGCCAATGCTCGTTTTGCGCATTTTGCAACAGGTAATCGATTAAGACCGTAGCCGATTTGCCAGCCCCAAATAATAAAATCTTTTTCATTTCCGTTTACCTCAGGCGAAAGTAAAAGAAAGTTTACGAGGTACTTTCCTGAGCCTGTTATTATTTTTTATTTACCTTATGCAAAACAACACATTCCCTCATCTTTACATGAAAACGAACTTATGAGGCTTTTTACCCTTCCGTGCCTTTTACTATTCAATGTGCTTTTGGTGACTTCCGCGTCCGGACAAAAAATCTCCGGTCACGTGATGGCAGAAAGCGGACGACCGGCCTCACATGTTACGGTGCAGTTTAAGAACACATCAAATGTGGTTGTTACCAATATTGATGGAAGCTTCAGCATAATGGCAAAAAACCTTCCGGATACGTTGATGTTTTCCGCTTCTGGATACGAGCCGTACCAGGTTGTTGTTACGGAAAGGACACTGAAGGATCCTAGGTTTGAAGTCGTTTTGTTAAGCACGCGAACGAAAGCATCAGTGGCGGAAGTTGTAACCCTGGGCGCTATTTCAAGTGAGAGAAAGTATGACGCTTCGTATCGGCCCCGGGATTTGGCACGCAGCGATCCCGATGTCGCGCCCAATATTTCCATTAGTAACAAAAAAATATTTATGCTTGATTCCTTGCCGCGAGGTAAAGACTCAATGATCTATAAATCGGGATTGCTTACGGCAGGAGAACTGAATGACTTCAATAAATGGAAAATGTGGGAAGATTTCCAGGAATCCGACTTCAAAATTTACAGTGATCATTGGAGCCTTTATCCGAAGCAGCGTTACTGTATTCAATTGCAGAATAAAGATCATTCGGCGATCACAGGTAAGCAAGTTTTTTTGATTAACAAAAAAACAAAGGATACAGTTTGGTCAGCCGTGAGTGACAATACAGGAAAGGCAGAATTATGGGCCGACATGAAAGGGTTAAAGACGGAGTCTGACTACGTCATTACCACGAAAGGGTCACAGGACATTAACTCTCCTGCGGCCTTTGCCAACGGAATAAATAAAATGAACCTGGACATTGCATGTTCGATGTCCAACACAGTAGATATCGCTTTTGTCGTAGACGCCACCGGTAGCATGAGTGATGAAATTGATTTTTTGAAAATTGAACTAGAAGACGTGATCCGGAATACATTTGCGCAGCATCCGGATCTCGACTTGCATGTGGGATCCGTTTTTTACCGCGACAAAGGAGATGAGTATTTGACTCGTCACATAGATTTTCAAACAGATCTATTGAAGGTTTTGAATTTCATTAAGCTTCAGCGAGCCGGCGGGGGAGGCGATATGCCAGAAGCCGTTGACGTTGCGCTACAGACAGCTTTAGATAGCTTACAGTGGAGCAATGAAGCGCGAACCCGCATTTTATTTCTTGTGCTCGATGCTCCGCCTCATGATGAAGCGAAAGAAAAAATGTACGAGCTAATTCAAAAGGCTTCAGCAAAAGGAGTTCGCATTGTCCCCGTGGTGTGCAGTGGTGCTGACAAGTCAACCGAGTTTATCATGCGCAGCATTGCGCTTGCTACAAATGGCGACTATGTGTTTTTGACGGATGAGAGCGGGATAGGGCTTCCGCACATCAAACCAACGACCGATGTTTTTAACGTGGAATTTTTCAACTCGCTTTTGGAGAGGCTCATCACGCAAATGGTGTTTGCAAACAAGTGTTCAGAGCAAAAGCAAGTAGAGTCTTTTAAAAACACTCCATTGAACATTGAGAAGATAAAGATCTATCCTAATCCTACGCAGGGAAATATCACTGTCGAAAGTCAAAAACATCTCAAGGAAATTTTTATCACCGATTTTACAGGCAAGATGCTGATGCGAATCGAGACCAATGACAAGCAAACCCGGTGGAATGTAAATTTAGGAGCATATCCGAACGCAACCTACCTGGTGAAATATATTACAATCGAAAATCAGTGGGGAGCGGAGAAGGTGGTCCTCATTCACTAGGAATCACAGTTCTTCCTCGATGGGTGAACCCGGCGCACAAACCCCGAGTAGTAGTGAACTTTTCTGCGTCATGAAAAGTTCAAAGTCCAAATCAAAATTATTTATTGTGGAATCCTTAAAGGCCTGCGGTACTCTTCTCGAACTGTTTTGATTCAACATTTGTGATGCGGTAGTCGACCCGGATGCCGCGCTGGCTGTCGGGAACGCGCACTGTAACGGCGCCATTAGCACCTATGTTTCTAAATGTGATGATGTCCGTCCGCAAAGGTTGTTCGCTAGGTTTGATAATCTGCAATTCAACGCTGACTTCGTCAAGTAAATAGCCTGATCTGTTGTACACCGTTAGCTCGAGGCCCCTGATCCCTCCAAAAGCTCCACGAACGTAATTATTACTTTTCACCGATACAAAGTCTCGAATATTCCGACGACCTGTTTCGACAAAACTCCGTTCTGAACTTGTTTTTCTTGTCGGGCTTGGCAGATTGTTAGAGCTGATCTCATTCGGTTTTGAATCTATTTCGTCATTATCCCTCATCACTTTTTTTCTTTCGCCCGTAGATGCATCCACGTCTACATTTTTTTTCTGCACGTTCGCAATTTCATCATCAGGAATAAAAGCATGTTCATCTTGCTTTTTTGATTGCTCCGAAACCATGGTCCCCGCGATTGATGTAGGCTTTTTGTTTTGTCTTTGAGATTTAATCACGACTTCCGTTCGGGGCGTAACCAACTTACCGTTTGCTTTGTGCGTTGATGTTACCAAATCTTGCTGTGCATTTTGCTGCTGTTCGTTTTGTTGCTGTTCGTTTTTCTGCTGATCGTAGGAGGGGGACGCTTTATCGTCTGATGGTTGTTCATCATTCTTTTGCTGAGGAACGGTCTGCTGCGGAACAACTGTGGAAACAGATTCGATAGCCCTTGGTGAACTTCTTCTATTATTTATTACAAACCCAATAGCCACGCCGGCGAGCACCAGAAGTAATGGTAACAAGGCGGGCCTGAGATATTTGCGGAAAACTTCCTTTCTGCGGTTCTTTGTTTTACGCTGAACGAGCGTATTGATATACATCTCCTTAATATCGTCGAGAGATTGCGTATACTTAGTCTCCAACTTTGTGTCATCAGACTCGTGAATATCAATAGGAGAGTACGATCTTTCGTCGATGGGATCTTGCTTCTTTTCCGGAATTGGACTTTGCGAAGTCGCCATTGGCTTCGGTAAATATTGCTGGTATTTGTCGTGTTCAAAGGTGTCCTGCTTGCGCCCACCAAAGTTTTGCTCAAATCCAATTGATTCCGGCATTGAGACAAATATCTTTTTTTTCTGTTGCGGCGGTGTAGGAGTAAAAGGAGGGGCTTCCGGCACAACCTTTTTTACAGGTTGTTCCTCTTGCTTTACAGCTTTTTCGTCTTGCTTGAACTGAAAAGACTGAGCAGGTTCAACTTGTGGTTTTTGAACGTCCTGCTTTGGTGCAATTCCCGCTACAAAACTCCTTTGAGGAGAAATTGTCTCATGTTGAGAAATCGCAGGTTCTTTCAGCTGAACTTCAGCTACGGTCTCAGATTCAGAAGATTTTTTATAGAAACGATCATACGGTTGTTCTTCGATAGCAGGGGCAAAATCCTTTAATTCTGCTACTTCGCTTGGATAGCGCCATGCCGCGCTTCGTCCATCCACCCAAATTAAGTCGTATGGTTTCAATCCCATCGTCACCAGGTCGCTTAATGAGTACGGACCGGATTCTTTGTTGCTACGGAGTAATCGATATGAAGGCATGATCACAATTTCAAGTGTAAAAAAACGAAAAATTTATGCCGCCGAGTGTAAAAGCCTTGTTATAAACTGTCATTATCAATAATTTTTGCAATTCATAGAAGTGGAAAAATCAGGCCAAAAAAGCACCTGTTTACTCAGGTTATGAGCGTATAAAAAAGTACATTTGCCGACTCTGAATTAAACCCTCCAAATCCCGTCAATTCGGGACATTGAAAATGTCTAAAATGCAGATGCAGCCTTTGTTTCACCAGGGTTCCGAAAGATGAAAGCCTGCCTGTCCGGCAGACAGGGATTGCGATGCAAGGGACGATCAATCGGAGTTACAAAAGCTTGTATCTAAAAAAATATACTTCATAAACCAGCATGGAAGATAACTTAACGCCACAGGAAACGAGCGATCAGAATCGAATCATCCCTGTCAACATTGAAGAGCAAATGAAGACCGCCTATATCGACTACTCGATGTCGGTTATAGTAGGCCGTGCGTTGCCTGACGTGCGCGACGGCTTAAAACCTGTCCATCGTCGCATTCTTTACGCGATGAATGAACTTGGGCTTAACTACAACAGGCCATATAAAAAATGTGCACGTATTGTTGGGGAAGTGTTGGGGAAATATCACCCGCATGGCGACACTGCCGTATATGACTCACTTGTTCGTATGGCGCAGGATTGGAGTTTGCGTTATACACTTGTCGATGGACAGGGCAACTTCGGCAACCAGGACGGGGACAGCCCGGCAGCTATGCGATATACGGAGGCGAGACTTGATAGGCTTGCGGAACATATGCTGGACGATATTGATAAAGACACCGTGGATTTCCAACTCAATTTTGACGATTCGGAAAAGGAACCGACCATCTTGCCGACGAGGATACCTCAGTTGCTGGTAAACGGCTCAAGCGGAATTGCGGTGGGAATGGCCACGAATATGATGCCTCACAATCTCGCCGAGGTGATAAACGGCTGCGTCGCATTTGTTGATAAGCGCGACATTACTATTGAAGAGTTAATGCAGCATGTGAAAGGCCCTGATTTTCCGACCGGGGGAACGATTTATGGAATGGAAGGCGTGCGGGCAGCGATGCACCTGGGTCGCGGCAGGGTAGTGGTCCGTGGAAAACTGCGCGTCGATACCAAGGCCAGCGGGCGCGAGCAAATCATTATTACTGAAGTTCCATTCCAGGTTAACCGCGACGCGCTTACAAACCGGATTGGCGAATTGGTAAACGAAAAAGTAATAGAAGGGATAGCTCATGTAAACAACGAATCGAACAATAAAGAGGGCACGAGGATCGTCATCGACCTCAAGCGCGATGCAATTGCCAATGTTGTAATAAATCAATTGTACAAATACACCGAGCTGCAAACTAGTTTCGGAATCAATAATGTGGCTCTCGTTAAAGGCAGACCGCGGACGCTTAACCTGAAAGAGATGATCAGTGAGTTTATTGAATTCAGGCACGAAGTGGTTGTTCGCCGAACGAAATTCGAATTGAGAGAGGCACAAAAAAAGGCGCACATTTTACAAGCATACCTTATAGCACTTGATCACCTTGATGAAGTGATTGCACTGATCCGCGGATCGGCAACTCCGGAGATTGCGAAAGAAGCGCTGATAAATGCGGGATGGGGTATTGATGAGACGCAAGCCAAAGCGATATTGGACTTGCGCTTGCAACGACTCACAGGAATGGAGAGGGAGAAAATAAAGCTGGAATACGACGAGCTTATGAAATTGATTGCGCACCTCAATGAGTTGCTGGCAAACGAATGGATGCGATTCGATATTATAAAAAAAGAGTTGTTGGAGATCAGAGACAAATTTGGAGATGCAAGAAAAACTGAGATCACGTACCTGGAGGACGAGGTTAGAATCAAAGATCTTATCAAGGAAGAAGACGTAGTGATTACAATATCACATCATGGTTATATAAAAAGAACCCCGGCTGATGACTACCGGTTGCAGCGCAGAGGCGGGCGCGGATCACTTGGGGGAAGAACAAGAGAAGAAGACTACATAGAGCATTTATTTGTCGCTTCTTCGCATCATACGATGTTGTTCTTTACGGAGAAGGGCAGGTGTTATTGGTTAAACGTGTACGAGATTCCCGAAGGAGAGAAGACGAGCAAGGGCAGAGCCATTCAAAACCTTATCCAACTTCCGGGTGATGATAAAATAAGAGCGATCATTGATGTGAAAGATTTAAAAGACGAAGAATTTGTAAGGTCGCATAATATCGTTTTGTGCACGAAACAGGGGATTATAAAAAAGACCGAACTCGAAGATTTTAGCCGTCCAAGATTAACCGGCGTAAACGCAATCACCATTAACGAAGGCGACGAGTTGCTGGAAGCAAAAATGACTGATGGAAAGTCAGAGATCATGATGGCCGTAAAGAGCGGAAGAGCGATTCGTTTTTCTGAATCAAAGGTAAGACCGACGGGGAGAGGAGCAATTGGAGTGGCGGGAATTGAGGTGGAGGATGCAAAAGATGAAGTGGTCGGTATGATTTGTGTGAATCCTGAGGGAGAAACCTCGAGAACTGTGCTTGTTGTTAGCGAAAAGGGATTTGGTAAAAGAACTGCTGTCGATGAATATCGATTCACTAATCGTGGAGGTAAGGGTGTAAAGACAATCAATGTGACCGAAAAAACCGGCAAACTTGTAGGAATTCTCGACGTGGCAGAAAAAGAAGATTTGATGATTACTTGCAAGAGTGGAGTTATTATACGCATGAAAGTGTCCGACATCAGTGAGCAAGGTCGGGCAACGCAGGGCGTAAAACTTATTAGGCTTGACGAAGGGGACGAAATTGCAGGAATTACTCGGCTTGAGGTAGAAGAGATGAATGGAAATGGAAACGGAAATGGACACGATCAAGTCCTTGGAAGCGACGAGATCCCACCGAGCGATTCCGCTGATGGTTATGGTAACCAGGCAACCAATCCGCCCAAAGACTCATCTGAAGAAAGTACTGAAATCTAAAATCTGATCTATTATTTAAATTAACGACAATGCAAAAATTATTTCTCACGATTGCAGTCCTGTTTGCAGTAGCTATACTTAAGGCCCAAACGCCGCAGGATGCCCAAAAGGCGCTCGAGGGCAAGAAGCTCGATAAGGCCAAAGAGATCGTGGATAAACTCACTGCCGATCCAAACCAAAAGAGTGCTTATGCATGGTTGGCAAAGGCGCAGGTCTATAACGCGCTGGCAATTGATGACAAGTTCAAAACTGCTGTACCGGACGCTTATGAACAGGCTTTTGAAGCTTATAAAAAGGCATATGAAATTGATCCGAATGATAATTCAATCAAGCTGGATTTTTTCAAATCCCCATTTGTGTCATATGAAGGTGAGGCCAACAAGGCCGCTCAGGCTTACCAGGCGAATAATATGGCTGGCGCGTTTGAGGCGTACAAAAAGACAATTGAGTACGGAACTTGGCTAAACGAAAAACATTTGTCGTTTAACAACTTTAGCGTACCGAAAGTGGATACGAGCATGGTATTTATGGCCGGTTTTACTGCCATGAAGCAAGACAAGAAGGAGGACGCAGTTACCTATTTTAGTCGACTAGCAGACGCCAAGATTGGGAAAGAAGCTGACTACGTAATTCCTTACCAATACCTGGCTTCCTACTACAAGACCAAAAAAGATGAGGCCAATTTTAATAAGTATGTAGAGCTTGGAAGGCAGACTTACCCAAACGATCCATATTTTATCACAATCAAGATTGACAAGGCGAGGGAAGACAATAATTACCCGGAGCTTTTCAGCGCGTATGAGCAGCTAATCGCTTTGCAGCCGGATAGCCTGAGTAACCAGCTCTCGTATGCCTCCGAGATGTTCGATTACTTGTACATTAAAAATGCAGACAAGAAACCAACCGATTATGATGCCATTGCTTCCAAGATTGAAGCAAATGTCCAAAAAACCCTTGCTAAGGATTATGAACCATTGAGTTCAAATCTTATTATTGCCCAGCTTTATTACAACCAAGGTCTGGATCAGGCTACTGAGGCTGAGAAAATAAAAAGCACCAAGCCTGAGGATGTAAAAAAGAAAAACGACCTCAAGGCCAAGGCAATCGCCAAATATGACCGGGCATTGCCATACACCGAAAAAGTGACCGCTCTGCTTGAGGAGAAGGGCACTGCGGTCAACGGAAGGGAAAAACATACCTTGAAGAACATGTACATCATGCTTGGCGACATGTATTCTGCAAAAGGTAACAAGGCTAAGGCCGATGAATACGATAAGAAATATTCGGCTATGAAATAGACTTACTGCGGTGTTAGTCGATATTATATTAGACTCCCTTTAATAAAATGAGGTTTTTAATGCGCGACCTTTCGATTTTTCGGAAGGTCTTTTTTGTTTATGTTCCGAGTCCAGAGTAGGAGCCGCAATCGATGCTTTTGACGGGAGGTCTTACTGTATTCCTGGTTTTACCTACACTTAACATAATATAAATTATAAGAAGACCTTGTTGAGCCGGTTTTATAAAGATTGGTAATTCGTGATTACATTTACGCAAATCGTTCAAACTATGGAATATCAAAATCAGCATCCTAACTCGTCGACCGACCTATCGTTTGTGCAACCCGTAGAACAAACGCAAGTCAGAAATTTCATGGCAAATGTCTTCGCGTACATGTTTATGGCGTTGGGCATCTCGGCGCTTTTTGCGTACTTGTTTTCAACAAATGTTTATCTCCTGCAGTATTTGGTCAATTCAAATGGAACTGGCCTAAACGCGCTTGGCTGGCTAATATTGCTGGCTCCCCTTGGCTTTGTGCTCTTGATGTCTTTGGGTTACTCAAGACTCTCTGCTCCGGTCCTGATTTTACTCTTTGTCTTGTACTCAGCGATTAATGGAATCAGTTTCGGCTTCATTTTGCTCAGTTTTACGCCCGGAACTGTGTTAACGTGTTTTCTATCAGCGTCGGCTATGTTTGGTATCATGGCATTCATGGGCTATACAACCAAGCAGGATCTTACCAAATTTGGCCGTATTCTGATCATGGGCTTGATCGGAATAATTGTGGCTTCCCTGATTAACTTTTTCATGAACAGCCCAACGCTGGACTATCTCATCAGCTTTATTGGAGTTATGATCTTCACAGGATTAACGGCTTATGACGTGCAAAAACTAAAGAACATCGGTGCCGGCATTCAATATGCTAATGTCGGAACTAGCGAGGTCAAAAAAGCGTCCATTCTTGGGGCGTTGAATTTATATCTTGATTTCGTAAACCTTTTCCTGTTTTTACTTCGATTATTCGGCAGGCGCAACTAAGATAAATTTGCAAGGTGACCCGGAGGTCACCTTCTTTTTTATGGATCTGCGAGCAACCATATTGGCAGAGCACTCAAAAACTAACTGCAGTAAAATTGTTAGTTGGGTTGGCAACTCACAAGAAAGATTTGATGAACTTTTTGACTTGTTCCTGAATTCGGAATATAGAATAAACCAACGAGCAGCGTGGCCTCTCAGCTATTGCGTCATCGCTCATCCACAGTTTATCGGAACGCACTTTTCTAAACTGGTTAAAAACTTGCATAAACCAGGTATTCACGATTCCGTAAAAAGAAATACAATTCGACTACTTCAGCATATTGAAATCCCAAAAAAGTTCCATGGCCAAATCATGGACATTTGTTTTCGTTATTTGTCATCTTCTGATGAACCGGTCGCCATAAAAGCGTTTGCACTCACTATCCTGCATAACTTCTCAAAACAGTACCCCGAAATCAAAAATGAAATAAAACTGATTATTGAGGAGCGGTGGGCACATGAAACAGCTGCTTTTCATTCCCGAGCCAAAAAATTCCTCAAGAGTTAATGATTCTTTGTAATCTGATACATTATCGGCATGGAATTTTAATTCACCATAGAAAAAGACTATGGAACTTAGAAGAGATGACTTCCCGGTAGCATTACAAGCATATGAAGTACGTGGTGACAGAGAAGATTTTGTCGCGGAACAGGTTGTAAACTCCCAAGTTGAAGCCGATAATTTCATGTCACTTTATGCTGGCCGGCTAATTAAGACTCGGGACTTAAGACCAGTTGAAACAAAAAGGTTTGAAGGTCGCAGGGCGTCAGTTGTGACAGCACCTCGCCGAAGAGCCGTCATTTCTCCGTGGCTTATATTTCTCCTCATTCTCATTGTTCTCGTCATCATCGGTTTTGCGACGGGTTGGATTCAAACAATGATTGGGCAGGCAAGATAAACAGCATTATTGGCAGCCGCCCGCTCGTATTCGCACGGTGATTTTTATTTATTAAGAACTAAGTCTTTTGGTTCTTTCCTGGTCGCTTTGTAAAATTCAGGAAAGATAAGTCGCAAGCTTTGATCGTACGTGAAGTAATTGTATACCCAATTGCTAAAAACAAAAAAACGATTTTTTACGCCGAGTATGAGCATAAGATGTAGGCTCATCCAGATGAACCATGCAAGGAATCCACGGAAATGGAGCTTGGGTTTCGGGACATCCACCACAGCAAGATTCCGTCCTACAGTTGCCATCGTTCCCTTGTCATGATATTCAAATTCCTCAAAGTTGGTTTCATTATGCTGTAGCTTGAGCAAATTCTTTGCAACCAATCTTGCCTGCTGGATTGCCACTGAAGCCAGTTGGGGATGTCCCTTCGGATATTTCGGCGTTTCCATATAAGCGAGATCGCCGACCACGTAAATGTTGTTGAAACCCTTAAGCCTTGCCTGTCCGTCCACAATTAATCGATTTCCCCGTACAAATAAAGATTTGTCCAGGCCAGGTGGCACCGATCCTGTTACACCCGCTGCCCAGATTACGGTTTTCGTTGGAATCGTATTTCCATCTTTCAATTGTACTTTGCTTCCATCGAAGCTGCTTACAATTGTATTGGTGAGAACCTTCACTCCCAATCTTGTTGTTAAATATTTAAAAGAATCTTCGGCGGATTTTTCACTCATGTTTCCAAGTGTCTTTTGGCCGCCTTCCACTAAATAGATATTCATCTTGGTGAAGTCGAGCTCAGGATAATCTTTAGGAAGTACATAGCGTTTCATTTCGCCTAATGCACCTGATAGTTCCACACCGGTAGGTCCACCTCCAACTACGACGACATTCATCAATGTCTGTAACTCCGTAGGATCTTTGGCCAGAAGGGCATCTTCAAAATTGCGAATAAGTTTGTGGCGCAGCTGCAACGCCTCGACCGTTGACTTCATTGGAAAAGCGCGTTCGATCAATTGCTGATTGCCGAAAAAATTCGTCTCCGTTCCCGTAGCCAAGACCAACACGTCGTAATCGATCTCCTCGTTGCTTGTGATAATTTTGTTTTGCGCTGGGATCACTTCTCTTACTTCGGCGAGGCGAATTCTGACGTTCTTACTTTTTTGAAAAACTTTGCGAAGTGGAAATGAAATATTGCTTGCATCCAACCCGGCAGTTGCCACCTGATATAATAAAGGTTGAAACTGGTGATAGTTTACCCGATCCACAAGGATGATCTCGAACCCGCGTTTATTGTTCAGTCTTCTTGCCAGCTTTAAACCGCCAAAGCCTGCACCAACGATTACGATTTTCATATCCAGACTTTTACAACGCAAATTTACATTATTTTCAATAAATTTTGAAAATTATGTACTGCTCTAACTGTGCTCGGTAATGATCCTGAGTCAGTACAATAACCTTACCTTAATTGTTTGCTTTACTTCTTTTAATAATTGGAAAGCCTGGCCGGAAATTTTTTTGTCGACGTCCAGCACTACGTATCCAATTTCATCATTAGTTTTTAAGTACTGGGCCAAAATATTAATGTTGTTTTTTGAGAGTTGAGTGTTTATCTCTGACAATACACCTGGCACGTTATTATGGATGTGCAGGATTCGATGAGCGCCCTCCTGCGGGGGTAATGATAAGCCCGGCACCGTATGCGATCCATTGCTAATTCCTTTTTCAAGGTAATTAAAAAGTTTTGCGCTTACGTCCTCACCAATATTTTGCTGAGCCTCCTCGGTCGACCCACCAATATGTGGAGTAAGAATAACATTTGGAATGTGCTGCAAAGGAGTTTGAAATTTATCACCATTTTTCTCTGGCTCCCACGGATATACATCAATGGCAGCGCCAGTAATGTGTCCATTTTCCATGGCAATTTTTAGCGCTTCGAGGTCGACCACCTCCCCCCTTGCATAATTAATGAGGATGGAATTCTTCTTGAAAAACTTCAAGTTGTTTTTGTTGATCAGATTTTTTGTTTGCGCTGTTTCGGGAACGTGCAGGGTTACCACGTCAGCCTTCTTGAGCAAATCTTTTAGCGAGGTAGCATCCTCAGCATTCCCTAATGGAAGTTTCGTTTCAATGTCATAAAAGATCACTTTCATGCCAAACGCCTCGGCCAACACACTTACCTGTGACCCAATATTGCCATATCCTATGATGCCTAAAGTTTTCCCCCGCAACTCGTAGCTCCCCTTTGCTTCTTTCATCCAAAACCCATCATGAGCCGCCCTGTTTTTATCGGGAATTCGCCGAATTAGCATAATAGCTGCACCTATTACAAGCTCGGCTACCGACCTCGTGTTTGAATATGGAGCATTAAAAACGACTACCCCATGTTTTGTGGCTGAGTATAGATCAACCTGGTTTACGCCAATGCAAAAACAGCCGATTGCCTGTAGCCTTTTCGCCGCATCAAAAACCCTTTCAGAAATGTGCGTTTTCGACCGGATGCCAAGAATATGCACGTCCTTGATCTCCTTAATGAGCTCCTCTTCGCTTAATGCCTTTGAAATTTTTTCAACTCGAACATAGCCGTGCCTGCTAAAATTCTTCACAGCCACATCACTGATATTTTCCAGGAACAAAATGCGTATTTTTTCTTTAGGATAACTAGTTTTGCCCGATTCCATATTTGCAAATATGCACATAAGTTGATAAATAGCTGGAAAGGCCTAATTCTTGATTAAGTATTTTTCCAAATAATACAATACAGAATGGAAATAACGTTATATAAGCTAATTAGTTACCTTATAAAAACAATACCCCATTGAAAAATTCATTATTCAGCATCGGCTTTACCCTCGTCGTGGGGTGTCATGTTACGGCAGAAAAATCAAATAGCCAACCCCAGGAAGTTGCCACGATGGCCCCCACTCCCGCCATCTCATTTCACCCTTTAGCCAAGGACGATTCTACCAGGTATTATAACGCAGTAAAGGGATTCTTTGAGAAGACATTAGTGAACAACAGGACTTTTAACGGCGGAATTTTGCTTGCCAAGGGAAGTTCAATAATCTATGAGGAGTATAAGGGTTTCAAAGATCTTCGAACTAAAGAAGCGTTGGACGAACATGCGGCCATGCATATCGCTTCTGTGTCAAAAAATTTTGCTGCTGCTTCTGTTCTGCGATTGATTCAAGATGGAAAACTACATCTTGATGATGGCTTAAGTGTTTTTTTTCCGAATTTCCCTTACCAGGGAGTCACTGTAAAAATGTTGATGAATCACCGGAGTGGTTTACCCAATTATGTACATTACATGGAAAGGATGGGTTGGAACAAAAATCAGTTTGTGACCAACCAAGACGTGTTGAACTCGCTATACACAATGCATCCTCGTCCTGACTTCACCGCTGGCACAAGGTTTAGTTATTCGAATACAAATTTTGTTCTGCTGGCCATGATCGTCGAAAAGGTTACCGGCTTGTCTTACCCTGAGTTTCTAAAGAAAACTTTCTTTCAACCTCTGCAGATGAATGACACTTATGTGTTTTCGCTTGCTGATACAGGTACCGCAATCAGATCTTACAACGCGTACGGAGGAATATGGAATTGGGATTTTCTTGAAGGAACGTACGGCGACAAAAATATTTACACTACTCCAAGAGATCTCCTTAAATGGTCACTTGCAATATCCCAGGGGCAGGTGCTGAACCAATCGTTACTTGATTCAGCATTTACACCCTATAGTAATGAACGACCCAGCATTCACAATTATGGCCTGGGATGGAGGCTGCTGATGTTGAAAAACGGGAAAAAAGTTATCTATCACAATGGCAGATGGCATGGCACAAATGCCGCCTTTGCTAAACTGACAGATGAAGATGTAACGATCATCATAATTGGCAACAGGTTCAATTCAAATATTTACAACATTGCCCGCAAGGCTTACGATCTATTTGGCGACTACCAGCAAGGCGGCCCCACCATCGATGAGGAAGGCGATATCACGTATCATGAGCCTCCGCCGGTCGTTCATCATCATTATCACAAGAAATCGCTAGCCAAGAAAAGTTCCCACCACAAAAAATACTCCTCTTCACCTTCTGGCAAATCGGTAGCTAATACAAAGAAATAGCACCACGCCTGCGTCGCGTTTAGCCTATTTCATGTTATTCACATTACTCTAATTCAGGCCATCGGTTACTATATTTGTCGCTAACGCGTGATTGCTCAAACTACCATACAGCAGATACTGAGCCGCATCGATATTGTTGATATCATTGGCGGTTTTGTAAAATTGAAAAAACGCGGTGTTAATTATCTTGGCCTCTGCCCTTTTCACAATGAAAAGACACCTTCTTTCACCGTTTCGCCGACAAAAGAAATCTACAAGTGCTTTGGATGCGGACGCAGTGGGAACAGTATCAGTTTCCTGATGGAGCATGAAAAATATAGCTATGTAGAAGCCTTAAAATGGTTGGCAAATAAGTATGGGGTTGAAATCGAGGAGACATTTGCTACGGACGAGCAGCGCCAACAAATTCAGACCGCCGATAGTCTCTATATCATTAACAGTTTTGCTCAACAGTTCTTTAGCAGGCAATTATTTGAAACTGAAGAAGGCCAGGATGTCGGCTTAAGCTATCTAAAGGAACGTGGCTTTAGGGAAGAGATCATAAAAAAATTTCAACTGGGTTACTCGCCTGAGAAGAGAGATGCTTTTGCGAAGGAAGCTATTGCCAATCAGTTTAATCCGGAGTTGCTCTTAAGAACCGGCCTGGTTGTAAATCGCAACGAACAATTACAGGATAACTATAGAGGTCGGGTAATTTTTCCTGTGCACAATCACAGTGGTAAAGTGCTTGGCTTCGGCGCGCGGGTTTTAAAAACTAATGATAAGGCGCCCAAGTATATCAATACGCCGGAGAACGAAATCTACATAAAAAGCAAAATTCTCTACGGTTCTTATTTTGCCCGGCAGGCAATTGACAAGAGCGATGAATGTTTGCTTGTAGAAGGTTACACCGATGTGATCTCGCTGCACCAGGCGGGTGTGGAAAATGTAGTGGCCAGTGGAGGTACCTCGTTAACATCGGATCAACTACGGTTAATCAAAAAATATACGAGCAATCTTACGATTGTGTATGACGGTGACGCCGCTGGCGTAAAGGCAGCACTTCGTGGTTTGGATATGGCGTTAGAAGAAGGCCTCAATGTGCGGCTTGTCCTGATTCCGAATAACGAAGATCCGGATAGTTATGTAAACAAAGTTGGTCCCACGTCTTTTCGCGAATTTGTTCAAAAGAACAAAAGGGATTTTATCTTGTTTCAATTGGACATAGCATTAAAAGATGCGGGCGCAGACTCGAATAGGAAAGCAGAGGTTGTGAATCAAATCGCCGAGACCATTTCCAGGATCAACAAGGCCGAAGATTTCACCAAACAACAGGATTATATTAAGCAGTGTTCCGAAATCTTAAAAATTGATGAAAGCGGCTTACATGCATTGGTCAATAAATTCATTCGCAACAGAATGGTCACACAGGAAAGGGCATTACCTTTTGAAGAGGCCAAAATGCATGAGGAAAACGCGAAAAAAGCACAGGAAACAGATTACGATGATGCGACATTCGATTTACTATTCCGCGACGAATTACAGGAAAGGGAACTGGCCAGGATTGTCTTGGAATATGGAACAAAGTATTGGGATGATCACCAGCTGATTGCCGAGTACATTTTTTCTGAAATGATCGATGAAACGTTATTGGACAACCCGGACATTTTGAACCTGTTTAACACTTTCCGGCAACAGATCCAAGTGAATCCTGGCGCAATAAACAAGAACTACTTTGTCTACCACCCCGATTCAAAGCTCAGTTCACTGGCAGTTTCGCTCCTAAACTTTCCCTACGAGGAAAGTGAACACTGGAAAAAAGAATACGCCCAGGCAACTGGCTATCAGCCACGATTATTTCAACAAAGCTACGAGCAGTTTATTCAAACCGTAGCTAAGAACAATGAACAACAATTGATGAGTTATTTAAAAATGGATGAGGACAGGACGCACGAAGAAGTAGAGTCCGCATTGAACTATCTAAAACTAAGAAAGATTAAAAGAATGCTGAATCAAAATCACGCGGACCTGGAAAAGACCCATTCAAAGGAAGAACAGGAAGTGTTGTTCAGAACTCACGAGCACTTGAAGCAAATGGAACGCGTGATTACCGACAAATTGGGCACCGTAATATTAAGATAACTCAACTCCGATCACATCACCTTTAGCCATTAACATGTCGCTGTACGAAAACGCGATCAAGTCTTCATCTTTGATTCCAAATTGTGTAATATAATAATTACATTGTTCCTCGAGTCGCTCCTTTGAAACTTGAACATGCAGGTTGCTGGCTTCAATTTCAATAAAACTTCCCAGGCTCACAACGTCATCGATGTGAAACTTAACGTTGTCAATGAAAAAAATCTCTCTCTTTTTTTCAATCACTATTTTGATACCCAGGCATTGAGTCAATACTTCTTTCAAAATGTTTGCATCAGGAATGTTGATTAGTTCGAACTGCGACTCCTTTGCCTTCGATTCATTGCTGCGGTTGTAGTAAATCAAATTGTTCTCTATGTTGCCCTCCCGCAATTTCAGCCTGCCGTTCGTTACATTAAAATAGGTGTCAATTTGGTGGTCCAATCCTTTGAACTCAGCACTATTTTCTTTCAGATATTCGCGAGCGATATCGGGGCGATCATACCTCGCCTTGATTTCTACGTTCAAATGGAACATTGTCAAAAATAAAAAACCATCTCAATTTATTAATGAGATGGTTTAGTCAATAAAATACTCAAGATCTTAGGCCTCTTCCATTTCCATTGCCTTATGCCTTACTCTCCTAGTAAGGCCTCTTTCAAAACGGGCGGCGCTCCAAACATGATCGAGGGCCACTTCGTTAACACTTTCATAACCGGCAGAGGTTAGCTCGTGCCAACTTGAATCGCGGTTAAGATCTGTTACAATTTTCGAAGTGATTTTTGGATAAGCAACCCAGAATTTTGAATTTTCCTTCAAGGCAGGCATTACATCCTTTAGAATGCCGTTAAGTTGATTTTCATTCACAGCAAACACAAGGGCAAAATCGATCTTCCGGCTTTTTAGAAGCGGAGTCATGTTTTTAGCGAATGAAAGTTTACAGAACTGTTTTTCGATAGAAGAAGGCAGACCTTGAATTAAGAGATTTTTTTCGTCTGCGAATTCTAACTTTTCAAACAACGTTTGTGACATACTTTGAAAGAATTTTTAAAGTGTTTACAGCAGCGAGCCTGGTCACCGACTTGTGCTGCGTTCACAAAGTAGGAGGTGCAAAGGTACTACAAATCTGCGTATTTGAATCATTTCTTCAAAAGAAAAAGCCGTCCACACTTGTTGTTGACGGCTTTTTTGAATCAGATCAATTTTTTTAGCCTCCCATGGGCTTGTAATATTTCATTGCTTCCGGCATCCACTTCTTTAATTGCTCAATTCGATTTGCTTCCGAGGGATGCGTGCTGGCAAACTCAGGAGGGCGTTGCCCATTGCTCGCTTTTTCCATGCGCTCCCAAAGAGAAATTGCCTCTTGAGGGTTGTAACCAGCCATCGCGGCCCAAATTAATCCGTAGTGGTCGGCTTCATATTCATCCTTCCTTGAAAACGGCAATAACACGCCATATTGCGCACCTGCGCCGAACGCGCCCAGGAAAACATTTCTCGTCTCCGCGGGTTTATTTGCTAGCGCTACATCCAATCCCAGGTTAACGGCCTCCACGCCCAGTTGTTGACTCATGCGCTCATTTCCATGTTGAAAAATGGCATGAGAAACTTCATGCCCAAGCACGACGGCGAGACCCGCTTCATTTTGTGTGTAGGGAAGCAAGCCAGTATACACAACAATTTTTCCACCTGGCATGCACCAGGCATTTGCCTCGTTACTTTCAATTAAATGGTATTCCCATTTATATCCCTCCAATTGATTAGATAACCCCTTGCTGGCATAGTAAGATTCAACAGCGCGTCGAATTCTATCCCCTACCCTGTTGACCATCTCTGCATCGCGATTGGTGGTCGGTGCTACTACTTTGCTTTTGGACAAAACATCCTGGTATTCTGAAACAGCCATGGACTGCAAACTCGACTCCGGAAGAAGTTTCAATTGGCTACGACCGGTTACTGCATTTTTGGTGCAGGAAACAGCCGTAAGCAAGATTATTGCCGCGTAAAATATTTTTCTAATCATCAGAAACAGTTTTGATGGAAAAATCAATGATTATACCAAACAAGGTATTTAAACAAATGTAAATCGAAAATAATCTTAATGTTGCGGCGAAGAACGTCGACGTTGGCGCCGCCTGTCTCGATATTTAAAGATGGGAACCTTACTTTCGCTTCCTTTTAGCAATCGACCAATGTTTTTTTGATGTGTTAGTAGCACAAGCAGGCCAACAGCAATCGCAAATATTCTGTACAGATGCTCAGGCTCATTAAAAATGACAAGAATGAAAACAGGAAATGCGACGCTTGCAAGAATAGAGCTGAGGGAAACAAAACGAGTAAGATATAGCACAAGTAAGAAAACACCCACACAACAAACAGCGACGATGGGCTGTATTCCTAACACCATTCCGAATAAAGTGGCTATTCCTTTGCCACCACGAAATTCTGCCCAAATCGGAAATATGTGTCCGATCACTGCGGCAAGGCCAAGTCCTATTTGAAGATTGATAAATCGAGTTTCATTATCGATGTATCCAGGGAGAAGAAGTGCCAGGTTCACGGCAACAATGCCTTTTAGCATATCGATAATCATGACGAATGTGCCCCATGTCGGACCAAGAATTCGATAGGTGTTTGTTGCGCCAGCATTTCCGCTACCATAATCCCGAATGTCAAAATCGAAAAAATATTTGCTGACCCAAACAGAAGTCGGAATGCTACCAATAAGATATGCAAGAACAATAATCAATAGTTCGTTCATAGAACCTTGGGTTAAAGTTGGGAAGCAAAAATACAAATAATCCGCCTACCGGCTAGCGTTAATTTGACACGTAATTAACCCGCAAATCGCGACCCAATTGCAGTCCCAGCCAGTTTCCTTTGCTTATTTTCTTGTTCAGTATCAACCCGTTTTTTTTTGCGGATTTTACGATTATATCCGCGTCTTGCTCCAACAAACCACTCAACAAAAGAACGCCCTCATCGGGCAATTGTCGACTAAATGCGCCTAGATTTCCCACAATTACACTCTTAACAATATTGGAAATTATAATGTCATATTGGCTACTTCCTTCGGCCGATGAAGCTTGACTGAGCCTTACGTTTTTGCATCTGTTTGATATAAAATTTTCACTTGCATTTTTAATACACTGAGAATCATTATCCACCGCTAATACTTCCGCTGCACCTAAACGCTCCGCGAGAATGGCTAGGATTCCAGTTCCAGTGCCAAAGTCCAAAACGCTCTTTTCTTTGAAATCCAGTTCGCCCATCATTTGCATCATCATCAATGTCGTCACGTGATGACCAGTACCAAAACTCATTCGCGGAGTGATGATAATTTCGTGCTCGACATTCTTTAACGGTTGATGAAACTCCGCTCGAATGCCAACCCACGGTTTTTTAGCGACAGGATGATCAATAATAACGGGATGAAAATTGGATTCCCATAACTGGTTCCAATTCTTATTTTCCAATTCAGTTAATTTGAACGACAGATGATGAGTGCTAACTAAATTTCCCAGGTCAGTTTCACTGTACAGCGTAGAAGGAATATATGCCTTCAAGAGATCACCTTCTTCTTCAAAACCTGCATAATTCATTTCACTTAGCAACGCAATCAATATCTCTTTTTGTTCGTTGCTCAAAAATTCAAATTCTATTTTTATAAACTCGTTCATAAATGAACAACCCCGACGAATCGGGGCTTTATCATTAAGTTCCTGCGGGCTTGTCCTGTGGTTTGTCTTGCCTTTCAGGTTTCGGCAATAACACCTTTCGCGACAATTTAAATTTTCCTGATTTAGGGTCAGTGCCGATAAGTTTCACCTTTACTTTATCCCCTTCTCTAAGAATTCCCTCCAATGTTTCAAGCCTTTTCCAACTTACTTCTGAAATATGTACCAGGCCTTGCTTTCCTGGCAAGAATTCTACAAATGCGCCGAACGGCATAATCGATTTGACAGTAGCCTCATAAACATCCCCAACAACCGGCACGGCTACAATTCCCTTGATCCACTGCTCTGCCCTCTCGACGCCTTCCTTATTAGTACCAAACACACTCACTTCGCCCATGTTATTTTTCTCTTCGATATTGATAGTAGTTCCCGTCTCTCTCTGCATTTCCTGGATCACTTTGCCACCAGGTCCTATTACGGCGCCGATAAATTCTCTGTCAATAAACATTTTTATCATTCTCGGAGCATGAGGTTTTACTTCGCTTCGAGGCTCGCTGACGCAACTGTACATGGCATCCAAAATGTGCAAGCGGCCTTTCCTCGCTTGCTCCAACGCTTGTCTCATTACATCCATCGGTAATCCATCCACTTTGATATCCATCTGTACGCCGCAAATCCCATCTCGTGTTCCCGTAACCTTGAAATCCATATCACCTAAGTGATCTTCATCACCAAGGATATCTGTGAGTACAGCAAACTTTCCATCCTTTGTAATCAAACCCATCGCCACTCCCGATACATGCTTGCCTAATGGAACACCAGCATCCATTAACGCAAGAGACCCTGCGCAAACTGTAGCCATCGATGATGAACCATTCGATTCTAAGATATCGCTTACTATCCTGACAGTGTAAGCAAAATCGATACCTGCTGGCATCATTTGTTTTAACGAGCGCATGGCCAGGTTTCCATGACCAACCTCCCGACGGCCAGGACCCCGCATCGGTTTCACTTCACCGGTAGAGAATGGTGGAAAATTATAATGCAGAATGAATTTTGAGTACTCAGATGTCGCTGCACTTTCTATTAACAACTCATCAAGAGGCGTCCCTAAAGTCACCGTTGTCAACGATTGTGTTTCTCCGCGCGTAAACAATGCGGAGCCATGCGGTGAAGGCAACACGTCTGTCTCCATGTCCAAAGGACGAACCTCATCAAGCGCCCTTCCATCCAAGCGAACACGATCGTTTAGTATCATGTCACGAACGACATAGTACTGCAGATCATGATAATATTTCTTCGCCAATTTTTGGATGTTCTCATCTAAATCCTCACCTTCTGCCACTTTGTATTCCTGCTCTAGGTATTCGATCAAGGCTTCTTTGATCTCATCAAATTTCTCGCTGCGTTGATGCTTGCCTAACGCACCTTTTGCTACTTCGTGGATCTTCGCTTCTGCAAATGAATTGACCTTCGCTTTCAGTTCTTCATTTTGCTCTGGTCTTACATAGTCGCGTTTTCCTTTCGAACCCGCAAGCTGCCAGAGCTCTTTTTGAGCCTGTATTTGAACCCTGATCGCTTCATGTGCGATTTCAATCGCCTGGATCAAATCTTCCTCGCGACATTCTGAAGCTTGCCCTTCCACCATCAATATATTTTTTTCTGTCGCCGCGATAATAAATTCGAGATCGGCATTTCCTAATTCGGTCCGGTTTGGATTCACAATGAATTTTCCACCAATCCTGGCCACTCTGGCCTCCGAGATCATTTCCTGGATTGGGATATCCGAAACAGCCAATGCAGCAGATGCTGCCAGACAAGCCAAAGAATCCGGCATCACCTCATTGTCGCTAGAAATAAGGGTGACCAACACCTGCACATCGCACAGATAATCTTCAGGAAACAAAGGCCGAAGCGCTCGATCAATCAATCTGCTGATCAGCACCTCATAATCACTTAGTCTTCCTTCCCTTTTAAAAAACGACCCCGGTATGCGTCCCGCGGATGCAAATTTTTCCTGGTAGTCGACAGTCAATGGAAAAAAATCTTGCCCTTCTTTTGGCTCATGATTAGCAACAACAGTTGCTAGTAAAATGCAATTGCCCATAGTGACTGTAACCGAACCATCGGCCTGGCGTGCAAGTCGTCCCGTTTCGATGGTAACTTCGCGTCCGTCGCCTGTATCAAACGTCTTACGAATTGGTTGTGTAAGCATAGAATAGAATAAAGATGAAGATTAATTTTTGCAGTAAATGGAAAGGAAATGTTAGTTAGCCCGGCTACCTGTTACTATTTAGCTTCCGTTGCGTCGCACTCTTGTACGTCTTCTTTCCTACTCAGCTGAGCTGGGAACCAAAAAATGAGAAGAGACTTCGTTTAGAAACTAAAACTCCTCCATTGTGGAGGATGACTAAGTTCTATTTCCTTATTCCAAGTTTCTCGATCAGCTGGCGGTACCCGTTCAGGTTATGTTTTTGCAAGTAGTTTAGCAAACGCTTGCGTTTACCGACAAGTTGCATCAAGCCGCGGTGAGTGGAGAAATCTTTTTTATTGTCTTGCAGATGATTTGAGATTTGGCTGATCCGCTCTGTCAAAAGAGCTATCTGCGCCTCGATTGACCCGGTGTTGGTTTCTTTACCACCGAAGTCACCGAAATTTGTTGATTTTTTTTCTTTTGTTAACGGCATCTTTTCTTTTTTTAATAAGTCATCCGATTGTATCCGATTATAAGTGCCGGCAAAGGTAAGGCTTAGACGCTGAACAGCAAAGCTTTTATTCGGTCGGAAGACTCGGCGACCTATTCGAAATTGGTCGCCAAGGCACAAGGATTTGACGCAGGAATTACATTATTGGAAAAGATTAATGATCCTCCTGAACCAGCATTGTGATGAACTCAAAATGTTAGTTTTGAGCATGGGCTTTTCACAAGACACAAAAAATATACTCGGACTAAAACTACCTACCGACCCGCGTTGGGTGAACCTGGCAGAAAAGTCCCTCGAGGAAATTCTAACGGATCATGCATACTGCGAGCAGAAGGCGGCAACATCCTGCATTTCGCTAATACAACGATATAGCGACAAGGAAAAATTGGTGACTGATCTTTCACCCATAGTCACTGAAGAATGGGGACATTTTCGATTGGTGCTTGCGGAACTACAAAAACGAAGTTTGAAACTCGGTCGGCAAAGAAAAGACGATTACGTGAATGAGCTGTTGAAGTTCGAAAAGAAAGGCGGCTCTGAGGAAGACAGGTTGCTCGACAAACTTTTAGCCTGCGCGCTAATTGAAGCAAGAAGCTGCGAACGGTTTAAGCGGTTAAGTGAAGGGCTCAATGACAAGTATCTACGCAATTTTTATCGCCGCTTTATGGAAAGTGAAGCGGGGCATTACACATTGTTCATTGAATTAGCTGAAACATATCTTGACAAAAAGAAAGTGAGAAACAGGTGGAAACAATGGTTAGAATATGAAGCCAAAATAATAAACCAACTAACGCCCCGCGGCGATCGAATGCACTGAATCTTTTCCAGTTTTAAAGCTGAACTTCTTTTACTCCATCTCCGATGTTGGATACGAACACCGACGGCGAGTATCCTATCTTTTGAATATAATAGTTTGTTACGTGGCTAACGAAATCATTGACTTTATCATTTCTGATCAATGCAATCGCACAACCGCCGAACCCAGCGCCCGTCATTCGAGCACCGATGCAATACTCATAGTTTTTGCAGAATTCAACGATTGTATCGAGTTCAATTCCTGAAACTTCGTAAAGATTCTTCAAAGATTCATGCGAGGCATACATGAGCTGTCCAAACTTCCTCAACTCATTTTGAGTGAGTGCCTGTGTTGCTTCATGCACACGACAGTTTTCTGATATCACATGCAACGCTCTTTTTTCCAACACGGCATCGTTGATCAGATGTCTTGCAGACTGAAAAGTCTCAAGTTTTATCTCGCATAAATTGTTAACAGCAAGTTGTTTTTTTAAGGCTTTTAACGCAGCCCCGCATTCTGCAAAACGTTCGTTGTATTTTGAATCAGCTAGAGATCTTGGTTTGTTTGTATTGATGATTGCAAGAACATAATCGCCGGTTGCGAAGGGCAGCATTTCGTACTGCAAACTGTCGCAGTCTAATAAAATCGCTTTACCCCTTTGTCCAAACGTCACCGCAAATTGGTCCATAATACCACAATTCACACCGATGAATTCATTTTCTACTTTTTTTGACAACACCGCAATTTCGATACTGGGAACTTTCAACTGAAACAGCTCGCTCAAGGCAAAGCCAGTAAGCACCTCGATCGACGCGGAAGAGGAGAGCCCAGCGCCAATCGGTAGATTACCGTAAAACAACATATCAAGCCCCGAAATGGGGTGACCCTGCATTAAAAAACTATTAATTACTCCAAGTGGATAATTGAACCAGGCTTTTCCCGACTTCGAGTAAGATTGTTGTAAATGCAGCTCAGCCGTTTCTGGGAAATTGAGGCAATGGAAACGAAAGATTTTCTCTGTATTCTTCGAAATAGCCAGGTATGTTCCAAGACTGATGGCGCAAGGCATCACCTTGCCTCCATTGTAATCAATGTGCTCGCCAATCAAATTTACTCGCCCAGGGCTAAAAAAGACGTGATCAGGTCTTTTGCAAAATCTTTCTTCAAATCCGGCAATTAAAGAGTTTTGGAAATCCGCCATTGTATAAAATTCCTTATTTTAATTCCATGGAAAAAGCTGGTCAATTTTGTTTCACTCATCCGACAGGTAAAGATATTTATTTGTACACGTTGCGCAATACAAATGGAACCGAGGTACGAATCACGAATTACGGTGCAATTCTTTTGGCGTACAAAATTATGATGCCGGATAAGAGTGTGAACGACATTGTGCTCGGCCTTGAGGATGTACACGACTATATGACCTCAGATTACGTAAAGAATCATCCGTTTATGGGAGCGGCAGTTGGCCGGTATGCAAATCGCATAAAGAGCGCCAAGTTTGAAATCGACGACAAACAATTTAATGTTTCCAATAATTGGAATGGCGATCAGCTTCACGGTGGATTTGCCGGCTTTGACAAAAAGGTTTGGGATCCCGTGTCGTTTGATGAAAAATGCAACATTCTACACCTAAGATACTTCAGTCCCGACGGTGAAGAGGGCTTCCCTGGAAATCTTGAAGTGAATATTTGCTTTGAATTGAATGATGACAATGATCTTATTTATGAATACGCTGCCACTTGTGATCAGTCAACGGCGATCAATCTTACCCACCACAGTTACTTTAACCTGAATAATGGTGAAGGTACAATACTGCAACATGAGTTACGGATTCACTCAGATAAGATCCTTGAGCAAGATGATAACCTGGTCACGACTGGCAATTACATTGCCGTTGATAATACAAAGTATGACTTCACGGAATTCCATCCCATTGGCGAACGAATGAATGGCGGCTACGACCAAAGTTTCGTAATTGACAACAACACAGGCCATCTTGCTCTCGTTGCAGAGGCGCTGTCAAAAACATCAGGAGTCAAATTGCAAATATTGACGAACGAACCCGTAGTTCATCTCTACACCGGACAGGGTTTTCCAAAATTGAAAGGAAAAAACGGTGTGCAATACGGCCCCTTTTCAGGATTCTGTCTTGAAACACATAAGCATCCGAACGCTATCAACATTCCTAAATTTCCAAATACTGTTTTGCGACCCGGTGAAAAATATCACCAAAAGAACGTTTATAAAATTGTCATTTAATTCGATTCATTCCATCAAAGTAATCCATCTCGTCCCGCAAATCAAGGAATGGATATCTGGTGCTTAACGCCCGGGTTTTTTCAAAATAAGATTCCAAAAACTGCTTATGCGCAATCGTTTGTGGCTGGAACGCTTTATGTTTTCGGGCCATCATGATTTGTTTGACCTCTTCCATCAATGCACGGGAATTTTCCTCAATGCATGCTTCAGCAAATTTTTCCAACACAAACTCAGTAGCCATGTAGTTAGGATGGACCAGGTCCACGTCATAAAAGCGATAGTCTCTTAACACATCGATCACCAGCTCATAAGCCGGGAAATAACTTACTTTCTCACATTTTTGCACAAGGTGGTGAACGCATTCAATCAAGCGTGCCTTGCTGCGATTGTTATCCACTACTCCATCCCTTATATGCCTTACCGGACTCACCGTGAAAATGACCCTTATTCGTGAATTAAACGCAAACAATTCTTGCAAGCAACTCTCGAGAACTGAAATGATTTCGTCAATTGTCATCAAATGCTTATCGAACCATTGAGCAGGCGCACGATGACAATTGGCCACGCTCCGACCGGTAACTGTGGGCATTCCGGGCTTTTGAGCGAAGCTGCTAGCTTCTATGGCAAGATCGGTAAGGCGGTACGAGAAAGCCGAGCCTAATGTTATGATGACCCAGTTGGCCAGGGTAAGGAACTCGTGTGCTTTCTGTTGAGACATATTTACGCGGCGAACAGCCTGCTCACAGTTGACATCGGAGTATCGACTGTGATGCTCCCAACTGTGCCAAATTTCATTCAGTTGAAAAAAATCCTCTTCTGTATACTGCTTATTCTGAACATAGGATTGCAGGCTTCGTGCAACACTGTCTGGGTCAAAAAGAATTCCGTTTGGATTTTGAACCACCGAAAACTTGAGTTGCGCCAACGAATTACCGATATGTTCCGTAAAACACGAGCCAATTAAAAGGATCTTGTCCTGGTAATTAATCTGTCGGGCAAGTTTCTTCACGTCAATATCTACCATGAAATCCATACGTCAGGCAAAATTTCAAATCAAACAAAAATTTCGGATGCAAGATGCAGACTTTCCGCGAGAGCGTCTTCATTTAGGCCGGTGACGAAATCATTTTTCCCGAAGTACTCTACCATCAGTTCCGTATTCATATTACCAACTAATTCATCGTTTGCCATTGGGCAACCACCAATTCCCTTTAGAGCTCCATCGAATCTCTTACACCCGGCTTTTAACGCAGCTCCCAGCTTTTCTTCAGCTCTTTGCGCTCTTGAATGAAGATGAACGCCAATTTCAATTTCAGACAAGGAGTCCACGAGAAACTTAGTCATTGAATAAACCTGTCCCCCAGTGGCCAGGCCAACAGTGTCTGCAAGGGAAATTATTTTGACCCCTAAATCAACCATTTTGTTCACCCAATAAAAAACTATTTGCTCAGAATATGGATCGCCGTAAGGATTGCCAAAACCCATAGAAATGTAAATGACGAGCTGTTTATTTCTATTGACACAAATGTTTTGAATCTCTTCTACCGTCTTCAATGACTGCTCGATTGAAGAATTAGTATTTCGCTGTTGAAAAGTTTGAGAAACGGAAAATGGAAACCCGAGGTAGGTAATTTGATCAAACTCGCTTGCCTCATTTGCACCCCTTGAATTGGCAATAATTGCCAGGAGCCTCGATTTACTTACTGCGATGGCTGTCGAATCCAAATTGCTAATTACTTCTTTTGTATCCGCCATCTGAGGAATCGCCTTTGCAGACACAAAACTTCCAAAATCAAGGGTGTGAAATCCAACTTTCAATAAGGAATTGATGTATCGGATCTTTTTTTCCGTTGGAATGAAATTTTTCCATCCTTGCATTGCATCACGAGGGCATTCGATGAGTTTGATCGTCGATTGGTTCATTGAACCAAATTTAATCAGATAAGGCTATCTAATCACACACGTCCAATAAATGTGACGCGTCAGCTGGATTAGCTGAGTAGCGAGGATGAAGCGTGAGTCATTTCCACGCGATGTGGATACGCTTGCAACGCCGCTTCAAGGCAATCCATAGCAGCGCTGATGGAGTCAAGATTCAGGACGTAGGCAAGCCTCACTTCGTTTTTACCTAATCCACTGGTTCTGTAGAACCCGGTCGCCGGGGCCAGCATCACTGTTTGATTGTTATGAGAGAAGGATTCAAGCAACCATTGACAAAACTTGTCACTATCATCGATGGGTAACCTGGCCATGGCGTAAAATGCACCCCCTGGTTTTGGACAAAAAACTCCCGGTATCGCATTCAGACGTCTCACTAATAAATCTCTTCGGGCCAGGTACTCCGCTTTAGGCGCATCGAAATAATGTTCGGGTAAATCGACGGCAGCTTCACCCATGATCTGCGCAAGTCCAGGCGGACTTAATCTTGCCTGTGCAAACTTCATAGCAGCGTCATAAACCGTTTTATTCTTAGTAACAAGCGCTCCAAGCCTTGCTCCGCAAGCACTGTACCGCTTACTAATAGTATCCATCAAAACCACATTTTGCTCGAGGCCCTGAAGATGCATTGCACTTATGTATTCCCCGTCATAACAAAATTCCCGGTACGCTTCATCACTGAATAAGTACAAGTTGTACTTCAGGCAAATCTTTTTTAACGCTTCCATTTCCTCGCGACTGTATAAGTATCCCGTTGGATTATTCGGATTGCAGATTACAATCGCTTTTGTTTTCGTGGTAATAAGTTTTTCAAAATGTTCAATCGGCGGCAATGAAAAGCCGGTTTCAATATAAGACGTGATTGGAACAACATTTACACCTGCCGCCACTGCGAAACCATTGTAGTTAGCATAAAACGGTTCCGGGATGATGACTTCGTCACCTGGATCGAAGCAACAAAAGAAACCAAACAATATCGCCTCGCTTCCACCGGTTGTAACTATGATTTGATCATAGGTTATGTTAATGCCTGCACTCTTGTAGTAATGAACGAGCTTCCTTCGGTAGGATTCATTGCCGGCGCTGTGACTGTATTCTAAAACCTTAATGTCTGTCTTTCGCACAGCGTCCAGGATAGCAGGCGGAGTCTCGATATCTGGCTGGCCAATGTTGAGGTGATAGACCTTGATCCCTTTCTTCTTGGCCGCCTCGGCATAAGGAACAAGTTTACGAATGGGAGAAGCCGGCATAATTTGCCCGCGCCGTGAAATTGGAAGCATGCACCAAAGTTAATGGAGAATTCTGAGTCAGTTTACCGTCGCCCAGATCAACAAAAATCCATTGGGGTTAAACAACCCCAATGGAACAAAAAAACACCAACAATAGCGAAAAAATTGAGCACCTGTTTTGCAGGTTCACTCGTACATTCTGCCGAGTGTAATGAATGCTGATAGAGATATAATGGATAAGAACTGACCCGCCGATCAATAGTTTTCTTCTAAGTAACTGGCGGATGCGGTACCTAATCCAAAATCGTGCAATTCCAAATTGGTAATTTGCTGTTGCTGCATCATCAACAAGAAATCATCTTCAATTTCAGAAATTGACTTTAGAAAATTGTTGATAGAATCTTTCGTCGCAGTACCCAAACTTTCAAGATTGTTTTTGTAAAAACGGAATGAGAGATATTCCGAAAAGCTATTGCTCTCGTCTAAAGCAGAAGAAGTTTGTCGGCTGGCAAGAATCGCATTGTCATGCATAGGCTAAAATCGGTTTGAAGTTATTGTGTAAAATTCATGCCATCCAAATTATCTGCTGAAATTGGGGAAAACTTATTGCCGAGTTACAGCAACATGTTGATTAGTCTGATACCTGCGTCTTAAATTATGTTTTATTTGAATGGAACTGTGCAAATTTTACCTCATTTGTTCCATTCCCACAGGCCCCATTTCAAAGTATCAGGTAGTTTGACGCCTGTGTGTTTTAAAGTTAGCATTGCGTGCCCGCGATGATGGCCCTCATGAGCCAGGAAGTATGCGATCATTGGGATCAATCCTTTTTTGAATCCCTTTACTTTCCCTCCTTCATTCCAACTCCTTTCAATAAGTTCTTCTACCGCCTTCCTGCTCTCGTCAAAAGATTTGCGTAACCGTTTTTTGTCGTAGGGTGCATCTTTATCAAGAAGTTTGTACTTGCTAAATATATCTTTAGCGGCTATCTCAATCCAGCCAAGGCGAACATTATGCACATGTAGAAATTGTTGGTA
>AR_comb_assmDRAFT_11087012_pt1 | contig 31385 bp, 24 predicted proteins | sample ArasoioldDNA_FD_10543 | JGI IMG/M metagenome (IMG submission 10543) | reverse complement strand
GGGGCACGAGCCCCCCCCCCCGCGCCCGAAGGCTGGTGCTGCCCCGATGAGCGCTTGCACGGCCTCAGTCGTCTCCCCCACCGCATGCCCTGACACCACGATCGCAGTGGCATAGCCACTGAGACGGCCCTCGTGTTCGACCACCGTGGCGCTGCCCCGGGCGATCGCATCTCGCAGTTCCCCGCTCCGGTCATGGCCGTGGACGCGCCAACAGACCTGATTACAGGCATCGAGATCGGCCAGGGTGGCTGAGCGCACCGTGTACCCGGGGAACTGGCGCGCCAGCGGCGTCCCTGTAACCCTGGCGATGGTGTCGCGAACCGTGAATCCCACCTTGGCGTAGAGGCTCAGGGCGCGGGCATGATAGGACGCCAGCACGAGCCGCACCCCCAGATAGTGCCGGGTGTCGGCGCGCTCGAGCACATCCTGCATGAGGTGCCAGCCGATCGAGCTGTTTTGCATGGCGGGGGCCACTGTAATCGGGCCGAGGCCGGCGATCGCCGAGCGTTCGTCGAGGAAGTTACTGCCAACAACGCGTCCATCCAGCTCCGCCACGACCGCATACAACCCTGGATGCGTCAGCCGCTCCAGCATGCGTTCTATGGCGACCTCAGGCGACGAGTAGCTCGCAGGAAAGTTGTGCTGCTCGGCAATAGTCTTGAAGGCTTCGTAGCAGATGGTGCCACACATAGGCGCGTCCTCTGGCCTGCCCGGGCGAAGCGTGAGCGACATCGTGTTCCCTCCTTGTGGTAGTGCAGTATGGCTCATGTAGGCAATGCAATTATAGGAGCTTGCGGAAATAGGTTGCAGACTCTGCATAGCCTAGCGCTTGGTAAAAAGCTGCTGCCCGTCGCGTCGCTAGGGCAACCAGCTTACAACCTCTCGCTACAGCCCACGCCTCAAACTCCTGCATGAGTAACTGCCCAATGCCTTGCCGCCGCAACGCTTCGCTGACCATAATTTCTTCTATCCAAGCCACGCGCCCATTGGCGAAAAACGTAGAGTGATCAAAGCCAAGAACATAGCCAACTAGCTGCTGCGCTGTCTCTGCGATTGCCAGATGTGCCTGTGGTGAGGCGAGCAGTTCCAAGAAGGCATGATGAAACGCCTGCTCATCAACAATAAACGAGGTGGCAAAAGGCTTAGCAAGCGCTAAAACGGCCTCGGCATCGGCGTGTTGCGCTAAGCGGATGTTTGTGGTCATGCCTATTCCTTCGCGGTGTCATAGAAGTCTAAGGCGCTAGCTCCTGGCTGCCTTCAGGCCATTGGTAGCGCGGGGCCAGCAAGGCGTGCCATGGGTATACCACAGTTCCTGTCGTATGACTCATATATCCAAAGAGCCAAGGATTTTTTAACCTTTCTTGCATTGATCTCACACATTAAGGTCCAATGACCATCGCTTGGTTCAGTCTCTCAAGAGTGTTGTATAAGAATTAGCTAATCAAAGAATAAGATTATTGTATGAACCGTGCAGACAGAGTCAGCATGAATATTGGCCCAATCTGCATTGGATTCGTTCCGAACTGTGCTAATCCTCTCACCACGACCCTATCATAGTTGTCGTTTTTTTTTGACACCGGGAACAATGCTAGATAGAATGCCCCTACCGACGAGAGCCCAGCATATGATGCTGAACACCGACCACTCCACCCCTTGCAGTGCCTGGTAATGTTACAAAAACGCCGGGTCATCTGCTATACGGGAGAGGGCGGTTGGCATCTCAGCATACTGGCGTCCTAACATGAACACTCTATCCGTGTGCATATGGCCTTCATGTTCAGCTGTAATTATCCTGTTTGCTCTCCGATGGTCTCTGGGCTTGAGCTAGCGTCAGATTGAATGCAATTTTTGCAACACTGCATAAACAACTACATGAGTACGTTTTTCCAAGTGTACATGATTAACTATGGTGCCGCGTGGCACAGTTTCCCCTCTGGGATAGACCTCATCCCCAGGCCGTATAGGTAGGGGTGAAAGGTGTCGGTCCAGAGATGGCACACTGGGATAGCAGCCCCAGGCGAGCTCTTGAGTCTGCCGTATTGATAGGCAGCGGCTCCGATAGAGTACAGGGGGTGCAGGAATGATACCCCATGAAGCTGAGTGAGGTGCGCCATGATTCAAGCTGTGTCCTTGATAATTGTGACGGATAACCGCCTGTTTGGTGAATGTCTGGCTTCCGTACTCGCACGATGTGAGTCATTCACCGTCCCGGCGGTGGTACAGACAGCAGAGGAAGCCCTGCAGCAAATACAGGAACACCAATCGGATATCATCCTGATTGATGTGCATCTGCCACATACGATGGTGCTCACCCTCACACAACAGCTCACTCGTAGTTTTCCACACGTGCGCGTGCTTCTCCTTGGCGTCACGGAGGCCGAAACGGAGATTCAAGCGTATGTGGAGGCTGGGGCCGGTGGCTACGTGCCGAAGAATACGCCGTTTCACGAACTGCAGTCGGTTATTGAGCTGGTGACCCGTGGTGAGACGATGTGCTCACCGCACATCGCGCGTGCGATGTTTGCGCGACTATCCGAGCTGGCCCAGACTTCCGCCAACAGTATGACACACGAGCCGGTGATTCTGTCGGATCGCGAACTGGAGATCTTGCAGCTGATTGCCGAAGGGTGGAGTAATCGTCAGATTGCGGAGCATTTGTATTTGTCCCCCCATACGGTAAAAAATCACGTGCATAACATCCTGAAGAAGCTGCGTGTCCAACGCCGGTTGGAGGCGATCAAATACGCTGCTGAAAGACAGTGGTTAAAAAAAAATTTCTCTTTAGAGGGGGAGACATCAGGCTACCTCTCTTCCTAGGAGTAGAGCCGATGCTGCGCTACCTGCTCCTCTGCATGGATTAGTGTCAGGATCACGACGGTCGATAGTTTCTGAGGTTGCTAGGACTTTTTGCCTACTAATGGCCAGTAACAGCGTGTACTGGTTGCAGCCGTCCTGCCGGCTGCTGGTCTAGGGTCCAGACAGCCGGACCCCACTCGCGACTGTGCCTCTCAAGGCTAGCTATATCCATACGGCTTTCCCCTACTCCTCTGTAACGACACGGTAGCCCCGCTGGCTGGCACCTGTAGCGCGGGGAATCCCATCCTTACTTCCCCTTCCATCCACTGTCCCCAAGACTGTGCCGAGAACCCCTTGTACCCTGGACCTCTTCAATGCATAGGGGCACAGGAGTACACGATGATGAGTAAGCAGCCGGCACAGTGTTAGAAAAGGTGATCCTTCTTTTTGGTTCCTTTTTGAATCCTTAAGTCTATTGTCTCATGGGGAGTAGACACTTTACTATGAAGCACACTCAAACAGGAGAATTCCACGGAAGCTTAAGGATCGTGTAGTGAAGGTCTTGTTAGCTAACGAACCAGAGGCAGTGCGTACAGGCTTAGCAACGTTCCTGCAGCAGCAGAGCGATATCGAGGTAGTAGGAACAGTTTTAGACCCTATAGAGCTGCTCGTCGCTGTAGAGGATACCCAGGCTGATGTTGTGATCGTGACGTTGCCGGACACAGGAGAAATGCCTGGTATTTGTAGCCATTTGTTACATGAATACCCACAGCTTCTGATTCCGGCGCTGTCATCAGACCGCACCAGGGCTTGTGTTTACCGACAAGCCATTACGGCCGAACCGCTTGCCGATATCTCTGACGAAGGGATTCTCGCAGCACTGCGTAGGGTGAAAGCCGGCAGCACATTATGAGGCTGCATACGTTCCGTGATCGTGCTTTTGTCCCATTACACCAGATCTCCTCTACAACTGTTTTAGAGCTGCCTGAAGGGCGAGGTGGCTAGAGAACGAGCTCTATACTGGTGAAGGGGATGGCCATGCAGCAACCGATTCGCATAGGTATTGTTCACGACCATCGGCTCTTTTCTGACGTTGTTACAGCTTTGTTGCACCAAGAGGAAGAGATTGCGCTTATTGGTGAGGCAGCACTCGATGGCATGCCCCCAACGAGGCACGCGATGTTGTTCGATGTTGTGCTCATCGATGCTGCCATGGCTAGGATGAATGCGGTGTATGTGACGCGGGAGATCAAACGTGCCGCACCTGCTGTGCAAGTTATCGTATTGGGTGTGGAGTATTGCGAAGAAAATGTGCTGCAATTTATTGAAGCTGGTGCTAGTGGCTATATCTTGAAGAATGCTTCTTACACGGAGTTACTCCACACGATCAAAGCCGTCCATCATGGGCTGACGCTCTGCTCACCGCGCATTGCTGCCCTGGTTTTTGCCCGCATCGCAGCCTTAACGCGTGAACAAAGCCAGCGCCCTCGTCTGCACCAAGTCCACTTAACCCGACGTGAGCGTGAGGTGTTGCAGCTCATGTCTTTTGGGCATCGCAACGGTGAGATCGCGCACCAACTGGACGTGGCGTTGGATACCGTGAAACGCCACGTAGCCAACATCGGCAAGAAATTTCAAGTGCATGGTCGACGGGCGGTGATTCAGCGGGCCCTTGAGCAGGGCATGCTCAAGGACACTGGACGCACGCCATTGGCAGGCGTTGCCGGCCCCTCCGGTCGGAGATAGGGTCGCTTTACATGGAGGATAGCATCATGGACGAACGAGACATCCGCAACAAAATCAAAGCAGCCATCGCCAAAATCAGTGATATCGAGGTGGAAGATATTGCGGATACAGCATCGTTCAAAGACGACTTGGGCTTAGATTCTCTCGTACTGTTGGAGATCTCGGTCGAGATCGAAATGCAGTTTGGTCTTGAGGTCAATGAGGAGGATCTCAAGCAGCTGCAAACGGTACAAGATTCGGTGGGGTTTGTGCAGCAAGCCCTGGTCGGGCATGCCTGAGGTGGAGCGCCATGCAACAGAGCATTGTCGTCACTGGCCTGGGGCTGGTGACGTCTATTGGCATCGGACGTGAAGCGTTTTGGCACAACCTGCTGATGGGGCGCTCAGGCATCGGCCCGGTGCAGGCATTTGATACCAGTGCATACAGGGGAGGGACGCAGGGTGCTGAGGTGAAAGCATTCCATGCTGCGGACTATCTCGTGCGTCTCGATCCTGCCGGTATGGGGCGCGCCTCACAATTTGCTACTGCAGCGGCGCGACTGGCCATTGCCGATGCCCGGTTGGACGTCTCCGCTATGGATCCGGAACGGGCCGGGGTGTCCATGGGCACCACATCGGGGGAGCCCAATGAGATTGAGCGCTTCGACGACCATGTCATCGCGGCCACCATTAATCGGATCGGGCCGGAATTTATCGCCTCCTATCCGTGCCATGTCATTCCTGCCCGTGTTGCCGGTGAGGTGGGGTTTGCCGGCGTCAACATGACCATTCCTACCGCCTGTGCCGCCGGCAACTACGCTATTGCATACGCCTGTGATGTATTACGCGCCGGTCGGGCTGACGTCATGCTAGCCGGCGGGGCAGATGCCTTTTCCCGCATCACCTATACCGGTTTTGCGCGGCTTGGCGCCATTGCGCCCGATATCTGCCGTCCCTTTGATCGCAACCGTAAGGGCATGATTCCTGGTGAGGGGGCGGCTGTGCTCGTGCTTGAACCCCGCGCGCAGGCGCTCGCCCGTGGGGCCCGCATCTATGCCGAGGTGGCTGGCTACGGCCTGTCCTGTGACGCGCACCACATTACGGCAGCCCACCCGGAGGGGGCTGGCGCGGCACGCGCCATGGAGAAAGCGCTGGCGCATTGTGGCCTGCAACCAGACCAGGTCAGCTATATTAGCGCGCATGGTACCGGGACTCCAACGAATGATCAGCGCGAGACTGTGGCCGTCAAGCGGGTCTTCAAAGAGGCAGCGTATCGCATACCAATCAGCTCTATCAAATCCATGCTTGGACATACCATGGGCGCGGCCTCGGCCATCGAAGCGGTGGCCTGCGCCATGGCCATTTTTTCTGATCGTATTCCTCCAACGATGCATCTTGAGGAACCTGATCCCGAGTGTGATCTCGATTATGTGCCGAATGCCGCACGGGCCCACACAGTCCACGTCGCCATGAACAATGCCTATGCCTTCGGTGGCAACAACTCATCGGTGATTCTGAAAAAATGTGAGGGATAACACATATGGAACGTCGAGTCGCTATTACTGGTATCGGGGTGATCTCACCGCTCGGCGATTCCTCTGTAGCGTTACACACCGCATTATGTGAAGGCCGGAGCGGTGTGCAGCCGATCACACTGTTCAATACAGATGGCCTGGGGTGCAAGCACGCCCACGCGCTCGCCGCGTTTACGCCGGAGACCTACCTGGGCAAAAATCCCCGTGCCCTGGATCGTACGTCGCAACTCGTGACTGCAGCGGCGACATTGGCGCTGGACCACAGCGGTTGGTCGCTGGAGATGCGTCGCCAGCACGAAGTCGGGCTCGTACTTGGCACGATGTTTTGTAGCGTCCACACAATTGCTGAGTTCGACCGACGTGGCCTTACCCTTGGTCCGAACTACGTCAGTCCCATGGACTTCGCCAACACCGTGATCAATGCCGCCGCTGGGCAAGCGGCGATCTGGCACGATCTGCGCGGGGTGAACTCCACGATTGCTGGGGGTATCACGTCGGGCCTGCAAGCGCTGGCTTATGCCAGCGAGCTCATCCGTAGCGGTCAGGCCACGGCACTGTTGGCGGGAGGCGCTGAAGAACTGTGCTTCGAATCGTTCTGTGGCTTTGACCGCGCTGGCTGGCTGTGTGGGGCACGCCATGAGAGCACCGAGGAATTCCCTATCCCCTTCGATGCCAGGCGTAATGGCTTTACGCTGGGGGAGGGGGCTGCCCTGGTGATGCTTGAAGACGCCGATCTAGCGACGGCGCGTGGCGCGCACGTCATCGCTGAGATCACGGGCCATGGCAGTGCCTATGACCTGGCCCGTGGTATGGTGAGCCAACAGGCCGTTGATGCCATTGCACGCGCCATGCGTCTGGCGTTGCAGGACGCTCAGATGGACGCCAGTGACATCGCCTGTCTCAGTGCCTCGGCTAACGGCAGTGTGCTGGCGGACCGTCATGAGGCCCAAGCCATTGCCACGGTCTTTCAGGCAGGGGTGCACGACCTCCCGGTAACGGCCGTGAAGTCCATGCTTGGCGAAACGCTCGGCGCCTCCGGGGCCTTGCAGACAGTGGCTCTCCTGGCCGCCATGCGCGATGACGTGTTGCCGGGGATCCGACATCTGGAACAAGTAGAAGAGAATTTCCCATTGCATCGGGCAGGTCCCTGCAACCAACGTGTGCATCTGCGTAATGGTCTCATTAACTCGGTCGGCCTGGACGGGAACTGCTGCGCCCTGGTGATTACGCAGAACAATAGTGATCAGTGATCAGGGCAAAACTGGTCTGTACTCACTGCTGTGTACATAGGGAAATGAGGCAATGGAGAGAACATCCTGGTCTGCAGAGGTGGCCGTAGCAGGGCCGATCGACTTAGTGCCGCGTATGAAAGCGCAAGGCTATACGCACCAGGAAGTGGACCGACGCCGGGCCTGGCTCGAAGCCAAGACTGGCGGTCGCTTCACCCATGTCGGTGCATACTCCATCCCGAGTGAGGAGATGCGGGGCAATATTGAAAACCCCATTGGTGTGGTGCAGATGCCATTGGGTGTGGCCGGACCTCTGCTCGTGCACGGGACCCACGCCAGCGGCACTTTCTACGTGCCATTGGCGACCACAGAAGGGGCGCTCGTGCGCTCGTATGAGCGTGGGATGGTCACTCTGAGTCGGGCCGGGGGGGCTTCTGCCAGGGTGTACATGGACGAAAATCGCATCTCGCCAGTCTTCTGCTTGCAGGATGTGGGTGAGGCATACGACTTTGTGCAACAAATCTTCAAAAACTTTGACACGATTCGCGCCGAGGCGGAATCCACCACGCGTCACGGGGAACTTCTGCGTCTTGAGTGCCATCCCATCGGACGCGAGGTGATCGTCAACTTCTGCTATTTCACCGCCGACGCGCAGGGCATGAACATGATCGTCAAGGCTACAGAGCACGCCTGCCAGTGGATCATGCGTCACAGTGGCGCGCAGCGCTATTACCTGTTCAGCGGCTTGAGCACGGAAAAGCGCGCCAGTGGCTTCCTTCTGCCCGGCGGCAAGGGCAAGAAGGTCACGGCTGGCGCTCGCCTGCCTGCACGCATCGTACAGGCTTATCTCCACACCACACCCGAGCGGCTGGTTGAGATGTGGCACCACACTATGCTGGGCCATGTGCAGGCCCATGCCGTGGGCTACAACGCCCACTATGCCAATGGGCTAACGGCCATCTTCATCGCCTGCGGTCAGGACGTGGCCAATGTGGCCAACGCCGCAGTCGGCATCACGAACTTCGAGGTTATGGACGAGGGCGACCTGTACGCCAGTGTGACCCTGCCTTCGCTCACCGTGGCGACAGTGGGGGGCGGGACCAGTCTGGGCACGAGCCGTGAATGCCTGGCCATGCTTGGGTGTGCGGGGAGTGGACAGGCAGCCAAATTGGCGGAGATTGTCGCCGCCGCGCTGCTGGCCGGTGAACTGTCAATGGGGGCGGCTATTGCGAGTGGTGAATTTACAGAGGCCCACGAAACTTACGGTCGCAACCGCCCGAGCGCAATGTGATGGGACCTCAGCATGGGTAGACCATTTCAGGCTTTAAAGAGCGGGACACAGCCGGCGTATGATGCCATTGTCATTGGCGCTGGCATCGGCGGCCTGATGTGCGCCAACCTCCTGGCACGTGAGGGGCTCGCCGTCTTGTTGATCGAGCAACACTACATGGTCGGGGGCTATTGCAGTATGTTTCGGCGCAAAGGCTACACCTTTGATGCCGCCACGCATTTTTATCCCCTGCTCGGGAACCCGCAGACTATGACCGGCAAACTCTTGCGGGATCTTGGCATCACTACGGACTGGATCAAAATGGATCCGGTGGATCAATTCCATTGCCCGGACGGTTCTGTGTTTGCCGTGCCGGCTGATTTCGAAACCTATCTGGGGCAACTGAAAGCGGCCTTTCCAGAAGAAGCGCACGCGCTGGACGATTTTTTTGCCGTCGTGAAGCGCGCCTACATGCTCGGCTTGCTGTATTACTTCCGTGGTCGTGATACCGCCCAGCTCAATGCGTATCGTGACCTCACCGTGCAGCAGGTACTCGACCGATACTTTCGTCATCCGAAGCTCAAGCTGCTGCTCACAGCGGATTGCCCGCACTGGGGCTCGCCGCCATCGCGCACTTCGTTCGTCTTCGATGCGATGCTCAGGTTGTCCTACTTCCTCGGCAACTATTACCCCCGCGGTGGCTCGCAGGCCTTTGCCGACGAGTTGGCGCAACGCTTCACTGAGGCGGGTGGAGACATCCTGATGCATGCGCTCGTCACCCGCATTCTCGTGCAGCACGAGACGGCCTATGGTGTTGAGGTGGCGTTCGGCCACGGGCGTGAGCGATGTGTGGAACAGGTCTACGCCGATTACGTCGTATCCAACGGTGACCTGCGACGCACCTTCGAACAGCTCGTAGGCCCGGCGCATCTGGACGCCGAATATCTTGTCATGCTCCGGTCGTGGCGGCCGACGTACCCGTGCTTTCTGACGCACATTGGCCTGCAAGACGTGCCAACCGCGGTGCTGCGTCAGGCTCATGGTTATTACTGGGACTCCTGGGATACCGACCAGGTCGGACGCAACGGCCTGCGCTTCAAGATCTTCGTACCGACGCTGTATGAATCTACCTTGGCACGCAACGGTGGCCATATCGTGATTATCCAGAAGGTCCTCGACATCGACTACGACGCGATTGATGATTGGGTCGCCCACAAGGCGGCCGTCGAGCGCTACATCATGGGGCACCTCGAACGTGTGATGCCTGGCGTTACCGACAAAGTGGTGGTCAAGCTAAGTGCTTCTGCCCTGACTTCCTCAAGGTATACGCTGAACTACCAGGGTGCCATGCTTGGGTGGGAGATGTCGCCTGATCAGCTTGGCGCCAATCGCCTCGATGTGGTCGGTCCCATCGACAGACTCTATTGTGTCGGTCACTGGGTCCAGCCAGGTGGCGGCATTACCCCTGTGATCGTTTCAGCGCTGAAAGTCGCGCATCTCATTACCCAGGGAAGCGTCGTGCACCGGAGCCAACAGCCCACCATCCCTCTGGCCCACACGCTGACAGGAGTAGACTGGAGTGGAGAGGATGGGTAGAAGGAAGACTGTCATGGCACGAGTTATGGTTATTGCTGACAATCGCCCCATTGCCCATGCCCTGGTCAACAGATTGAGCAAGAGCCCGGTAGTCGAAGCGTGTCAGCTCGCCCCACAGTTCAACGGCGGCTATGCTTTGTTGTTCACCGAGCACGCCATTGACACCGTGGTCTACGCCCCACAGCTACGCCGCCAGAACGAGATGATTCCCAACCTGGCGGAAGCTGCCATGGTCTTTGCAGAGTGCGCCCGTGCCGGAATGGCCAAAGTTGTCGTCGTGTCAAGTGCCATGATTTACGGCGCTGACCCGCATAATCCTGGCTTCATTGCCGAGACACGCGCGCCGTTGCACGGTGACAAAAATCCGCTTGGCATGCACTGGGCCAAGTTGGAGACACTCGCCGACGCCTATGTCGGCCAACCAACCAACGCTACGCTGACCATCCTGCGCCCGGTAGCAGTTCCGGTCCGTGGTGGTACCGACTATTTCAGTCAGATCTTCCGCCAGGGACTCGTACCCACGCTGCCCTTGTATGATCCGTCTATCCAACTCTTGAGCCCGGACGATCTGGCCCAGGCGGTATGCTGTGCCGTTGAGAGGAGTGCCGACGGGGTCTTCAACGTGGCTCCCGATGAGGTGATACCGCTGCGTGTGGCGCTCCGCCTGGCTGGGGCCAAGCGCCTTCCCGTATTACGGCCGATACAAAGGCTGGTGCGTGGTGTGCTGGCGCCACTTGGTCTGACTTTTCCTGGCGATCAGTTAGAGTACATCTGCTATTCATGGACGGTTTCCAGCGCAAAAATCAAGCGGGAACTCGGCTTTGCACCCGAATGCTCGAGCGCCGAAGCCCTGCTGGTCGCTCTGAATGGCCAAGCCAGCATGCGTTGGAGCAACCCAGCGGAGCGTCTGCCCTTTGATGATTTTGGTATGGACCTCAACTATACCGAAGCAAAACGGCGCAGAATCTTTAAATTCTTCCACGATTACTACTGGCGTATCGAGGTGAAAGGGGGCGAACACATTCCACGTCAGGGGCGGGCAGTAGTCGTGGGGGCGCATCGCGGCTTTATGCCATTCGATGGCGTCATGGCCTTCGAATTCGTGGCGCGCGAGGTCGGGCGTTATATGCGCTTTTTGATCCATCCGTGTCTGATAAAAACGCCGTTCCCGTTCGACTTTAACAAACTCGGCTGTTTGAAAGTGAGCCGAGAAAATGCCGATTATGTCCTCCAGCATGACGAGCTGTTAGCGTTCTACCCTGAAGGGATTCAGGGCGCTTTCCGCTACTACCGTGGGGTCTATCAATTAGGCAAGTTCGGACGCGATGAGTATGTAAAGGCTGCCCTGCGCAACCAAGCCCCTATCATACCATTTGTCACGGTTGGCAGCGCCGAGATCTTTCCAGTGCTGGCGAAGATCCACTGGCGGTGGTGGCAGGAGAAGTCGTTATGGCCATGCTTCCCCATCGCGCCGCCGTTTCCCCTCTTACCGCTCCCACTGCCCACGAAGTGGCATACGCAGTTTCTGGAGCCACTCTACGTTGAGCGCGACTATCCGCCAGAGGCTGCGAATGACATGGCCATCGTGCGGGCGATCAGTCAGGACGTGCGCATCAGGATGCAAGACGCCATCGATAATATGCTCAAACGCCGCCAGTCCATCTTCTTTGGCACGATCTTCGAGAATGAGGAGCACTGATGGGCTTCTGGTCAGACCTTCGTCGCTTAATGCATATTGGCTTCGTTCTCCTCAGGCACTTGCTCGCGTATTTAGCCGGAGCTCGTCTTGTGCGCTGGCCATGGCTGGCTCGACACTTGCCGAGCGGCACACTCCCGGGGCCAGAACGCTTACGCACAGTGTTCGAGGACGTAGGAGGGACGTTCATCAAACTTGGCCAGATGCTTGCCTTGCAACCCGATATCCTGTCGCTTGAATACTGTAATGCGTTGTTCAAGCTGCTCGACCGTATTACACCCTTTGGGTTCGAAGCGACCGAGAAGACCTTCATCGAGCAATTTGGGAAAAGGCCGACAGAGATTTTCGAGCGGTTCGACCCGCAGCCACTGGCCACAGCTTCCATCGGCCAAGTCTATGTCGCGTATCTTGGTGAACACAAAGTCGCCGTGAAGGTTCAGCGACCAAGTGTCAAGGAAGATTTTGCTGGTGATATCCGTCTCATGACGGGCATGATCCTCGTGATCCAGAGACTGCATGTGAAGCCACTCTATTGGATGATTGAGCCGTTGAGTGAGTTTGTGGCGTGGACACGCGAAGAACTCGATTTTCGCTGCGAAGCCCGCTACATGGAGAGGCTTCGCCGCAATGCCCATGATAACGCGCAAGAATACATTCCGACAGTGTTTTGGGAATACACGACGCACTGCATTCTCACGCTCGAGTTTTTGGAAGGCGTGACCATCCTGAACTACCTGCGAGCCTTGGAGACCGGTGATGAATTGGCGATCCAGAGACTCCACAAGCAGGGCTTCGATCCAGAGCAGGTCGCCCAAAACATCGTCGACAACTTCCTGCATGATGCGTTTCAGCACGGGATGTTTCACGCTGACCTACATCCAGCCAATCTGATGATCTTGCCTCACAGTATTGTTGGCTACATCGACTTTGGCATCACGGGTGTGATCAGTTCTTACATGCGTAGGCACCTTGTGGCACTTACCCTCGCCTACGCGCGTGGAGATCTTGATGGCATGTTTGCTGCGTTCTTCCAGGTGTCAGCCCTCGATACGCATGCGGATCCTGAAGGATTCCGGCGTGGCCTGCAAAGGCTATCAGGCGAGTGGTACACGATGGAGGGCAAAGAAAGACGGCTACTCAAAAATATCACCTTGGTGATGCTGGATTTACTGAAACTTTCACGCCAGACTGGCGTGTGGCCCGAGCGCGACGTGATCAAATACATTCGCTCAGCCATTGCCATTGATGGTCTCATTACACGCTTTGCACCGACTTTCGATGTCGGCCAATACCTTGAGATAGTCTGCAATAGCTACCTCAAGTGGCACGGACGCCAGGAGCTCTTTGCCTTCGACACCCTCGTGGACTGGTCGAGTGCCAGTGGGCACTTGTTCCACGACGGTGTATTACGGGCTGTGGCATTGCTCGATCGGGCTGTGTCGAGTGAGATGCAGACTGTAGTAAGAGGCGAAGCGGCAACTGCGGAAAGCGACAGCACAGGGCGACAGGCCGTGCAGACAGCCGTTCTCGTGTGCTCGGTTGCCTTACTTATGACGGTTACAGGAGAGCAGGTGCAGTTCGGGGTGAACTTGTTTACCGCCGAGGTGGTCTTCATGGCCGTCGCTGCTACGAGACTCGTGCGCGCCATATCCCAGCTTATATAGAGTAGCAGGAGAGGGTTCCAAGGGTACACAGCGCATTAGGAGCTGAGTCATGATACGCGATTTGACCAAGTCCATGCTGAGTTTTTCGTGGGCGATGTCACTGTTTGGTATAGAACAGTTGACAAACACACTTATACCACAGAGCCCAAGCCAGCCAAACCATCGGACAATCACTGCTTTCAACGCTGTGACACACGCGGCCGAAGAGCAGCTCAGCGGCATGCTTAAGGGGATTTTTAAGGCTGGCGATAAACTGCAAAGAGGGATGGTAGATCTCACACTCGGCTTCCTCTCCCTTGAAGCAGCCAACCCGAGCCAGACAATGAGAACGACCTCAGACATGATGAGGCAGACTACTGAGGCCTTCGGGCAGGGCTTTCAAAACAGCGCCCCTGGACCGCAGACAGGGCAGGGACCTATACCTCCCCCGGGTGTCTCTGGAATGCAACCTAGAGGGAGTAATGACTTTAGATGAGCTAAGGCTTCGAAGCCATCTTTTGAGCACCAATGTTATCGTCTGGCAAAGGGGGCGGCATTGCTAGAACTCTTGCAGAAAAAGAGACCAGCGCGCGAGCGCCTCAAAAACAGGCAGCAAGAGATAGAACGATGCCTTATGGCCTTTGGAGTTATGGGGGGGGGAGGTCACCGTTCGCGCCGTCCAAGTGTCGCCGGCCGTGAGTCTGTGCAGACTCAGAGGCTACGCCAGGCCTTGGAAGCCCTTGGACCAGTCTTCTCTGCCTTCGGGCTCTACATGGCCTCCCGTGTTGACTTGTTGCTGGTGCACGATCGTCTCGAGCTTGGCACTATTGCTGACTGGGCAGAGGCGACATCGAGCGCAACTGTGCGAGCGTTGATCGCTCAGGAGACTGGCCACTCCCCCGCAGGAGTATACTCCGTCTTTGAGGACGAACCCTACGAATCCCGACTGCTGTTCCAGTCACACCGTGCTCGGCTTCGCGATGGGAAGATGGTTATGGTGAAAGTGGTACATCCCAAACTCCAAGAATACCTTGAATGTGACCTGGAGTTGCTACCGGTCTTGAAAAATGCATTTGCTGGTACGTCATGGCGTGGTACAGCGATCGAGGATGCCATAGCCGACTTTCGCCGTACCCTGCAGTGGCAAGTTGATCTTCTTTCCGAGGTCAAGGCATTTGAGATGCTGGCGCGTGACGCGCAAAAGTTCGAGATACTAAAAGTACCAATAGTTTATAAGGAACTTTGTTCATCACAGATGCTCACTCTTGAACACCTACCTGGGATATCCCTTGAGGAGATAATTACGACATATGAGAAGACGGAGATAGGACGCTCGCTCGCGTTGTTTGAAGATATGGGCACAGAGCCACATACGCTTGCACGCCGTCTCTGTATGGTGTGGTTACGGCAAGCGTTATTGGGCAAGCAGTTTCCAGTTGAGCTGCGTCCCGAAGACGTTGTGCTGCTTCCCAATAAACAGATCGCCTTCACAGGCGGCGTCTTTGCAAGCGCACCCTCAGATGCGCAGAAAAACCTGTGGCACTATGTGATGGCGACGTCGACTGAAGCCCCGGATAGAGCGTGTGCCTATCTCCTGCGAGAAATAGAGCAGAAGGGTCGACCTATTGATGAAGACGAATTGCGGTATAGGTTCCGAGAAATTGTGCCTTTCCGCGACGGTGGTTGGAGGGGCAGTGGCGACAGTAGTAGCCTGACCGAACATCTCTTTGTGCACTGGAAACTACTGAGCGAGCGTGGCCTCCGACCGCAACGTCACTTGCTCTCTTTCTACCGAGGGCTTTTCCAGACACTGGCTTGCGTGCGACGGTTTGCACCGGAGTATGATCCCCTGCTGGAAGGATTGCAGGACGTGCGCACGATCATGATGCTCGAACAATTCCAGGAGATGCTGGAATTGCATGCCTTGAGCGACAGGCTGGACAAATATGGCACCATGATGATGGAGCTACCGCCAAAATTTGATCAGGCCTTGACGCTCATGGCGGAGAGCTATGCTCGACTCCCGCTCCGGGGAACGAGAGTGGCTCAGCAGCATGGGCAGCACAACACGTCGGCAGTGGTCATTGCTTTACTTCTCGCGCTTGTGGCTGTTGTGCTGTTGTCACACCACCTCGCCGCTGCAGCGCTTGCTGGGGTATGGGTAGACAGGGTCAGCGCTCTGGCCTTTGTGATCCTCGGCGCGCTGTTGCTGCGGGTGGTAAGCCGTGCACGATGAGGATGTGCGTGGTACTTGGAGAGGGTATCCCATACTGCATCGGAGAGGAGTGCTCAGAGTGGTAGGGTTGCCTCAGGGAGTCGGGTGCGCTTGGCGTTCTGGTAGCCACTGCGATGACCACAAACCGCTAGGGAAAGGAGGTTGAATCACGTACATGATGCAGCTTTTTGGTCGGTTGATGAAATTACCTCTGGAGGCTTTTGTCTACGGCATGGATATGTTCGCCAAAACCATGCGTGGCATGCAATCCCTAGCCTACCAGGGCATTGACATGATGACCGATCAAGGTGTCCATGAGCAGTCTTCTGTTGAGGTGTCAGACCGTGACCGCAATGTGTTCGAGACAGGCCAAGCTACTCCCGAGGCAGCGTACGCTGTTCCGGCGCTACCACCTACGGTTCCTGAAGGAACCCAGGCAGGCCCTGACACTAGCGGGAGACACACTGAAGCACCGCCCATAACCCTGCAGGAGAAGGAAAAGGGAATGCCAGATACAGATTTACAGGATGATCAGCTCAAGCTCGTCCGGTACAAGATTCTGTTCGTGAAGCGTGACCTGGAACACGCTTTCATGGAACAAGAAGAGCTTGTACCAGAAAACACCACTGAGATAGGCTATACCGCTTGGAAGATTGCCGAGTTCATCCAGCACCTTGATACGACTGATGTCCCCGACAAATGGAAGAGCAAAAACTATCCCCCGGAGAGCAGAGGCGGCAAGGTTTCTAAATTGCCCGAGGACGACAAAAAATACCTACGCGTCTATTATGAGGTTCTGGCACGCTATGCGCGGGAAAAGTTCAGATACGAAGAGCGGCAAATCGAGATTCTCGAGGATATAGCCAATCAAATGAAGGCGCAGAGACCGTCGGGGGGCGGTGCGCCAGCACCAGGCGGTGGTGCGCCAGCACCAGGCGGTGGGAACGTAGATCCTCATTAGCATAGTCACGTTTCCAGAGTCCAGTGTGTCTCCTCCGTGAGACCAAGGCGAGGGAGAGGATGATGGCTTCCAACGCGAATGATGTATCCGAACACGACCTCAGGTTGGAGTCCGGCGAGCGTATGCACTACCGTACATCAGGCCCGGCGGATGGTCCGCCAATCTTGATGCTGCACGGTAACCCGGCAAACTCCTATGCGTGGACGGAGGTCATGAAAAGGCTGGCCAGCGTCGGTCGGTGCATTGCCCCCGACTTGATGGGGTTCGGCGATTCCGACAAACCGCGGAGTCCCTACTCCTTTTACAATCACGCGGAGTATCTTGATGAGTTCGTCGAAGGTCTCAAGCTCCGCAACTTGACCCTGTTCATTCAGGATTGGGGAGGCGCTCTCGGTTTTGATCATGCCGTACGCCATCGAGACAACATCTGCGGCATTGCCTTTTTCGAGGCGATCATGAAGCCGTACGACTCCTGGGAGACCTTCCCCATCAAGCTCGATCCTGAAAGGCTCAGACGCGAGGAACAGATCAACCGTGAGAACCCTCACGTCATAGGTCCACAACTGAAGTCCGCGTTGGCGCGCCAGAAATTTCAGGATTTTCGTAAAGGCGACATTGGGTCCCAGGGGTGGTACGAAATCACTGAGATGAATATGTTCCTGAAGGTGTTCATGGGCCCCTTACTCGGACACCCATTCGACCCGCGGGAGATTCCGGAGCCGGAGAAGCACCCCGTATTAGGACCGCTGTTGGCGCCGTACCTCCGGCCGTTCCCGACCTCATGGTCTCGTTATCCGATCTGGCGGCTTCCCAAGGAAATCCCGATGCGAGGCGAGGCACCCTTCGACCTCGTAGATACGATCGACCACTACAGCAGGGTGCTGATGAAGTGGGACGTGCCGAAGTTGCTCATCTACTCGGACCACGGGCCAACCCTCAAGGAAGAACACGCCCAGTGGGTACGCCAGAACTGGGATGCGGGTGACAAATTAACAGTCCGCAATCTCGACGAGGTTGAGGTCAAGGGTGTCAAGGCCAATGTAGTGGAAGGGACGCATTTCCTGCAACAGACCCATCCGGAAAATGTGGCCAAGTTTTTTCAGGAGTGGTTCGCCACAATTCCGCACGACCGTGCGCAGCACGTCACGAAGTCCTATTGGGATTAGGGTTAGGGCGAAGAGAGGCGAGGACATCTTGCCTGAGGTTTATTCGCTTGCTCTAAGGAGACATCCGAATCATGAGCGCAGATCAAAATTACGATGAGTTTTCAGCGCGCCCTTCAGGCGAGGAGCAGCCTGTTGGAGGAGCCCAGGGAGGGCCGGCAAATCAACGTAGTGCTGAGGCCCTGGCGGACGCCATCCAGTCTGCGACAACACAGTTTACGAGCAACTTTGAGTCGGCGGTCACGGAGCTGAGGAACATTGCGGATACGATCGGCAGTTACACAGTGTCAAGCGTCGGCAGGTTGCCCCGAGGCCGAGATGAGCGCATCATCGCGTGCTACGCACGCGCCACTGCGACGATTCGGGAAGGTATCGATGGTCGTCGACAATTCGTCATCCACGGCCCACTGTACAATCTCGACGGCACGCAAAACGGCGAGTTTCAGGCCGTCTACCAGACGAAGATCTTCTCGAAGTCTGATCTCTTCGATTACCCCGACCCGCCATCGGAGCCTTTTGACCGTCCCTACCACTTTAAGGAAGACGAGTGGACTCCCTTGTTGAACCCCACGAAGTCCAAATGGACGTTTCATCGCGAGTCTGACTACGTCGTGACCGGTGTCGGTCTCGGGCTGGCCCGCATTGCTGTGGGGCCTGGTGGTACAGCGCAGTTCTGGTTCTCGACGAACTCGTTTCTATTCGGAGATACGAAAGACACGCGCCCATCTCATGGGGAAGCAGCCTCACTGGCCACGGCTTTTTTCCCTACGACACCGGCGCTAGTCGAGGGCATGTCATTCCCGACGACGATTTTCCATTACATGAGCCTGACACGCTTTGGTAGAGAAAGGGACAGGCACAGGCAAACTACATCGGTGAGTGCAGCTCGCGTATGACCTGGCGTGGTCCGCGCCGCTTTTTTTCATAGTGGCGCTGGCACCATCTCGAGGAAGCGATGCACATCGCTGGTATGGAGTGTGGTTAGGACATGCAGTGGGGGGTGCTCACCCACTGCATGGATGCACACAGAGGTGCTGCTTATTGTTCTCCAAGACCACCGAAGGGAGATCGGTCATGGATACGCAACCGTCCAGTGCTATGCAAACCACCACCGGCACCAGTAGAGGGGGCGCACCAGCACCTCCGCCCACACTACCGGATATTAATGCGGAGGTTTATCCGTATGATGTCGTGCAGTACCTGCTAAATCAGGCTGCCTATATCAGTATGCTTGCGGTCCCTGACACGCAGCACTCTGCCGCTGGGCGTATATCAAATCCTCCCATGCAGGCATCTGGCACGCCGGGCGGGTTCGCTCTTGACCTGCGCTCCAAGCTACACCACTTTGAATCCGTTATACAACCCGTCACGGTGGAGACAGGGTTGCGCGTGACACATGCGGTCGGAGAGTCCGCCGGTGTGTTCACGAGCCACTGGCTGTTTGGCCCGGATAATTTTACCTGGGCGGCGGATCGCGAACCTCCCCGGACGGCTTTTGATGCACGGCGCTCCCAGCGCTTTGCCATGCACAACACCCATTTCACATTTGCCGAGGTCGAGGATGGTTTTCAGGGCTATGGCATTGGCCGCACGTTTCCCATAACCGTCTCGGGACAGCCCCGGCTCCTGGCTGGTGGAGTAGGGACCATTTTAGAGGGCGTCGGGAAATTCCAAGGGCTGCGTGGTACCTTTGTACTCCAGGGGACCCTGACACCCGCCCAGGGTTTCTTGGGCAGTATCACCATCCGTGCGATAGATCCAAATGGCGTGATATCCACCGAGAGTGAGATCCCTCCTCTGACGCCCATTGTCGATCCTATCCCAGATGAGACCTTCATCTTCCTGCGTGGCGTAAAACGAGACAAGACCCAGCATACCACATACATCTTTGCGCCGGATGGCACTCCCACGGGTCTGGACACCCCAGCCCAGATGCGGTCAGCGCAGTACAGTTTCACGACCCAAGGGTATAAGGGTTTACGCAGTTCCATCACTGTGCGCCAGGTCGTCGGCATGGTCAGCGCCAAAATTGCCTTCAGTCCCACATCTCCGTCAGGGACAGAAACCGTCCCTGTCCCCTTTGCGACGACGAACGACTACACGTTTTTTGACCCTGCAGGACACGTTGTCGGTACGGTCAGGGCTATCGTTGCTGAAGGGAGCGGCGCTGTCTTCGCTCTCAAGTTTGCTGGTGCGCTGCGACAACCAGCTATCCGGTTCGGTGGGATCGGGCCGATTCTGGAAGGCACTGGGCAGTTCAGTGGGGTGCAGGGGACGCTGGCAGTCAACTCGGCGGTCGGGCGTGGACCACATGCGCTGTCGCTTTTACAAATGCTACGCATCATTGATCCGGATCACAAGTTCCGTGCCGCCATCAGCAGGTCCTGATATGCCAGCACCGCGAGGGAGAAGACCCCATGAGCCTAGTAAAACGTAGGGTTGTGGTCACCGGTGTCGGAGCTGTGACACCTTTAGGCAATACAGCTGAGGAAACCTGGGAGGCAATCTGTAAAGGGGAATCTGGCATCGGCACGCTCACACGCTTTGATGCCGCGGACTTTGCGACGCGCATCGCGGCAGAAGTGAAAGGGTTTGAGCCAGAAAAGTATATTGAGAAAAAAGACTGTAAGAAGATGGATCCCTGCATCCACTATGCCATTGCCGCGAGTACCATGGCTATGGAGAATGCCGGCTTACAGATCACCGCGGCCAATACACATCGTACCGGGGTGATCATCGGCAGCGGCATCGGTGGGCTGGCAACCACTGAACGGTATCATACCATTTTGCGCGAGCGCGGGCCCAGTCGTGTTTCGCCCTTCTTTTTTCCTATGACTCTCCCCAATATGGCGGCTGGCCAGGTGGCCATCTATCTCGGCGCTCGTGGGCCTAATTCCTGTGTAACGACGGCCTGTGCCGCTGCCAATCATGCCATTGGCGATGCCTTCAAAATCATTCAACGGGGCGATGCGGATGTCATGCTTGCGGGGGGCACGGAGGCCGTGATTACCCCGCTTGCCGTGGCCGCTTTTGGCAACATGAAGGCGCTGTCGACGCGCAACGACGATCCGAAGCGTGCTAGCCGTCCGTTTGATCGCGACCGGGATGGTTTTGTCATGGGCGAAGGGGCCGGCATCCTGGTCCTGGAAGAGCACGCTCAGGCGCAGCAGCGGGGCGCTCGTATCTATGCCGAAATCGTCGGCTATGGGATGACTGGAGATGCCTTCCATATGACCATGCCCGATCCTGGCGCGCAGGGGGTGACCCGCTGTATCCAGATGGCATTGGCCGATGCCGGTGTGCAGCCGCAAGAGGTCGAGTATATCAATGCCCATGGGACATCCACACCATATAACGACAAACATGAAACGCTGGCAATCAAGCAGGTCTTTGGCGCGCATGCCTATCACCTGTCGGTGAGTTCGACCAAATCCATGACCGGACACTTGCTGGGAGCCGCTGGCGGGATCGAAGCGATCTTTACTGCCTTCGCTCTGTACCATGGTATTCTGCCACCCACGCTGCACCTCGAGCACCCTGACCCCCTGTGTGACCTCGATTATGTGCCGCATGTTGCCCGGTATCACAAGGTGCAGCTCGCCCTGTCCAATTCCTTTGGTTTTGGGGGTACGAATGCAGTCCTGGTGTTCAAAGCATGAAGGCTCGGCGGGTGCCGTGCTGACGTGCAAGACGGAGGCTTTCCATGCGTGAACTCGTGAAATCGACAGTCAGCTTACCGTGGGCACTGTCCTTGTTCGGCGTCGAGCAATTGACGAACGTCCTTATCCTGCAAAACAGCGGGAAGGCAGCGACAGCCTTTGATGCAATCACACAGGCGACTGGAGGGCAGTTAAGCGAGTTAGTCCAGGGCCTCTACTTGCTTGGCGATACTCTGCAACGAGACATGACGGACTGGGCGTTCCGCTTGCTCACACCAGAGGTGTTCAATCCGTGGAGCGCAGTCAATTCGGAGCTCTGGCAGGAGTCCGCAGAGGTCTTGCGCGACCTGGATCCCGGGCAGGCCGCCTGGCTCACCTTGCGGGAACTGCAGAATAAGGTGCAGGTATTTACCTTGGTGCGCAATATTCCAACCACGTTGCAACTTCCCGAAATGCCGCCATACCCGTCATTGCTTGAAGCGGTCCGGAGGGCCTATGCCCTGGACCAATACTCTACGCTGTGGGCCGTGGAAGGTATAGGGCACTGGTACGGAGATACGTTTTTCACACGCCAGGAAGTGCCACGAGGCATCCTCAGGGATGCGTATATCCATGATGTCCCAGAGGAAAGTTTTACGATGCTCAACGCTGGTATCGGCATGTCCTTTGCCCAGCATTGGATAAAGACAGTCAACCATATGAGTGCTCCGGCAGACATTCGCCCCGCGCTTGGACAGATTACGGCGCTGTGTCGCGACAATGCCACACCTGGCTATGAGGGTGCAGCCCTGGAATCCCTCGGCTTGATCACGCGGAATGGGCAGTTTTATAACGAGACGCGTCCTGACCTGATGGTCCAGCTCGTGAGCCGGGAATTGGAACACATGGACCCGGAGGCCTTCGACTACTTCTGGCGTGGCGCAGGGCGGGCCCACTACTTCCTGCCGATTCATTTTGTCCCGGCCTATGGCTCGGTCTGGCACGCTGTCAGGATGCTCCGGCAAGCTGTACCCAATAACCGTGCCTGGCTCAATGCTATTGCGGGCCTGGCTTGGGGGTTCGCGACGGTCAACATTCGCCATCCACAGGTTGTGGCGAACTTTGTGCAATATCACGGTGCACAAGTGGCTGCAGACGACGGTTTTGCTAATGGGGTGGCATCAACGTTCATGATGCGCTATGACACCACACCAACTGCCCCATTCATTGCCCCGTTCTATCAATACCAGCCAGACTCGGCCAATCCACAACTCGTGCCGCTTTGGCATGACCTGGTGCAGCGACCGATCACAGTCGCCTTGCAAGAATATTATCCCATACTGAAGCGGAGCCAACGTCTCGGTGAGATCTTCCGCTATCAATCGCTCCCGGTACTCGTCGCGCAACTGGAACCTACGACGTATCCTGGCTCCAGAGGGTAAGATGCATGCTGCACTGGATGGGAACCAGGCTCCTTTAAGGATAAGGTGTTGGTCATGCGTGAATTGATCAAGTCAATGCTCAGCTTCTCCTGGGGTATGTCGCTATTCGGTATGAGGCAGTTTGGCAACCTCTTGACCTCACTGAATCCAAACCAGCCGCAAAACCCAGCCGCCACCGCGTTTGATGCTGTCACCCAGGCAACCGAAGCACAGTTTGATGGGGTGATCAAGGGAGCATTTCAAGCTGGGGACAGACTGCAAAGGGGCCTGGTAGACATGATGTTCAGTGCTCTCCCAACCGTGCAGTCTCCCCCTACGCCCTCAAGACCTGTCCATGGCGACTTGCAAACGCAGCCCCTCCCGCCAAAGCCCACCTCTGTGCCTGTGCAACCCGTCACAAGGCCAGCCCAAACGCTACGAGTTGATAGTGGTAGGCTCAACACGACTACCTTTGTCGCGCTGGGTGAGGGACTGGCCGCTGGTATGGGCAATTTTACGTTGTTTGCAGACACCCAGAGCGAGAGCTTCCCGGCCCAAATGGCTCGGCAAATGCAAGTCCCATTCATCCAACCGCTGATGCAGGCCCCTGGTATCGGCAATCCCGTGGGCTTTGAACACTTACCCGTAGTCGTTCCGACGTTTTTGCAGACAACTGTGCTGGACGAGATACTCCCACCGCCGGCGTCCAATCTTGCTGTGCCCGGTTTTACATTGAATGACGCGCTCAATCTACGGCCGGTGCAGCCCCTGGTCCACCGCCATGATACGAAACAGACGGCAGCCAATCTGATTCTGGGGCTACGCGCCATGGCACGTGGGGAATCGCTGCTGACACAGCTCGAGTTGGCCCTGCACCAGCATCCGACTTTCACCGTGATTGCACTCGGGTACTACGAAGCCCTGGAAGCGGCAGTCAAAGGTGAGCCTGGCTGGCTCCCCGATGTCGGCTCGTTCCGTGTTGACTACGAGCGTCTCCTCACCCCTTTGAAGGAGATGGGATCGGAACTGTTAGTGCTGACGATTCCTGATCCTTTCGACACGGCCCATTTCGCCACCATCGATATTGCCGCCAAGATCTTGAAAGTAGAACCAGCATTCCTCCTGGAGGCGTACGCGCTGAAGCCCGATGCGCTGCTTACCGTCAATGGCATCATGCAGATTGGGGTGCAGATTTTTGGTCGGGCTATCACACACCTGACCCCAGATGTGGTGCTGAGTGTTGCGGTCGCCAACCAGATCCGCAGCCACATTCGCGAGATGAATAAAGAACTCGTGGCCCTGGCACAGGAACGGGGTGCCCTGGTGTATGACCTGCAGGCCTTCTTCCGCCGCATTACCCATGAGGGCATCGTGGTCGGATCGCGCCGGCTGACGGCGGAATTCCTCGGCGGGTTTTACACGCTCAATGGGTACTATCCTGGCGCGACCGGTCATGCCCTCATCGCTAATGAGCTGCTCAGCCGCCTGAATAGCGCCTATGGGGCGAATTTCCCGCCGATCGATGTGTACGCAGTGAGTCTCACAGATCCAGTGGTGGACTATCGCCAGGCTGAGGGGCCTGTATGGACTAAAAGTGAACTGTTGCACTTTCAGCCCCAGCCGGCATATGCCAGCCCGTCGTCATCTGCGCCTGGCGCTGCACCACATGCCTCTGCCGCGCTAGCCTCCGTACCCAGGGGAGCCTCCCGACAGGCGGGGGAAACCTCTCCCGGGCTCCTGCAGCTTCCTGCCGGTCTAGAGCAGGTACTGCCGTTGAGCCAGGCGGCGAGTTATTTTGGTGACGCGATCGCCGCCCTGGATTGCCAGGATGAGAAGGGTATCCAGTGGGGCAGTTGCAACAACCTGCTTTTCGGCGGGTTCGCCATAGTGGATAGCCACCTCAGTGGTTCCATCCGTATTAAATTTTCCCCCCCTGTCGACAACATCTGCGACTTTGAGGTCTATTACGAGGGCGGTTTTGTCGGTGAAGATAGCGTTCTGACCACACCTCGGTTCTTCAAAATGCCCTTTCAGTACAACCGCGTCGACGCCGTGCCTGGCCTGATTTCCTCAGGGAAACTGGATCTACGGACTGGGGAGGCCGCCTTTGGAGAGGGAGGGGTACTGCAGTTGCAGTTCGCGGCTACCTATACGAGCAATGCCCTCGTCGCCCTGGCAAGCGTCAACTCCCATTTCCCCCTATTATCGGGAACGCGTGACAAGGCGGGACCTATTGCTTTTCCCGGGCAATATGGCTCAGCCTGGGTAAAGTTTGAGCCGCGGCCCGATGGACTGCTGGATTTCACCTTTTACGGTTCGACCTTCGTGCCCCTGGGCTCCTTTGATAAGAATATTCGTTGGCCGCTGTCTATTGTCAGTCCAACCCAGCAATATGCCACGATTCCGTCCAAAGGTACGGTCATGCATCCGCACCTGCACCTCAGCACCAAAGAGCCGGAGGCCCTGACGGGGCAAGAAGATCTGGTGGATATCCCGTTCAATACGATTCAAGAACTCACCCTGCACACCCACAACAGCGCCTTTGGTGATAAGTTTACTCTGGACGTCCCGGAGTTCGGGGGGACCGCAACGGGCCGCTCGCATGTCCTAGGGCGAGTCCAGATCCAGTTCGGTGAACCCTCTGGCGGCTCCGTGCCTGTCGCCGTATTGCATCTCAATGCCGGTGGCTTGTTGGCTCCGTTGCCCGATTCGCCGATCGCTGAGACCTTCCCTGCGCCGCTGCCTCCTGGGCCCAGAGGCTTTGACGCCAAGCTGCGGTTTCCGCTGCGTACGTATTCCCAGAATGACCTGGCTATCCTGGATGACCCCTTTGATTTCTCTGTAGGGGCGGTCGATCTCAAGACTGGACTGCTGCTGAACGAGATGCTCCATCGAGGTTTTATCAATCTCAATGTCATCTATGCGCTGCTGCGCGTCGAACCGCGGACACCTAAGTCCTCGTTCTTCTTCCGTGGGCCTGCGCAGTTTCAAAAAGGCCGGCGTGGAGAACTGGTCTTTCGCTATCAAAGTGTGGTGCTCGTACCATACCCTACCGGTTTCAAGTACCCAACGCCGAACCTTGTAACCACGGTTACGGTATTGAGCCCCTCACGACTTGATCCTTATCTCTGGACTAGGGCCATACAGGATGGGAACGTTAGAAGTTATATCAAAGAAGGTCATGCGAGAGACGTGATTGCGACGTCCACAGGTGAGCGTTTCTCGTTTAGCTATGTGATTCCTAGTGAGTCCAGCAAACACCAGGCGAAGTTTGCATATGAAAACCACACTCAACAGGGATCGTTCCGTCTGCACAGCCTGACCTGGGTGGGTTTCGGTAACTCGCTGATGTCTCAAGCGCCACCCGATGAGTATGATACCGTCACCTTTGCCGGCTACGGTATGTGGAGCAAGGATGGGGTGGACAGTCTTCAGACGGCAACGGTCCAGATCTCGACTGCACGGGAAGCACCCTATGTAGGTATCCAGATCGGTGCGGGGTACGTCTCGAATGTGGACACAAAGCCAGACAACCCAGATGACGCACTTCCATAGCCTGTCTGGCTCACATAGCGCATAACGGTCTGCCATCCCATGGGCGAATCGCTGCGAGGAGCGCTCGGTGCTATGCCAGACGATTATCGTGAATGCACCAAGTCTATGATGTCCTGTGTATGGGCGTTGTCTCTCTTCGGTGCCGAGCAGGTGGCGAGGCTCCTCGTCCCACGTGATGCAACCCCAGCCAGGCTGCAGGCGCCCGCTGCTTTTGCAGCGGTTACGCACAGCGCTGAAACGCAGTTCGGAGAGGTGAGTAGGGCAATGTTCCAGGCAGGAGAGCAACTGCAAAGAGGTGTGCTAGATCTCATGTGGAGTCTTGTCACACTCGATACCTCTACGACACGTCACCTGACGAAGGTGTCCTTCGATATGATGCAGCAGTCGGCGGAGGTTGGTAGATGGCTCATGCCGGGACGAGATAACCGCTTAGCCTGGCAAGAATTCAAGAATAAACTACAAGCCTTCGACTTGTTCGAACATGTGGATGTGGTCTTGAGCCTGCCGGCGGGACCTGACATCTCCTTGCCTGAACTGGTGGCGCAAGCTGAGGCGCTTGGACCATATCGCGCTGTGTGGGCTCTGGAAGGTCTCGGGCGGTATTATGCTGAGACGTGCTGGACGCACAAAGGCACACTCCAACATCTCCTGACGGCTGACCAGGTCAGCGCCTTGCCGGCGCGAAGTCTGGTCCCGTTGCACACGGGCATGGGGTTGTCATTGGCTGACCGTCTCCTGGCAACCGGTAGATCACAGCCTTCTGAGGCTACCATCGACCTTGTACTCCAACAGTTTATCGCGCTGTGCCAGCGCAACTCTAGAGCCGGGTATACGAGGTCAGTCATCGAGGCACTGGGGCTGGTCACGCGTCTGCGCTGCCCCCAGCTCGTGCCGACCATTGATCGACAGTTGTCGGCCATCGATCCAGACCTTGTAGGCTATTTCTGGCACGGCGTGGGGCGTGGGTTGTACTTTCTCCCGCTCAACGCGGTGCCTTGTGCGAGCTCAAGCTGGCGTGCCGTGGAGATGGCTCAAAGCGAGGCACCCCATACCTTGGGCCGACTCAATGCCCTGGCAGGGCTGGTGTGGGCTGTGACCCTGGTCAATATCAGACATCCGGAGATTCTGGAGGCTTTCTTGAAACAGCATAGGAACGCTTTATCTGCCAACGATGCGTTTGCCAATGGTGTAAGTTCGTCGCTGATGATTTGGTATGACATGCAGGGGGATGATCCTTACCTGGGGGCCTTCCGTCACTACCAGCTCGACGTCACTGAGCCAGGCCTCATACAGCTCTGGAACAGCCAGGTGCGTGGACCCTGCCAGGAGGCCCTGCAATCGTATTATGGCGTATTGAAGGCACAGCATGCTCTCGACGAGGTGTTCCGTTACCAACCACTTGCGGTCCTGGTAGATCGACTCAAGGGGGAACCGGCGAGATGAACAACGCACAGGGGGGCAGGGCTCAGGGAGGTCAGGCAGACACCATGGTGCTGACCGAGGAAGAACACGCTGTTCTCAACAGTGTGGAGCATTATCTTGCGGCCGGTCTGGACCTGAAGCAATGGTGGGCTCACGCCTCAGCCACGAATAGCTTTGCCGAGCGCTTCGAGCTCGGCTTGTCCTACAACCGGCCAGATACAGGCTATGGGTACTTTGACCAGACCCGTGTAGCTGGTCGTCCGATGCTCATCATGGGCAACATGCAAGGGATGTTGTTTGACCGACCGAAAATTCCGAGTCAGCGGAGTGCGGAAGGTGCGCAGGCGATGCAGGATCAGATCCGCCAGTACGTCCTGCACTACTTTATGCGCGTTAGCTCTTTCCGCCAGCCTCAGGGCACCATGGCCCAGGTGCATCCTGATCTGCCCTTCTACTTGCGTCCGTTCAGTCTGTGTCCTCCAGATGACCCCCGGCGCGTCGGCTTCGGTTTCTCCCAGCACTTCTACAAGCGACGCGACACAGGTGAGGTCGGCCGCTTCCCCGAGGAAGAGCGTTTCCGCATCATCGATCTGCGCGATATCGGTGAGACATACGAGTGGATTGTGGTGCGGGTGCGTATCTATGATTTTAGCTTTACCTACATGCCGTTTGGATCTACCGCCCCCTATCTTGAACTGCCGCTCAGTGAGGCGAGTTACCTCGTCCTCACGCGCGATTTCATTACAAATATCGACAATCCCGCACCGGGTGTCTTAGGCCGGTATGGCCTGGGCTACGCTTTTATCAAGAATCCGACCCCGAGCTTGCAGGGCCACGGCCCCGGGGAGTTCGATGCCGCCATTGAGATTATCGACTTTGAGGTGTACGACGATGGGCAGGTGCGTGTTGAGATGCCGTTTGTGGTCAATCGTCCCGAAAAACTCATCAATATTTCCCTCAACCCCGTCAACTGGGGCTTCACGCTCGCTGACCTTATGTCGTTTGGACTCACCTCGCGCTTTTCCGCATCAATGCAAGCTGGGCTCAAGCAGCTACCGCTGCTTGGTAGCGACATCGACCCGGTGTATGCCTCGGCCTGGTTGGCCAACGTGTTGACCAGCGGTCAGGCAGCACAGCGGCTGTGCTTCTCAAGAGATGAGCTGGACAAGTTTATTTTAGTCAAACACTTCATGCAGCACTACAATGCGATTGCGGGTGCGCTGCATACATGGCGGCAAATTCCTGACTGGCTTGCAGATGAAAAGGACCTGCCTCAATGGGTCGTCGAGGGGAGGAGCTCATGATTGACGCACAAGAGCTCAAGCACGCAGTCATCCTATCCGGTGGAGGGGCAGACGGTGCCTATGAAGTCGGGGTGATGAAGGCGCTGTTCAGCGGGAAGGCCCCATTTACCAGGGGACCTGTCGAGCCGGAGATCTTTACGGGTACCTCTATCGGGGCTTTCAACGCGGCTTTGCTGGTATCACGCTGGGAGCAACATGGGAGCGCGGCCATTTCCGACCTGGAGCGCGTCTGGCTCGACACGCTTGCAGACAAGCCTGGTCGCGTTGGCCATGGGGGGTACAGGTACCGCCTCAGCCCATTTGATTACCTCAATCCCAATTATTATTTTCCTAATCCCTTCGTGCCCCTTCTCCAATTCACTCGGGACAGTCTCTTTATAAGTTGGGACAGCCTCCGGAGGGTCGTGGACCAGGTGCTGCGGTCGACGGCGCCGATCGCAGATCGGCTTCTCTCACTGTTTGACCTGACCACCTTTGTCTCACGTGACCCTCTAGACCAAACAATACATGGGACGATCCCATTGGCCAACATCCGCCGTTCTCCTAAAAGCTTAATGATTGCTGCTACCAATTGGGATTCGGGTGAATTGAGGATATTTAGAAATCACGATATGACCGACTACCTTGGGCCTCAGGCCATCTTGGCATCAGCAGCCATTCCTGGTTTCTTCCCCCCGACAGCGGTCGGCGCCCAGCCCTTTGTTGATGGTGGGGTCGTGATGAACACACCGCTGTTACCTGCTATTGACGAAGGGGCGGATATCTTGCACGTGATCTACATGGATCCCGATGTCAGCAATATACCGCAGGTGGATTTACAAAATACCTTGCAGACGCTGTATCGCATGCAGGTCATCGGGTGGGCTCGACTCATCAATCATGAGGTAGAGCACGATAAAACTCTCAACGGTGCCATAAAAATCCTGGGGGAAATCGACCCGGGGGCGGCGAAGATAATAGAAGACGGTTTCCTCGCAGGAGATCCTGACAGTAAATTTGCCCACCGTCTCAAACGACCCCCAGGGCGTAGGGAAGTCACTATCCATCGCTACCATCCAGCCGAAAATCTCGGCGGGCTGCTTGGATTCCTCGACACGCGGTACGAGAAGATTGTGCGTCTCATCGAACAAGGGTTCGCCGATGCCGTCTTCCACGATTGTGTACAGAGCCAGTGCGTTATACGAAGCCAAGACCAGCCGGCTTCAGGGGGCGAGGGTGGACATCGGGCACGACCTGAGGGCGCGATACCAGCGCCCAGTCTGCCCTGAGGTAGTGGACTTCATCTGAGATGAGTCGATTGCTTGATTTTCTTACACGCTTATAACCATTAGTCCCTAGGACTAATTAATATCCATAGTCCTGGCGACCGTTGCGAGATAGAGGCTGAGACCATCAATTGAGCAGACGTGAAGGAAGCAAGGCCATGAAAGAGTTTGCTGCGTCTGGCCCCTCAACCCATCTAGAAAAACCGAGGGAGATAATCATGCAAACGCTACTCACCTGCATGATAGTTGGGTTGCTTGCGTTCTCCGGTTGTAAGAAGACCACGGACCTGGCACTGGTCGAGCGAGGTCGCTATCTGGCGACGTTTATGCTGTGCGAGCAGTGTCATACCCCGTTGGGACCCAACGGACCTGTTATGGACAAGGCATTCGCCGGTGGTCGTGAAGAGACTGAGAGCTTAGGCACGTGGCGTTCGCCCAACATTACGCCGGATAAAAAGACGGGGATTGGCAATTGGACTGATAAGCAGCTGATCGTCGCAATCCGAGAGGGCAAGCGGCCTGACGGCTCACAGATGTATGTGGCCATGCCATATCCGTCGTTTAACAGGTTGTCCGACGACGATGCCAAGGCCTTGGTGGCGTTCTTGCGCTCGCTGCCGCCCATCGAGAATGCCGTTGAGCCCAAGCCTGCTTTGGGGTTCTCCAAGGTCCCGGTCCCCCCGGCCAAGGGCCTCGCAGTATCCACGGCCGATCCAGTGAAGTATGGCGAGTATTTGATTGCACTCATGCAATGTGCTCTGTGTCACACGCCGACCAAAGGGGATTCGTTCGAGCCTGACACGGCGAGGGTATGGGCTGGCGGTTTCCCGTTTCATATCCCGAAGCCGTTCGAGCCGCTCATGGGCTCTGGAACCCTATACGGGGCGAACATCACGTCGGATGCCGAGACCGGCATCGGCAAGTATAGCGCGGACGACATCTACAACGCGTT
>AR_comb_assmDRAFT_10094159_pt1 | contig 31830 bp, 24 predicted proteins | sample ArasoioldDNA_FD_10543 | JGI IMG/M metagenome (IMG submission 10543) | reverse complement strand
CGCCCAATTCCAGCCTTAAGTAAAGAAACCCGGCGCCTTTTTCAAGATTATTCCTGGCCCGGAAACCTACACGAATTGGAAGCAGCAGCAAGAATCCTGGTAGCCCTCGGTGATGAGCATCTGGCTATGGGCGGACTGCGCGCTCTGCTGCAGAAATCACCTTCGGCTCGCAATGGCCGAAGGATGTCATTGAAAGCCGCCTCGAAAGCAGCATCTCATGAAGCGGAGAAGGAACTCATTCTCAAAGTCCTGACGCGCACTCGATGGAATCGGCGGCGAGCCGCGGAGGAGCTTCAGATCAGCTATAAAGCGCTACTCTACAAGCTGAAGCAAATTGGATGTGAAGGTTATGGAGCATCGTAAGTGCATGGAGAGTGTATGAAGAAAGTGATCCATCTGGCAGTGTTGCTGTGGATGGGTTTTTCAACCTGGGCAATGCTGGCGCAGACTAGCGGCACGCAGCATGCGACTGCGACGAAGTCCGAGAGTTCAAACAGCGCGAAGTCCAGCGACGAGGTGCAGGCTTCCAACGTTGCGCCGGATTATGTGATTGGGGCTGACGACACTCTGCACATCTCGGTGTGGAAAGAGCCTGAACTCACCGAGACTCTACCGGTTCGTCCCGACGGCAAGATTTCCATGCCGCTGCTCAATGACGTTACAGCCGCGGGACTGACTCCTTTGCAGTTACGGGACGAGATCACCGAACGGCTGAAGAAGTACATCGCGGATCCCCGGGTCACGGTAGTGGTGACTGGAATGAACAGCCGAAGGGTCTTTGCCACGGGAGAGGTTTTGCATACCGGGCCAATGACGTTGCTGCCGCACATGACGGTGCTGCAGGCGTTGGCGCAGGCGGGCTTTAGTCAGTTCGCCAATCCCAAAGCGATCTACCTGCTTCGCATCGAGAAGGGGAAACAGCAGAAAATACCCTTTAACTACAAGGAAGTCGTCAAGGGAAACCATCCTGAACAGAACATCGAGTTGAAGCCGGGTGACACGATTGTGGTGCCTTAAGGAACCGCGGATGAACAGACAAGTTATCGGAATTGTAGGCATGATGGTGTTCGCGCTCGGCACGGTTTGGGCGCAAGACAATGCGCCGGCTGACTCGCAGGCGGCCCAGCAGCCCGTCGCCGCGTATGGGCAGGAGAATGCTCCTGCACCCATTAACGAGAATCCGCCGCTTTCAGGGCTGGATTTGCCGTCCTTACAGGAGCACGCAGCTCCATTGAGTTATCTCCAACCAGGAGCGACATTCAGTGAATCCGGGAGCACCAACATCGGAAACACGGTCGGTGGAAGTAACTTCGGTTCCATCACACGTGGTCTGGGAACCCTGGCGCTGAGGAGACTGTGGAGCCACTACGATCTGGCGCTCGATTACATGGGCGGAGTCGCCTATTACAACAAAGATGGACTCGGATGGAGGCAACTGCAGAGTCTCGGAATCGCACAGAAGATCGAATGGAAGCGGGGCGAATTCTCTTTACGCGATAACTTCAGCTACCTTCCCGAAGGGAATTTTGGAGGCGCTTACGGTTCGCTGGGCTCCATCGGCATCGCGGGTTTGGGCAATGCCCCAGGAGGTTTGTGGGGCGGAAATGCACTAGGAGCTTTTGGATTGGTGCCGAGAATCCTGAATGTTAGCTTGGCCGAGCTGTCTGAGAAACTGAATCCAAGGTCGGCAGTCACCGCAACCGGGGGATACGCATTCACGCACTTTTTCGGAAATGACGTTAATGGCGATTCCTTCATCGGTAGTTCGCAGCTCTCCGCTCAGGCAGGCTACAACCGGACCCTTACTCCGCACACGCAGATCGCGGCAGTCTACGCATACCAGGGGTTTGACTTCACCGTGCAGGGCACGGCCTTTCACTCGCACGTGATCCAAGGTATGTACGGCCATCGCATCTCAGGCAGGATGGATCTGCTGTTGGGAGCCGGTCCGCAGATCACGGTTGGCACGACTCCCGACACAAGGATCGGAGTTGCGGCCCAGGCGCGCCTCCGCTATCGACTCTCGAAGAGTTCCCTCGATCTGAGATACGAGCGTTTTATGACGAGCGGCAGTGGATTATTTGCTGGAGCTCAAACAGACATCGTCCGCTTTGGAGTCGAGCATCCCTTATCGCGTGTCTGGAGTTTGTCCGCGGATATAGGATTCAGTCACAACGATCGCTTGCAGCCATTGACTCAGCAACAGATAATTGCCTGCATTACCGGGTCCCAGGATTCCCAGAACGCCTGTCCGGCTAATAACGCAACAACCTATAACGACGGCTATGCCGGAGTCGCATTGCACCGTCATTTTGGCCGCGAATTCCACGGGTACTTGAGTTACCAGTTCAACGAGTTGTCGTTCGACCATTCTTTCTGTGTATCCAGTACGCCGTGCGATCGGATCTCGAATCGACAAGTAGTGACTTTTGGATTGGATTGGACCCCCCGGCCAATTCGCATCGACTGATTTCGGGCTACTCGAACCGGCCACGTGTGTGGCGCCAGAGCGGCCAGATTGGACGTAAGGAAAATGATTACAAATCGTGAATTGACCATGCAGGACTACACGGCGATGTTGCGCCGCCGGGCGACGATCATCCTGATTCCCGCCCTCCTGGCCCCCTTGGCGGGATATCTGATTTCGTATGCGTTCCCGCCCAAGTACACCTCCCAGTCCGTGGTCCTGATCGAGGGGCAGAAGGTCCCTGAATCGATGGTGCAGCCGGTTGTCTCCTCTGATTTAACGGGTCGGGTGTCCACGTTGCAGCAACAGGTTCTGGCCGAGAGCAAACTGCGGCCCCTGGTACAGCGCGTTTTCCCGGGGAAGAATCCAGCCGAAGTCGGGGCGATGATCGATACGATACGGGCGAACATGTCGGTTGAGCCTGTGCCGTCTGACTTGCTAAGCATCGGTACCTCGGGTAAAGGAAAGAGGCCGAATGCCAGTCCTTTCCCCGGTTTCTATGTTAAATACACAGCTCCGAACGCACGTGAGTCCCAACTCATCTGTAATGAACTCACCACATTGTTAGTAGATGAAAACTCAAAACAGATTGCTGATGCGGCTGCCGGTACGTCGGAAGTTCTGAACCGCGGAATCGAAGATGCCAAGAACAATCTCGACGGCATGGATGCGAAGTTGGCGGAGTTCAAGAAAAAGTACGTGGGCCAACTCCCGGGCGATGAAGAGAGCAATCTGAAGATCTTAACTGGGTTGAACTCGCAACTTGAATCCAATACGCAGACACTGAATCGCGCTCAACAAGACAGGACGTACACCGAGTCGATGCTGGCTCAGCAGTTGGCGGCCTGGAAGAGTTCGCAAAATTCCACCAATCCAGAGACTCTGCAAAAGCAGCTATCCGACTTGCAGACGCAGTTGCTTCAGTTGAAGTCGAAGTACACCGACGATCATCCCGATGTGATCAAAACCAAGGCAGATGTCGAAGGCGTGAAAAAGAAGTTGGCCGATATCAATAAGGCCTCCTCCGACAGTACGGAAGACAGCAGCGAAAAGATCTCGGTGATCGAGTCGCCCGAAATCCGCCAGTTGCGCCTGCAACTTCATCAATATGGAGAACTCATCGCCGCCGCGACCCGCGATCAGAAACGCTTGCAGCAGGAGATTTCTGTTTATCAGGGAAAGATTTCCCTGAGCCCAGCGGTGGAAGAACAGTACAAGCTGCTAACTCGCGATTATGACAACGCCCAGAAGAGCTACCAAGACCTGCTGGGCAAAAAGAGTTCGGCGGATCTGACGGTGAAGATGAACAATCAGGCTGTCGGTGAGAGGATGTTTCCACTCAATCCAGCTGACCTTCCCGATAGCCCAAGCTTTCCCAATCGGCTGATCTTCGCTTTGGGCGGACTCGCCGCCGGGCTTGCAGTCGGGGCTGGAATCTCATTTCTGCTCGAATTGAAGGACAACTCCATTCGCAACGAGCGTGATGCCGAGGCCGTCCTCGAGTTGCCCACTTTGATTGCAGTGCCCTGGGTGGGGGAGATGGCCTCGGAAACGAACGGCAAGTTCAAGTTCTGGCAGCGTAAGAAGATGCCAGAGGATGGGAGTGCGGTGGTGAGAGCATAGGCGTCATCGCCTCCGGGAAATATCATGTACAAAGAGTTCTACGGACTACGAGCGAATCCGTTCAACGTCAATCCTGACCCGCGTTATCTGTTTCTGACGCGGCACACGGAGGAAGCGCTGGCCTGCCTGACCTATGGCATTCAAAGCCGCAAAGGCTTTGTGCTGTTGACCGGCGAAGTGGGAACCGGGAAGACCACTCTGATCAACAAGCTTCTGGAGTGGCTGCGGCTCCAGCAGGTCGCGACCGCATTCATCTTCAATTCGCGGCTGAACGTACCTCAGTTTCTGGATTACATGATGGCCGACTTCGGGATTCCGTGTGATTCCAGGGCCAAGAGCCAGGTTCTGCTGCGGCTCTATAACTGGCTGCTCGACCGTTATCGGGCCGGCGAGACGGCGGTGCTTATCGTGGATGAGGCGCAAAACCTCTCCGAGGAAGTGCTGGAAGAGATTCGCATGCTCACGAACCTGGAGACATTTACCGAGAAACTGCTCCAGATTGTGCTCGTGGGGCAACCTGAACTGGAACAAAAGTTGAAGCAGCCGCAACTCCGGCAGTTGCGGCAGCGTCTAACGCTGCGCGCAAAGACCCACGCTTTGACACTTGACGAAACCAAAGCTTACGTCCAGCAGAGATTGCGGATCGCAGGTTCGAACGGGCAGCAGATTTTCACTCCCGAGTCTCTGCTATCGATTCACCGCTACTCGGCCGGCATTCCGCGTGTCATCAACCTGCTCTGCGAGCATTGCCTGGTCAGTGCCTTCGTGGATCAGCAGAAGGTGATTGAGCCCGCAGTGGTCGATGCGGTCGCGCGCGATTTCGATCTGGGTGACAACACTTCGTCTGGCGCGATGACGGCCCCTCCGCCGCCCAGCAGCAACGGGAATAAGTTTGACTTGGTGGATGCGTTGCGTTCTTTGGCGACTCTGGCCGACCGCTTACGTCAGGAAGAAAAAGAAGCCTCCCCCGTGAAAGGAAACTATGAGCCGAATTCATGAAGCGTTGAAGAAAGCCGAGCAGGAACGGGCCAATACCCAAGGGGGAGTTCCGTCCAGCTTCACGACAGCTCCGGTGGCCGAAGCTTCCGGCTATGAGGACATCGAGATAGCTCGTGTGACTCCTAATTTGGGGATGCCGGACCTTGGCGGCGCGTTTAGTTTGGAGACGCTGCTGGCCCGCTGTTCCCAGCCAGAGTGGAATCCAGACGCGCAGACCATGCTTTTCATGAACGGCAACGACAGCGCGAAGGGAACCGAGGAATACCGCACCCTGAGGTCCCGCTTGTATCACATCCGGGAGAAAATGCCGCTCAAGAAGCTGCTGGTGACCAGCGCTCTTCCCAAGGAAGGCAAATCGTTCACCTCGGCGAATCTCGCCCAAGTCATGGTCCGGCAGCATGGCCGGCGCGCCCTGTTGATCGATGCCGATTTGCGCGGACCACGCTTGCACCAGATGCTGGGCGCGCCTAAGGGCCCCGGTCTCGCAGAGTACCTGTTGGGAAAGGCCGATGAAGTCTCGGTGATTCAACGCGGCCCCATGGAGGGATTGTTCTTCATCGCAAGTGGAGAGTCCATTGAGGATCCGGCGGAGATGGTGGCGAGCGGCAGGCTGAAGCTGCTCTTGCAGCGCGTTGAATCGGTGTTTGACTGGATCATCATTGACTCGCCTCCAGCAATCCCGGTGTCCGATGCCAGCGTACTGGCCAAAGTGTGCGATGGCGTGCTGATGGTCGTACGTTCCAACTCGACGCCGTCCGACGTAGCGCGAAAGGCTCGCATGGAGTTTCCCGACCAGATGCTGGTGGGCGTCGTGCTGAACGGAACCGATCGAGATGAAGCGGAGTACGCCCGCTATTACTACGAGTCGTACGAGAAGAAAGTACCCCCGACCCAGTCTTAGGGAGAAATTCAGTGATCCGGCTCTTCCGAGTGTATTACCCGCTGCGTGCGCTGGTGCTGCTGGCGGTTGAGGCCGTGCTTGTCTGGTTGTCGTTTGTCCTGGCGACCACCCTGCAGAACCAGGAGAACTGGTGGCTTCTGCTGAATGTGGAGGGTGGGTACCTGAAGATTCTGGGTGTGACCGGAATAGTTTTGTTGTTTTCTCACTGGCTCGATCTCTATGACACGTCGCTGCTAGGCGCAAAATGGGATCAGATCTTCCGGATTTTATTAGTGCTGGGCTTTGTCGCTCTCGGGCTCTCAGCGGTCGGAGCTCTGTTTCCTCGGTTCCTTCCCGGCAATGGATCACTGCTTACCGGGATCATTATTTTGATCTTCACGCTGTTCTTGTGGCGCAGGGCTTACTCATGGATCGTCCAGCAGCTCTATTTCCGCGAGAGAGTGTACATACTGGGAACGGGAGATCGGGCGGAGCGGCTCCTGAATGGTTTGCGGCAGCGAAGCGAACTGGGAATCGAAGTCGTGGGCTCGACCAGCAACATTGAAGGCGAACTGACGCGAGAGTCGGTTGCGGCCCACTTGATTTCCATGGTCCGGGAGCGAGGTGTGCACCGTCTGATTGTTGCTATGCCAGATCGCCGTGGCACGCTGCCCGTGGAAGAACTACTTAGTCTTCGCTTGAAGGGTGTGAAGGTTGAAGAGGCCGCCTCCTGGCTGGAGAAGATTCACGGCCGGATCGAAGTCGATCAGTTACATCCGAGCTGGCTGATCTTCGCCGAAGGGTTCCGCTTCAGCCCGTTCAACCGCATTTTGCGCCGCCTCCTGAACTTCACGGCTGCGCTCATCGGACTCATCTTTGCGTTGCCGATTCTCCCGCTCGTCATGCTCGCGGTGAGGTACAGTTCTCCGGGCCCAATCCTCTACCGCCAGAAGCGCGTTGGCCGGGGAGGAGTCGTCTTTACGTGCTACAAGTTCCGCACGATGCGCCAGGATGCCGAGGCCGATAGTGGCGCCACGTGGGCTGCCGATGATGATCCGCGGATTACGCGGGTGGGTAAATTTCTGCGATCCTCGCGCCTAGATGAGATTCCGCAGCTGTGGTGCGTGCTCAAGGGAGATATGCACTTCGTAGGGCCTCGTCCCGAGCGTCCGGAATTTGTGGAGTGGCTAAGCAGGGAGATCCCATACTACGGCGTTCGCCACACCGTGCGGCCCGGGATTACAGGCTGGGCCCAGATTCAGTACAAGTATGGCAACACGCTGGGAGATGCGCGCGAAAAACTCCAGTACGATCTCTATTACATCAAGAACGCATCTGTAGGACTAGATCTGCTGATCTGGTTCCAGACCATCAAGATTGTGCTCCTGGGGCGGGGGGCAAAATGACCTGGGTGTTCTGGCTGGCGGTGGCAGTGATCGCGTACGCGTACGTGGGTTACGTGGGCTGGTTGTGGGTGCGCGCACAGTTGCGTCCGCGACCGGTGATGCGCGCCGCTGGTGAGCCGCACGTGTCAGTGGTGATGGTGGTGCGCAACGAAGAAGCGGTGCTGGCGGGGAAGCTGCGTAACTTGCTGGAGTTGGATTATCCGGCGGGGCGCTGTCAGATCGTGGTGGTCTCGGATGGATCGACAGACGGGACGGAAGCAATTCTGCGGGAACACGCGCGGAACCCACAGGTGCACGTAATGGTCAACCAGTTCGCCGGCGGTAAGGCGCTGGGGCTAAATGATGGCATGACCTTGGTGCATGGAGACATTGTCGTGTTCACGGACGCACGGCAGAGGATTGAACGGGGCGCCATTCGCTTGCTGATGGAGAATTTTGCCGATCCTGAGGTGGGTGCGGTCAGCGGGGAACTCATGCTGGGAGATCCCGAGAACGGGGAAACTGGCAGTGGGACGGGATTGTACTGGCGGATCGAGAAGCGTGTACGCGTACTGGAGGCGTCCGCCGCGTCGGTTGTGGGCGCCACAGGGGCGCTCTACGCTGTCAGGCGCGACCTAGTTGCCGAGGTACCGGCGGACACGATCCTGGACGACGTATTCATTCCGATGAGTGTGGCGAGACAGCGATTTCGGGTTTTGTTCGACGAACGGGCGAGAGCCTGGGATACTCCGGATCTCGGCGCGGAACGCGAATTCCGAAGGAAGGTGCGCACGCTGACTGGCAATTACCAACTCCTGCAACTGGCGCCCTGGCTGTTGCGCCGCGAAAACCCTCTGCGGTTCGAATTCGTGAGCCACAAGGTGATACGCCTGGCGGTTCCTTTTGCATTGGTCGCGGCTTTGATTACGGCGGGGTTTCTGCCGGGTCCGTTTTACCGCGCTGCATTTTGGGCGCAGCTGGGGTTCTACGGCTTGAGTTTGTTGGGATGCACGGGGTGGAAGCTCGGTCCGGTGACGAGACTCGGCGAAGTTGCGTACACGTTTGCCGCGTTGAATACGGCTGCACTGATGGCATTTGTAAATTTCGTTACCGGACATAAAACCGTCTGGATGCACGCCCCGCTCCGCAAGGAGATTTAGCTCTGATGAGAATTCTGTGGGTCAAAGCCAATAAGATTCTCCCAGTACACAGCGGCGGGGACATTCGTTCCTTCAACATCCTGAAGCACCTCGCAGTGCGCGAGGAAGTGATCTTCCTCTCGTATTATGATGGGACGGTGGACCATGAGTATGAGAAGGAAGTGGAGAAGCATTTGCCCGGCGCGGTTTGCTTGTGCACGGGAAGTCGGCAGAACTCGGTACTAGCACGGGGGATGGATTATGTGCGGCGATTGCCTACTGCGGCGCCCTATTCGGTGAGTCGTTTCGCATGCCCAAGAGTGCGGCAGCAATTGAACGATTGCCTTTCGAGCAAGAGCCCGGACGTCGTGGTTTGCGATTTCCTGGATGCCGCGATTAATTTTCCGGAACGGCTGACAACTCCTTCGATCCTGTTTCAGCACAATGTGGAGAGTGAAATCTGGCGCAGGCACGCGGAAACTAGCACAAGCCTGGGGCGGAGGCAGATCTACAAGCGAGAGTTCGCCAAGATGCTACGTTATGAGCGGGCGATGGTTCGGAAATTCGATCATGTGATCGCGGTTTCGGAGCACGACCGGTCGCTGATGAGCGCGTGGGTGGACGCATCGCGCATCGACGTGGTTCCAACGGGAGTCGATCTGGAAGAGTACCGCTTCGATGAAAACGCTCCCCCATCGGGTCCGCTGGTGGTGTTTGTGGGCGCGATGGACTGGGAGCCGAATGTGGACGCTGTCGAACATTTTTGCGCGAAGGCGTGGCCGGCGATTACGGCGCGTGTTCCGGAAGCACGGTTCCGCATCGTGGGGCGGAATCCGGACCGGCGCGTGCAGAACTTGGCGGGGGCATCGGTGGAAGTGACGGGGTCGGTTCCCTCGGTGGTTGAGCACTTGCGAGAAGCGGCGGTGGTGGTGGTGCCGCTGCGCATCGGTGGAGGAACGCGGCTGAAGATTTATGAGGCCATGGCAGTGGGCAAGGCGGTGGTTTCGACAACGGTCGGAGCTGAAGGGCTCGATGTGCGAGATCAGAAAGATATCTGGGTAGCCGACGATGCGGCTTGGCAAGCGGAGGCGGTGGTTACCTTGCTGCAGAATCGAGGCAGGCGCCGTGATTTTGAACGCGCAGCAGCGGCGCAGGCGGCGAAATTCAATTGGCCGACGGTGGCGGAGATTTTTCGAGCGGCGCTCAACCAAGCCAGGGTTGAGGGGCAGCGAGTGGAGCCGGTGGCAGGAGTCGGGGGAGGACGGGGCGGATAGAGTCGTGAAAGTGTCGCAGGCCGGACATGAACTCGAGAGTGAAGGCGCTGCAGGCAGAGATCCTTCACTTTGCTCAGGATGACAAAATAAGGACAGTAGGGATTGATTGAAATGGTAGTGCCCGGACAAGTTCTGAACGCGCCGAAGAAATTGGGAGTACGCAGCGCCACCACGGGCGCGTTCTTCTGGCTGAGTGCTTTTTATGTTGTGTATTGCATGCGGCCGGAAGACTGGATCCCGGGCCTGAAATATATTCCGATGGCGAAGATCTCGGCGATTTTCGCCATCATTGCGCTGGCGGTTGGAATCGGCAAGACATCGCGAACGATGAAGGACCTGCCGACGGAGTCGAAGTATCTGCTGGCGTTGATTTTGCTGCTTCTCGTGTGTGCTCCGCTGTCTCCGGTCTGGAAGGGCGGTGCCGTTGCGAAGTCAGTGGAGTTCGGGAAGGTTTACATTGCTTGGGTGTTGACATTTCTTTTGGTGACGTCTTTCGAGCGCCTGCGGCGGTTGATTTTCATCCAGGCTGGGTCCGTTGCGGTCGTCTCGGTGATTTCAGTACTGAAAGGGTCATCGCGCCCAAGATTGGAGGGCGTTCTGGGAGGGATGTATTCCAATCCCAATGATCTTGCATTTGCCATTGTACTGACCTTGCCCTTGATTATTCTTCTGTTGCTGACATCTAAGAGCGTGATTGGCAAAGGGATATGGTCGCTCACGATGTTGCTGATGATGTACACGCTGTTTCGCACTGCGTCGCGTGCAGGATTCATCGATTTGCTGATTGCAACTCCCGTGGCGTTGTGGTTCTTTGGGGTCAAGGGGCGGCGGCCGCAGTTGATCCTGGTGACTACGTTGGTTGGAGGGTTGCTGCTGGTTGGGGCCGGGAAGCACTTGCGAGAGAGATTTTTCGCGATCTCGGGCACGAACCTGGAAACTGGGCTGGAAAGCAGCGCCTACGGTTCGTACGAAGAACGTAAGTACTTGATGGAAGTAGCGATATCGGGAATCGCCCACTATCCACTGACTGGCATCGGTACGGGAAATTTTCCCAACTATTCCCACAAATGGAAGACGGTGCACATGACGTACTTGCAGATCGGAGCGGAAGGAGGAATTCCGGTTCTGATCCTGTACCTCCTGTTTTTTTTCAGCGGGTTCCGCAATCTGAGAAAACTGAACAAGAACCGGAATCTCGATCCCGAGGCCAGGCTTTTCGTGGGGGGTTTTTACAGCAGTCTGGTGGGATTCGTGGTGGGCGCCTGTTTTGCGCCGGAGGCATATCAATACTTCCCTTACTTTACGGTCGCCTACGTCTCGGCTTTGGTGGCCACGGTGAAGGCTCGCGAGGCAGACGGGGTGCCGGAAGAGGCAGAAGAAGGCAGAACAGGTTTCAGAGGGGTTTATGCGAACTTCGGGAGATCGGGCGCAGTCACAATTGTCCATTGAACTGCGCGAGATTTTGCGTTGCACGGAATGCCGCGTCAGTTTGGCGGAAGACGCGGAGGGATATGTCTGCGCTACTTGTGGGAAGAAATTTCCGCAGGTGCGCGGAGTTTTCCGCTTCGTCGAGGCGCAGCACTATGCCGCGAGTTTTGGCTGGCAGTGGCAGCGATACTCGAAGACGCAGTTGGATACGCGTGGGACGAAGGTCGATGCAGGTTTCCGCATGCGAACGGGAATCCGGCCGGAAGAGTTGCGAGGGAAGTTGATTCTGGACGTCGGCTGCGGGATGGGGAGATTTGCCGAAGTCGCGACGCGCTGGGGAGCGCGAGTGGTGGGCATTGACTTGAGCCTGGCTTGCGAAGTGGCGGCGCACAATCTGGGTGACCGCGAGTTCGTCGCGCTGCAGGCGGATGTTCTGAATCTGCCATTCGCTCCGGAGAGTTTCGATCTGATCTATAGTATCGGCGTACTGCATCACACGCCGAACTGCGAGCAGGCGTTCAAGAGTTTGCCGCAATATTTGAAGCCGGGCGGGACTGTAGCAGTTTGGTTGTACAGCGGGTACAACAAGTGGTACCGGTTCAGCGATCTCTATCGCAAAGTTACGCCCCGGATTTCTCCGCGGACACTGAACGCGTTTTTCCGCGTATCTGTTCCGTTCTTTTATTACGTGGACCGGGGGCTACGGGCAGTGCCCGTGATCGGGCCTCCTATGGCCGGATTGGTGCACCATGTATTCCCGGTAAATTTAGGGGGGACGGATGCGGAATTTAGGATTCTGGATACGCTGGATTGGTACTCGCCGCAGTACCAGTCGAAACACACGTATGAGCAGGTCTTTCGCTGGTTTGAGAGCTGCGGTCTGGAATCGCTCACGGTGGGGGAGTTGACGTTGGGGATGCGTGGCCAAAAGCCGGGTGATGCAGACAACCCTTCTCCGATCCGGCAACGGCTGGATAATGTCGCGGCACATGAAGTCTCAAAGGCATGACCGAGACCCGGCACGAATCCGTTGCACCTATGTGCACACCGGCGCCAGATTCGCGGAATTTCAAACGGACGTTATCCGCGAAGATTCGCTACGCGGCGCGAGTTGTCACCAGTTATGGCTGGCAGCGGATGGTACGCAGCGTTCCGCGTGGTCCAGTGCATCTGATCTTCGCTCTCGCGGATCACTTTGAACCGGCGATTATTTCAAACGACGGGCGGCTGCGAGCGCCGATTGATGAGCAGGAGCGGCGGCTGGAGCGATGGTGCCGTGAATATCCGCGGCTGGTGAACGAATGGCGGGACAGCGACGGGTATCCGTTTCAGCACACGTATTTTTATCCAGCAGAACAATACGACAAGGGCCTGATGGATCGGCTGGCGGAGCACTGTCACGCGGGATGGGGCGAGACTGAGATTCATTTGCACCACGGCGTGGAAGCGCCGGATACGGCGGAGAACACCCGACGCACCCTGATCGCGTACCGCGACGCCCTGGAGCAGCGAGGCTGCGTTTCCTATCTGGACGGCGTGGGCGAGGCACGGTATGCGTTCGTGCATGGGAATTTCGCGCTGGCGAATTCGGCGGGAGGACGTGCCTGCGGCGTGGATTCGGAGATGCAGGTTCTGGCCGAGACCGGTTGCTACGCGGATTTGACGCTGCCGACGGGCATGTTTCATCGGGCACAAACAGCGATTGTCAATTCGCTGTATGAATGCGGTCTGCCGCTGGAACAGCGGGCCCCACACAGGAAAGGGCGCGATCTGAAGGTTGGGCGCGAGCCGCGGATTTTTCCTTTGATGATCCAAGGGCCACTGTTGCCGGTGCGGGGCGGAAGACGCGGCCTCGGAATTGAGAACGCATCGCTGGTGGCATCGAATCCTCCAAGCCTTCGCAGGTTGGAGTACTGGAAGCGGGCAGCGATTTCGGTGAAAGGGCGGCCGGACTGGTTATTCATCAAGCTGCACTGTCATTCGATGGATCCGACGCACGAGAATGCGGTAATGGGCGAAGGGATGAAATCTTTTCTGCTGGATCTCGTGACCGGGGCCAGGGATCGCCAGGAGACGCTGCATTTTGTCTCCGCGCGCGAGATGGTGAACATAGCATTGGCGGCTTGTGATGGGCGCCAAGGGAATCCGGGAGAGTATCGCGACTATCGTCTGAAACGGGCGCGCGATTGCGTCGCGAAAGGCCGGCGGGTGGGGAATTCCGGAGTGGTCGTCAAAGGCTAGGGTATGTGCGGAATCGCAGGCATGGTGAGCAGAGCGGGCGAAGGCGACACCGCCGCGATTCGTCAGCTGTGCCACCGCATGTGCCAGACGATTGTGCACCGCGGCCCTGATGACGAGGGTATTTTCGCGAAGGGCGGCACGGCGCTGGGCATGCGCCGGCTCAGCGTTATCGACCTCGCGGGCGGGCATCAGCCGATATTCAACGAAGATCGCACCATTTGGATTGTCTTCAACGGGGAAATCTACAACTTCCAGGAACTTCGCCAGGAACTGGAAAGCCGCGGGCACCGGTTCAGCACGAATACCGATACCGAAGCGATCGTTCATCTGTACGAAGATTTTGGGGCGGCATGCGTTCAGAAACTGCGAGGCATGTTCGCGTTCGCGATTTACGACCAGCGGAACCAGCGGCTATTGCTGGCCCGCGACCGGCTAGGCAAAAAGCCTCTGCATTATGCGCTGCATGGCGGACGGCTGCTGTTTGGGTCGGAGATCAAGGCGATTTTAGCCGTGGCGCCGGAGTTGGCGACGCCGAATCCGCTGGCGCTGCTGCGGTATTTCTATTTTGGATATATTCCCGATCCTGCCACGGCGTTTCCTGCCATTCACAAGCTGCCTCCGGGACACGTGCTGGAATTCGAAAACGACAAGATCCAGGTAAGAAAATATTGGGATCTGCCGCGGTACGGGACGCATAGTCCGGCCTCGGAAGAAGAGTGTCTTGAGGAGCTGGAGCACAGACTGGAAGAAGCAGTGCGGATCCGCTTGATCGCTGACGTGCCACTCGGTGCGCTGCTGAGCGGGGGGACAGATTCGTCGACAGTCGTGGCGCTAATGGCGCGGGTGAGCGCTGGTCCGGTGAAAACGTTTTCGATCGGCTTCAAACAAGCTGACTTCAGCGAAGCGGATTATGCGCGGCTGGTGGCCCAGCGGTTTGGGACGGAACATCACGAGCTGATTCTCGAACCGAATGTACTGGAGACGGTCGAGGAACTTGCGCGATCTCTGGAGGAACCGTTCGGGGATTCGTCCATGCTTCCGACGTATTACGTTTCGAGACTCGCACGAAAGCATGTGACGGTGGCCTTGTCGGGAGATGGGGGAGACGAGGCGTTTGCCGGCTACGAGCGTTATTGGTTGCACTTGCATCATCGGGCGCATGGCTGGATACCACAGTGGGCTGGGCGGCTATACCGGGAGCATATTCATCGCTGGATTCCAAATGGAGCGCCGGGAAGGAGCCTGGCGTACAGCATTTCGCTGCCGTGGAACGAGCGGTATACCGAGGGAGTGTCATTGCAGCCTTTTCAGCGAGAGATGGGGTTGCTTTCGCCGGAGTTTCTGGAGTCCGCCAAGAACGGAGATCCGCTGCAGATGTTCCGTGATTATCTTGAGCGGGCGCCGGCGGCTGCAGAAGATGCTTTGAGCCAGGTGCTGTATCTCGATTCGATGACGTATCTGCCGGGGGATATTCTGACCAAGGTGGATCGCATGAGCATGTTGGCGTCGCTCGAGATGCGGGCACCGATCCTGGATCATAAGTTTCTGGAATGGGTGACCGGGCTTCCAGCAGAGTGGAAGATGCGGAACGGAGAGCCAAAGTACATTTTCCGCAAGCTGGCGGAACGAGTAGGTGTTCCGCGCGAAGTTCTCTATCGGAAGAAGCAGGGTTTTGCGCTGCCCTTGGTCCACTGGATGAGGAACGATCTCAAAGACCTGATTTTGACCGTGTTAATGGAGCCTCGAGCGTTGCAGCGCGGGTATTTGAACCCACGGGGCGTGCGGCGGTTGCTAGACGAACACTTTCAGGGGCGGCGCGACCACTCGGCGCGCATCTGGCGCCTGTTGATGTTTGAGATGTGGCACCGGAACTTTCTGGAGAACGTGCCCACTCCGGGGATGAGCCTCAATTCCCAACCTGCAGTCTCCTTGGGCGGGGAAAAAGGATGACTGCGCCGGTTTCCGGCAGCGTGGCTGCAAGTCCTTTACAAACTACCGAGCGCGCCAAGCTTCCCGGCGTTTTTCTCATGACCGACAGCTTCGAAACGGGTGGCAGCGAACGCCAGTTCGTGACGCTCGCCGGGGCGCTGGACCGGAAACGATTTCGCCTGCATCTGGGATGTATTCAGAAAACGGGCGGCTTCCTCTCGGGGTTCGAGCACGCGGTCCCGTTTCCACTGGGTCGAAATCTTTACGGGCCGGGATCGTGGCGAACGCGGCTGCGGCTGGGCGGCCATCTGCGGCGAAACGGGATCGCCATTGCGCATGCCTTTGATTTCTACACGAACCTGACGCTGATCCCAGTTGCGCGCTTGGCGGGCATTCCGATTGTGATTGGCAGCCATAGGCAGCTGGGTGACTTGTTGAGTCCGGCGAAAGCCTGGGCGCAGGCTGCGGTGCTGCAGTTCTGCGATCGAGTCGCGTGCAACTCTCACGCCGCCGCGCAGCGGCTCATCGAGCAGGGTGTGAGCAGGCGGCTGGTCGTGGTGATCGGGAACGGCGTGGCCTCGGCGGCGTTTGAGCTGGCGCAGCCGGCCTTGCCCCGAGCGGTGGGAGTTTTGCGAGTCGGCATGCTGGCGCGCATGAATACCGGATCTAAGAATCACAAGCTGTTTCTGCGGGCGGCGTCGCGGGTCGCCTCGCGCTTCCCGCAAGCACAATTCGTTTTGGTGGGCGATGGGCCGCTCCGGCCGGGACTGGAAAGGGAAGTAGAGAAGCTGGGATTGCGGGCGCAGACGGTTTTTCTGGGCGACCGGCGGGATATCCCAGCGGTGCTGGCGTCGCTCGACGTTACGGTCTTGCCCTCCGATTCGGAGAGCTTGTCGAACGCGATTTTGGAGTCGATGGCTGCCAGCGTGCCGGTGATCGCCAGCGAGGTGGGAGGGAATACCGAGCTACTCGCACATGGACGAGGACTGCTCGTGAAGCCGGGATGTGACGAAGCGCTGTCTCATGCTGTGGCCAGTCTCTTGTCCGACGCTGGTTTGAGGCAACGGCTCGGGGACAGGGCGCGAAAGTTTGCCAGTGAGAATTTCACTGTCGAAACCATGCGACGGCGGCACGAAGAACTCTACACGGAACTCCTGGAAGAAAAGAACTGGCGTCCGGGGGCGATCTCTCGTTCCGTTCCGCGGCGGGCCGATGGGAAGATTGGCGTGGCCATCGTCGCAGCGTCGCTTCGCTACGTTGGCGGACAGTCGGTGCAGGCGGATCTGCTGAACAAGTACTGGCGTGACGATCATGAGTTGCAGGCGCAGTTGATCGCCATTGATCCTCCGTTTCCGAAAGGGCTGCGTTGGGCGGAAGACGTGCGTGGATTGCGGACGATGCTGCGCCAACCGTTGTATTTGTGGGAACTTTGGAAAGGGCTCAAAGATACTGACATAGCGCACATTTTTTCGGCGTCATACTGGTCGTTCTTGATAGCGCCGGTTCCGGCATGGCTGGTGGCGCGGTTGCGCCGGGCGAAGGTTCTGATCCACTACCACAGCGGTGAGGCGCGCGATCATTTGCAGCATTTTCGCAGTGCGCGACCGGTGCTGGCGCGAGTGGACAGTCTCGTAGTGCCCACCGGCTTCTTGGTGAGTGTGTTCCGCGAATTCGCGCTGGAAGCGCAAGCTGTGCCGAACATTGCCGACCTGTCCCGGTTCTCGTTTCGGCAGAGAAAGCCTTTGCGCCCTCACCTGCTATGCACACGCGGGTTTCATCCTTACTACAGTGTCGATGTGGTAGTGCGCGCGTTTGCCGAGGTCGTGAAAAAGTATCCTGACGCGCAACTTGACCTGGTCGGCGGCGGGGAACAGGAGGGCGAGATTCGGGGCTTGGTCAGCGACTTGAAGTTGACGGGCGTGCACTTTGTCGGAGTGATCAGCCGGGAGGAAATCGCCCGCTACTACGACCGCGCGGACATCTTCATCAATGCGTCTTGTCTTGACAACATGCCGGTGTCCATTCTTGAAGCGTTCGCATCGGGGATTCCGGTGGTGACCACGGAGCCGGAAGGGATGCGCTATCTGGTGGAAAACGGACGAACCGGACTTCTTTCGCAGACGGGCGACGCAGATGCGCTGGCTCGCAATGTGGTGCAGTTGCTGGATGATCCGGAACTAGCATGCCGGTTGGCGACAAACGCTTACGAGCAATCGAAGACATACGACTGGAGAATAGTGCGGGAACAGTGGCTGGATGTGTACCGCTCTATGCTGGGTGGTGAGCGATTTCTATGAACACGCTCGCGGGGTCATCTGGAGTCCAGAGTAAACGCAGGTGGGTGTGGCGATGGTTTGCTGGAGCGCTGGCGTTCTTTGTTGCCGTGGGCGCAGTCCTGATGATATGGGGAGGACAACTGCTGGAATCGAGCGATGCCCTACCGGCGCACGTGGATGCGGCGGTCGTCCTTGAAGGATCCCTGATCGGGGAGCGGGTCCGGTTGGCTGAAGCGATGCAATTGCTGGGTCGGGGCGTGCCGGAGCGGGTGCTGCTCATGCTTCCGCAGATGTCGTACTGGGGCGAATCCGTGCCTCCGATGGCGCGACGTTTTCTCGAAACAACCTACGGTCACGATCTGGCCGAACGGGTGGATTTTTGCGAGGTCGGGGCAAATGTGGATTCGACGATCCAGGAGGCCAGGGTCATCGGCTCGTGCATTCAGGAGCACCATTGGAACACGATCGTCGTGGTGACTTCGAACTATCACACGCGGCGCGCGGGCATGATCTGGCGTAAAGTGATGCGGAAGCAGAATCCTTCGCTGCAAATCTGGGTACATGCGGCGCACGATCCGGAGTTTCAACCGGATGGTTGGTGGCGCCACCGGATCTGGGCTAAGACATGGCTTCTCGAGTTTACAAAGCTGATATGGAGCGTCGCGGTCGGGCGCTAGGGGCGATCCGACCCTCAGGGGCTGAAAGCTCTGACAGAATATAAGGAGCTCTATCGCAGCGCTGAAAGCGCCGCGCCACCCAAGGCCTTACGTCACCTAAGGCCCTGCGCCGCCCAAATTTCTGCGGCACCTACTGTCTCTTCGAGATCAGTTCTGTCTAGGTCGTCGCAGCCGTTTTTCCTCGCCGTGTTTCATCTCGAAATCATGAGGATCGCCTTCGAGGCACACTCGCTGCCAGAGTTCGAGGTTGAGCAATCGCCAGATACGATCGTAGTGATCCCGATGATTTGAGCGGTGTTCGCGGAAAAGGCGCTCGACGGCCGATGCCTGGAAGTAGCCGCGATCGCGGCTGCGTGGTTCGAGTAGCAATTTCTCGATAACGTCGAGGTGCGGGCCCGCCAACCAACCGCTCCACGGAGTGGGAAATCCCAGCTTCGGCCGATAAATGATCTCATGCGGAAGAAGTCCTTCCATCGCTTTTTTCAGGATGTGCTTGCCAGATAATCCGTTGAACTGGTGAGCGCGCGGGATGTTCACGGCGAACTCGGCGAGAACGTGGTCGAGAAACGGCACGCGGCTTTCGATGGAAGCGGCCATGCTGATGTTGTCCTGCTTCATGAGCAGCTCAACCAGGTAGGTCCTTATGTCGGTGTAGAGAAGGCGCTGGAGCATTTCGCCGGACGAATGCTGCCAATTCCAAAGCACATGGTCATACGCCGATCCGTCCGCAAACAGCGAGGCAGTTTCTTTCGACAAGAGGGCGCTCTGGTCTGCCCCGCTGAACGCTGAGAAGAAATTGTCGAAATAGAACGATGACCAGGAATCGCGGTCGAGCGCGAGGAAGGTGTGGCCGAGTTTGCGGCGAGCGGTGGCGCCGATCAGGCTGGAATCGGCGATCCAGCGGCGAATACCGCGGCGCAAAAATTTCGGGATGACTCTCCGGTAGACATCATCGAACGCGGTGTTTCTCATGGTAAACGCGTAGCGCGAATATCCACCGAGAGTTTCGTCACTACCTTCGCCGGTGAGGACGACTTTGACACGGCTGCGAGCCAGCTCCGCAACGAAATAGAGAGGCACGCTGGAGGGCCATGCGATGGGCTCGTCCTCATGCCAGATCAACTTCGGCAGAGAACCGAAGAAATCCTGGCGGCTCAACAGCACCTCGTGATGAATGGAATTGATGTGTTGAGCAACGATGCGGGCGTAGGGAAGTTCGCTGTAACTGGTTTCTGTGTAGCCGACAGAAAAAGTTTCCACACGATCGCCACGAATCTGTGTCGTCAATGCGGCGACGGCGCTGGAGTCGAGCCCGCCGCTCAGAAAGACGCCGAGGGGAACGTCGCTCATAAGGTGGCTACCGACAGCCTGTTTCAGGAGGTTGCGATACGTCTCAACGTAATAGGATCGCGGTCTGGCGTCAGGCTCGGCGTGAATTGGCAGGTCCCAGTAGGGTGAAATCGTTACGTCGCCTTTTTCGTTCAGTTCGAGAGCGTGTCCCGGCATGAGCTTCTTGATGCCGGAATAGAAAGTGTCTTCTCCGGAGAGGTAACCGAATGCGAGATATTCGGGTAGGCCAGCGAGATCAAATTCTCGCCGCACGCCGGGGTCTTCGAGAATGACTTTGATTTCGGATCCAAAGAGAAATGATTCCGAGGTCAGGCGATAGTACAAAGGCTTAATGCCGAGACGATCGCGCGCAATAAAAAGCGTGCGCTTGCGAGTGTCCCAGATAGCGAAAGCAAACATGCCGCGCAAATGCTGGACGCAGTCGTGTCCGTATTCTTCAAAGAGATGGATGATAGTTTCAGTGTCGCTGTGCGTAGAGTAACGATGCCCGTGCGCGATCAGTGGACCGCGCAGTTCGGCATGGTTGTAAATCTCGCCGTTAAAAACAATCCACAGAGTGCCGTCTTCATTGCTGATGGGCTGGTGGCCAGTGGCGAGGTCGACGATGCTAAGACGACGCATGCCCAGGCCCACTGGGCCCTCGAGATGAATCCCCTCGTCGTCGGGGCCGCGGTGCGCCATCGCTCCGCACATCCGGCGCAAAATCGCGGGGTCGACTGAATCGTTCTTCGAGAACCGGACTATGCCGGCAATTCCACACATGAATGCTTTCCCGTTGCAGCGGCTTGAAAATCGCTTCTACTCACAGTCTGCCCTAAGTCGCGCGAGACTGCCAATTTGTTATTCTTTGGTATTCTGGGGGCGGTGAACTGATCTGGCCCCATCGCACAGCAGGAGCAGGTCCGGAGGCCGCGGTCGCGAGGGGAACGACTGATTCTGCGTAGGTCCGGAGTTGCGTTTACGGTGTGCCGCAGTTTCGGGCCCAGGGGCGAGCGTTGCAGCTGAGAGAGACCATTGACCACCTGATCGCAATTGGAGACGCTGCTGGTGCGTCGATGCGGTTGGCCGAACTTTGGCGGCAGGAGAGTGGATCGGCAACCGCTGCTTTCATTACTTCGCGCTACGAACAGCTGCGGCCGATGAATCATTTCACTTCCCACAGGCTTGCGGTCCTCCGCTCCTTCACGCTGGAACCCGTCGTACCCTTGCTGAGGGCGTCTGCGTTTGTCGCGCGTCTCGACCTAGCCGTGCATCTCGGGGACTTCAACGCGTATGCGCAGGAGATGCTCGACGAGCGGAGTTCTCTCTATTCTTTCGCGCCGGACACGGTCATTCTTGCGGTGCAGACGCGCGATATTGCTCCCGAGCTTTGGACCGGGTATGCGGATTTGAGCCTGGAGGTAGTTTCGTCTTCGGTCGAGCGCGTCGTCGGTTCTTTTCGCTCTTGGGTCGGAGCGTTTCGCCGCCATTCGTCGGCCAATCTGATTGTTCACACTCTGGTGCCGCCGCCGATTCCCAGCCTCGGCGTACTGGACGCGCAGTCGGAGTCGGCGCAGACGACAGCTATAGGAAAGATCAATGACGGTGTGCGAGAACTCTGCCGTCAACAGCGCGGCGTGTTTTTGCTGGACTACGGCTCTCTGGTGGCACGCCACGGATACTCGCGGTGGAACGACGAGAAGAAATGGCTCACCGCGCGCATGCCCATTAGCGCCGGTCACCTAATTCATCTGGCGCAGGAGTGGCTCCGATTTTTGGTACCGCTCACTGGGCGAACAGCCAAGGCGATTGCGGTGGACCTCGACAATACCCTGTGGGGCGGCGTGATCGGCGAAGATGGGATGCACGGAATTCGCCTAGGACAAGAGTACCCCGGTGCCGCGTATCAGGCGACGCAGCGGGCCTTGCTTGATCTGCACCGCAAAGGAATCTTGCTCACGATCTGCAGCAAGAACAATCACGAGGATGCGATAGAGGCGGTCAATAAACATCCGGGCATGCTGCTGAAGCCGGAGCACTTTGCGGCCATGCGTATCAACTGGAGTGACAAGGCGCTGAACCTGAGGGAGATTGCGGCAGAACTCAACATCGGCATCGACGCGCTGGCTTTTCTGGATGACAATCCGGTCGAGCGGGCGCAAGTTCGGACCGTCCTTCCGGAAGTGACAGTGATCGACTTGCCGGGAGATCCATCGCAGTTCGCCGACGTTGTGCGCGGCTCGCCTTGCTTCGAGCGGCTGGCCATTTCGGAGGAGGACCGTCAACGCACCAAGCTCTATGCGGCCGAGCGTGAACGCTCACGTGCTGAACAGAGCGTCAGTTCCAAGGAAGAGTTCTATCGTTCTTTGGAACAGGAAGCGGAAATCGCGTCTGTTGACGGTTCGACTCTCTCTCGCGTGGCCCAGTTGACGCAGAAGACCAACCAGTTCAATCTCACGACCCAGCGTTATACCGAGCAACAGATTGCTGAAATGGCAAAGCTTCCGGGATGGCAGGTAATTTCCTTGCGCGTGCGTGACCGCTACGGGGAGCATGGACTGGTCGGCGTGGCCGTCGTGCATGACGACCGCGAGGCCTGCGAGATCGACACATTTTTGTTGAGCTGTCGAGTGATAGGACGCAACGTGGAGACTGCGTTGTTATCACACGTGACTCAAGCTGCCGCGGGCCGGGGGATGAAGTCGGTGCGAGGCTGGTTCTTTCCAACGAAGAAAAATGCGCCTGCGAAGGAGTTTTATGCGCAACATGGCTTCACGCTGACCTCAACGAGCAGCGCGGGATCTCTGTGGACTCTTGATTTGCAGACGTCTCGCGTGGAATGCCCCGAGTGGGTGAAACTTAGCGTTCTCCAGGAGAAAGCGTGACGGTTTCCGAGCGCATTATCGGTATTGCGTCAGATGTGTTCGGGCTGGCGAGGGGCGAGGTCAGCACGAACTCCTCGCCGGAAACTGTGGAGAACTGGGATTCCGGGCGCCATCTGAACTTTATCCTGGCGATCGAAGAAGCTTTTCAATTGCAGCTTTCACCGGAGGAAACCGATAAGATCCGGAATATCGGCCTCGCTATAGAGTTGATCGAAGGAAAGCTTCGAGGCGTGGTGTAGTCGCCAGACATCGTTGTTTAGCGCGCTATTTCTTATCACGCAAAAGCGGCCCAACAGTTCTCCATGCCAATCGTCATCCAGCCCTTCCGGGAGGAACACCAGCCTGCGGTGAAGTCCTTCAACCGGCGGCTGCGGGCTGCAACGTCAGACCCGAATCTCGTTTTCTACGAGCGGGCACACCCTGAGTGGCTTCCAAAGATCGAAGGCAGCGCCCTCTGTAACCAGTATTTTGTGGCGGTCGATCATGGAGAAGTGCGGGGCGCCTACGCTCTCAAATACGAAAGCTTTTTTCTAGCCGGACAAAGTCATTACACGGTAGCCTGCTATCACCATCCATTGTCCGAAGGCATTATCGACCGGAAGTATTCGACGGTTGGCAGTCTGCTGCTGCGTGACGCCCTGTGGCGCGAACCGATGCTGTATGCGCTCGGAATGGGCGGGCTTGACCGGCCGCTACCGCAGATGTTGGAGGCGATGGGATGGACCCTGCGTCTCGTCCCGTTCTATTTCCGAGTGGTTCATCCTTTTCGATTTCTGCGGGGCATGGGCGTTCTCCGGGAAGTTTGGTGGAGACGCTGGCTCATGGATTTGGGCGCGTTCACCGGCGCGGGATGGGCGTCTATTACGGCTGCTCAAAGGTGGAAGAGGCAAAGCGGAACCAAAGACGGATCGTTCGACGCCCTCGAGGTTCATGAGTTCGGCGATTGGGCAGATGCCATATGGCGCGACGCGAGAGACGCGTACAGCCTCACATCGATTCGAGATCGCGCGACTTTGACCCGGCTGTATCCCGTAGGCGACCAGGGCGTGACGAGACTTTGCGTCAGCCAGAATGGGAAAGCGATCGGCTGGGCCGTAGTGGGCGAACGCAGAAAAGACTTGAAATTCGGAACGCTGCGTGTCGGCTCGATCGTTGATTGCTGGGCGCGTCCCGAGAATGCCGGGGCGGTGATTCTAGCCGCGACTCATGCGCTCGAACGGAAAGGGATGGACCTGATCGTGACCAATCAAAACCACATGCGGTGGGGCTTGGCCTTAGGAGCCAGCGGGTTTTTCCAGGCAGAATCCAATTTCATTTTTGCTGCGTCGAAGAAACACTCCCTGTTGCTACAACAATGCAACTGGGCCGATGTTCACCTGACGCGCGCCAACGGCGACGGTCTTCCGAGCAACTTTTGAAATATTGCGAAACGTTGGGACGATTCTTATCTGCGTCCTTTCGACATTGCGGGTGGAGCGGAAGGAGCGTGCGTGGACAATTCGTATCCCAGCGATTTCATGATTTGGCCCCACGCCGACTCGATCATCTCAACTGACTCCGCGGACAGAATCTGCTGCCAGCCACCGGAAGCGGCCTTGCGCACAAATTGTTTGTCCTGACGCGTGTACCTGGTTTGTACCCACTTGTCGCCCTGTTCTCTTTCCAGCTTGCGCATCCGATCGGCAGAACTCAGGTCCGCAGCGCGCGCAAGCCGTTCGTGTGTAGGGTCGATTCCGAAAAGGAGAGCTACCTTCCCCATTTCTCTTGCCGGATCTTCCAGCATGTCCTCATAACGCAGCAGAAGGAATCCTTCTTTGCCCTGGCGGGTGCTGAGCCAACTCGTGACGTGGTCTCCCCAGGAACCGAGGCGCCCCCAATACACTGCATCAATCCACCGGGGCACGAATCGTTCGATCGGGTAACTGTCGCCCATGGAGCGCTGCTTCATTTCCCAGTGATAGTTCGATACGGCCACGTCGCGCGGATCGCGTACCACGTAGATGGTCCGCTTGTAGCGGGGATCGAAGGGCTCATGGCTCTTCATGATGCGCGGCCTAGGGAGACGGCGCAAAGTGCGATCCGAGTGCTTGTACATATCGGGAACAAGCCGCTCCACGTTCAGGAACGTGACGGCCTCGCTCTGATGGACGAGATTACCGACCAGAAACCGGGTCCAGGTATTTCCGCTCCGGGGGTACGAGGTGAGAAAAACATCGTCGGGGAAGAGGGTGATGTCGCGCTCGATTCGCAGTGTGCGAAAGAGCACGTCGCTGACTCGGGAAAGGTGTTTGATTCCCCTTTTAAGCATTCAGTTACCCTGTTCTGATTCTACCAAGGGCCGACCGGAGGCGCCCCCGAGGATGTTACAGAACAGTGAATTCACTTCCGTCAGGCCTGGCCGGAATCGGTTTCTTCCGCTTCGGTCTGTCCTTTACGCCGGTTTTGCAGCCATCCTTGCAAGCGCTGCTTCCGCTCGAACATTTTCTTGGCCTGACCGCGCAAGCTGGAGATTATCGCGAAGCGGGATTTCGTGAACCACGGGACACGGTGCGGGACACAGCCGTACTTCTCCTTGTAATGTCCTTCGCCGCCCCAGTCGTAGACTTCTACGCCACGCCGCTTCCAGTACCGCATGGCGTACCAGTGAATTGCTTCGTTCGGACGCAGGTTCTGTCCTGCACGCCGGCTGGCATTTCCCCAGAACTCGGCGATCTTGTTGAACCCTGGAAAAATTCCCGTGGCGATGCAGTTTCCTTGCGGGTCGCGGGCGCGGACCAACAGAATGCGGCCGGTGGGTTCGAGATTTCGCACGAGAGCGCGAACTCTTTCCACCGGATAAGGTGGAACGAGGCCCTGCTTGGCAAAAACTTCCTTGAGTTGTTCGTAGTATTCATCGGCGAAGTCGGGGTCGTGGGCTTCTTCGATCACGACCCCGCTTTTTTCCGCTTTGCGAATACAGCGGCGGCACGCACTGTCCATGCCGCTGAAGAGTTTGTCCTCCGTTTGAGTCAGATCGGTACGGTATGAAGCATAGGCCTCACAGGTAAATCCGAGATCCCTGCCGTCCTCAATGGTGAAATATGGGTCTGACACTTCCATGTGCAAGCACTTCAGTTCATTCCACGCGAATTGTTCGACGGCGGCCAGAGCCACTTTTCGAGAAACCCCGGGGGTGAGATTGAACCCGATGTAGGGAGTGGTCCACCCAGGAAACGAACTGCCCAGCATCGGAACGCCGAAACGCGAGAACCTGAGTCCGGTGAAGTAGCCAGCGATATCACGGCCTTCGGCCAGTTCGCAAACGATGATCTTCGCCCTCTGCGTTTCATGGATGAATTGCAGCCACTCAGGGCTTTGAAAAATTGTGCGGTCGGCGAAGCTATCAAGCTTTGCCCAGTCCACGGTGCGGGAATTGATCAGCTTTGCTTTCATGGATTAAAGATTCGAAGGGTGGTCATCGCTACCAGCAAATCCCCTGATACGACGCGGATAAGCTCGGCCGATTCGCCGGTTCAAGATTGATCAGATCAATAACGATTTGTTCGCGGTTCACGCAAGCGGCTAGGTGATCTTTTTCGATTTTAGTTGCAATCACCACGACTTCACTGCCGTGTACGACTTCCTCGAAATCTGAAGAGAGCAGGGAGCCGATGTGTGGGATGACTTCCTCGATGTACTGCCGATTCGACCCGGCGAGCCTTCCGAGAGACACGTCACGATCCCAGACCTTCACTTGGCAGCCTTCGCCGAGCAATCGCTTGATCACCTGCACTTGCGGGCTCTCTCGCAGGTCGTCAGTTCCGGCCTTGAAGCTCAGTCCCAGGAATGCGACTTTGCGTTTGTTCGTCCGCAATACCGCGTCCACCGCCCGGTCTACGTGCACGGTGTTACTGGGCAGTACCGACTCAAGCAGGGGAAGCGCAAGATCAAGTTCCTTCGCGCGATAGGCCAAGGCGCGCAGATCCTTCGGAAGACACGAGCCACCGAAGGCAAAGCCCGGGGATAGATAGGTCGGCGAAATATTCAGTTTGGTATCGGAAGTGTAGATGCGCGTTACGGCGTTAGTGTCAACGCCCAGATGCTTGCAGAGGGTGCCTATTTCGTTGGCGAATCCGACTTTGACAGCGTGAAAAGCGTTCGAGACGTATTTCACCATCTCGGCCACGGGGATGCTGGTTTCGAACATGGGACCGGGGACGGTCTTGTACAACTCGCGAAGGGGGGTAAGTTCGTTCGCGTCGCGCGCACCCAGAATTGTGTAAGGAGGCTGGTGAAAATCGGCGACGGCGCTGCCTTCGCGCATAAACTCCGGGTTGTAGCACACAGAAAAATCCAACCCGGCGCGAAGCCCGCTCGATTGCTCCACAGCAGGAACGACCAGTGACTCGGTGGTTCCGGGAAGGACGGTGCTCCGCAACACGATTACGTGATGAGATTTCTTCTGCTTTAAAGCCGCGCCAATTTCACGAACCACGCGCTCCACATATCCCAGATCGAGTTTGCCGCTGCGCAAACTCGGAGTGCCGACACAGACGAAAGAAATGTCCGAGTCACGGACCGCCGCGGCCGCATCCGTGGTTGCGGCCAAAAACCCCGCCTGGTGCCCTTCCGCCAAGAGTTCGCTCATGCGGGCTTCGACGATGGGACTGCGTCCGGCGGCCATGCATTCCACTTTTGCGGAGCTGACGTCCACTCCAACTACCCGGTGTCCCTCGTTGGCGAAACACGCGGCGCTAACCGACCCCACATAGCCGAGCCCAAACACACTGATTGACAGACCCACTCTCGATCTCCTCATCAGACTCAAAGATTAGTATGACACTTATGGCAAAACGTCTGCGGTGGCCGAGGCTTTTTCGCCACAGACTGCGAAACAACTCAGCCACGAGTTTTCATTTTGAAACTTCGCGCCATCTGCACGAATGCTCGCATGCGTTCGCGGTGGAACAGGAACTCCGTGCCCGCGTACGCAAGGATTCCGGTGGCAATTTCAATGGCGAGACGAAAGGCCACGGGTAACGCCAGCGGCAATCCGCGCTTCACCAACAGGACAAAGATGGTCATCACGATGCTTCCATCGAGCGCAGGACGGAGCGCGCGAATGTACTCACCGGTTTTCATGCCGATGGTGGTAAACGTCTTCCAATATAAACGAATTGCGATTAGAGGATAAGCGGCGACCCATCCTAGGGCAACTCCGGCTGTGCCCCAATGGCTGCCAAAAAAAAACGCGGTGGGAAGAAGCACAAGAGCAAGCAGATCGTTCCACATGACAAACCGCGGATTGCCCACCGCTGTCAGCACCTTGGGTAGCAGCGCCACAATGGAGCGGAAAGCGGCGTAGATGGAGAGAATTTCGAGGGGTACGACAGCGCTGTCCCATTTGTGACCGAGGGCCATGGGGATCAGTTCGCGCGCGACCAGCCCGAGTCCAATCGTGGCAGGGAATGTGATCAATGAGATCGCCTCGGTCAGGCTCCTGACGTAGCGGCGGAGTTCGGCCGGGTCTTTCTGTACTAAAGCGAGATAACTTGGAACGACCGTTGTAACCAGCGACGTGATTTTTTCCAGCGGCACATTGGCCAGCGTCCAGGCCATCCCATAGAGTCCGAGCGCCCGCTGGCCCAGAACGCGTCCCACCGTGACGTTGTCCAAAGTTTGATAGGAGTTCAGGGCCACCAGAGAAACGAGCACATGCCAACCGAACAGCAACTGATCACGGATTGCCGAAATGCGGGGCATCGCCAAGCGGTGTGGGCACGCTCTAACGACCAGGATTGCACGCAGGGAAGTGCCCACCAGGTTGCCCAGCACAAGCGCCCAATACCCGCAATGAAGGTATGCCAAAACCAGGGTGACGATTGCTGTGACGATTGCGTTGACGGCATCGAAGACCGAGAGAAGACGGAAGCATAGCTTCTTGTTGAGCAAGCCCTCGGAAACTGCTCGAAATCCCCACGGCACCAACGCGCTGCAGGTGACAATCATCACCGCGGCCAAGCGCGGCGTCCGAAAGAACAGCGCGACCGGGTAAGCAAGACCGACTGCGAGACTGAAACAGGCGAAACCGAGAAAGAGCGAAAACGTATTGAGCTGGGAGATCTGATCTTCGGTGAGGTCCGGGAAATTAACGATGATGCGGGGAACGCCAAATTCCCCGACAAATCGCAGGTAGGGAAGCATCACCACTGCCATAGCCACCAGCCCGAAGTCGGATGGGGAAAGAAGGCGGAGGACAATGAGGAACGACACCCAGGAAAAGATCTGACTGACCCAATCGCCAGCGGCTTTCCAGGCCAGGCTGCCGATCAGGGAGTGGTCGCGTTTCGTGGAGGCGGAGGCTGTTGCTTGAGAGCTTTCAACGGTTGCCGGCTTCGGATCCGGTGTAATGATTTCCTGAGAATCCAAGCTCGGTCCTCGTCGGGATGGTTCAGCAAGCGCCCGAATCGTTAGATATTATTTTCGTGGAATCCCCTGATCGTGCCAAGGGAGGTTTTGAGTGTCGAATTCCAAAGTCGGATGCTGGGAGTATCGACCAATTGCACGTGACGTTGTCATTCTATGTGCCCGAGAGGCGATTTATTCAGATGGTATACTAAGCCACTCTGTTGTCACCGAAAGTCGTTACTGATTTGAAGCTGAGTCATCCGGTTGTCGGCTTGACCCTTCGGTCAAGAATCAGGAGCCCCAGTAATCTTAAAATCTCCGCCGAGGGAGAAGTGCGCGCGGACCTTGCAGCAGCATCGGCCGGTAGAGGAGCATGAGCGCGAGCGAGTTGAAGATTCGAACGTATCGCAGCCTCGACGAATTGGAGACAATTCGTCCGGCGTGGGACGAATTGCTGGCTGCCTATCCTCTGGCTACGACGTTCTCGACGCCTGAGTGGCTGATTCCGTGGTGGCGGGGTTTCGGGGGCGATCACGAGGTGCTTGTTCTGGGCCTGTTCGACGGTCCCCGGCTGGTCGGACTTGCGCCTTTGTCGTTGACCCGGATTCGGGTGGGGAAGGCCATCCCAATGCGCCTGTTGCGACTGATGGGCGATGGGAGCCAGGACTCGGACAATCTTGACCTGCCGGTCATACCCGGATTTGAAGATAGGTTCGCGGAATTGCTGCTGAAATTCCTGACGGAAAAGCGAAATTGGAATTTTGCCGCTCTGGACACGATGCCGGCGGAGTCGCTCGTTGCAGGCGCATTGCGAAAACTGCTCCGTCAGAAAAAATGGATCGCCATTGAGAAGAGCAGGCCGGCTTCTGCCATCGTGCTGCCGCCAACATGGGAAGAATACTTGAAGCTGCTTTCGTCGAAAGAGCGCGGCAAGATTGGGCTGCGGACAAGGCGCCTGGAAAAGAAATACGAAGTGCGCATCCGAAAGTGTGAGCAAGAAGCCGACATTGCGCCTTTCCTGCAAGCCCTCTACGATCTGCATGGCAAACATTGGCAGCTTCGGGGTTCAGCGGGGACACTGCATGTGCCAGAGCGCCGTCAGTTCTACGGGGAACTGTCCCGGCTTCTGCTGAAGCGCGGACGGCTGGAGTTGTGGGTGCTCGAATTGCGGGGAAAGATTGTGGCCGCGCAGTTTGGCTTTCGGCACGGAAGCACGGCATTCTCGCTGCAGGAAGGATTTGATCCGGATTACTCTGCCGACAGCGTGGGCTTTGTGTTGCGCAGTCAGGTGCTGAAGTACTTGATCGGCGACGGCGTTCGTCGCTACGACTTTCTCGGCGGTATCGACGAGTCGAAGAAGAGATGGGGCGCCGAGGCCGGTCAATATGCCGATCTGAGAATTGCCAGGCCGCTCAGTGCGGGGGCGGCATATCTCCGGACGCTGCACTACGCCGGGCAAAGCAAGTTGTGGCTGCGTCAGAATCTTCCCGAGCCGGTGTGGGAGAGGCTTCACCAGATCAACCTGGGCCTGCGGCGCACTAGTAACAGAACAAATTAGGCAGGGAGTGCCGTGGAACAAGACGCGCCTCGCCCCTTAGAGTAGTCTGGCTTTACTTTCGCGGGCTGAGAAAACTCAACAATGAGGGAAGCTCGAATGCCTGAGCTTCGTTCACACGGATCCGTAAACTACAAAGGCGTGGTCTTCATGAATGATCGGCAAGCCGGAAAGCTCCAACTTGTGCACAGGATTGATGTAAACAACGGGCCCGCGCAACTTCGGTACGATTTGCTGCAACACTTTGCGGCCGAAGGGGTTGTACATGTAGATGACGCAGCTCTCTTCTGGGAAGACAAAGTTGACGGCGTCGCACTCAACGATTTTAGCCTCAATGCCGAGTGCAGCTAGGTTTCTTCTGCTGGCGGCAGCAAGAGCAGGGGAAAACTCAACTCCAATCAGCTTCCGGAATCCCGCTCTGTTGGCGAGGATCAACGCACGCCCCTTACCGCAGCCTAGATCCACGAAGGTTCCTGTTTTCGGGACGTAGTGAATCGCTTGCGCGAAAGTCACCGGATCGACCGGTTCGTAACGGACTCCCACCGATTTGTTCGGGGAGGGGATCCGGAGCCGGCGCAACATTACCGTACCCGCAGTTCTTGTTCCGGCGTCGCGATCGAACTTATCTGGCGCGGGGAAGAATTCTGCTCGAAGCCGCGAAAGATATCTACGAAACGCATTCCGCTTAACGGGTGGTTGCCGCTCTTGATCGCTCCCTGCTGGATCGAAACCCATTCTAGCTGACTCCGCCAGTACTCGATATGGAACGACACGAATGTATTGACTAAGAAATCGTCACTCGGGCATCGCTGCCGACCGCGTACCCTAACGTCCGCATCGGGGTCTCCCAGGCGGATTCGATCAGTTCCACGCATAGTTGGGGAAGTTCTGACCTCCAAACTCCTGATGATGCAGAGCGAACGAATGGTTTGTCGGCGCGCGTTTTTCTGATTTGCGTCCAGACTTGGTGCTGCTCCTTCTCCAAACGTCGCATACGATCGGCTGAACTGAGTTCCACGGCACGGGACAACTTCTCCGGGCTGCTATCGATCCCCAGCAGAGCAGCAACTTTCGCCAGTTCACGTTCGGGTGCCTCCACCATTTCTTCATATCGAATCAGGAGGAACCCGCGGTGGCTCTCTCGCATAGCTACCCAACTCATCACATGGTCGGCCCACGATCCCCAGCGGTCGTACATAGGGTCAATGTCACTGGCAATGAAACGCGGCGTGAATTGTTCGAGAGGGTAGCCATCGGCTATCAGCCCAGTCTTGATGGAGTAGTGGTAGAAGGAGACGGCAACGTCCCTGGGGTCTCGTACGATATAGATGGTCATCTTATAGCCAGGATCAAAAG
>AR_comb_assmDRAFT_10254677_pt1 | contig 31866 bp, 21 predicted proteins | sample ArasoioldDNA_FD_10543 | JGI IMG/M metagenome (IMG submission 10543) | reverse complement strand
ACGCAGCGTTCAGAAAAAAAGAAAGTTCAAGAAGAAAAGCAAAAGACTTTGCTAGAGCTTAAAAAGGAAGACATTGCTCAAATTCAGATTGCTCGGGCAAAGGATTCCGTTCAGCTGGTGGCCTCAGGTAAAGATCGCTGGGAAATTACATCACCAATCAAAACCCGCGCAGATGAAGCGAGTGTTGGAAGAATTACTTCTGCTTTCGAAAAACTTCAGTACAAGGATATTGTTGATGAGCAAGGGAAGAATTTGAGGGAATATCAACTTGATAAACCTGAAGCCACATTCAATATCACGATGAAGCAAGGTAAGAAATACACGGTTCAGGTTGGCGCGCGAAATCCGGTTTTAAACATAAATTATGTTCGGCTTCAAAACGATCCACGGGTATATTCGGTTGAAGGAGAAATCGGAAACGTCGGCACGATTGCGTTGCTGGACCTTCGCGATAAAAAGCTGACAGATTTCAATAGTGAGAAAGCGGAGTCGGTTCGGGTTACAACGCCGCAAGCTAACCTGCTTTTTCAAAAAGAATCAGGCTCATGGAAAATGAAAGAGCCGATCAACTCACCTGCTTCCGATTCTGAAGTGAGCTCATTGCTATCATCACTGGAATTTCTTCGCGCAACACAGTTCATGGATGAACCTGAATACACTCAAACAGAAAGTCTGAACAAAATTGGATTTGATAAGCCATCCGGTTCGGTGGAAATTACTTTAGAGAAAGGGTTGAAGCAAAAAATCGATTTCGGAAATAAAGTTGGTGAACAAATTTATGTCCGAGTTGAAGGGAATCCTTCACTGGCGATGGTATCGGATTCATTTTCCACATTCTTTAATAAGAAGGTTGATGATTGGCGTGAGAAAAAATTGGTTGTGTTCAATCGCTTTGATATAGAAAACGTTCGCATCAAAGAAAAGAGTGTCCAGTATGATTTCAGCAAAGGGAAAGAAGATAGCTGGACAATGAATTCTCCGGAAAAAGGCCCGGTGGATGCCGATAAAGTTCAGGCAGTTCTTGAAAAGTTAGAACTCGCAGAGATCGAAAAATTCGGCGATGAAAAATCTTTCGCTGGTGATCCCGTACTGCAAATAGATCTTTCATCCAAAGATTGGCAGGGAGCTCAAGCTCATAGAAATCTTGCATTTGGTCCAGTTACAGGTGATCAACAACCTGTAAAAAATGATGGCTACAATACTATCGTTTTCGTGAAAGCATCCACATCCAAAGAAATTCAGGATGGACTTGCAGGCATAAAACCGAAGCAGACCCCTCAAACCAAACCAGCCGCGCCCAAGAAGTAGTAAACTATAAGTTAGCGCGGGCTTCAGCCCGCATTAGGGATCGCAGGCTTTAGCCTGCTAATTCAAGAGTCAGAAATGTGCGGACTAAAGTCCGCGATCCCCAATGCAGACTAAAGTCTGCGCTCCCCTAATTTTATGACTGATGCGTTAGCTATCCTTGCTGTTGCTTTTTACGCAGTAGCAATGGTCTACTTTTTGATCCGCTTTTTCCTGAAAAAGGAAAAGACGGCTCATGCTGCTTTCCTGTTTTTGTTGCTTGGATTAGCAACTCACGGGCTCGATCTTTTGGTAATCGGGCTTCGCTATCGTCATTTCCCTGCTACAACACTGGCTGAAGCATTCTCATTGGTTTCCTGGGTGACTGTCCTTTTCTTTACATGGATTGTGCGTCGCGACTCAATGGAAGCGGTAGCAGTAATTTTATTGCCGGTAGCAATTATTTCACTTCTTTACCATGAGTTTTTCGGGGCAAAAATTCCGGCACCAGAACCGATCATTCGGGAAGAATGGGTCTATATTCACATCCCTTTGATGATTCTTAGCGTTGCCGCTCTGGCGTTAACTTTTGTGCTTGCTATCATCTACATCATTCAAGAACGCCAATTAAAATCGAAACAACCTGCATTTTTTTACTATCGACTTCCCTCTCTTGAGGTGTGCGAGGATTTAGCTTCAAAAAGCCTCTGGGCTGGATTTTTCCTGTTGACGCTAGGAATCATTACCGGAATGATCCTGTCGCGGAGTGTTCACGGAGTTTATTTCAGCTGGGATTACAAAGAAATCTGGTCGGTCATTACCTGGTGTTTATACGCAATCTTAATTCATGGAAGACTTCTGGCTGCATGGCGCGGACGGCGTGCAGCATATTTTGCAATCGTTGGTTTTGTTTTGATGCTGTTCTCATTTGCAGGAATATCGCTTCTATCTAAGGGTTATCACGCGTTTTAATCATGGCCATTAAGATAACAGGATTAAGTCACAAAACTGCGCCGGTTGAACTGCGCGAACGTTTACACATCCCGGAAGAACTTTATCCTGAAGCATTGAAGGCGCTGCAAACAAAAGTGCCTGAAGGTTTGATTTTTTCTACCTGCAATCGATTTGAAATCATGGCGAATGATGAAACCACGCCCGAATCGCGTGAACAATTGATTGATTTCATCAGCGATATGCGCCGGATTTCTACGCGCGAATTTGAACCATTTTTGTATCACCACTCTGATTCAGATGCGGTGCGGCATGTATTCCGGGTAACAAGCAGTCTTGATTCAATGGTAATTGGAGAACCGCAAATCCTGGGGCAAATGAAACAATTCTTTGCGCTCGCTCAGCAGCATCGCTCAATTGGATTCATTTTGAATTCAGTAATGGAACGCGCATTCATGGTTGCAAAAAAAGTTAGACGCGAAACTTTAATTGCATCCAATGCAGTATCGATCAGCTCAGTTGCAGTGGAACTGGCCACAAAAATTTTCGGAAGGCTTGATGGCAAAACTGCATTGATTGTTGGTGCGGGCAAAATGAGTGTTCAATCGATCAAGCATTTGCAATCCCGCGGCGTAAAGCTGGTCCTGGTAACAAATCGAACTTTTCAAAATGCAGCTGATCTGGCAGCATCCATCAAAGGACGCGCCGTTCCTTTTGAAAGCATGGTAGATTGCCTGGCTGAAGCGGATATCATTATCAGCTCAACCGGCTCATCAAACTTTATTATTCGGAAAGATGATGTTGTTCGTGCAATGGCGATCCGAAAAAATAAACCAATCTTTTTGATCGATATTGCCGTACCGAGAGATATCGATCCACAAATCAATCAAATCGACAATACTTTCCTGTATGATATCGATGATTTAAAGAACGTGTCGGAGGCGAATCGGAAAGAGCGTGAGAAAGAAGCAGATCGCGCCGAAGAAATTGTAGCGCGCGAAGCTGAGCTGTTCTGGAATAGACTTAAGACATTGGATATTGCTCCAACTATTCGTGAGATTCAACACAGGATCGATGCATTACGTCAATCTGAAATAGAACGAACATTGAAAAAAATTGGACCATTAACTGATGAACAAAGGGCAGCATTGGAAAATCTAGCAAACAGTCTTACAAATAAAATTACACAAAGTTCTTTTGCTGAACTACGCGCACTGGCAAATCAACCGGATAGCTTTGAAAAGATTGAATTAATCCGCAAACTTTTCAAGCTCTAACCGCAAAGACACAGAGATGAAATTTAAGATTGCGACCAGAGGAAGTAAGCTTGCCATGTTCCAGGCAGAGCACGCACGAGCGTTGCTGCAGCGCAGATTTCCTGAACATCAATGGAACATTGTCACCTTCACCACAACTGGTGATCGTTTCAGCGATAAACCGCTTTCAGAATTCGGCGGAAAAGGCGCCTTCCTGAAAGAGATTGAAGAAGCGTTGCTCAGAGATGATGCTGATCTCGCGGTGCACAGTTTAAAAGATGTGCCTGCAGTGCTTACGCCAGGCTTGGAATTAGAAGCGTTTCTGCCTAGAGAAGATCCGCGTGATGCTTGGGTTAGTGAACAAGATGAGTTGATGCATCTTGCAGCAGGAAAACGTGTAGGCACCAGCAGTTTGCGCCGCCAGGTATTAATTAGATTTTTCAGACCCGATTTGAAAGTGGAATTGTTGCGCGGAAATTTGGATACACGTCTTCGGAAATTACGCGAACACCAGTATGATGCAATTGTAGTTGCGGCTGCGGGTTTACATCGATTGCAACTTTTCGATGAAAAAATCATGCATCTGCTTTCAGAAGACGCGTTTATTCCTGCGATTGGACAAGGCACAATCGTATTGCAAGCAAAAGCAAATTATAAAGTTTCAGCTCTACTAAAGATGTTGAATGATCCGATTAGCGGTATTGCAGCAAGAATCGAACGTGGTTTGCTATCGGTTTATCAAGGTGGTTGTCATCTTCCGATCGGAGGATTCGCAACATTAGAAAGCGGCGCATGGACATTCCGGGCGTTTATTGGTGGAATCAAATCCGGTCGAATTGTTCAGGAATTTGTGCGAAGCTCTTTGCCGGATGATTGCGTAAAACAAATGCAGCAAAAATTGGATGCACTGGGCGCTCGCGAACTTTTAGCCGAATCCAACGAGGCAAATCAGTGATCCGAAATCAAAAGGATATCTACGCTTCCCTCCTTTCAATCTATCCCGAAGGGCTTTACATCAAAAATTTGGTACACACTGATTTTGCAAATGTCCAATGGGAGCTGCTGGTAACGATGAAAGATCCAATTTTGATCCGTGCGCGTAAAGATCAATTTGGACAAATGATGGAATCTCTGATTATGAACGGGTTTGGTCCATCCGAATCCTGCGCGATTCTAAATCTCGAAGGAACTATGAAGCCGATTGTGAGTACTGCGGCTAATGCTGCTCAACGAGCACGGAATATGGCAGGCGATATTTTGCACTTATTGATTGCAAAAGATTATTCCGGCCTCGTTTACAAATCGAAATCACTTGCAGGCAAAACCATTCTGGTAACGCGTGCACAAAAACAAGCGCGTGAATTGACTTCGCTTTTGCAACAAAGAGGCGCTAACGTTGTTGAGGTTCCTGCAATCGAAATTGTTATGGTTTATGAAAAGAAGCTCGAATTATTGCAAACATTGCATGTGATTTTTGATTACTCATGGTTGATTCTGACCAGCGTAAACACTGTTGTAATCATGGATCAAATATTGAAAGAAGCAGCAATGGATTGGTCCCTATTTAAAGATCTATCAATCGCCTGCATCGGAAGATCTACAGCCAACGCCGTTCGGGATCGCGGTGCATCTGTTGCATTAGTTCCTCCGATGTACCAGGCGGAAAGTTTAGTAGAAGAGCTTCTTAAGCAAGACATCAGGGACCAACGGATATTATTGCCGCGCGCACAGGGGTCGCGAAGAATTCTGCCGGATACATTGGAACTTGCCGGAGCAAAAGTTCATGAGATCCAGGTCTACCGCGCAGAAATTCCAGAAACAAGCCGTAAAGAACTTCTTCGGGTGCTAAGTCAGGAAAACTTGAACTATATAACATTTACTTCCAGCTCTACCGTAAATCATTTTGTGGAAATTGCAGGCGAACTTCTTGGCAAACTTGATTTCCGAAAAATTCGCGTTGCTTGCATTGGACCAGTTACTGCGGCAACACTAACAGAACATGGAATTCCCTGCACGGTTCAAGCAAAAGAATTTACGATTCCAGGATTGGTGAACGCCCTGGAACGCGATGCATTGCTGGAGATGGAATCGTGAAACGCCGCATTTCTCCACTAATAATTATTTGCATCTTGTTTACGCTGAATGTCCGAGCTGAGGTTAGTGATTCAATTCAGAAAATTCGGAATTATCGCCAGGCAAATGAGCAAAAGATTGTTAAAGAATTCATGGAACTATTAGCAATTCCTAATGTTGCTTCCGATTCAGCGAACATCCGGAAGAATGCCGATTTCATTGCTGAAATGTTAAAACGGCGCGGTGTTGAATCACGATTACTGGAGTTTAAAGATACTCCGCCAGCAGTTTATGGTGAGCTGAAGAGCCCGACTGCTGCAAAAACGATTGGAATTTACGTTCATTATGATGGACAACCGGTAGATGTTTCGCAATGGAAATCCGAACCATGGAAACCGACTTTGCGCGAAGGAGCCGTTGACAGCAAAAGCATTGATCTGAATTCGGCAAGCGGATCGTTAAATCCTGAATGGCGTTTATATGCACGATCTGCGGGTGATGATAAGGCTCCGATTTCTGCAATCACCGCGGCACTCGATGCGATGAAAGCTGCTGGAGTGTCGCCATCAGTAAATGTCAAATTCTTTTTTGAAGGCGAAGAAGAGGCTGGCTCAGCTCATCTGCCAGGCTTAATGCAACAATACAAAGATTTGTTGAAAGCGGACGTTTGGATGTTGTGTGATGGTCCTGTGCATCAAAGCCGTAAGCAGCAGCTATTTTTTGGCGCGCGTGGGGTGATGGGTGTGGAGATGACTGTATATGGCCCTACTCGCGCGTTGCACAGCGGGCATTATGGGAATTGGGCTCCAAATCCAATTGCGCTTCTTGCAAATTTACTTGCCAGCATGCGTGACATGGAAGGCAAAATTTTAATTCCAAATTTTTATGATAGCGTTCGGCCTTTGACGGATAGTGAACGGAAAGCAATTTCGGAAGTGCCTGCGCCTGATCAGCAAATGCGCGGTGAATTGGGATTAGCTCAAACCGAAGACAACAATGCATCGATGGTTGAACGCGTTGTCAGTATACCGGCATTAAATATCAGAGGCTTTCAAGGAGGAAATGTTGGCGAAAAGGCGGCCAACGCAATTCCTATTGAAGCCAAAGCCTCCATTGATTTTCGACTCGTTCCGGATGAAAAGCCGGCCAAAGTTCGTGAGATGACCGAACAACATATCAAGAATCAAGGATTCCATATTGTTGATAAACCGCCGACTCCTGAGGAACGAAAACAGTTTGCAAAAATAATTTATTTGCAATGGGACGATGGCTATCCAGCGGCACGCACATCCATGGATCTTCCAGAATCCCAAGCTGTGATTCATGCAATTGAAAAACCGCTGGGATTTCAACTAATCAATATGCCATCTCTAGGCGGAAGTATTCCGATGTATTTGTTTGTTGATGTTTTGAATACTCCGGTCATCGGCTTGCCAATTGCCAATCATGATGATAATCAGCATGCGGCAAATGAAAATCTCAGGCTGCAAAATCTTTGGGATGGGATTGAAATTTACGCCGCTCTCTTCACTTCACTACAACTGTAATACTATTGTTGTAGCAGCTCTAACATCCTGGCAGGGTCGGTGGTCGGATTTTTGCAGGCATACTTTAAGCAAACGTAAGCGGTCGCTTTATTATTCACCGCCTTCTGATACTTCGTAAATTCAGCGATGCTGGAAATCTCCGGATTTTCCGAATCCAACGGACGCATCAGCACAATTTTATTAGGAACAAAATGCTGTCCTAAGGCTTGAATCATCTTTTTCGTATCATCTGCTTCCGGATTTCCGACAATCACAATTTCATATGAAGGTCCGATCGCAAATTCCAATGCTTGCATCAGCATGGTATGAGCAGAAGGAGCCATGCGCACCGATTCCGAAAATGTTTTTGCAATCTGTGCTGCCTTCTTTTCGAAATCAGTATTTGCGGTAATCCGGCCTAGCCGCAGCAGATTACACATTGCTACTGAATTTCCTGAAGGAACCGCACCATCATAAATTTCTTTCGTACGCGTGATCAGTTCTTCACCTTTATCCGAAGTAAAGTAAAACCCGCCGCGTTGATTGTCCCAATAATGGGCGATTAAATATTGATTCAATTCCAAAGCTGACTTTAACAACGCCGGGTCGAAAGTAGTTTCATATAATTCAAGCAATCCCCAGATAAAAAATGCGTAATCATCTACATGAGCCGGAAGTCCTGCCTCACCTTCGCGATAGCGATGCAGTAAAGATCCGTCACCAGATTTCATTTTCTGTAAAATGAAATTCGCTGACTTCTTTGCGGCTTCTGCATATTGCGGATCCTGTAAAGCTTGCGATGCACGAGCCATCGCTGCGATCATCAATCCATTCCAATCGGTGAGAATTTTGTCATCTTTGTATGGATGGATCCGCTTTTCACGAACTTCAAACAATTTCTTCCTGGCTCGTTCAATAATCTGCCGAAGTTCTCTTTCAGTCACATCATTTTCTTTCGCAATTTCTGACCATGATTTGCTCAAGTGCAAGATGTTTGTTCGTGGCATTTCATTGGTCACTGAATCAACAAAATTTCCATCGGTTTTTACATTGAAGACTTTAATAAACAGATCGGCATCACTTCCGATAATTTTTCTGATTTCCGATTCATGCCATACATAAAATTTCCCCTCTTCGCCTTCGCTATCTGCATCTTCAGCTGAATAAAAACCGCCTTCCGGCGAAGTCATATCGCGAAGAATGTAGGTGAGGATTTCTTGAACCGTATCTTTGTAACGAACTTTACCTGTGGCTTGATACGTTTCAGCATAAGCGAGAGTTAACAAAGCCTGATCGTAAAGCATCTTTTCAAAATGCGGTACCAGCCATTTTTTATCAGTTGAGTATCGATGGAATCCGAAACCGATCTGATCATAAATTCCGCCCATTCTCATTCCGTCCAGAGTTTTTTCCACCATTTCTAAAGTCTTTGCGTTACCCGTTCTTTTCCAATTCCGCAACAAGAATGAAAGGGTATGAGGTGTAGGAAATTTCGGCGCACTTCCGAAGCCGCCATAAAATGGATCAAAGCGTTGATGAAGCTGATCGTACGTTTTATCAAGATCCGATTTGGTTAGCTCTTCCGTTTTTTCTGATGAAGATTGTGATTGCTGAAGCAGTTCCGTAATTTGATTCGCGGATTTCAAAACATCTTCTTTCCGATTTTGCCAGATCTCATGCAGCCTCGGCACCAGATCCATCATTCCTGCCCTACCAAAACGTCCTTCTTTCGGAACATAGGTTGTGGCAAAAAATGGTTTCTTATCAGGGGTCATTACAATCGTAAGCGGCCAACCGCCCCCGCCAGTCATCATCTGGCAAACGGTCATATAAATGTTGTCGATATCCGGACGCTCTTCGCGATCGACTTTGATCGAAACAAACGTATCATTCATCAGCTTCGCAACATCTTTATCTTCAAACGATTCATGTTCCATCACATGACACCAGTGACAGGTTGAATATCCGATTGAAAGAAAAATTGGCTTATTTTCTTCGCGCGCTTTTTTGAAGGCTTCATCACCCCACGGATACCAATCAACTGGATTATCGGCGTGTTGCAGTAAATACGGACTTTTTTCTTGCGCCAAACGGTTCTTATGCGGTGTGTCGCTCATGCTATATCCCTGAAAAACAAAAATCGTTACAATAATTGCTGATCTTAGGATCCGGTGTAAATCTAACAATTCAATATATAAGAATTTATGGCGCTTATTGCGATCGGGTTCCTGGTTTTTCTTGCAGCAGGTTACAAACTATATGGCCGCTATGTGGCATCACAATATCGCCTTGATGATAAAGTTACAACGCCTGCTGTTACCGTTAATGATGGTATAGATTATTGTCCCACAAAACCGTTTTATTTGTTGGGACAACATTTCAGCGCCATTGCTGCTGCTGGCCCAATCGTAGGTCCAATCGCAGCATGTCTTCAATTCGGATGGCTTCCCTGCTTGCTATGGATCGGCCTTGGTGCTGTATTCATCGGCGCAGTTCATGATTTTTCATGCCTTGTTGCATCGGTACGACACGAAGCAAGATCGATTGCTGAAATTGTCCGGCAACATTTAGGCCGCCGCGGCTGGATTTTTATGATGCTCTTCATCTGGCTCGCTTTGATCTATGTGATCTGCGCATTCACAGATGTTACCGCTGGAACTTTTGTTGGACAGAACGAAGATTTACCAAATGGTCTGAGCTTTAATACTGGCGGCGCCGTTGCTTTTGCCAGCACTGCATATTTATTGCTGGCAATCATCATGGGAGTAATTCAACGCAAATGGAATCCACCATTGTGGTTGATGACAATCATCTTTGTGCCCGCAACATTGTTTGTTGTTTGGCTTGGCACACAATATTCAACAATGCTGATTCTACCTGCTAGAACCTGGGCCATCATCATCCTTGTTTATTGCTTTGTTGCATCCCTGCTTCCAGTCTGGCTGCTCTTACAACCACGCGGATATTTAGGCGGATTCGTTTTGTACATGGCACTTGCTGCCGGCATCATTGGAATTTTTTTCGGTCATTTTGAAATTCAGCAAAAAGCTTTCACCACATCTCATGCACCAGGATTAACCGGATCACTCTTTCCATTTTTGTTTGTAACAATCGCTTGCGGCGCATGTTCCGGCTTTCATGGTTTAGTTGCATCTGGAACGACATCAAAACAAATTGCATCAGAACCGCACTGCAGACCAGTAGGTTATGGCGGAATGCTGCTTGAAGGATTTGTAGCGTTGATCGCGCTTGCAACTGTGATGATCGCGATTCCAACATCGTTAAAAGGATTAACTCCAGGCAAAATTTATGGTTATGGAATTGGACGCTTCCTAGCAGTTGTCATTGGCGAAAAAAATTTCACACTGGCCGCCACATTTGGAATGATGGCATTCTCAACATTCATTTTTGATACCCTGGATGTTGCCACAAGACTAGGAAGATATATCCTGCAGGAACTTTTCAATCTACGCGCCCGCAATGGCGCAATCTTCGCAACATTACTTACGATCGTCCCGCCCGCTGTTTTATTGTTGCTTGCAGGCAGCGGCAAATATCTTTTGTTCTGGACTTTGTTCGGATCCAGCAATCAACTGCTCGCCGCATTAAGTCTTCTGGCAATTACTGTTTGGCTGAAGCAGATGAAACGACCTTTCATGTTTACGCTGATTCCAATGTTGTTTGTGATGGTAATTACTATTTGGTCGTTGATCTTGCAGGCAAGCTGGGCGTTCAGAAATAAGATCGTAATGAATGCGCAGTTCTTTAATGGAATTGTGAGTCTGGTTTTGATTCTGCTCGCAATGATGCTGGCGATTGAAGCGGTACGATCAACATTGAAAACACAGCCGGCTACGGCCGTGTGATGCCGTACTTTTTCATCTTCTTATATAGATGGCTGCGTTCCAGGCCCAGAACTCGCGCAACACGACTGATGTGCCAGTGATTCTCTTCCAACGTGCGTTGAATTAATTCCTTTTCCGTATCTTCCAATTTCGAATACAGCAAGGCATTTGGCCCCGATTCTGCAGAGGGTTTTACATTCAAAGGCAAAACGCGCTGTACATCCTCACTATCAATGCTTTCAAGGCGGGAAATAATCAGCAAACGTTCAATCAGATTTCGCAACTCTCTAATATTTCCCGGAAAATCATAAGCCATTAATCGCTCTAGCCCTTCCGGATCCAGATCTTTTTTACGCATGTTATTTTCAGCCGCAATCCTGTCCAGAAAACTTTTCACAAGACCTGGAATATCTTCACGATGTTGGCGCAATGGAAGAACTTCAATCGGAAATACATTCAACCTGTAATAAAGATCTTCCCGAAAATTTCCCTTTCGCATTTCTTCTTCCAATTTCCGATTGGTAGCAGCAACAACCCGCACATCAACCCTAATTTCTCTGAGTCCTCCGATCCTTTGAATTTCGTTTTCTTGCAACGCTCTCAAGATTTTGGGCTGAAGCGAAATCGGAATTTCACCGATTTCATCCAAAAACAATGTGCCTTTATCCGCTTGCTCAAACTTCCCAATCCTCTGCTGCAGAGCGCCGGTGAATGAACCTTTTTCATGTCCAAACAATTCACTTTCAAATAATTCATGCGGAATTGCAGCGCAATTTACTTTGATGAACGGTCCGTCTGAACGATCACTGTTTCGATGAATTGCATACGCCACCAATTCTTTACCTGTACCGCTTTCACCTTGAATCAAGACCCTGGTGTTCTTACCTGCTACCATTTGAATTTGCTCACGCAGAGTTTTCATAGCCGAAGAATCACCGACTAATCGATACTTCTCATCCAGCTCGCGAAGCGTTTCCGATTTTTCGCGATTCAATCTGTGCAACTCAGCAGCATTACGCGCTGCAATCAACAACTTTTCTTCATCAGCTGGTTTTTCAAAAAAATCGAATGCACCTTTTTTCATGGCCTCAACAGCTTTAGCTGTCGTTCCATGCGCGGTCAATAGAATGACCGGAACAAATGGATCAAATTCGCGGATGCGGGACAGCACTTCAATGCCTTCAGTGTCAGGAAGTTTTAGATCAAGCAAGACGCAATCAAACGAACTTCGGCGGACTTTTTCGAGGCCTTCACGACCACTTTCTGCACTTTCCACAGTGTGGCCATTTAAATCAAAAAAGCGGCTCAACGATGCTCGAATATTCTTTTCGTCATCAATAATGAGAATGCGCATTGCACTATTTCAACACAAAGATAGCATTGCGCATAGCACCGCAATGTGCTATTTTCCGCTTGATTATGTTTACAACAGGCGCAAACGTTGACATCAAAAAAATTGAAGAACAAATCCGTAAAGAAATTGAAGACAAGAGGAAGAAACTCTTCACGGATGAGGAATTAGAAGAACTTCAGAAGATGGAATTGAATATTCCTCCCAATCCAGACCGGATCAGAACTTTTTTCCTTAAAGAACTGGAGTTCGAAAAAATCGATACGAAGTTTTACGACACTCCCGACTACAACGTCGATTTGAATACATTCTTACATTCAGCAAACTCACCGTTTTTGATGAAACTTCGCAACTGGTTTCGTCCATTCTTTCGGCTTTACGGAAATATTGATGCCCTCATTCACAAACAGGCTGTGTTTAATCATGAACAAGCTACCTTCAATACAATTATTGTTCGCAGCTTAGAGAAGCCATTTCATTACATCCGTGTGCTTCACACATTAATTAACTACCTGGTCTCTGAACTTACCAAATTACATTTGCAGCATTACGCGCTTAAGAACCAGGTTGATGCCATCGCTTATGATCTGGAACAACTCCGCAAGCGCGAACGTCTCCTTGAAAAAATGGTTGTCCTTAAGGAAAATCCTAAATCCTAATATCTGAAAAAATCCGAAATTCTAAATCCTAAATCCGAAACATTTTGAATTTGGGATTTTGATATTAGGATTTGTTTAGAATTTCGGATTTAGGATTTCGGATTTAATAATGGTTGAGTTCAGTAATGTTCCAGCATTGTGGCTGCTAACCCTCGCGATACCTTTGGTCCTTCTGTATCTTTTGAAGCGCCGTCGCAGAGATGTTGTTGTTCCAAGCACAATGCTATGGAAGCAAGCCCTCGAAGATATCCGTGCCGATACACCATTTCAAAAACTGAAAAGCAGTTTGTTACTGCTGCTGCAATTATTAATCCTGGTTTTGATTACAGCGATTCTTTCCGGTCCTCATCTGGTTTCATCTGCGAGTTTAAGCCGTCAAAGAATCCTGGTTCTTGATTGCTCTGCCAGCATGAAAGCCACTGATGTTGAGCCTTCACGATTCGCTGTAGCGAAACAAAAACTGTTAAAGGCTCTGGATGACATTCCTGTCTCGGATTCCGTTTTACTTCTTGCCTTTTCATCGGAAACTTCGATCGTTCAACAAAGCACAAATGATCTCAGTCAAGTTCGATCAAAATTAAATTCTTTGCAAGCGGAAGATGTTGCTGGAGACTGGTCACAGTTAACTAAAATTCTTGAACCACTCTTGCGCAATTCATCGCCGCCGCTAGTGATGATTGCCTCAGATTTTGCGAATGTTCCATCTAATTTGCTCGGACCAATCTCTTTCGATCCAATCATTGCTGGCAAGAGTGGCGATAATATCGGAATTATGCGCGTGGTATCAAAGCCGTTACCTGGATCTGACAAAATTCAAGTACTGTTGTATCAAATCAAAAATTTTTCAAAGAAAACTACGACCTCAACCTTAACGTTGTTTGCAAACGATAGCGTAATGGATTCATTTGAAGTGAAACTCGGACCGGGCGAAACATTAGAACGCACTACAGAAATAAACGTAGATCAAACCATCAAAGTCCGAATCGAAAAAAAAACCGGTGATGTATTCACTCTAGATGATGATTACGTTTTGTTTGTTGAGCCTGTGGAGCCTTCGACAGTAAAACTTAAATACGAAAATCCTTTTCTTCGTAAAGCTCTGGCAGTTTTACCATCAATAAAGATTTCGAACGAGGGTTCAATTCCAATAATGATGATCAAAAGTATTGATGAAGTGGAACAATCAGGAATTTATTTTTTGTCATCAAAATCAGCGCAAACCACAGTGCCGGTTCGTTGGAATGACGGACATCCAGTTTTGCGATTTGTAGATGTTGGAGCCTGGCAGATTCAAAACGCAACCGCAATGACACCGCCTGTAGGTGCAGAATCACTGGTAGAAATTTCATCGGGCACAATTGTCTATGCGCTTGAAGATAAAGGCCGCAAAATTGTTTTGGGATTCGCTTTGGAAGATAGCAACCTGCCTCTTCTCGCCGGCTTTCCAGTATTTTTGCAAAATGCGATTCACTGGATTGACGAAGATAAAGATAAGCCATTGTCATCTGTTACAGGCGACAAATTACGGAAAGAGGGTTCATATCGCAGTGATGGCAAGGAAGGTTATGCAAATTTTGCCGATGCGGGAGAGTCCAACATCGAACCTGTTCCACCCAAATCAAAATCAGGATCAAACGCAACACTGGTTAAGCGGAAAACGGATGTAGGAAATTGGTTCTTGATTCTAGCAACAGGCATTGTTATGGTTGAATGGTGGGCATTTCACAGAAGAGCAGACGCGTAATAACGGCATACTGCATTATTCTTTGGGCGTTCAGCTGTTTAGTTATCGCAGACAATGGAGACAAATTGCCAACCACAACCATCACCATTAATCCTGATTTAAAAATCGAAGCTGAATTAGCTTATACCGATGAAACACGAATGAAAGGATTGATGTTCCGCGAATCACTTCCTGAAGATGCGGGTATGCTTTTTATTTTTCCTTACATGGATCAACACAGTTTCTGGATGAAGAACACGTTGATCGCGCTGGATATCATCTGGTTGAATGACAAAAAAGAAATTGTTTATTTCGCAACAGCGCAGCCCTGCACCGAAGATCCTTGTGCATCATATGCACCAATGCAAAAAGCGAAATATGTTTTGGAAGTGAACGAAGGCTTCGCTAAAAAGCATTCATTAAAAATGGGAACTCGTTTAGAGTTTACAATCCCACCTGAAATCAGCCGCAAAGCAAATCAATAAGATTTTTAACTCAAAGCCCGCAGAGAATAAATAAATATTTTTTTATCTGCGATCTCTGCGGTGAATAGAAAATAAAAAAGCCCCGAGGCCGAAACCTCGGGGCTCACTAAAATTCCTTATTGTGGTTTGATTACCACGAAGAATCCACGGCGGTTGAACCGGCGTGTGATTTCTTTTTCGTTGTCATACTTCGGTCTTGCTTCACCGTAGCTGACAGTCTTCAATCTGCTTGCTGAAATGCCTTTGCCGGTCAAGTAATCGCGAATTGCATCCGCTCTTTGTTGACCGAGCGCGAGGTTGTATTCATCGGTGCCGATATAGCAGCAATGTCCTTCAATCGTGACGTTCTGGCTTGGATTGTCTGTCATATACTTGGCCACCGAATCAATCTTCTCGCGAGATTCAGGTGTCAGCACATACTGATCAAATGGGAAGTAAACTTCCGGCCACACAAACTCTGGCTCAGCAGCTGGAGGTGGTGCTGAAGGAGCTGGTGGCGGCGGTGCCGGAGCTTCAGGCGGTGCTGGTGGTGGCGGTGCAACCGGAGCAGCAGCTCCTGCCTCGCCGCCGAATCTAAAGCGCAATCCGCCCCAGAACATGTAGTTGTTATCAGCATCATCAAATTGATCGAATGGGATTCTGCCTTCAGCCGCGAGAGCAACTTTACCGCTTTGGGTTAATGAAATTCCAAAATGTACAAGTAATGCAGCAGTGCGGGTATCATCTTCCGTAAGGTCCCAGAAACTGACGCCTGCACCTACATAACTGTAATTTCCGAATAATGCATTGATTGCCAGATCACCAAAAACGCTGGAATGTTCGGAATCACGTACATTTATTTTTCCGCCAAAGGCTGCTTCGAATTCAGCATGTTCGCCAAGATGGGGAGTAACGCCGACCTTTGCACCGAATAACCCTGCGCAACGACCGTCAGGAAAATCATCACGGATCATGCGTTCTTTACCACCATAAATATCAAAAAACCATAGATAATGTGGTCGTGATACGTATTCGGCGGCTTCTTCAGCCGGTTTATCCTGATCTTGTAAATATACGGAAGAATTGAGCCCGGTATCGCCTGATGTATTCAGAGGTTCATCATTGGCGAAGGCTGGGGAGGTAAGAAATACAACAGCAACAACAGCTATTAAAGCGAACAACCATCTCATATTACAGCCCTCCTTTAGTTATGGATTATTTGCTGTGAAAACAATCCCGTGCAAATAAGAACAGGTGTCCGTTATTATACTTCACAAATTCAATTTCTAATATAGTTGAGACCATACAAATGTCAAGAAATGAAAGATATGAATAAATTCCTATTAAATTATCCTAGTCCTTTTCGAAATTCTTGCCACAAAGTTATAATAAAAAGAGCAAAATCTGGAGATTAAAAAATTGCGATTTTTTGGAATTATAGGATCGCTGTCTTTGTTCCTTTCCGTAGCCTTAGGCGCCTTTGGTGCCCATGCTTTGAGAGATCAATTATCCGATCGGATGAGGGAAGTATTCGAGACTGCGGTTCGTTATCAGCTCATCCATTCGATCACTATTTTGATCGCCGGAATACTCCTTAATCGAGGAGCCTTCTTTCAATACGCCGGATGGTTATACATCATCGGCATCATATTATTCTCCGGAAGTCTGTACCTGCTGGCCGTAACCAACATACGAAGTTTTGGAATGATTACTCCCCTTGGCGGGCTTGCCTTTTTGGCAGGACATGTTCTGCTTTTACTCGCATTTTGGAGGCTTCAATCCTCCCCATGAAAAGCCGCACTCCGATAGTCAGCTTGATTCCATTTGGAATCGGCAAAACCAAACCAAATCATTACCTGGATATGGCAGGCGTATTCTGGGAAAACCGCGACAACCTTAAATATGCCTGGAAGATTTTGAAGCATGGTGTGTGTGATGGATGTTCGCTCGGACCTTATGGTTTTCGTGACAACACTATGACAGGAGTCCATCTTTGCATGTCACGCCTTAGACTGCTTCGCATTAACACGATGCCAGCGATGAACATTGAAAACCTGGCCGATGTGTCAAAGCTGAGACAATTCAACGGTCAGCAACTTCGCGAACTAGGACGTTTAGCATATCCGATGGTTCGGCAAAAAGGAGATCCTTCATTCAAAAGAATTTCGTGGGATGAAGTACTTAATATTGCTTCAGGTTATTTGCGAAATATCGATCCGCATGGATTTGCAATTTACACAACATCACGCGGCTTAACCAATGAAGTTTATTACGTTGCCGGTAAATTCGCGCGATTGATGGGAACCAACAACATCGATAATGCTGCAAGGCTTTGTCATGCAGCCAGCACCACGGCATTGAAACAAACTTTAGGAATCGCTGCTTCTTCTTGTTCCAATGCAGATTGGATCGGAACTGAGTTAATTGTGTTAGCCGGCGCTAACATCGCGAACAATCAGCCGGTTGCAACAAAGTATTTGTATTATGCAAAACAAAAAGGCGCGCGCATTGTAGTTGTAAATCCGTATCGTGAACCTGGTTTAGAAAATTATTGGATTCCATCAGTAACCAAGAGCGCAATTTTTGGAACACGACTGATGAATGATTTTTTCCAAATTGCAGTTGGCGGTGATGTCGCGTTTTACAATGGCGTAGCCAAAATCTTGATTGAACATGATTGGATCGATAAAAATTTCATACGCGATCACACCAATGCGTTTGAAGAATTGAAAGCTGAATTATCGGCACAATCCTGGGAGATGTTGGAGCGTCATTCCGGAACCACCCGCGCTGAAATGAATCGCTTTGCCGAAATCTATCGGCAAGTGAACACCGCGATTTTTATATGGAGCATGGGACTTACTCAACACCGATTCGGCGTTGAAAATGTAAAGGCTTTGGTCAATGTTGCGCTGGTGCGCGGAATGATTGGCAGACCAAATACCGGAGTTGTTCCGATTCGTGGTCACAGCGGAGTGCAAGGCGCAGCAGAAGTCGGATCTGTTCCGAGTGATTACGTAATGGGCTTGCCTGTGAATGATAAAAATGCAAATCGCCTTGCTGAAATGTGGGGTGTTCAATCGATTCCAGAATGGAAAGGGATGTCTGCGGCAGCAATGCTTGAATCTGCGCATAATGGTTCGTTAAATGCTTTTTACATTGTTGGCGGGAATTTTACAGAAACCATGCCGGATCCGATTTTCATTCGCGAAGCGCTTGAACATGTGCCACTTCGCATTCATCAGGATCTGTTTCTGAATTCTTCAATGTTAGTGGATGCTTCCGAAGTTGTGTTGGTTCTACCAGGTCAAACACGGTACGAACAAAAAGGCGGTGGCACAATTACCAACACGGAACGAAGGATCCGATTTTCTCCGGAAATTGATGGACCCCGCATTGGTGAATCACGCAACGAGTGGCAAATCATTGTTGATTTAGCACAACGCGTTTTGCCTGATGATAAGAAATCGAAAATTGCGTTCAACAGTGCAGAATCGATCATGGAAGAAATGGATCGAGTTATTCCTTCATATCGCGGAATCAAGGATTTGAAAAAAGAAGGCGATTCCATTCAATATGGCGGACCTATGTTACTCAAAGACGGTATTTGCAATACGCCTGATGGCCGCGCAAACTTTTCGGCAGTACGTCCGAAAAATGAAATCCTTAAAGAAGGAGAATTTTATTTAGCAACACGCCGCGGCAAACAATTCAACAGCATCGTATACGGAACCACCGATTCACTGGTAGGAAGTAAAAGGCGCGATGAAATTTTTGTGTCAGCTTCCGATGCATCGGAATTGGGATTGGTGGAAGGCTCGAGAATCAAACTCAAATCAGATGTGGGTGAATTCGAAGGTGTTTGCAAAATTGCCAAAGTTCATCCTGGAACACTTCAAATGTTTTGGCCGGAGTCCAACATATTGATCTCACAACGGATCGATCCTGAATCTCAGGAACCTGATTACAACAGTATTGTGCGGATCGTCTCTGAATTCTCGAAGTAAAATCCGCCATTTGCTTTACACGCCATTTTTTCGCTAACATACCGGCAGCGAGGGCCATCAAATGAGACTACTAATAAACATAGGAATTCTTTTAGCTTTTATTTCGACAGCATATGCCTATGATGTGGTTTTAAAAAATGGAAAATCAATTCACGGAACGAAAGTTAGTGAAGATGAAAACCAAATCGTTGTTCAAGATGCAAACGGTGTTCGCATCAATGTCAAAAAATCAACCGTAGATACGGTAAAAACCGAAGCGGCAAATCAACAATCAACGCCAGCACCAACAACCACAACTGCTCCATCAAAACCAACAACTATACAGAAAGCTGCACCCAAAAAGCCTGCCCACAAACTCACGGAAGAAGAACTGAAAAAACTCCGCGAAAAATATGATTTAGGCGAAGGCACATTTGGCAAAGGATCAAACGAAGACTCTAAAAAAACGGATGAAAGTGCTGAAGACAATTCATCAACAGAAAAAACTGAAGCGGAATGGCGGCAAGAAGCAGAAATGCATCGGCAGAAATTGGAGCAAGCCCAAGAACAATACAATCGTTTGAATGAAGAATGTGCAAAGCTAAAACAGATTACAGTTCAGACCCATGTTCTGGTTGATGAACAAGGCAATGAAATGCCGATGCAAGATACCAGTAAACAGGTCTGTGATCTGGCAGATTCAGCCCGCGAAAAACTGGATGATGTGCGATCCAGCTACTCCGACTTTACAACTGAAGCCAAACAGCAAGCCGTTCCACCCGGCTGGCTCCGTGACGCCGAAGGCAACGACCCCCCGCAACAGTAACCATTTTCAACACGAAGACACAACGTCACAAAGTTCACGAATTTTTATTTATTTTAATTTTGTGAAACGTCGTGTCTCAGAGACTTCGTGTTGAAAACTAGTTGTTTATGTTTAGTTCGATGTGGTCTTTGCCATCGTAGGTAAATAATTTACCCTTTTCGTTGAGGCGGGTTTCTAAATGGACGGTTCGTTTCCAAATCTGATAAATATTTTGGATCGTGTCACGCGCATAATTTACATCTAAATCGATGCCTTCATGGCTGTGAACTAAATATAATTCCGAACGATTCTTGTAATTACCATCCACTACATGAATGATCGGCTGGCCGAAGTTTGTAAGTTGAAATAATAGCTTTTGCTTAATCACATTGAATTCACGATCAGAGATTTCGTACATCCCGGTTACGTCATTATATTTGTAAGTAAAAAGTTTATGCTTCTCGCAAAATTCCTTAGTCAAATAGTTATCAATAAATGTAATATCGTTAGCAACTCTTCGAACCTCAAAAATCTTCTGGCGGCCTAAACCCAGTTCCTTATCCCAGGTCCTTAGTTCTTCCATGTTGTCGCATTCGTCATATTCCGATCCAAATTTTCCTTTGTTCCATCGATCTTCAATGTCTTTCCAAATTTCAATTCCCAGTTTATAAGGATTCAGCGACCCGGGATGTGACGCTAAGGTGCCGGAATGATGATCGGCATAATCGATTAATTCGGAATCCTTCAAACATTTTTCAGTCATCATCGTTGAATGCCAGTAAGAAGCCCATCCTTCATTCATGATTTTGCTGACTCGCTGCGGGGCAAAGTAATACGCTTCGTCACGAATGATAGACAACAATACCTTTTGCCAGTTCTCCATCGGAGAGTTATCGATTAAAAACATCAAGATATCTTTTTCAGGATGCGGCGGAAACTTCATCATCTGCGATTTCGTATCAGCAATCTTCTTTAACTGCTCTTCCACAAATGACGGAGGATTTACAAAATCATCCATGTAATACTTGGATTTCAGTCTAACTTCAGGCGGCTCTTCATCTTCCTCTTCGGGCGGAACCGGCCTAATAGAAGGATTCCTTTTAATAAAGAGAGAATGGAAATCGATAAGATCATCAATTGAAAGAGCGACATCCAGGAAACTTTCTACTAGATCGTGTCCATATTTTTCTGCATAACGGCGGATGATCGTTCCATGATTCGCCATACCATCCATCATTTTTCGGCTGGTAGCTGAAAACCAATAATTGTTTTTGAAAAAATCAGTGTGGCCATAAACATGAGCGATGACGATCTTCTGATCTACCATCGCGTTGTTTTCAAGCAGGTAGGCATAAGATGGATCATTGTTGATCACCATTTCATAAATCTTATGCAAACCATACGCATAGGATTTTTTCAGATGCTCATATTCCATTCCAAACGACCAATGCGGATAACGCGTGGGAAATCCGCTGTAGCTGGCAACTTCATTAATTTGATCGAAGTCCAGAATTTCGAAGATCGTTTCAAACGGATCGAGTCCGTATTCCAGTGCGTAACCTTTTATTTCGTCGCGGATTTGTGCTAATTCAGGACTGAGGTTCATCGGCCTTTTCCAAGGAAGGCTCTGATTGATTCGTAGATTTCGTCTTTGCTATTAATTTTGGAAGTAACAATTCTGGGTTCGTTCGGAAAATATTCCTGGATGCCATATAAAAAGTCGCCGCTGCCATAAGCGCTTTTTACCTGCCCATAGCAAAATAGATTTGATCGGGGCAGCAAATCATTTTCCAAAATATTGATACATTCCGCAGTATCTCCGCCATCCCAATTGTCGCCATCTGAAAAATGGAACAGATAAATATTCCAATCATCCGGATGAAATTGTTCGGAGATGATTTGATTACAAAGTTTATAAGCAGACGAAATTTTTGTACCGCCGCCTTCGCGCAAATGAAAAAATGTTTCTTGATCTACTTCTTTCGCTGCAGCATCATGCACAATATAGCGCATGTCAATGCGGTCGTATTGAGATCGCAGCCAGGTATCGATCCAAAATGATTCAAGCCTTACAATTTCTTTTTGTTCAGGACCCATAGATCCTGAAACATCCATCATATAAATAATCACGGCACTGGATTCTGGAATCGATGTAATCTTCCAGGTTCGATATCTACGATCTTCGCGAATTGGGACGATCACCGGATTATCAGCATCATAAGTTCCGGAAGAAATCATCCGGCGAAGCGCTTCTTTATAGGTACGTTTGAAGTGTCGTAAAGATTCTGGACCAACGCGGCTGATGCCGGTGTATTTTTCTTTTTCGGAAGTAATCGATTTTTTGCCGCGAGGTTCAATGTTTGGAAGTTCTAATTCTTCACCTAAGATCTGCGCGAGTTCTTCAAGCGTGATTTCAACTTCCAGCATGTGCTCGCCAGGAGTGTCGCCAGCATGTCCGGATCCATCTTTCGGATCGCCGGCTCCTAAAACAGTACCCACATCACCATCACCCTGGCCTACGCCGCCTTGTTGCCGACCATCGAAACGGAACCTCGGAAGTTCAATGCGGGGAACGGGAATACTTACAATGTTCTTCCCTTTCCTCCCAATCAGCTCAGTTTGTGTGATGTATTTTTTGAGCTCGCGTTTTATTTTGCCGCGAACGATTTGTTTGAACCGGCTATGATCCTGTTCAATCTTCGCAATCAACTTACCTTCGCCCCTCTTTCTTTACATCTCCCCGCGCAAAAATACTCGCAACAAAGTTTAAAACATCGGTGGCACAAACATCACAATATCCATAATTGTTGATCATTCGTGACTTCACGATGTCTATTTTTTCTTGTGTTTCTTTATCAACAACACTTGAAACCAAACTTGATAGTTTGATCGAATCTTTTTGATCTTCAAATAACTTCATTTCGAGTGCACGATGCAGACGTTCGTTAGATTTGTAATCAAAAATCTTACCGCTAACCGCCAGAGCACCGATGTAGTTCATGATCTCCCGGCGAAAATCGTCTTTCCGGTTGTCCGGAATGTCGATTTTTTCTTCGATTGATCTCATCAATCTTTCATCCGGCTCTTCGTCCATACCCGTGTATTTGTTCTTTACACGTTCACCTTGGGTGTAGGCTTTCACATTATCAATGTAATTCGCGCAGAGCCGTTTGATCGCTTCTTCATCAACTGAAATCGCGCGTTGTACTTCATTCTTGGTGATTTCTTCGTACTCTTCTTTTGCAATTGATAGAAGTTCTTTGTATCGCTTCCGCTGTTCTTCACTGGTAATCAGGCTGTGATGCTTCAAGCCATTTTCAATTTCATTCATCACCATAAACGGATTGACGCAAGTTTCGTTCACATCACTGACCAGTGCATTAGAAATTTTGTCTTGAATGTACCGCGGTGAAATCCCAAACATTCCTTCGCGCTTCGCCTCACGTTTCAATTCTTTAATATTATCGGCAGTAAATCCCGGAAGTGTCTTGCCGTTGTAAAGCTTCATCTTTTGAATCAAGGTTAACTGGGCATGCTTCGGATCTTCAAGCCGTGTAAGCACAGCCCACATCGCCGCCATTTCTAATGTGTGCGGCGCGATATGCTTTCCACGAATTTTTTCCGGGTTGTAATCTTTGCGGTAAATTTTGATTTCATCATCCAAACGGGTGATATATGGAATATCAATTTTTACCGTACGATCTCTAAGTGCTTCCATGTATTCGTTATTTTGAAGTTTGCGATATTCCGGTTCATTGGTATGACCGATGATCACTTCATCGATATCAGTTTGTGCAAACTTTTTCGGCTTGATGCTGTGTTCCTGTGATGCGCCCAGCAAATCGTAAAGGAATGCAACATCCAGTTTCAGTACTTCGATGAATTCAATCAATCCGCGGTTCGCAACATTAAATTCACCATCGAAATTAAATGCACGCGGATCGGAATCGGATCCATACTCCGCAATCTTCCGGTAATTGATGTCGCCTGTTAATTCAGTAGAATCCTGGTTCTTTTCATCTTTCGGCTGGAAAGTCCCAATTCCTATGCGATCTTTTTCCGAAAGAAGAATGCGCCGCACTTGAACGTGTTGAACAACCTTTTGCCAATCGCCTTGATACTTGCGCATCAGTTCTTTGAATGTATAACGGCAAGCCGGGCAAAGGTCTCCTTCAATATATAAGGGTTCAGTATCAGGACGTTCTTTGTTGACGCTTTTCAGGAAATTTTCGCGAAGTTCGATCGGTATCATATGCAATGGTTCTTCGTTCATCGGACACCATCGCACTTCAGGACGCGCTTTGCTTCCTGCTTCACTTTCCGAAGTAACCCAACCAAATGAATACACTGCGCCATCATCTGTACGCGAGTAATCTTCCATTCCTCTTTTTAACAAACGCACAATTGTGCTTTTGGAACTTCCAACAGGTCCATGTAATAACAACACTCGACGTTCCGGACCATATCGCTGGGCAGCAGATCGAAATACTTGAACAAGATTCATCAACGATCGTTCAAGTCCGTAGATCGCATCGCCTTTGGAAAAACCTGGATTAGAAAAAAAGTTGTAGCGTATCATTTTTTCTTTTCCATCGTAGAATTCCTCATAACCATGCGACATGATCATGTCGTAGATACGTTGGAAAGATGTTCGTGCGAGTTTCGTGTTGCGGGTTGCCATTGAAAGGTATTCATCAAAAGTACCTTCCCAATGCAGCTTGCGAAAACCTTCACTATCTAATCGCTCGCTGATCGAACTTAAAATTCTTTGTCCATCTGCAGAAGTGCTCTCAACCATCTCCGAGCCCTCCAATTCTCAATCATTAAATTTAGAACCGAACTTATTTTCCTGTCAATTATACATCCACATTATGCCAAGTGGTTTTTCTGGCAAGGAGGGCTAAAGTTCGGGCGTGTGGGCGTAACGCTTTACGAGTTCCGGGAGGTATTCAATTAAACCAGTGAAGCCGAGAAATACAGATGGAACGGACGAATTTCCATGAATGCGAATTCCATCTCTTTCAATTTTAGTGTAGGTTGCATTTCCTGATAAAACTTTGCTGAGATCCAGGAGTTCTTGATCCAGAGAGTATTCATGAATCCACGGGGCATTGTCATCTTGCGCTCTATTTCGCAGCAACATCGCTTGTGATTGCAAGTAAGCGGGCACATTGGTGTAAGACAAAGCATGAGTCTTTGATGGAAATCCGGAAGTGGCTTTCTTGTAATCATCGGTTGATTGAATTCCGTTATTGCTGTCTTTCCCATCGAATGCTGCTTGCAATAGATTCTGACTGCTGGCAACCAAAAACCAATTACCATCAAAAGAATAAGATGGTGAAAGTGAACTATTTGGAAAATTCAGATTAAAAACTTGCAAGGTTCGATTTTTGTAATTCACTTCTTGCTTTGCAATTCCGCGAGCTGCGGCCATTGCAGCAAAACGTGAAACTGTAATACGGAAAGTATCTGGATTTTTTAGATTTAAAACGAATAACAAATTTACATTAAGCGGCGCTTTGGAAGATCCCGGTTCATAAGAAAATGCCATTTCATCACCAACAGTTTCCATCACATCGCGTTTAACATCGAAATTCAAAATGCCGCGCAGCAGAGCAAGACCTTGTTGATATTGTTGATACTGCTGTTTATCCAGGATTGTTCCAAGCTGAGAGTTCAATCCATCCCATGCCTGTACAAAATCAGGAAGCGTACTTGCGGAAACCATTTTTAGCGAAGTTGGAATGTACTGAAGGCTTTCCATTTTTTGCGGCGGTTGTTCCATGTAGATTTTCAGGAAGCCGCTGCGTTCGCGATTTACTTCTATGAAACCGGATTCGTCAAAGCCATCACCTTCAACACGCGTGGTGTATACAAAGCCACGCACAGCTTGAATGCCTGTAAGGCTTAACATTCCGGTCCAATATCGCGATGCAGTTGCAGGAATGTTTTTCTGAACCAGCTGTAAACCTGCTGGAACGTTAATGTATGCCAGAACACCGCGGCGATAACCAGATTGTCTGCGGGCAGTTTTGAATACATCGCTTTGCTTCAGCGCTTTAAAGTTACCCTTATCAACTTCGATAAGATGCCGCATTCCATTTTCATTAATAGTGAATACGAAATGATGCCTGGAGATGTAATAACAGGGTGAAGCCTGACGGTTAAATTTCGGGCTACTATATTTGTAGTACGATGTTCCTTCGTATGAAAATTGAGATTTCTTAATTTCAGGGAAGCGACGTTTGACTGCCGGATCTACATGTTGTTCCAGGAATTCCCGGAATTGATCGTCATCTTTAACCCGGGCTATCAAACCGGCGGAGCCTTCCCCTTCAGGCAATGGGAATAATGCCACGGAAACTTCTCCATTGAATTGATCCAATACCGGCCGGAGATCAAAACCGCTGGCGCTTTCAAAAGAACTAAATGCTCGCTGAATCAGCTTTTGATATTTGTCTTTGCGTGGTGAATTGCTGAGCTGCTTCCAAACTGTGGTTTTTTCAAGATTTTTTTCAGCTCGTTCGATGTTGTCCAGTGAGAGATAGAGAACAGTATCTTCGGGAAAGAGTAGTTCGCCCATGGGTCGCCAGAAAAGTCCACGAAAGACAGCGAAGAAAATTCCGGCGGCAAGCAACGCAATGATGAATACCGCAGCAAGTGCCTTCTTCATAAGGGCACTATTATAACCGCAGAGTACGCGGACCTGCCAAAGCGAAAAAGAAATATTTTTTTCATTCTGCGACCTTTGCGGTCTCTACCATTAAAAATGGCTAAGTTATGTCGTATCAATGGTTTTCCTTGATTCAGCGAGGCTACGCATGTTAAGATTCAGAGGTCTCCTCGGGGGTATTAGGGTCACCCAAAACTTTGTCTTTAGGCGTCGTACATATAAATGGCACCACAGAATGTTCCTGAAAAAATTGATAAGTATCAGATCCTTTCCGTAATCGGAAAAGGTGCAATGGGTGTTGTCTATCATGCCTACGATCCGATTGTAAAACGGGATGTTGCAATCAAAGTCTTATCATCGCTGGATCTTGATGAGCCGGAATTAATTTCGAGATTCGAACGCGAAGCGCGATTAGCAGGCAGCCTGCGTCATCCGAATATTGTGACCATCTATGATCTCGGACAATTTCAAGGTCGACCTTACATCGCGATGGAATATCTGGTAGGCAAAGATCTTGAAGCTGTCATCAAAGAAAAGCAAGCGCTTTCTGTTGAACACAAGGTCGATATCATTCTTCAAATTTGTAAAGGGTTACATGCTGCTCATCAGAAAGGAATCATCCATAGAGATATCAAACCTGCAAATATCCGATTGCAAGATGATGAATCCGCGAAAATCATGGATTTCGGAATTGCGCGAATGGGAACATCACAACTTACAAAAAGCGGTTACATTATCGGCACACTTCAATACATGTCACCGGAGCAAATTTCAGGCGAAGCCCTGGATGTACGAACTGATATTTTTTCAACAGGCGTGATTGCTTTCGAGCTTTTCACACACATAAATCCGTTTGCCGGCGGTGGTGCGGTAGACATCATGTATCGCATATTAAATATCCGCCCAAAACCGATCGCGGATTTGCCGGAAGAATACAATACGGAGCTCAATCAAATCATCATGCGATCGCTGGAAAAAAATCGTGAGCTTCGATATCCAAGCGCAAAAGAAATGGCGCAAGACCTGGAAGAATTTTTGTTTTACCTGAAGTCGATGAAGTTTCAGCCAAAAATTTCGAAAGCTGCTGCGTATGAAGAAGACCGGACTCGCAATATTACCGCTGAAGAACTTGAACAGATCATGTCACAGACAGATCACCGTCCGGCTCCATCAACGCAAAATACGATCATAAGCAAACCGCAAATGCCTCCCATGGATCTTCGCTCCCAAAGCATGCCCGCATTCGGAACAGCTCAGCCAGAACAGGCAGCGCCGCGAACCGGAATCGGAGCAAATTATTCCGAAACTGCGCAGCAAGTGTTGATGCGACAACCCAGCGTATGGCAAGAAAAGAAATTTTACATATTTGGTGCACTTCTGGCGCTGTTATTTATTGGCGGATTAATTTTGACTGCAAGTTTTACGGGACATCTGCCTGGAACTTCCACCAGCCTGGCCGTAACTACTAAACCGCCTGGAGCTGAACTCTGGATCGATGGAAAAATGGTTGGAACTACCCCGGTGATTATTAAACAAAAACGGCAAATGCATCTCACATTTAAATTGGAAGGATACAAAGACAAAGAATTTGAGCTATCTCCGGAAGCGTGGCCTGCAGCTGTCAATATGACATTAGAAGCGAATACGCCACCACCACCGCCGCAACCAACGGCTTATGAAATTGCTGTTTCAACTTCGCCGGATGGCGCGGAATTTTTATTAGATGGACAATCTCAAGGAAAGACTCCAGGCAAAATAAATTTAACTGATGACAAAACGCATGAACTTAGTGTGCGTCTTACAGGTTACAAAGAAGAAAAACGTACGATCGATCGAAATACCGATCCGAAGTTGTCGATTCAGCTTGAGTCTGACGTTACCGCGGGATTTGTAAATTACAATGGACGTTATCCGGTAAGCATCTACAATGATGGTAAGGCTTTGAAAGTTCCAATTGAACTTGCACCGGGAAGCTACACCTTAACGGTTCGCGCGCGCAAAGGTGCGTTCATCCGAATGACGCGGAAAGTTGATGTTACTGCAGGCGAAACGACAACGATTGCAGAACCATCAATGGGGACATTAACAGTAAAAGCGAATCCAAGTAATTGTCGCGTCTCAATTGATGGTGAATACGTTGATGACGTGCCGATCCTTCAGCTTCCAGTTCAGACTGGAACCCATGTGATACAATTCAATTGGCCAGCACAAGGCAAAAAATTAAATAAAACTGTAAATATTTCTGCCGGTGAAGGAGAATCACTTTTCGGAGAACCTGAATAGCTTCCGCATGAGAGCGGTTGTTCTAACTCTACTTTTTATCCACACATTCGCAGCCGCCATATTGCCGGCTGACGATCCTGCAAAAGGCCATTACGATAGCGCTCTATTTTTTTTGCAAAGCCAAAAATATCAGCAAGCGCTTGATGATCTAAACTTCGTCGTAAAATCATTTCCCAAGAGTCAGCTTGCTGATGATGCTTTGCTCCAGCTTGGCATTTATTACTTCGATCATGAAAAGAAATCAGACCAGGCACTCCAATATTTTCAACAAATCAAAGACAACTATACCGATTCGAATTCGGCACCAGCCGCTTACTACTATATTGGTTTGATCTACCTGGAACGCCGTGATCCAAAAGATCTGGATGAAGCCTTTGCAAACTTCGAACGCGTCACACGAGTGTTTCCTTCCAGCAGTTGGGTCGATCGCTCACTGGTTGGCGCCGGGTTAGCACTTAAACTTCGCGGTGAATACGATAAGGCGTACGAAGAATTTTCCAAAGTAAAAGTCAGATTTGCCGGAAGCCCGCTGGCACCTCGCGCCCAATACGAAATGGGATTGAGTGCGTTAAATTCTGACTCATACATAGATGCAGCATACGATTTTCAGCAATTAATCAATCAATTTCCTGGTTCCGAATTTTCTCAACCCGCGCGCGAAATCAACACGATCATTTATCGGCTCCATATTGCTCCGCAAATTGATCGAAAGTTATATCTCCCTGATTCCAGTTATTCAGTGATGCTGCCGCAAATGGATAATCCATTGGGAATGGGAGTCGATAGTAAAGGCAATTTGTATCTTGCTGATAAAGACAAAAAAATCGTTTCAGTGTTTGATGCAAGCGGCAAATCGATCAACACAATTTCATTGCTTTCACCGCAATCAGTTTTCATTGATGACCGCGATATGGCCATCATAGCAAATGAAACAGCGGTGAGTGTTGGCGGAAAAGAATCGGCAAGCTTCGCATTCCAAAAAGAAAGCAAAGCTCCTGAACCGCTTGTTGAGATTCGATCTGCAGCCACAAACGCATTCGGTGATTTTTTTGTGATCTCAGAAAAGATGCCTGGAATTCTGGTTTATGACTCCATGCATAAGCCGGTCACCGGTTCTTCGTTCGCAAACACCGAACGCGAATATGCGAAGGTAGTTTTGAATTCCCGAAACCAGGTGTATGCACTTGATAAACAAAGAAAGCAAATCATTTTGATGGGGCCAGATGGCAAATCAATTTATGCAATTGGTCCAACCGGAAAAGGATATGCATTCGACCGGATTGAAGATTTTGCTGTGGACCGCGCCAATCATTTATATGTTTTGAACAGAAATCCGCGCGGCATTATGATTTTTGCCCCGGATGGAAATCTTCTTCGTTTTATCGCTTCTGAAAAAAAAGGCGGCTCAATCGTTTTTGAAGATGGAAGATTAATTGCGGTTGGGCCTTCCGGATCAATTTTTATTCTTGATCGTGATCAAAAAAGGATTTTGAAAATCGGATGAACTCTTCACCACTAAGGCACAAAGGCACAAGGTTTTCACTAAGATTTTTATATTTTTGTGTCTCATTGTGTCTTTGTGTCCTTGTGGTGAAGTTTGCCTTTGGCCAGCAAACTCCCCCGCCCGAATCCAAACCGCAGGAAGCACCGATTGAAGAAGAAGCAATGCAGATGCAATGGGCTAAAGCATTTCAGGAAGCCGAAAAAGTTTTCAACTCTGAAAATCAAACCTCAAGCATCCCGATGTTCGAAAGCTTGATCACTCAAATCACTGAACAAAAAGTGAAACGCGGACTCACTGATCCGGAAATGTTATTGCTCTTACGCAGCCTGGATTATTTAGGACAGGCAAACTACAACGAAGGTGAAACCGAAAAATCAAAACTGGTATTCCTGAAATTAATGGAATTGAATCCAAACTATCAATTAAACCAGGAACTAACTTCACCAAAAATTATTGATTTTGTAAAAAAGATCAAAGATCAAAATCTGGGAATGATTACGATTACAACCGAACCTCCGGGAGCAACTATAAAGCTTGATGGAGTTTCTGCCGGCAATAGCGATATCACCGGACTCTATAGTTTGAAAGGTGATCATGATCTGGAGATTTCAAAACCGGGATTTGTAACACAACAAAGCACGCTTAATGTAGTTCCTGGAAAATCGCAAAAATTCAATTTCAAATTGGAACGAAGTTCCAGCGTTGCATATTTCATCACCTATCCAAAAGGCGTTGAAATCTCTATGGGCGATAAACTTCTTGGAACAACTGCCAGCACTACACCACCACAAAGGGCAGAACAAAGCGCCATTGCCATGAATGTGCCGCTGGCCGATTTTTCGGATGAGTTTGCGGTGCCTGATCTGCAGCCGGGATCATATGAAGTTCAATTTAAAAAACCTTGCTGGGAGACTCAGCTGAGAAAAATCACAATTGAAGAAAATGCTGATTACCCATTTGAGCCGATTGTACTTACGCCTTCTATTGCTCAGTTAAACATCACCGCTGATGATGAGAAAGCAAATGTATTTATCGATAACGATTACATCGGTATGGCGCCGCTGCAAAAGCATCAAGTTTGCGCGGGTAAACATCTGATTAAAATCAAAGGACCTCGCGGCAAATATGAAACCACGGTTGATGTTAAGAAAAATCAGGCGCTAAACATTGATGCTCATTTAAATCCTTCACTAACATTCATGGGACTGGTTGCAGAGCCGGATATTTTGAAGTCAGATCTGGACAAACTCACGGTTGAAATAAATGAAAACTTATTAAAGCTTCACAATCTCAATTATGTAGACAACTCGCAAAGCGGCGACCGTATGGTTGTTCAAGAAAATTTGCGGAAGATTTTGGATGGCATCAAAACAAATACGCCAGACAAAGACCGCCGAAGTGCCATCCAGGAACTCTGTACTGCTGCAGAATCCGACTTGTTGCTAATTGGTTATGTACCGAAAGAAAAACTGCAACGCAATGT
>AR_comb_assmDRAFT_10873627_pt1 | contig 32034 bp, 37 predicted proteins | sample ArasoioldDNA_FD_10543 | JGI IMG/M metagenome (IMG submission 10543) | reverse complement strand
AGCCGAGTTGTTCGGCATGTCGGTGTATGTCATTCGAGGACTCATCAATGCAGGTTCATTCTGGAATCTCGACAACACTGGGTCGTCAATCGTGCTGGGGACGACTGGATTGGTCTATGTCTCCCCTCAGTCGGCATGGACGTCTTACACCCCGACGTTCACCAATATCACCAGCGGCGCGGGTTCTTTCTTCTACAAGAAAATCGGGAAGACGGGTTACCTGCGCGGAAACTTTACTGCAGGGACTGCCACGGCTGCCGCAGTTATCCAGATTAGTCTCCCCACGGGGTGGACCGCCGTAGTTGCGACGGTGGTCGGAGCGCAGAACAATAACGCAGCAGTCGGCTCAAATATCGTGTCCTCAGGAACAACCGTTCGTGTTGCGGCGGACATGGCTTTTGCAAACTGGGGCGTCGGTGCGTCCATTGCTTCTGTACACTTCAACATCGGTGGATTCGAGTTGGCGTAATGAGTAACCCAACCCGCAAGATTCAACGAAGGAGAAAAATGTCTGACAGCCACGAGCATGCGCACAACGACAGTGAGCGTCCTGCGCCGCTGCCGCAGCCCTCACCCGAGTCATATATCGGCATGCTCAAGCAACGACTTGAGGCTAAAACCACTGAAATCTCTCGCCTTGAGGATATCGAGGTGCAGTTTGCTGCCTGCATCAATGATCTGATCACTGAGAAGAATACAATGGTCTCCATCATCAATCAGATCACTACCGAGAACAGGGAGCTTCGCAAGCGGTTAGGAATCGATGAGTTAGCTGTAATCGAGACAGTTGAGTCACTCGAAGACTAATTCAAATGGGTGCTTGCGCTCTGTAATTTATTTGCTACATTCGCCGTGTGACTCGGATCACATGGGGTGTGGACATAGGTGTCCGCAGCTATCACCTAGCCGGTATTGGGCTGGGCAGATTGTGGTTGTTCGACCACTGCGTGCCTGTCAAAGGCAAAGTAGAAGACCAAAAACCTGGTGATAGGTGGCTAGAGCTCACTAGTTTAGCTAAGAACTTCACCACATTTATTGATGAGAAAGATAAAATCTTCATTGAAGAGCCCCCATTAGCAGGGCCTAAGAATCTTCGAGTCTATGGAAAGCTCCACCAAACGGTTGGGGCTTTATTTTCTGTGTGCCCAGCAATTACTCAGCTGGTGCCAGTAGATACCTGGAAGATGGAAGTATGCGGCAAGGGTGGACTCAGCAAAGAGGATGTTGCTAGCTTTCTTAAAGATCGACAGCTTGCTTACTACGAGCAGTGTGAAGGCAATCAGAACTACATCGACGCAGTATGCATTGCCCTCTACGGATTGAAAGCAGGTTGACGATGGGCTGGGTATCAGCAGAACTCTTCCTGCAGTCCTCCTTAAACGACGAGCCCATCCTGGATGCTGACTATGAGCCGCCCAAGAAACGAAGGATTCCCTACCCAGAGTGGTGGGACGACGCCTCCTGTGCTGGGCAAACAGATGACTTCTTCTTCGGAGATAGTGAGGATGGCGAAGAGAAACCCCTTGCTATCAAGCTCAGTGACGCTAAGAAAATCTGTGCAACTTGTCCAGTCTTCGAATTATGTCTGCGCAATGCCTTGGGTCTGGGACCAGAAGCCAACCGAGAAGAGTACGGAATCTGGGCAGGCACAAGTACTCGACAACGTAAGCGAATCTGGGAGATTATGGATTCGAATGACCCAGAGGACGTAGAACAAGTTATCCAAAACATCATCAAGAACCGAGATAATACATTAAGTTACAGTCGTAGATTAACTTATACTGTAGTCGAATTGATCCCCCTCAAAGAGTTCAAAGAGGTCGTGTGATCATGGCCACCAAGCTCGCTGTTACGCCTGAGCAGCTGGTCAATGTGAGCGACAAAGAGCTAATGAGGGCAATGATTAAGTTGGCCAATATGAAGCGATGTGCTCCTGATGATGACCTGCTAGATATGCTTTTGGATGAGTGGAACACCCGTAGGGCAATCCAGGAGATGGAGCGACTGTGAGCAACTACAACTGGTATAGCCCGAACGTGGAAGAGGTGCTGCAGAACACTGGGCAGCCAGTAGTCCGGGCATTCCCATTCGCTTATGACTCACCTAACATCCTCACTGGCTATGAGGTCTACACCCCTACTGCAGGAGAAGTGCTGTTAGACGCCTGGGTGGTAGCTGATACTCCTTGGGTGGCCGATAATCCTTCGCTCTGCGACATCAGTACCTTTACTGAGAGCCAGTATGGTTGGTTCGATGAGGTTATGCCCACTGCGCTTAATTTGGCTGCTGCGTGGCCTCCCTCGTTATCGCAAGCTGCCGCAGTGTGGTTTGCTTTTAAGGTGCTCAAGACCGGCGATATTGGAGCTGTGCCTTTTAGTTCAGCTTGGCTAGATATCTTTGACAATTACAGCTCAGCCCAGTCGGAAAAGAAGATCCTGACTGGTGACCCCATCAAGATTGTGGTGTCTCAGGATGGTACGAATGCCACTACTGATGCCGCTGTGACTGCAGCTAACACGCCTACGCTGCCTTTAGTGGTAACTGGGGCCAACGATAACTTCGTCTACGACACTGAGACTTTTGCTATCGTCCAGGACACTTACACCACACTGGCTGACTTAGCTGACGCTATTGGTGCCGCTACTGGGACAACGACAAGCACATTCTCAGATAAGGTGACTGTCACCGATAACGGCACCAAGTTAGTTTTCACGCTTGTTGGGGACCTAGGTGCTAACGGCAATGGCTTAACCATCACTGGGATGGACACCGACACTGGGTTAGCTGATCCCACTACCTTTGCTGGCGGTGTTGGTGGCGACCCCAATTCGACCCAAGGCAGTGCCATCCTCTACCTCGTGACTGTGACGCCGATCTAGTGCAAGAGCTGCCTCCTCCTCCAAAGGTCAAGTCTGAGCTTGAGCTCATTGACGAGGGCAAAGTAACCCCTACAGAGCTTGTAGAGGTCGAGGACGACTGGTCTGACGCTGAGCGTGCCTATAGGTGCCAACGACTCCGTATGGAGGGCTACACCTGGCGTGAAGCCGCCAAGATGTGCGACTACCCCAACGCCAAGCATGCGCAGATGTCTGTCAGGCTCTTCCAGCAACGAGAAGCCCTGGAGCGCGATGCCAACTTCAGGGAACAGATCTTAGATCTTGAGCTTGAGCGTACTGACAAGCTTATTCAGACGTATTGGGACGACGCAGTAGTTGAGAAAGATATTAAAGCTGCTGAGTTCGTACTGAAGACAATCGCGCAGCAACACCGTATGGTGGAGAGTGCCGACATCAACAAAGACGTCGCAACGCACAAGACAATTATTATCCAAGGTACAGGAGAACAGTATGTCGAGACATTACGACGGCTGGTGGAAGGCTCCTAGTGTCAATGAGCTGCACTTCTACGTGGGCTTAGTGCTCACTGTGTGGTTCTGGGCCATCGTGTGAACCCGTATAAATGCCAACTCTGTGGAGAGTACCCAACGCTTCCTCTAGAGATTGGCGACAAGATCTTCTGTGGTGGCACAGCAGGACATTCACGAGATTGCTGGGAGCGTGTGCTCCACAAGTCGCCACTTCCCTCCACCGGGAAAGTGTGGTCCTGGTTCGATGGCTGGTCAGATCCCGTTACCTGACCTGGTTCGTATTATCAAAGATAACTAAGGAGGAAGATGTGTCCGATGCTGTGTGGGGCGGAATCAGACTTCCAGAACTCAAGGATGAAGAGCTCGTCGTAGATGGTATCTTTCTGCTCAAGGTTCTTGGGCAAGATGGGCAAATCTATTACCGTGAGTTCAAGACACCGACACTTCACGCAATCGAAGCACTAGGGATGGTAGAGACCTTTCAAGACACCTTACGACAAGCAATCATGCACAATTCCCGCCGTATTGGAGAGTAAGTGGCTATCAACAAGCAAAACGATCAACCTACTGGCGTCAACAACAAGCATTGGACCATCTATGTAGACAGCGACCCAGGCGTGCATTCAGGCGTGCACAAGGTCTACGGCAAGCTTGTCTTACAGGACAACTGGGTGATGATCTTAGATATCCAGACCAATGGCATCTTGTCTGCTGCGCCCAAGGACAGCGTGATCCTCATTACCGACGAGCCTGAGCGTGATGAAGCGGTATATGCCACTAAAGAGACCAAGACTGGAGCTTGGAACCCCACCTCGGGCTCTACCGGCACCATTACAACCACTTCAGCAGGGCAAACCTACGTTACTTACAATCAGTAGTCATAAGGCCCTATTTCCTTTAGCTATAGTGCCAAATAGCTCACGCACAGTAATCGCTAGGCGTGGACAAGCCCAAGACAATTGAATAAGCCGGGAGGGGTGTTCACTGGGCAACGCTCCTCCCGGCCCTATAAGGAGCAACGTGGTAGATGTAGACCTTGATGTTCAGCTCACCCGGACACAACTCGGGCTGGGCTATCTGAACATCAATGACCACGTGAACTACGCTATTGCGCCTGGTTCATTCGGTGCACAGGTCACCTGGCAGCGCAATCAGGTGGGTTCGATCTATCAGGATGATGAGATCACCACCTATCGCAAGCGTAATAAAGTCATGGAGAACATCATCGTAGAGGTGTTCGGGGACAACAACGTAGAGGTCCAGGGCAACGTAGATGCGCTCATCGCTGCGGTCCTACAGAGCAACTTTGACATCCTGATCAGCGTCAATGGCGTCTATCGGGTGTATGCCTGCGAGACAGCCGACTATGGCATGAAGTGGGAAGGCAACCGCTTCGTGGCCAATCAGTTCCAAGTTAACTTAACTGTGCCGCGTTCGCCTGTGCCCAAGGTTGGTGTGTTGTGAGCTTTGATTACACCTGTTGCAAGTGTGGCCTGAAGATCCACTCAACAGACAATCAGCTAGCCCTCTTCTTGGACGATAACGTCATCATGCATAAATGTGATGCAGGGTGGAACTACGAGGACTGCACTAACCCAGATCACCAAGATGGTGAGCTCTATGGCGAATGACGTCACTGACTATGGGCGCGATGCATTCCTCAATGCACTCTTTGCTGGGGTTGCACTGCCGACCTTATATGTGGCATTGTTAACCAATGATGCAGATCAAGGCTTTGATGGCACTATCTTAGCGCTAGAGGTAGAGGTCAAGGTCACTGATCCCACCTATGGCGCTACCGGATACTCACGCCAGGTTGCTCCTGCCTGGGATCTGGCTGATGGCGGCTTTGTAGTCTCTGGTGATGACATGAACTTCGGGCTAGCGGCCTTCAGCTGGGGCACAGTGCGGAATTGGGCCTTAGTGGATGATCCAGGGCTGATTGGCAACTGCTATCTCTATGGTGACTTCGCTGTTCCCCAGATCGTTGCCGCAGGGGCAGAGTTCATCGTGCCTAGAGGCGGACTAACTGTCTCCCTCTCTGGTCCTCAGTCTGGAATCGTGGTCTGATGCCTACCGATCAGTATCTCGCAGCTAAAGTGATCGACCACATCACTGGCGCAACCGTCTTTGTGGCACCAGACAATCTCTACCTGTCTCTGTATGCCGACACTGAGTGTCTCATCGAGATCACAGGTGGCTCGTACTCACGACAGACGCTTGTCTTACCTGCAGTAGCTACCAACCAATTTACTACTACCACCACGAGCAATGTGTCCTTTATCGGGATGCCAGCCTGCACAGTTCAGGGCGCAGGTGTCCATGATGATGTGGCTAGTGGTAATAGATTCTTTTATGCCCCTACACCAACAGCCATCGTTGTTGCACCTGGTGATACCGTAACTTTTAGCGCAGGACAACTCGTCATGGGAGCAACATAAATGGCCCTGTATACCGCTAGGGACTCAGCAGTTGCGCTGTCTGCGTCTACTACCAAGACCATTGTTCAGGTGGTTGCTAGCTCCTCCAAGCCAGTGCGCATCGTGGAGATTGGTGTCTCCTTCGATGGTACGTCGGGCTCAGCTACCCCCGTTGCTGTTGATCTCTTAAGGCAGACCACAGCTGGGACAAGCTCCTCACTGACCTTTGTCTATGAGAACCCACAGACTGAGACGGCTATTGCCACCGCGCTCAAGACATTTACTGCCGAGCCCACTGCTGGCGACATCCTTCGGTCTTGGTATGTCACGCCTGCGGGTGGCCTCTTTGTGATGCAGTTCCCGCTTGGTCGTGAGCCTGTGGTGGGGGTCTCTGGTCGTATTGGTATTCGTTGCAATGCACCGGCTACCGTGAACACTACGGCGTACATCACCTTTGAAGAGTAGTCCGTTGAGGTGGCGACACTCTCAGACGCCTTCAACAGGGCAGATAACTCTTCTAGCCTAGGCACTGCCGACACTGGTCAGACCTGGACTGCCTTAAATGGCACCTGGGGTATCGACACCAACAAGGCCCGAAACTACTCCCCGGGTACACAAGCTTTTGCGACAGTAGATACTGGCTCAGCTAATATCACCGCGCAGCTTGTAGTTACCGGTGGTACCTCGTCTGGTGGTGGTATTACCTTTCGAGCAGTTGATTTAAATAACCTCTGGTTCACCGAGTGTGACTCAGGCCAGATGCTGCTCTATCGAGTCCAGTCAGGCTCTTACACTCAGATCATTACTGGCATGCCTGCGGTCTCTTCAGGGGATGTCATTCAAGTTATTACTCAGGGCAATCTTATTACAATCTTTCGCAATGGCTCTCAGGTAGGACAGACGACCCAATCTTTTAATAACACTGCCACCAAGCACGGTCTTAGGGATTATGGCGGCGCTATTCGGCTAGATGACTTCACTCTTGACAACGAGACGGTCATTCTGCGGATGCAGCAAGCTCGTAGTAGGCGAGCTACGTTTATGCGAGCGACCAATTGAGGCCATCAGGTAATAGGCCAGGACGGGGATTCAATCTTCGTCCTACTCGGCCTGTTCCCAATACCTTACGCAATCAGCCCAGACTGTATCCAGGTTCAGTAGTCGGAGCAATTGTCAACGGCGGGTCGGAAGCCCACACTGCATTAGCGCAAGCTTCGCCCTTTACGTTAACTCAGCCCATTATCTGCACTGGGTGCGTTATCTACACCACACCCTTTGACGTAGGCATTGCCTCTAATACATTGATGGGCATTGTCACTAATCCCACTGGAGTAACGCCTGCCTCCTTGACCTACTTAGCGAGTGGTCGGACACCCAAAGACCCAGGCATTGGGAAGAATCCTGTCACGGTGTATTTCTATACGCCTGTGTATTTGGAGAAGGGCACCATCTACGCCGTTACCGCTAACTCTGATGGTTTGGTCTCCAATGGTGACACCAGCTCTGGAGTAGTAGTTGCTAGGCAATACCAGCAGTCCTCTGGTGGCGGAGCTTATGCCGATGGCACTGGTGGCTACAAGATGCCCATGCAACTGTTTGGTTATATTGCTCAACCACTAAACCGCAACAATGAGTCTCGTCAGCCCCGTATTCAGGCACCGTTTAGATCGGCGGTGTTCTAATGGCGAGGGGAGTAGGGCGTAGGGCTGGTAGAGGTATTGTCCTTCACCCGAAGACGCTTAATTCCTTAAAAGCTGACTTCCCGCTTATTGTGACGTTGTTCAGCACTTCTACGCTTACTATTGATGCTGAAGTACATGGTGACCGACAGCCAGCTCAGAATGTAGACAGGCCCACCTATCGGCGTGCGGCTATCAGTGCGAGTAGGTTCTAATGCGACCGCCAGGCAGGAGAGCAGGCTCAGGCTTTGCTCTCAGGCCTAATCAACCACACTATGTCCGCAAGGATTTTAGGTCTTACCAGGTTTTTGGCGCGGTCGCGCTTCTTTCGACCTCAGCTCTAGGGTCGCACTTTGGTATTAATATCCAAGATCAAGCAACGCTGTCGTCAACTTCTACGCTTACAGTTGGCGGCGATACCGCTGTTATTGATGGTGCAACTCTTATCTCGTTCTCCACGCTAGCTGTTGAGAATGATCCAGATGCGCGTACGAACTTACGTTCTACTTCGCACTTAGGTATTGATAGCGGTCCTGGTACGCCGGATACTACGACCGACTTTATTATCAGTTTTGTCTTCGATCTCTCTACTCCAGGTGTAGCTCCTACTGGAGATAGCGAATCCACTCTCACACCACCAGCGCACGATGACTCTGGTGCCAACCTCATCATCACGAGCACTGGGTATTTCGTCTTACGAGTGGTGGAGTCTGCACACACTCAACAACGAGCTATCTCACAGATCAACGTCACCGTTCCAGCGATTGCCATTATCAATGGCAAGCCTGTCGTTCCCCATTGGTGGGCCAAATCTACGAGCTCGATGACTGCCATCTATGGGCCTTCGCATATCCACGTCACTGCGGATGCAGCTCTTGACCCTGATGTCACGCCAGTTCATGGCTCGCCTGCGCACACGTATCGCTGGGTGGCCAATGATCTTCCTTACACCGGGGACTACTTCGAGACCTGGCCCTCGCATGGTGCTGGGCCTGACTTCCACTCGCTATTTCCGTACCGCCCGAAGGTAAGGAAGCACATCCACTATGGAGCGGGGTCAAACGACTACACGTATAGCAAAGTGGTGTTCTTCAACAACACCTATGTCGAGCACATGTGGCTTGATCTTGGAGCTACCGTCAAACAGCCCTATACGTGGATCTTTGCTGGTTTCGTATTAACCTACCCCAATGGCCAGTTCGGGCACTTCTTATTAGACAGCGGCAAAGCATTGCCAGGATCGTCTATCCCGTATGTGAGAGCTGATCACGTAATCAATGATGGCCAGACATCCCGAGCACTGATCCTGGCCAAGCGGGACTCTATTATCGCTACAACACGCCAGTCGTTAAAGTCTGGCTATATGAAGTGCAACCACTCCTGGGCACCACGTCCCAAGGTCTACGCTGCCGTCTTCAATGGGGCCAACTCCTATGTGGCGGAGATGGACACCCACAAGCAGAACTTATCCAAAGGTCGGGTTGATGTGCACCCCATTAGACACGTGATCATGGGTAGGGCGCAGAACCACATCTCGGATAACTACGCCTCGCACATGGGTCTGTTCGAGGTTCGATACTTCAATAAGGCGCTGACTCCTGATCAAATCAGAGCGCAGTATCGACAGTTAGCTGCTACCTATCGCTTCAACCTTTATTAAGATGTAGTTATGGGCTGGGCATTCGACTCTGTTGAGAACGCACCTGGTGCCTTCCGCATCATTATGCGCAAGCCCGATGGCCACCCGGTGGACATCACGACTGTCCGTGGTGCGCCTACCATCATCGAGAGTCTGACCAAGGCTGATCCCTTTGGGGACGCCACTGCGGTTTTAAGATTCCCGCAGGTCAGCGGCTTTGATGACTTTGATGCTCAGGATGTCGGTGGCTGGCTAGATGACTTCTCTGATGTTGATATCTACTTTCAATACGCCTATCCGGTAAGAGACCTGAGCTACGCCGACTGTATTGATCCTCGGACTAACCAGCAGACGCTCTGTATCTCTTCTGACTACGGTGCGTTACTACAGCACTGGATGCCACCAGTTGGGGATCCTGGTTGGGTTGCCCCAATGGACATGTCCGTCACCGCGACTAACCCACCAAATAGGAAAGCTGGCTATCCGACTAGCTGGAGTGATAACACTGCCTACTGGTTATGGCCGGGGCCGCATGGTCCTGCCGAGACTGATCACCCCTACACCAGGGGACTATTCCGGACGACCTTTAACTTAGCTAGTTCAACCCAGATCACCTTAGACATCACTGCCGACAACATCTTCGCGGCTTGGTTAGACGATGACCAGATCATTGGTATCGAGGACACCCAGAACTGGAAGACCTTCCACACCGTTACCGTGACGCTCCCTGCTGGAGATCATGAGCTCACTGCCTGTGTCATCAATAGCCCAGGCGAAGACTTTGTAGACGGCGAAACCCAGCCCATTAGTAATCCAGGGGGATATCTCTTCTCACTGCGGAAGACGTCTGATGATTCTATTATCGTCAATTCTTCTACCTTCAGTACTTTAGCTCAGCGCATCCCACCACAACGAGTCGTGGTCTGGGAGGGCTATATCGCCTCCCTGGAGACTTCTGTGGACGGGCAGAACTCCGACTTGACGGTGCAGTGCCAAGGGTCTCTCTTCCAGGCGGATAGGTACCTGCAGAAGCCTGCTTATCCACCTAGGCCTATCCCGCACGAGAGATTAATTGCGGACGTCTTCTCACACGTCTCACGGCCTTCTTTACGTACCAAGAGCCTAGAAGTCCGGTTCCCGGTTGGCTGGACCAAGGTCGTCCCTGCCTACAAGGTGGCTAATGCCTATACCTTGGATGCGCGCCCTGGTACTAAATACAGTGGCTACTCTTCGAGGAACACCGGTTCCTGGGATCACGCCTTAACGAACTTCTGTGCCGATCTGTTAGCGGTGATGTTCGTAGATGAGAAGTCCGGGGTCACTGTAGGGAACCAGTGGACCGTGCTCTCTGAGCCTGGCCGAAAGCCGGTTCTCAAAGTCCGGGACAGGTTCCGCACTCCTGACTTCGAGCTCTGGTATGGCCAGACTGGCATCACTGGGCGATTCACCAAAGACAACACCCAGATGGTCAACATCATCTACGGTGAGGGCACTGCGGTTGATGGCTCAACCTGGCGTAATGCCCGGATCTCCAACGACGGGACAAGGACCGAATACGCCCCATTAGCGTCTTCGCCTGATGTCTTCCCCCTGACGGACAACCCCGCTTTGAATAAGAAGCGGTTCGTCTCGGAGAGCCTGATCAAGTACGGCTCTGGGTTCGGCCAGGACCAAGCCACCTCGTCGGCCAAGCAGACTTTAACCAGAGATCAGATCCCTGGCTGGACTGGCGAGATCACCTTAACCTTCGACCCGGGCATGTCGAAGTGGGCCATTCGAGCTGGCATGACCTGCCTGTTAAAGGGCTTCGCTGGCACTGGTGAGACCGGGATGCGGTTCCACATCGCCCAAGTCCAAGGTGCTCCTGAGCAGAACACCGTGACTTTAACATTAGATACGCGCTACCGTGACCTCTTAACGCTGGAGGAAGCCCGGGCTCGCACCATGGACCCGCTTACCCCAAGTAAGTTATTACAGATCAACAAGCGCAACTTAATGATCGAAGACACCATGGCTCCGTGGGACTACACCGCTGGCTCAGGCTTTATCCCGCAAAAGTCCACCAAGTTTCACAGCACCCGTCCGCACAACACTGTCTTCCCCTGGGAGTACTGGACAAAGCTGCACCCGCCGCGTCAGTACCCACAGTGGTACGTGCGATGCAACGCGGACAAGGCTCGCCGTATCGACCGATGGAGTGGCCAGATCCCCATCTACATGGGGCAGAAGGGCTCCATTCGAAGGGTCGAGGTGGCTGCTTTCGACGTCAACGGCAAGCTTCTGCCGATCCAGTTCCACATGTCGCTTTACTACAACCAAGGGGATTCGTCCCCGATGGACATGCCGAGAGACGGTCAAGGTCCCTCTCCTTTCATCACGAATGCGTTCCAGACCACCGATGCCAACGGCGCATTACTCCCAGCGGGAAACTTCTTAGCGGCGAGTCCGGATCTGATCATTGGCTGGGGCAACAAAGATCAACCTGCCGGGTACTTCCCCAGCCGGAAGTCTGATGGCGCTTCCCCTACCGGATTACTGGTAGATGAGGCTTCCTGGAACTGGGACTGTCTGAACAACGGCCTGTTCGCCAACCAGCAGCAGTTACCAGGTAAGACGTACCCCAAGAGCTACTTCAATATCTTCGCTGAGTTCTATGCGGAGTACACCGAGCCAGTGTACTTCATGGGCCGTCTTTACAGAATGGAACCAGGGACGTGACCTGGGATAATGACAATCTGGCTAATGCCAGATTTATTGGCGATCATTACTCGATGGAGCCTGCCCTTTGGCCTGGTTATCCAGAGCCAACTGTTGAAGATAACGAGCAGCTCCTTACTTCTGGAACCAGAACGATTTGGTTTACTTGGACATCACCAAGTTTTACAGCTCCAACTTCTTGTGTGTTCGTTGTGGATACCTGGGACTCTCCAGCTGGAGATGGGTTTTACGCTGGGTTAGATACTTGGATTCAGATCTATACAACTACAGTAGATCATCCAACCTTTAATGATTTGGTTCTAGTAGGTTCTAATGACGATGATGGCAATCTTTATAGTTACAACTCAAGAGTCCAATTAGTCGCTGAAGCAGATACAAAATATTACTTCCAGGTTGGTAATTATGACGATACCGCTGATGGCACGCTTCATTTCAATTTCAATACCACCGTTACTCATTATAAATGGACAGACTGGCAACAGTGGCCTTCGCAGTTAACATTTACTGATGCTGCGCAAAGTTTTAGCACCATTTCTTTGTATTCTAACGGAGTTAGTATTTTACCGTATGTTCATCCACCGCATATCAGTATTCAAACAAATCCTGTTTACAGCTATCGTGAATTATACGATGGCCCATCCGGTTTACCTAGCACCTGGTATGGCACTGAAACAACAAGCGCTTACTATGCAGCCAATGGCGAACCAGTAGTGGTAGCGAGTAATTCCAGGCGGAATGGCTACGGAGCAATTGGCAGTATGTATATGGGAGGTCGCCAGGAAGGCGCGGCATTTATTCTAGACTTTCGAGTATATAAAGAAGAGCAGTGGTATCCCTATGACGATCCACGAGTGGCAGATTCGATAAGTATTGAGTATGGTAACGATGCTGAATTTATTAGTGCGCGATTTGTTGTAGAGAAAGCTGTTAGCGGCGCAACAGCGTATAAAGAGATTAGAGACCCTGCTAACTATAACTGGTCGACTACAATCGATTATCCTTTTCTCCTGGATGCTGTATCTAATGAACTAAGTACGCGAATTTGTCGAATTAGTTCTGGAGCGTGGGAAGGTACACGCTGGACCGACAATCAAGGCGGTTTTAGCTTATATCCACGGCCATTTGATATTGAGCGAGATATTCGCCCGTACTTAACAGAAGTTGATCATTTAGACGGTGCAACGTCCGCTGATCCATATGAGCAACGACCTATCTACTGGGCGGATAACTATCCAGGGTATTGGAATTACCAATGGTGGCATGAACACACAGATCGGTCTTATGGGCCATTTAATAGTTTAGACGCCGAGGATGTACTAGCGTTTGCACTTATTTCCAAAGGTTATTTAGACGCAGCCATGACTGGAGCACCAGTCGATCCGTCAGAAGTTATTAATAACTATGGCAGCCCGTATTACGGTGGATCAGAGTATCGATCAATTCTTACTGTCTGGGCTCATCTTCCCTTTGGCACCCATGGCCGCATTGGCTGGGAAATGACATGGCGACCCCAAAGTTATCGGTTGCTGCTTCCTGTTACCGACGAAACTCCACCTCCGCTGCGGTTCAACCAGCGTGATGACCAGTTAGGAATCGAGAACGCCTCAGCACGACTGAACGTCCCCGGTGAGGCTAGTAATCAGACTGGTTCGATCCAGCAGGCTCGCTCTCCTCGCATTGGGGAGACCGGTGGTGGCTCTAATAGGTATCTTTAAAGTATGGCCAGCATCGTTACGAACTATCAGGGCAACCTGTTCTTACAAGCCCTGATCAACGCTGGCAGTCTGTATCTCGGGTTGTTCCTGGCCGATCCTGGGGTTACCGGGTCGTTTGTCGATGAGGTCTCAGGCGGGTCGTATGAACGCCAGCTCTTTACTCCCTCAAGTCCGTCAAGCAAGTCTTTTGGTAACTCCAACCTGATCGTCTTCGACAATCTCCCTGCTTGTACGGTGACCTACATCGGGCTAGCCACCATGAAGTTCGGTGGCAGTCTTACCTTATGGTCAGCTATTACTCCACAAATTGTGCCGAACTCGGCACGACTCACCCTCGCTATCGGTGATGTGGTGTGGACGCTCTGACACCACTCGGATACTGGGTATGACCGCCCAGTCGTAAAGGATTGATGATGAGCACCTCGTATAACGGTTGGCCAGCGTCAGCCACAGCTTCGGCTATTGGCATCGATTCCACCTTCAAGGTTGCCGGTCATCTGTTTCCCGGTGGCGTGAAGAAGGGCGACGTCTCCACCGTCTTCCGCTTCTACCTCGGCAACTACCACCTGCGGGTGGAGTCTTTAGCGACTGATGGCAAGGACGAGTGGGGCTACTCCTACCGTAGGAACGTCAACAACCCCTCCCAGCTGTCCTGTCACGCCTCGGGTACGGCGTGTGATGTCAATGCCGTCAAGCACCCCAACGGACGTCGGCACACGCTTTCCAGCGTTCAGGTCGCCCAGTTAAGGAAGATCCAGAAGTGGGTCAATGGAGTGATCAAGTGGGGTGGTGACTTCTCCACCACACCCGATGAGATGCACCACGAGATCCACGGTAATTCCACTGCGGTCCACGCTGTGGCAGCCAAGCTCAATCACCAGCGGTTCACCAAGGTCTTACAGCGCGGGGTTGGTTCTAAAGCCCATCCTGACCCTGAGGTGAAGAAGCTGCAGACCTGGCTGGGCTTCACCGGTACCGCAGTGGATGGGGTGTTCGGCACCGGTACTGAGGCTGCAGTCAAGCGCACCCAGTACAAGTTAGCTCAAGCGCAAACTGGCAAGGTCACCCAGCTTCTCGGTTTCTACGTCAACCCCTAGGAGGGGAGATGAACGACAACCCGCAGCTTCCTGCGTATATCCGCACCTACATCCCCATCCTGGTGACCATCTTCGGTACTTGGCTGGCAAACCATGGCTTCAACATCGATGGCACCCTGCTGCAGACCCTTGTGGGCGCAGGAATCGGTGCAGCGTATTACGCGCTCGTGCGCTACATGGAGGGGCACCGGGCTTGGTTTGGCTGGTTACTGGGTGTGGCAAAGCAGCCTGCCTACGTAAGTGGTCCTGCGCCTGCTCCAGCCGATAACGAGGTTGTGGTGGCTGATGTTGTGCCTGATGACCAGCCGCCTGCCGTGGGTGACTAATTCTCTTAACTAGGGGAGCGTGAGATGAAGTTTGCTCTCCTCGGCACTCTTTTACTGGCCACCAATACCAGCGGACCAGATGGAGTTTCGCTGAGCCAGTGGTTCAACTTTGCCCAATTTGGGTTATTGGGCGTCATCTTCTTGATGATCGTTTCCAAGAAGTGGATCGTGCCGAAATGGGCGCTAGATGATGCCCGAGCTGCCTATGAACGAGAACTCAGAGCAAAAGAAGACGTTATTGCGCAGCAGCGTGCAGATATTATCGATCTGAAGAACACCGTGCATGAATTGCAAGATCTGACCAAAGAGCGCATGATTCCAGCATTGGTGCAAGCAAATGCCCTCTCAGCAGCTTACGTACAAGAGCTCTCTCGACGCGCTTCGTTTCCCGTCAACCCATTTCCCATCGTTCCCCCGGGTGGTATCGGTGAATGACCGACGCAGGCCCAGGGATCCAGAGGTGAAGGAGCTCTTGCTAGAGACGCTTAAACTAGTAATACAGGCTGAAGCCATCCTGTCACAGCTAGTAGCGCATCAAGCAAAGGTCGAGGCATTCTTAGGACATGCTGAAGATTACACTGAGGTTGAGTTAGGCCAGGAGGACCATAAAGATGCCTGAGACCGTTCGGCAGCTTGCCGCTGAGGTCGATGGGCTCAAGGCCGCCACGTTGAGTCTGTCCACTCAGGTCTCCAATTTATCTGGCGCGCTCACCACGCTCAACCACATGCAGGAAGAGCAAATCGCCCTACGTCAGTTAGCCGAGTCTGCTGTCCAGCCAGAGGACATCAAGCAAGAGGTAGACAACGCTGCGCTACCGGTACGTGCGGATCTGAAAGTCACTCGTCGTCTCACCATTGGTATGGCTGTAGTGACTCTGGGTGTGTTGGCCGTTTCTATCTTCGCTTTTAATTCTTACGTGCATTATCGCAAGGACACTTACCAGCGGTGCTTAGACCGCAATATCCAGTCCAAGAAGATCAACGATCTGATCAATCAAAGCTTTAATAACAACCCGCAGTTAAAGCATGCCACTCCTGCGCAATTAGCTGAGGCCAAGCGCCAGGCAGCTATTTTCAAGTCGGCCTTCCCGGCTTCGCCTAGCTGTGCCAATTTACTGTTCCACTGGCCTTGGCATGACAACAACTAACCCGTTCGTTCTAGAACGGCCCCCTCAGACAGACGATGAGCTGTACTGGCTAATCCAGCTGATGTGGGGTACTCGTATTCCGAGGACTCCTGTATGCCCCGATCACGTGCCGCCGTTTACGGCCTTCGCAGATGCCTATTTTGGGCGCAACTCTCTGGATCCCAGTTCTCCGGTCCAGTCCGTCGCCTTATGGCATGGGAGTCGAGGTCTGAGCGGGAAAAGCTTCATGCTGTCCATCCTGGGTCTGACAAAGACCCACATGCGAGGTTGTGACGCCAACCTGCTGGGTGGCTCGATGGCCCAGTCCATCAACATCCACGAGCACATGCGCTCCGCGATGGAGTACCGCAACGCCCCGCAATACATGATCGCAGACAACACCGCGACTTATGTTAAATTAACCAACGGTGCCAGGATTCGTCCTCTGACTGCTTCACAGAAGACGGTGCGTGGTCCGCACCCTGCCTTGCTGCTTTTGGATGAGATCGATGAGATGGACCTCGACATCCTCGATGCTGCGCTTGGTCAGCCGATGCCACAGAAGAACTATCTCAATGAGATCGTCAAGCCGTATACCGTGATGTGCTCCACCTGGCAGAACCCGCAGGGCACCTTCACTGAGATCTATAAACGTGCCGATGAGCAGGGCATCCCTAAATACGCCTGGTGCTACCGAGAGTCTGCCAACCCAGTAGACGGCTGGTTATCCGAAGAGGCCATCGCTGAAAAGAAGGCAATGATCCCCGCTGAGATGTGGCGGGTTGAGTATGAGCTCGGTGAGCCTTCTATCGGTAACCGCGCCTTTGACTCTGACTCAGTGGAAAGGGTCTGGAGCCTGCCGTTTGAGCCATTAGCCCAGAAAGTGATGAAGGACTTCGAGGAATATAAGTTCAAGAACTATGAACGAGATGGCGTCTACGTCATTGGCGCGGACTGGGCTAAAGAGCAGGACTACACTGTTATCACTGTTCTGCGGGTGGATCTCAAGCCGATGGAGCTGGTCTACTACGCCCGAGTGAACCGTCGTCCCTATCCGGTGATGATCGGCATGTTCAACGAGGCAATGGCTGAGTACAACGCTCAGGGTGAATATGACCGCACTGGGTTAGGTAACGTGGTCACGGATTATATTGACTACCGTGCCCACGGTTTCATGATGGTCGGTGACAAGCGTGCCTCGATGCTCTCGGAGTTCGTCTCTGGGGTGGAGACGCCTGGGTTGATGCAGTTCCCCAAGATCCCCTCGGCGTATACCGAGATGAAGTACGCCCAGGTGGGAGATCTGTACTCCAACGCCCAAGCTCAGGGTTTCCACCTGCCGGATACTGTTTGCGCTTTAGCATTAAGTTATTACCGGGCTAAGAGGTCAGTTCCCAACGTCGCAGCCATTACCGTGCTCAAGGATGGCTCTCCCAACCGGTACCAGAAAGTCTTCGAACGTCCGAAGGGCGAAGCCACCAATAGCCTTACTGGTGATGTAAGAATTAGCGGGATTGATGACGATCCACGCTTCAGCCTTGTGCTCTGACATACACGGGAGAATTAACCTATGACCCGACCGGAATATCAGGGCGTCGATCTTGATGTCCCCTATGAGGTTCCCAAGCGGGTCAGCCCTACCATCGAGCTTGGTTCTTCTGGTCTTAAAAGGACCGGTGGCTACCTCGATGAGGAGTTCCTGCCTCAACTTCGAGGTCGCAAGGCCGTCCAGATCTATCGGGAGATGGCCGACAACGACCCCATTATTGGGGCGTTGCTGTTCGCTTTAGATAGATTACTTCGCCAGATTGACTGGCGCGTTGAGCCTGCCTCTGACTCTGCAGAGGATAAAAAGGCTGCCGAGTTTGTCGAAGAGTGCATGAAAGATATGTCGCACTCTTGGGATGATCTCATTTCTGAGATCTTGACCATGCTGCCGTATGGCTGGTCCTACCACGAGATCGTCTACAAGCGCCGAGTGGGGCCGTGGGAGACAGATCCCACCAAGAAGTCTAAATTCAATGATGGAAAGATCGGTTGGCGCAAGATCCCGATTCGTTCCCAGGAGACCTTACAGAGGTGGGTCTTCGATGAGTCGGGTGGTATTCAGGCGATGATTCAGCTGTCGCCACCTTATTACAAAACCGTGGTACTGCCCATTGAGAAGTGCCTGCTGTTCCGCTCTAACTCGGTGAAGAACTCTCCCGAGGGTCGAAGCGTCTTACGCAATGCCTACCGGCCCTGGTATATGAAGAAGCGCATCGAGGAAATTGAGGCCATCGGTGCGGAGCGTGACCTAGCAGGTATGCCGGTCGGCAAGGTTCCGGCTAGCTATCTCAATGCCAAGCCAGGTACCGATCAAGCTAAAATGGTTGAGGCTTTCCGCAAGATGGTGCGCTCAGTGCGTAGGGATGAGCAGGAAGGTATTCTCATCCCTTCGGAATTCGATCAGGACACCAAGCAGCCGCTGTTCGATTTCCAGCTTCTTGCCTCTGGCGGGTCCAGGCAGTTCGATACTTCTGGGATTATCCAGCGGTACGAGCAAAGAATGCTGATGACCGTGCTAGCGGACTTTATTCTCGTTGGTCATGAAGGCGAAGGTTCGTATGCTCTTCACACGGACAAGAGCGGCCTGTTCCGTACCGCAATTAACTCATTCGCTCAAAGCATTGCCGATGTCTTCAATCGGCACGCCATTCCGAGGCTCTTCCTGGCGAACGGATGGAAGCCAGATGAGCTTCCCACTCTCGTACCGTCTGACATCGATCCCCCGGACTTAACGCAGCTTGGGGCCTTCCTGCAGCAGACCACCTCTGCCGGGATGAACTGGTTCCCGGATGCTGAGATGGAGAAGTTCATCCGCAAGGCTGCACGGGTGCCTGAGCTAGATGAGGATGCTGAGAAGCAGTTAGAGCTGGAGTCGCAGCAGGCTGACATTCTTAGAGTGGCGCAGCAGCAGATGGAGTTACTGGCTCTGCAGCAGCAGGCTCAGCAGGGCGTGATGTCCATGCAGATGATGGATCAGGGCATTAACCCGGAGATGATGCAGCAGCAACAGCAGATGCAGCAAAAGGATGAGCAGCATCAGACCAAACTGCAGGCCATGCAGCAACAGCAGAAGTTTGCTGAAGACAAGCACAAGATGGGTCTGCGGCAGAGCCGTGACCAATTTAACCAAAACCAGACTGCGCAAAGAATGCAGACTCGGCAGAACATGTCCCAGGCAAAGCAGACCCACGCTCAGAAGCTGGCTGCGCTGAAGGCCGCTAAGAAGAAGAAATGATCTCGGCATTCGGGGTCGATCACGGCTTTATCTCCAAGGCCGACCGACAGAAGGAAAAAGATGTAGCCGCCATTGCTGGTGGCGCTGTTGCTGGTCAGGGTGTCTACCAAGGCGCTGGTTATGGCTTAAAGCACTACAACCAGAAGACCAATTTCAATCGTTTTAAGAATTCCAAAGGCAAAGAGTACTTAGTGCCTAAAGGCTGGTCGCGTAGTAAGTACGACCGCTTCAATTCAGTGCATACTGCTAAATACGGCAATCGCACTGCGAAATACATGCGCAAGATGCCTAAAGAAGTGCCAGGTTCTAATATTTTCCACATCCTTGGCTACACCCACCGTGGTAAGACAGGTGTCGCTCTTGGCACCGCAGCTACAGTAGGGGGAGCAGCTACCGGTTATTCGTTGACGCACAAAAAGGGGAAGCAGTGAAGTTAACCCCCATTGATCCGGTTGCTAAGCGTGTCTATGACCGGATCATGAAGTGCGAGACGGATGATGAGGCCAAGCTGTATGCCGCCATCATCGCTGGCGCTGGGCTGCAGTATGACATGATCACCCATCACGACATTATCCAAGATCGAGTGGATGAGGTCGTCCAGAAGCGTGCTGAGCGGCTGAAGAAGAACCTCGCCCGAGAAACTGTCTTACGGGCTAAGAACGGCGAGGACGTCTCTGAGCTGATCCAGAAGTCGGTGGATATCTCCAAGGACTTTGACTTCACCCCTTCGCAGCGGCGTGCCTACGCCTCGCAGCAGGACCGTGACTTCCGTGGCCAGTTCCGGACCATGCACCACCGTATTTCTTATTCCGGCAAGACCAAGCCAGTTAGCGCTGCGCAGGGCAACAGGTTAGGTATTGCGCCCACTCCTGAGCGGATGTCGCAACAGGACCGGCTGGCCTACCAAGAGGCCTACATGCAGGTGCAGAATGCACTGCGGCCTTTTATTTCACTGCCTGCCAACGAGGGCAAGTTATTACTGACCTATCAAACAAAGCATGGTGTGCAGCACACCTCAGTTAGTGATCTGCCAGTTGTTGAAGCAGGCAACCCGCAACCAGCTATCGATGCTAGGCACTTTGCTCAAGGTGGTCGGCTCATTGGAGCCTCGGTTGCGGTTAACCCAAGAGCCGAACAGCAAATGGGCGATATCAATGTACAGGGTGCAGCTTTCGACCTGGCAGGGGCATTGGGTGACAATGCCGGGACACTGGCCTCGAATGCTTTCGAGCGTAATGACGCTGGTCGTTTCAAGGGTGCTGACCGGTTAGGTTCTTTCGCAGGGGACTGGAACGCGCAAAAGCCCGAGGAGATTGGTAATCCTCGGGCCAAGGTCTACCGACGCCTGCACTTAGGCTCACGCTTGCTGGATTCTGCTATCGGGCCGCTTGTTCCTAATCGAATGCGGCTGGCGATTCAGTCTGCTGACTTTGTGGGCCAGTACGGTTCTGAGGCAGATAAAGTCATTGGCCCGCACGCTGACCGAGCTGCCTACCGATACCGAGGTGTGGAGCGCAAGCCGGATCCTGTCTTACAGGCCACCGTCAGTGGTTACAGTCGCGCCTTTGATAACCCGGAGAGCGCTCGTAATGCACTCATCTACGGGTACAACAAGGAGTACGTCTCCCGTAATGGGATCCAGGTGGAGCACCAGGCTTCCCCTGTTATCGAGTATTTCCGTGGTCGGTTAGCTGATAAAGACCTGGTTCGACTGCAGGCCCAGTCTGGGGTCATTCCGCCATCCGAGGGTATGATCATTGATCGAAATGGCAAAGTCGTCTCGCAGGCTGTTGGGTACGGCGAAGACTGGTACCTCCCATTCAACCTCAAGACACTTTCTCGGGTTAAAGGTGGCGAGTACATCCGCACCCGAGCCTGGGGTGGGCCCACTACCGAAGACATCTATGCAGGGCTCATCACCGGAGCAAAGAGCGTCACAGTCGTCTCGCACAACGGCGTCTACACCGTTGACTTCGATGAGTCCTTCCGAGGGTCAAGAAGGTACAACGACAAAGCTGCTCGGATGGTCGGTCGTTACGGACACCTGTTAGACGCTGTGAAGTCCCAGGAGGTCACCCTGGCGGGTATCCCTGAGGACCGGTTAGTGGAGCTTAAGGCTGAGGCTGCGAAGCGCTACAACCCGAAATTAGACCGTAAGAAGTTCGAGGACCGTCTTGAGGAGCTCAAGACTGAAGAGCGCATCGACCCACAGATGTCGCAGGCGCGCAAGCAGCAGTTTGCCATTGAGTTCTTAGACGACCGAGCCCAGGCTTTACCGGGCAAGCACGGCTCTGATCACGTCCCATCGTGGACTGACTTTGCCCAGTCCTATGTGGACCGCCAGGTGGCATCGAGTCAAATTCACCACCCAACCTATCCAGGTGCTCCGGAGTGGGATGAGGAGGCTGCTCGCTTACAAGCCTCTGCTGCGGTGGCTACGCCCATGCAAGTTATTCAGGTGGCTGGCTTACAGCCGCAGTGGGAGAAGTACGCAGAGCAAAAGCAGGTCGAGTACGTGGCTGAGCAGAAGCCGCTTGAACTCAATGGTCCTGGTTACGACAAGGCATTAAAGGCACTGCGAGAGCAGTTCCCGTATTACATTGCCAATGTCTCTTATCAGCCATTCCAGCCCAACCGCTCCGACATCGGTTATGTCAAGCCTCGCTTCAACCGTCCGGAACGAGCCCTTGCCGGGTACTACGACACCACCATCGGCGGGGTGGGTGCTCAGCTCACCCGCGAAGGTAAGCAGACTGGCAAGATCACCGCTGACCAGATTCGCTGGCAGAATGGTGGTCCGCAGGGCGGCAAGTTCCAGCAGCGTGGTGGCCCGAAGAAGCCGTATGAGGACTCGGGTCGGACTCAGCCCATCGTGCCTGGTGGTACTCCTTCTGATCTGGATCAGCAGATTAAGGGTCAGAACGCCGTTGAGGCTGCGCATGACTATGTGCGTAATAACTTGCCTGCCGGGGTTACTACCGATCACGTTCGGGGTGCTGGCTTCCCCTTACTTGGCGGATCGAAGGATGAACTGCTGGCTGCCTACCAGGACAACCCGGCTAAGACGCGAGAGCGCCTGTTGCAAGAGGTTGACCGACTGGCCAGCAACCCGGTCATGCAGGGCCTCACGATTCCGACCGAGGTTCGTAATAACCTGCGCAACCCGAATGCCGCTGACATCGGTGGCAAGTACTCCGACTTTGCTGGGCTGTCCAACCCGGAGAAGACGTACGACTTCGGTAGTGAGTACGCCATTGGCAGGCAGCCTGAAGAGTACTTAGACACCTACCGTCGTCAGATGGGCCACCTGGGTATTAATGCTGATATTGGCAACCCGGACAGTCAGGATCTGAAGGAAGCGCTGGACGAGACTTACAAGAAGGATGTCGAGACCTTAAAGCGCAGCCAGGGTATTGGTGTTGACCCTGCCTTCACTGATGAGCTGAAGCAGCGGATCAAGAACAACATCAAGGCTCGCCAGGCGGCTAGAAGGTGGCGGGAAGCCGAGAAGGCCGAGGAAGAGCGTATTCGGCTAGACGAGCAACGGGCTGCCTTTGGCTTCGGGAGTCCGATGATCATGCAGGTGAATCAGCCGCAGGGCGGGATTAATACTCCGCAGGCTCGTGCACAGCACCGGATGCCTTCTCCGCAAGAACTGCACCAGCAAATTCCTGGGATGCCTGGTTGGCCTCCGCCTGGATTCCCGCAGCAAAGGTCTTAGTTGACCCAGCCGCTGTTCACTGACCCGGGAGCAGATTTCCTTGCTGCCGGTCAATCTCCGCTGGGCATCGACAACCATCTCTTGGAGTCAAATCTCCCAGAGTCAGGGAATCACCACACTCGTAATCTGGTGATCGCTCTGGCAGCTGCTTTCTTGGTATGGCGGAAGCTGATGTCAGCCAAGATGCGCAACCGAGAGCCCGTACAGCGGGAAGTAGCTACTGGGCTCTTTCATCATCTCTTACGGATGAACATCCGAAGGGCTTTTGGGCCTGCGGGTCTGTTAGCGCCTGAGGTCTATGACTACACCGAGTCTGCCGCTTTAACTCTCGGCGGGTATCTCACCGACACCTCAATGGAGGCTTTCCAGGGGGCCTATGAGGCTGAGCTTGCCCACGGGGTGGCCGAGCCTATTGCGTTGGAGAGGGCTGCCGCTGGCTTTGGATTAGACCCAAATCAGATGCGTTCCTGGATCCTGTCGCAACGAGGCAAGGAGGGGCCGTATCAGACTGCAGTCTCTCCAATGGCTATCAAGGAACTGGACAAGAAGTTATTACAACGGGCTGACATCATTGGTCACACCGAGGCCTGGCAGATGCGTCAGATCGGCCAAGTCGCCTTATGGGATCACTTAGAGAAGACTGGTCAACTTCCACAGGGCACGCAGAAGCGTTGGCGCACTGCTGAGGATGAGAAGGTCTGTCCCACCTGCGGTCCACTGGACAACGAAGAGATTCCGCTCAATGAGTGGTACGAGACATTTTCAGGAAAAGTTTTTGCCCCTGGCGTGCATCCGAACTGCAGATGTCAACTCGAACTAGCTTTGCCCAAGACCGAAGGGATGCTGGAGAAAAATATCTTCCTTGACAGGGTGATGGCTCCGCCGCAGCAACAGCAGGTGGTGGTTGCTTCAAAGAAACCCCGCAAGAAGCTGAAGCAGATCTATAACACTAATTATGTTGCTGCTCCGCAACCCCTTATCAAAGCGGTCGGAACGGACATGTATGACCGGGATCGGCATGGCCGGTTCTCCCGGGTAGAGGAGCGCACTCAGGAAACAGAAATTACTGCTCCTGAGATCAATCCGCTTATTGACACCAACCCGTTGAAGCAGGGTGCCAACCCGTTGGTGAATCCGTTAGCGCAGACCCAGCACAATTTATTAACTGAGGTCAATCCTCTTACTGCACATAATCCATTAACGCAGTCCAATCCTCTATTGATTCAGCAGTTCATTCTTGGCTTAAAGGGCGGTAAGCCTCCTAAGCCTCCGGAGGAAGGTTCCAGCAGGGCACTGGCCTATGTGCCGGTTGACGACTACAACGAACTTCGTGGTTATGGCAGCGTCTGGACTACTTCTAGGGGCGATCTCGGTCCTACCGATTCGCAATGGCATGAGTTCCACGTTGGTCAGGTCATTAGCTTAGATATCCAAAACCGACACCCGCTCATTGGTTCGGTGGTTGATCCGGATATGGGGCTAGGTAGCCATATCGGTGGGGCGCTGGAGTCTCGTTATCAAGATGAGACCCCCTATGACGATGACGATAAAGAAGCTGACGAGTTCGAGTACGGACTTCAGGAAGAAGTCGCGCTTAACCCCCGAAGGGCGCTGGAGGATCTTTCTGATGCCAATGTCGAGAAGGTGGCTGATGACCTTAATATCACTGGCTCCTTCTGGGATCGGCGTGAAGAGCTCATGCACCAAGCTTCAGAGGTGGGTTCAGATGCCAACCTTGCTGTGGTGGACATGCTGCGCAAGAGCGGTTCGGATATTTACGCCGCTTCCTACTCTGAACGATTAGTACCTGCCGTCTTCACCTTCCCTGAGGGTTACCACGGTCAGGAGAATGAAGTACACCCACTCAGCCCGAAACTGACTGGGTTGTATACAGTACGGAAGATTCGCACTCATTCCTTTATTACTGACCAGGGCAACATTGCGCCAGAGGGCACCCAGGGCAAATTAAAGGGTTGGATGGAAGTCCAGCTCATTCCACTGTGACAGAGAAGGAATAATATCCCTATGGACTACGCGACCCTGCTCGGTGGTGACTTCATCGACCAGCGGGAGCTTGTTGCCAAGTTCGGCCCTAGCCAGTCGGATGTCCATGTCAACTCTCCCGCTCAGCGTAAGAAGGAGCGCCGGTTAGCTCAGGTTGGCATGGCTGGCACTGCTCTGGCTGGTACGGCGGGACTGCACGCTACCTATCTGACCGTTAAAGAGCACGGTGGCTCGTTCAACCCCAAGAACTTTCGAACTCCTAAAGGCCCGGTTCAGGATGCTCTCCCGGGCATGGAGAAGCTGGGCAAGGTTCCTGCGGGTCGGAAAGCAGCATTAGGCGCTGCTGCTGTCGGAGCGGGATGGTTAGGGCTTCACGGGGCTGAGCTAGGCGCGGATGCACTAGCGGCCCGAGCATTACACCGTCAGTACAAGGCCAACCAGGACCCGCACAAGAAAAAGAAGGAAGTCGCCAAGGCCTACGAGCAGGTCGTTGAGGCTAGGCGGCAAGGATTTATTACTACCGAGCAAGCCCTAGAGATTATTGAAAAGGGTAAAGCTGGCAACGTTGCTCGGGGTTGGGCTGGGATGAGCCGCAACAAGCCTTGGGATATCGGACTCGGCTGGGCTGCTACCAAGGCTACTGGCAGAGCCGCTAAGGAGCAGACCAATAGATTAGCTGACTTTACCTATCGCAGTCTTCCTTCGGTGAAGCGGCAGCGTCGGTCCATGCTGAGGGCCTACCAGCAAGAAGAGAAGGCCGCTGGTCCCCGCTACCTGGTGCGCGCTGCTGTCCTCACTGGTGCTACCGGTGGGGCTGCGGTTGGTTATCACCAGGGCAAGAAGGTCAATAAAGCCGCTGATGATCAAGTTGACTACGGCTTCTACGGTGAGATCTCCAAGGTCAACGAAGACAAGCGGCTGGTTTTTGGTTGGTGCTCACTGAGTGAAATTGACGGTGAGCCCGTTGTGGACTTACAGAACGACTGGGCTCCCATCGATGAGATCGAGAAGTCTGCCTACGCCTACGTGATGGGTTCGCGTATTGGCGGCGACATGCATCAAAGGGATGGCGATGCACCCAAGCACACTTCTGATCTGGTGGAATCCTTTATCGCCACCCCCGACAAGCTTCAGCAGATGGGGCTCTCGGAAGAGGCGGCGAAGAGCATCCCTACCGGATGGTGGTGTGGGTTCAAGATCAAAGATGACGACGTATGGGCAAAGGTTAAGAGCGGGGAAAGGTTAGCTTTCTCCATTCACGGCAAAGGCAGCCGCATCACTAAAGAGCTGGACTGACCGGCCAATGGTAGTGAACAAAGCAGCGCGTCTTAGGGTCAGAGGGATCAAAGGCGTCGAAGGCCCCTGGGGCACGATGCAGCCTGATCAGGCTCAGCTGATGCGTCGTTATGAGTATCTAAAGACTCGTAACCCTAAGATCACGCTCTCTGACGTTCTGACCGGCACAAAAGGTCGGCTGAAGAAGTCTGCCTTTGGTGTTTACCATGCCCTCTGACAAGAAGCCACAGAAGCGTGAGTACGTCGTAGCAGGTGCCGGTGGTGCCAGCGGGTTAACTGCTGCTGTTGCGCATGAAGTAAAGCTCATGAACCAAGATGAGGCTAACTATCACAAGTTCAGCGCTCAGCTTAGGTCAGCCACTTTTAGGCGGAATGCCGCACATGACCGGCGAGACTTCCGACACGAGACCACTGCCACCATGGGCAAGCCGTTAGGCAAGCCATCTTCTTCCAAGGCTCTCATCCGGCTAGAGGACTACAACCGGATGCACAAGCCCATCGCACGTCCAGTGCCGATGAGCGAAGAGACTCTTTATCATCTGAAGCGCACGGGCGAGTCTTTAAATGAAGCAAAGAAATGGGGCAACAAAGCTACTAAAGCTGCTCGTATTCGCAATGCTGGTCTTGCTGGCTATGGTGGCGCTATTGGGTATCTGGCTTACAAGGAGAAGAAGCGCAAAGGCAAGGTCAAGAAAGAATTAGGCGATCCCAAAACTGTCTTAGCTCGGCATGCTCAGACGGCATACAAAAATGCTCGGATTGACCGAGATATGTTCTTGTTCAATCGCCAGAATCAAAAGAAGTGGCCAAAGCAAGCACAGAATATGGAAGGCGAGGCCACTGTCTACCGGATCGCCTCTAAACAAAATCGCCACCTGGGCGAGGCGCTGACAGCTAGCCGTCGTGTCATCAAGGCAGTATCTGGTGATGTGAGCAAGGGAGTTCCTGCTGCAAAGTACGGGCCCAAATTACGGGTTAAGCGTGTCAAAGCAGGAGTTAAGCGCGGTCGGTTCCAGATCAATGCCAAAACTGGCAAGAAGACCCCAGGCGAGGGCGAGTACTGGAAGGACAAGCCAGTACAGTATCCGACTCGCAAGATTGAGCTTCGCCAGATGCGAATGGATGACTTTGGCAAAGCCATGCTGCCTGAGCTGCCCTGGACTGGTCCCCGTGCCTTCCTACACAAGTCGCATGGCATGGTGTCGTTCCGGGCCTACCACGGCAATGGGATGTTCACTGTCATCGGTAAGGGTGACCAGCGTATTCTCACCCACCGTGACCAGTTAACGTTCCTCAAGCCCAAGCGTTCTATCCAAAAGAACTTGCCACCCAAACCCATTAACTTCCCTGGTTCGGACGATGACTGGGCCAAGGCTTACGCAGGGCAGCAAGAGCGACGGGCCAAGCAGGCTGCCGAGAAGGCATCAGCTAAAGCAACCAAAGCCAAGACAGTCGCTGCCAGCGTCCCCAAGGCCACTACTTTCCGGGAACTGGTCAGCCCGTCTCGGGTAACTAATGTCGCTGCGGCCTTAACGGTTGGTGGGTACGCCACGCACAAGTTACGGCAGCGCACCAAGGTCCAGCCGATTGCCAAGAAGTCCACTTCTGATGAGAAGAAGAATCTCGCTCTGGGTGGGATCGCAGGAGCGGCGGGTACCGAGGCTGGCTACATCGTCGGTGGTCAGGGTCTCAAGGGCTACCTGAAGGTTCAGCGCAACAAGAAGGGCCTGACCCCCGAGCAAGAGGACATCTGGGCCAAGCACAAGCAAAAGGCTGGTCTAGCTCCTGGGGCCCGTCCTGAGAAGAACACCCCGTTCCACATCCGGGACAAGATCTACACCAAGTACCCGAAAGAACTCCCCCACTGGCGCGCACAACGATTATTGGGTTACAAGTCCAGGGATTCTGTATATGCGGCAACCCTGGCTGCTGGCGCGGGAGCAGGAATGGCATATGCCCATCACCGGAACAAGAAGATGAAAATGGCCAAGTCCTTAGTTCCGCTTGACCAGCACATTGAGAAGAGCCTTGCCTCGAACATCGCCAATATGGCTCGGGGTACTAAAAAGGTCGAGCAGATTACTATTAATGACGCCCCTGCGGTGAAGACGGTGACCTCAGGGGGTTGGATCTTCAAGCCCAAGTCAAAGATCGTTCATACGTTCGATGGCCAGAAGATTGTCACGAGTACTGGTGGTGGGCTGACTCCTGGCGGCAAGACGTTAGTGGCTGCCGGTGCGCTCACTGGAGCAGGCGGCACGTACTACGAGCACGACCGCCGCTATGTGAAGCGACCTAAGGTCAAGCCGCGTCCAGCTATCCGTAAGTCGTATGTGCCTGCTCGGATGGCCTCTGGAGCAGCTAAGACTCACAACAAGGCTGGCATGTTGTATCGGGATGCTCGGTTAGCGCGCATTGCTGGATCGAAAGAGAAAGCGGCAATTTATCGAGACGCCGGTAATAAGCTTGGTCGTATGGCACGCATGGAGCGGCGGTTAGAGGGCGGTCACAAGCTGATCCCTGTGCAGCGGAAGCCTGACTAATGCCATACAAATCTGACAAGCAGCGCCGATACATGCATGCCGTTCACCCTGAGATCGCCTCGAAGTGGGACAAGGAATACGGCGGCAAGATCAAGGCTAAGAAAAAGAAGATCAAAAAGGGCGTATATAGCAAGCTGCCACGCTTCGGGGTAGCTGCAGAAAACCTGGCTAAGCCCAATGCCACCGCCCCTATTAAAGGGGTTAAGAGTATTAAAGTTGAAGCCCCTAAACCACAGACCCCAGTCAATGCTCCTCCTGACCAGATCAAGCCCTGGCCTGGTGGCGTGAAGCGTAAGTGGAGCGAGATTTCTGGTAAGGAAAAGGCTCTCCTCGCTACTGGCGCAGGGGTTGGTACTGGTTATGGCGTTGCCCGACACCGAAGCAAGAAGGAATTGGTGAAGAACATGGATCCCTTCGAGCTTTCTAAGAAGAAGGACCACAAGTCCAAGGGCAATCCAAGTACTGGCCGAGCTGTCACGTCAGCGCTCTTTCCTGGTATCCACGGCGCAGTTGCTGGGCGCAAGGGTCACAAGGTTGATGCTGCCGGTAATGAACTGGTTGGCTCTATTGCTGGTGGCACTGTCGGGCAGATGGCTGCTATTCCGTTTGGGCCTGCAGCCATGGGTGTTGGTGGGGTGGCCGGTAACATTACTGGTAATACGTTAGGTACGCGCCGAGCTAACCGTATGGGTTACTACAAAGCCCAGAAGAAGGACGTGAAAAAGTCCATGGATCCTTTCAGTATCGAAAAGGCTGAGGGCCTCGGCTATCTTGGCGATCTTGCTGCACATGGTCGAAAGATGAAGACGCTGAAGAATATTCAGAACTCCAAGGCCACCATGCCAGTAGGTAGTAAAGTAGTGAAACCCCTTGCTCCTAAGCCAGTGGCAAAGAACGCTGATCCATTTGGGATCTCCAAAGCAGGACTTAAGCCGGTTCTGCCACCCATGCTGGCTCGGCCTGCGATGAAGCCTGCTTCTACTGGTGAGAAGATCAAGGGACTGGGTTCTTCCCTTGGCCAGAAGACTGGCTTCTCCAGCCTGACTCGGAACCAGAAGATCGGTACTGGTGCAGCTGGGGTTGGTCTGTATGGGATTGGTCGGCACCAGGGCAAGAACTCGTACTAATGCTGTCAGCCTTTGGGGTAGACCACGAGATTTCTAAAAAGAAGTCTCAGTCTGACCATGAGCTGATTCAGGCCAAGATCCACGAGCAACACATGAAGAACCGCGCTAATAAAGTAGAAGATGTCGCTGGTGGTGTAGTTGGTGGTGTTGGTGCTGCCTTCGGTCTTTCGGCACTGAGAAATTCGTATTACTCGGATTATCCGGAGAAGAAGATCGCGCACGAAGCGAAGCTGGCCGCGATGAAGCCCGGGCCCAAGAAGTCTGTTGTGAACTTCGCTATGCATGCCAAGCCACGGTTTCCGGTCTACGTGGCAGCGACAGGTGCCGGTGCTGCGGGATTCGTGGCAGCACGGCGTAAGAAGACTGCTGATCGTCGGATCAAGCGCTACAACGCGCAATTGCAAAAGAGTCTAAGCGAAACTTACGACTCCTCGAAGCCAATTAAACCAAGATTCTAAGCTAAAAGGTCTGTAGCGACCCTGCTGCAGCTACATTTATTGTTTGATTATGGCATCGCGCAAGGTCAACGTGCTTTCTGACATGGAGATCGATGAGATCTCCCTGGTGGATCGCCCTGCGAACCAGCACGCACGAGTTGCCATCGCCAAGAAGGCTCCCGAGGAGGTAGCGGTGCCGTATTTCGATGACCAGGGCACGGTCGTTGATCCGGACACCCTTGAGCTGGGGTCGGTCGTCTTTGACGGCGACGGCAACGGTTTCGTGGTGACGGATGAGAACGACGACAACGAGTACGAGTTCGTTACTGAGGAGCAGCCTCAGGAGGAGCTGGTTACGAAGTCCCTGGCTGAGCAGGTTCGTGAGGATCTTTCCAAGGCTTTCACGGACATTGAGCGTGACGATGTGATCAGCAAGGCCATGGGCGAGGTTGCCAAGGCTGAGGCTCGGGCTGCTGAGGCCGAGAAGATCGCCAAGGCTGAGCGCGACCTGCGACTGACTCGTGAGTACGTCAGCAAGGCTGCGGAGTACGGGATCGGCGGGGTTACCCCGAACGAGCTCGGCCCGGTGCTCATGCGTGCTGCTGAGAGTCTTCCTTACGAGGACTGCGTGGTGCTGCACAAGGCGCTGACCAGTGCTGGTGAGGTATTCAAGGAGCTCGGCACTGCCGGTGGAGCGGAGAACTCCTACGACCCGTTCGGTGTCGTGGACGACATCCTTGCCGCTGATGTCTCGAAGGGCGATGTCTCTCGGGATGCGGCCATTGCTAAGGCCTTCGCTAACAACCCCGCTGCGTACGACGAGTACCAGCGCAACCGGACCCGGTAGGAGGGCCTAGCACATGGCGTACGAGGAGAGTCTTAGGACTATCAGCCTGGACGCTGACTCGTCTCTTGCTGTCTACACGGGTGTTCCCGGGCAGCCTGGGTCGCTCAGCCCTAACTCCGGGAATCTCTACAAGTTCGTGAAGGTCACTGGTGCTCATCAGTGTGGGCTTGCTACTGCTGCGGCTAACGAGGTCGTGGTCGGTGTGCTCAACAACAAGCCCCAGGTGACCAACATGGCTGCCACGGTGGCCATCGGCGGTGTTTCGTTCGTCGTCGCTGGTACTGGTGGTGTTACTGCAGCAGATGGTGTCAAGGTCGAGTCTTCCACAGGTAAAGGCGTTACCTGGGTGGCTGGTACCGATGACCCTGATCTGCAGGTTGGTGTCGCTCTCGGATCGGCGTCGGCTGGGGCCCTGTTCCCCTGCCTGCTGCGCCTTCGATAAGGAGTAGGAAATGCCGAACCCCGCACAGAGTGACCTTCACGTCAATGCGCCACTGACGTCGGTCAGTGTTGCGTATATCCAGGACAGTAAGCGCTTCCTGGCGACTCGGGTCTTCCCCAAGGTTAAGGTCGAGAAGCAGAGCGACCTTTACTGGAAGTACTCGAAGTCGGATTGGCGTCGGACTGACGTTCAGCGTCGTGCACCGAGCACTGAGTCGCCCGGTGTCGGCTGGAACGTGACCACGGA
>AR_comb_assmDRAFT_10122067_pt1 | contig 32140 bp, 23 predicted proteins | sample ArasoioldDNA_FD_10543 | JGI IMG/M metagenome (IMG submission 10543) | reverse complement strand
GTAGCTGTGCGACGTGTCCGCTTCTGAAGATCTATCGGACGGCAATTGCCGGTGCGGCAAACGCTTATTCTGACATCGGACTGAGCTCTGGCCTCGTGCGCTAGAACAAGTTCCACAGGAACTGGTTGTAGACCTCGTGGTGAAACTGAACCTCCTGGGCTTTGACGAATGTTCCCAGGGCGCGCGAACAACGGTCGGCTGATGCCTGCTTCAGGTCTGCGTAGCGGCCCTTTACATCCTCGCCCAACATGGTTGTTGTCCATACCGCTTTGCGGAAGTTTTCTAGGGCGTCGTAGATGTTGTCGGGCAGGTAGCGCTCCGCCTGGCGGAGATTCTTGATCTTCGCGGTCTCGCCGTCGAGGCCGCTTTTAAAGATCGAGTACATCACCAGGTATGGATTGGCATCGGGTGCGACGGAACGGACTTCCACGCGCATGCTCTTCTCATTGCCGATCGGAATACGAATCATCGAGCCGCGATCGACAGGTGAGGCTTTGATCTGGTTCGGCGCTTCGAAGTGCGGATCGAGCCGCCGATAAGCATTCACACTGGGGTTAAGCAGCAGGCAAATGTCGTTGCCGTGAGTGAGGATGCGGTCGAGGAAAGCCCATCCCATCTTACTTAGCTTCTCTTCGCCTTTGGCGTCCCAGAAAAGATTCTTTCCGTTTTCACTAATAGAGACATTGGTGTGCATGCCGCTGCCGTTCACTCCCACAACTGGCTTAGGCAGGAAGGACGCGGTCAATCCCATATTGGTGGCGACCTGGCGGCAGATCAGCTTGTAGAGTTGGATCTGATCGGCAGCTTGCACTACTTCGCCATAGCCGTAGTTGATCTCGAACTGCGAAGGCGCGACTTCGGGATGGTCCTTCTCGTTCTGGAAGCCCATCGCGCGCTGCACTTCGGCGGTGGTGTCGATAAAAGTGCGGAGAGGGTCGCCGGGCAGGGAATGATAGTAGCCGCCCGTATTGACATACTCGAACTGGCCGGTTTCATGATAGTGACGCTCGGCGTCCGGTCCCTTGAACAGGAAGCCTTCGATTTCGTTGGCGGCGTTGAGGGTGTATCCCTTCTTCTTATTAAGATCGTCCGCAAAGTTCTTGAGCACGCCGCGGATGTCGGCGGAATACGAGGTGCCCCCCTTGTCGATGACTTCGCCGAAAACCAGAACCTTGCCGGAGCCGAAAACATCCGCAGGAGCCCAGTAGAACGAACCCCAATCAATGCCGAGTCGAAGATCGCTCTCGCGCTGGGCGGTAAAACCACGAATGGAAGAGCCGTCGAAGGTCAAGTTGTCCCAACTCTTGAGCAAAAACTTCTTGTCATAGTCGAGCATGTGCAACCGGCCCTCGAGATCACTGAAGAGCACAGTTATAGCTTTAATCCGTTTTTCGTCCGTCAGATACTTGAGTCGTTCTTCCCGGACTTTGTCGATAGCAACGCGGTTCCTGCGCTGCTCCTTCGCCTTCAGGTTCAGTTCTTCGAGTTCGTCGTACGAGAGTGCGAGGAAATTACGCAGTTCGTTGGGCATGTCTCTCCTTGAAAATCGTTAAGTTTGAACCGACGGTGTAGCCGGATGCATGCAATCGGGCAACAGATTACAGGCACGCGCACGAAGTGATCTATAGAAAATATTTATCGGCGCTATTGAACGTAGGTCCAAGAAGCTGACCAGATCGACGGTGGCCGAGTCACCCGTCCAAGCGGAATCACTGCCGTAGAAAGAACAGACTTGGTAGGCGTCACTTGCTCTATAAAGCAAATCAACCGTCTTCGCACTGCCTTCCAGGCCGACGTTAGCTAAGAGACTGGTCCCCGTTCTTCCTAGCGCATAAGTTTTGGTTATCTCTCTCATAGATTTTCTCTTCTCCACAATTTCTCTGATCGCAGCAAAACAAAAAATGAATTGGACACGAACGTTGGTACCCAATACTTTTGCAGCCACTGGTCATGTGACACACGTGGGAACCGGGGCGAATGTCAGGTTGCTGAAAGCACTCCCGCGCTGACACACGCAGAAGGTCACGAAAATGACCAAGCTTTCGACAAGGAGATCAGCTTTGCGCATACGACGGGTGTCGTTCTTTGTTCTCTGCTTCTTTGTAGCGTTGATGGCGCTTCCGTTCTTTGGGCAGAACGCTCTTCCAGACTCTGGAAGCTCGCCGAGTCCTACTCCAGCGGCCGTCCCTGCCCCCGAGGCCAAGCCCCCCGATCCCCAACCTTTGCCTATGCCTTCGATGTCAGGGCCACTACAAACTGCTGCGCCGCGTGAGATGGAAGGTGGAAATCTGAAAGTTACAGGCATTTTGAGCGGCATGATGTTGACAGAAGGAAATCACATTCCAGGCGACTCGGCGACGCACTGGGATGTGAGCAACGCCCAGGTTTTTGTTCAAAAGACCACGGGCTGGTGGCAATTCTATTTGCAGGGCGGCGCCTACAATTTGCCGGCTATCGGACTGCCATTTCTCTCGACCGCAGATACGATCAAAAACATCTACGGGCCTTTTCCGCAAGGTTATCTAAAACTCGTCAAAGGTAATTTCAATGTGGAAATCGGCGCGCTGCCGACCCTGATCGGAGCGGAGTACACGTTCAGTTTCCAAAACATGAATATCGAGCGCGGCTTGCTCTGGAATCAGGAGAATGCAGTCAACCGCGGGATTCAACTCAATGAGACCTACAAGAAGTGGACTGCGGCACTGAGCTGGAACGACGGTTTTTACTCGAACCGATACACATGGGTGACGGGCTCGTTGGCATACGCCTTCAATTCTGCGAATACCTTGGCATTTGTTGGGGGGGGGAATGCCGGCGCGTACGCGAAGAATACGCTTGCGACACCCCTATATCTCAACAACGAGCAGATCTACAACTTGATCTACACCTATACCAAGGGAAGGTGGGTGGTTCAGCCGTACTTTCAGTATACCGACGTGCCCAGTAACGCGAAGATTGGAATAGAACAAGGTGCGGGCACAAAAGCAGGGGCAGTCTTGCTCACTTACAATTTCAAGCGCGGATTTTCACTGGCAGCTCGCCCTGAATACATAAAGAGTACAGGCAGCGTCAGCACGGGCGCTATCAACTTGCTTTACGGTCCGGGCAGCGGAGCCTTTGGGTTCACAGTGACGCCGACCTATCGCAGAGATGCGTTTTACCTTCGGGGAGACTTCGCGATTGTCCACGCTACCAATATGACACCTGGTGCCGGTTTCGGAACCTCCGGCCTAGACGCGACCCAGCCGCGCGGCGTTCTTGAAGCAGGTTTCATGTTCTGAAGCGAGAGGATCGAAACAATCCTCGTGGCTCTCCTGCGTCGGCAGTGCGCTCTATGCCTATAACAGCGAAGATGCCAAGTACACGAGTGGGGAAAAAGCCTAACGCTGGGGCAGACTGAATGACCGCATCGTTTCACCTTAGGGATCTCCTGGCGACACTGGGAGCATGTGGTGGGCTGCTAGGAGGGCTGCTTCTACTGGGGGCGTATCCGCTGGTTGGCGTCTTGCTCCAGCTCGGGTCGATGGCTCTGCTCTTGAGGTCAATGGCCAGTCTCTGCGGGGCACAGACGTCGCCCAGCGAACTCGACGCTGAGAATGACGCGAGAGTGTAGTAGCACGTTGCGGGACAACGGATCAAACTCAATAGGTTGCGCTCCAGCGCAACGAATCAACTCTGAATGAACTCGTCGCTGTGGACGACAAATTCGGGGTATGCACCTGCGCCCAGTTCGTGGAGATCCATTCCCCGGCACTCGCCTTCCACGTCTACACGCTGGCGGTAGACCGCATTCAACAGCCAGTTCAGACCGTACGTCAGAGGTAGCATAAATCCCAGCAAAGTCGCGATGCCCACCAGTTGGGCCAGCCACTGCCCGTTAAATCCGCTCTGAGTACCAACATTCGACAGCGCCGCTACCGAACACAGGCCCCAAATACCCGCGACGGTATGCACCGAAATCGCACCGCCAGAATCGTCCACTGTGAGTCTGAATTCCAGAAGCTCTACCGCGAACGGAACCAGGGCTCCTGCAACCGCACCCACCAGAATCGCCGCAGCCGGCTTGAGAAACGGCGCCCCTGCACTGCTGGCGACCAAGCCCGCCATCCAAGCGTTTGCCACCAGCGAAGCGTCGGGGCGACGGAACCTGATTCCCGTCACTGCGGCTGCGGTGAGCCCGGAAGCCCCCGCAGAAACGGTGGTGTTCAGGGCGATCAGGATTACGCGCGACGGTTGGACGCCACTGAAGAGAATCGCGCCAGCCGAATTCAGCCCCAACCATCCCATCTCGGCGAACAGGCAGCCCAGCAGAACCAGCACGACGTTGTGGGCCGGGATAGCCGCTGGAATGACCGTGGTCGATCCGCTGGGCTCGTACTTCCCGGAGCGCGGCCCCAGAATCCATGTAATCGACAAAGCGGTGAGCCCGCCGACAGCGTGTATGGTGCCCGCGCCTCCTGCATCCACCACGCCCCGACCTAGGTCGTAATTCACACCCAGTTGCGCCAGCCAGCCTCCGCCCCAGACCCAATGGGCGAACAGCGGATACGTGAAGCCGGCGAGTAAGACGGTAGAACAGCAGATTGCTCCCAGCCGCCAGCGGTCGGTTCCAGAGCTTAGAGGAATGAGCGCGGCCAACCCAACTGTGAAAACCTGCAGCAGGACGGTGAGCGATAGCGGGGAAAAATCGAACCGCAGACCTCGGAGGAAAACCGGCTCCGCTGCAATCCAATTCCATTCCTTCCCGCCCATCAGGATCGCGTGCGCGGGACCGCCGGATATTCCCTGAACAGAAAATCCAAAGGCCACGTACACAATCGCGGCGACCGCCAACACGCACAAAGATGAAAGCATGGAATGGGCTGCACTGCGGGACCGGCCCAAGCCTGTGTTCACCAAGGCCAGGCCAACCCACGCCATCGGAACCATGAAAACCAGAAGCGTGCACAGCAACGCCGAGGCATCGGATAAGGAAGCAATCGGTTGAGTGGTCACCCCTTCTCCGTGTTCAGGACCGAATGAGCGTAGGTCAAGAGAGCCAGGCCGAGGAACTCCAACGCAACGCCAGCCAGAACGAATCCGGCGCGACCAATCTGCGAGGGGAGCAGGGCCAATGCCGATAACACAATTCCCCATCCTGCAACCAACAGCAGAAGACCCGCGAGTTTCATCCCACTCCTTCGCCAAATTAAAGCGGCATACAAACTACCATCCGCGAGTTGGAGCGTACGAACAGAAGAATCCGCGCCTACTTCCAAAGGTGATCGGCGCAGCAATCAAGGCTACGAAGCTGGCCACGGCGCGTCAAATTGATTTTTCTGATCGGTGCTAGAAGTGATAACGCTGGTCCCACCCAGATGGGAATTCTCTGTGCAAATCCTTCGCGGGCGCTAACCCACACGCTTGCAGTCGGTTTCATGCATCACCACCGCGCTGCGGCGCACTAATTTCCGGTGTTGAGCTGGCGTTTAGCTGTGCAGAAATTCAAGTAATGTACCCAATAAGAAATATGAATTTGACTTTGATTATGCTCGATGAAAGCATCGCCAACTTAGTAGCGCAAGCATGACTCTTTCCAAGGGGCACTCAACCTGAGCGGGAGGAGTAATTCGCATAGCGCAACCAACTTCAAGTCAGCATCCTCACAGGCGAAGATGCTAACCCGGCGAAGATGCCGAATTCAGCGACGATCACAGGAGAAACACTGATGGCTGAGACGAATACTGAAATGAAACAAACCCTGGGGCTGACCGGTTTGACGATGAATGCTATGGCCCTGATTGCTCCCGGCGCCTTTCTTTGGCTGACGTTTGCCGGACAGTCGGCCGCCGGAGCAACTGGTCCTTCGATGTGGATCGGCATTGTGTTTGCGACGGCACTCTGTCTTGCAACCGCGGTGTGTTACGCGGAAATGGCCAAGCTCTATCCAGGCACCGGTAGCTCCTATTATTTCGCCGAGCAGTCGTTCATCAATCACGACACTGCCTGGCCCTACGCGCGGCTGGCAAAATTCATTGTCGGTTGGGGCTCGCACCTCTACTACTGGATCTATCCCGGTGTAATGGTGGGAGTGATCGGAGTAATCTCAGGCTACCTGGTGGGAACGATCTGGCCGAATGCCATGAGTGCCAGTAATCCAGGACCGATGTTCATGATGGCGGTTGCCATTGTGTTCTCGTTCGGCGTCGCCTATATCGCTCATCGCGGCATCAACGGTTCGACTTCGGTGAACATAGCCATCAACGTCATCCAGATCAGCGCGCTGCTGTTATTCTCTGTGGTCGCCCTGAACTACCGCATGAGTCACCCCACAGGCAGCCAGAGCCTCCAGTTCGATCCTCAGACCAGCGCCACTTACAGCTATGAGTATGCCACTACGTCGCAAATGGTGAACGGCCAGGCGACGGATGTTGTAGTACGCGACGCCAACGGCGTGCCGCAGCCCAAGCTGGACGCCTCCGGCAAGCCCGTTCCATTTCACATCAGCTATCCGGAGAGAGACTCGGGCGGCACTTTCGTCTCCCATCCCAACGCGGCTTCTGTGCTGCGCATGCACAACTTCGGCTGGATGTTTGTCCAAGCCACGATCGCCATCCTAATTCTGGTGGGATTTGAATCGGTGACCTCGATGGGCGGCGAGGCGAAGAACGCGAAGCGCGATGTGCCCATCGCGGTCGTTACGTCGCTGCTAGTGCAAGGGTGTTTCTGCTACCTCTTCGAATACTTCGCTGCCAACTACGTTCTGAACAATGGATACACCATGGCGAACGCCGCCGGTTCCGCCGCCCCTATCGGGGATCTCATGATTCTGGTTGGAGACACGCTGTTCGGGCCCGGTAGAGGCCGCATCTTCATGCTGGTCGAGGCCGGCACGGTGTTCCTGGCCCTGATCGGCACCACCCTCTCCTGCATGAATACCGGAGCGCGTGTGACCTACGCAATGGGCAAAGACAAGGAGCTGCCGGATTCCATGGGGCTGCTGCACAAAGAAAATGCGACTCCGCATCGCGCCATCTGGATGCTGGCAATAATTTCCGCAATCGTTGGCTGCATTACTGTTGCGGTGTATTTCGGCGACGGTGCTGCTCCTCAGGATGCGGCTATTCAAGCATTGCCTCATGGCTTCTGGTCCAGTTTCGGATACTCAACTCACGACAAAATGGCAGCTCTGCCAAATACCTTCCTGACCATGACGCTGGCTTCGAACTTCGGAACGTTCCTGCTGTATATGCTGAGTTGCGTGACCTGCATCGTGTGTTTCCACAAGCACCCGCAGTTCAAGTTCGTGCGGCACTTGCTGATCCCGATATTCGGGCTGCTTGCTAACTTGGCATGCATGGCTTTCTATCTGGTCGGTCCATTTATGGGGTTTGGAACCAAGATGGAGCCACTGCTGGCTTTGGGGATCGCGCTGTGCTGGGCGATCTACGGTGGAATTTACTTTTTGCGGGCGAGCAAGGCGATGGGACGCACCACCCTCATCGAAAATCGCGCCCCAGCCGCCTGAAAAACAGCAGAGCGGCAGGTATAGCCGGCCTGGCGGCGTGAAGCTGCCAGGCCTTCTCATGTAAGCTCAACCGTCTCGGCCTGAACCGCCACGGGCGAGGCAGCCGAGTGCCAAACAGTCCTATGCTCGATATCGAGTTCGCACAACTTTCGGATGCGGGCCCGGTTCGCCCTCGCAACGAGGACTATCTCGGGTACGCCGTTCCCTCCTCTCCCGCGCAAGCACGTTCGCACGGCTGGCTCTTTGCGTTGGCGGACGGGGTGGGTGGACAACGGCAAGGAGGAGTAGCCTCCCGAGCTGCGGTGGAGGAGGTTTTAGGGGCGTTCCGTCGCATACCGCCGATGGAATCTCATGGTCCAATGCTCAGCCGCCTGGTGCAGGGAGCAAACGCACGCATTTGTGAAACGGAAGCACTGGCAGGCCCCGCAGGCTCGGGCATGTCTTCGACGATCGTAGTGTGCGCCTTGCGGTTCGATTGCGCCACGATTGCTCACGTGGGCGATTCCCGTTGTTATTTGATTCGCAACCAGAAAGCGAAGGCGATCACCCAGGATCACACCGTCGCCAATGAACAACTTCGCCTCGGTGTGCTCTCCAAGAAGGAAGCTAGTTCGGTGCCTACACGCCACATACTGAGCCGATCACTGGGAAGCGGTTTGTTCGTCAAGATAGAGATTGACGAGGTGCATCTGCTTCCGGGTGATGTCCTGTTGCAGTGTTCCGATGGCTTGCACGGCGCCGTGAGCGATGAGGAGATTGCCTCGAGGATTTCCAGCCACGACAACCTGGAAACTGTGGCTCGGGAACTCGTTGATAGCGCGAACCGGCAGGACGGCGGCGACAACGTCAGCGTGCAAATCATTCGTATTCGTAGTGTAGAACGCATGGGCATGTACCGCGGTCGCCCCTACAAACTTCGCTGACCATGCGATCTTTCGCGCTCCAGCAAAACTTTATGAATTCTTTCTACATTTTCTGTCATGATGGAGTGGCTTAATGAGCCTAGAGCGCGGCCCGGTCCTATGACCTCTTGCCTCTCCCGATTCCGATGAGCCCTCTCCATCCCGGCGATCAACTCGATCATTACCGGATCGACAGCCTCGTTGCTCGCAGCGGCATGGCCTCGATATTTCGCGGCATTGACTTGCGAAACGGGCGCCAGGTCGCCATCAAAATCCCGCATCCCGAAGTGGAGAGCGATCCTGCCCTATTCGATCGCTTCGTCCGTGAAGAAGAGATTGGCAAGCTCTTGGATCATCCTGGCGTGATGAAGGTGTTTTCTGACAAGGATCGCAGCCGGGTCTACATGGTAATGGAGTGGGTAGATGGGCGTTTGCTGCGAAAGATTCTAGATGAGCAGCACAAGCTGCCCCATGAACGAGCGGTTCGGCTGGCGGTGCGTATTCTGGACGCGTTGGACTATGTCCACTCTCGAGGAGTCGCGCATCGCGATCTGAAGCCAGAAAACGTAATGGTCGATGAAAGCGACAACATCAAACTCATCGATTTCGGCATCGCCGCCCATGCCAAGTCCCGCCGTCTGACCTTCGCGAAGCTTTCCCAGACCATGGGAACTCCGGACTATATATCGCCCGAGCAGGTCAAAGGCAAACGCGGAGATGCTCGCAGCGACCTCTATGCGTTGGGTGTCATCCTTTACGAGATGCTAACGGGAAAGGTGCCTTTTTCCGGTGACAATGCCTTCCTTATTATGAATGATCGCCTTCTCAATAACCCGGTACCACCGCGGGAAATTGATCCCTCGATCACACCGGAATTGCAGGAAATCATTTACCGCGCGCTGGAGCGGGAATCCAGAAGACGGTACGCGACGGCCCATGACTTTGCTAACGACCTACAACATCAAGATCAAGTGGGAGTCGCTGCGCGTGCGGAGCTTCACAACTGGAAAGAACGCCGAACGCCCTGGGCCAAGAAGATCCTGTTCTATGTTGCGCTGGCTTTGCTACCGGTCGTGATTTTCTCACTGCTGCTGTACTTGGCCCGACATAGCTGAGGGCATCAGAGATGCTCCTCGCGGATGTTATCTGCAAGATTCCGATGGTTCGCAGAAGAAGAATTTCGATAAGGATCGCCTTCATTCATATTTACAATGACGGCACGTTCCACATCGCATGAGAAACTTCGTTGATTACATCGTCTCGCATCGCGCGGGCGCTCTGCTTGTACTCCTGCTGGCCGCTTTTCTAGAGGCATATGGCGATTCCCGCTTCCAAACAGCTCTCTACCGTTCCTCCGGGACGAGCCGAGGCTTTTCCTTTCTGATCGGGGCCGCTTCTCTCGCCGCCTATGGGTTGGTGGTCAACGCACCCCGTTGGGACTTCGGTAAGCTGCTCGGAGCGTATGTGGTTCTGTTCTTTCTACTAGCTCAGATTGTCGCCTGGGCACGTTTCGGTCAGACGCCTTCGCTACCCATTTTCCTGGGCGGTAGTCTGATCGTCGCTGGTGGCGTGATCATTGCTGTTAGCGGTAAGTAGTGAGTTCGAAGAAATCGCCATAAAGAACAATGCCCCAACGTCGGACGCTCAAAGCAGAATTCATCGTTTATCACTCAAGCTCAGGAACATAACACGGATAATCCCTCTGGGCGGATGAAGACTCGTTTGGATCGAGTTCCAGCGTCCCCAGAGGATGAGTGGCGGATGTCATCGCCAGCAGCCGTCCTCGCGGCGCATAAGCAAAACCTCCGCCGCCAAACTGCGTACCGCCTTTGGAGCGGCCGATGCGGTTAGAACTGACGACGTAGGCTCCGGAAACGAGCGAAGCCATGGCACCGGCGGTTTTCCACGACTCTATATTCAGTCCCGATGCGCGAGGTACCACAATCAGTGACGCGTTCTGTTTGCCGTAGGCCCGTGCTCGTTCATTAAACATCGCTTCCGTGCACAACAGCACCCCTAGTTTTAATCCGAGCACCTCAGCCACAGCGAAGCCGGAGCGATCGCCAGCGTACCATTGACTTTCGAACCATCCTGGTTCGTTCGGAAAATATTGTTTTCGGTGCAGCGCACGAGCGGCCCCATTTTCAAGCACGAATGCCTCATTCGCCAGACGCTTACCATTCCACACCGGCCGCGAGGAAATAACGGCGGGAACAGCGAGATCGACCAGCCCTTCTAGCCCCTTCTCATGCGCACGGATGCTGCGATGCGCGCCGTCCTCCGAAAAGACAGCGCCCTCGGCCAGCCATTGGCCAAAGGGGAGTTCATTCGTGACCAAGATGTCAGGATTCACGGCGGTGACAGACTCTTTCAACTCAATCCACCGTGCGTCCTCCTTCGACAATTCTTCGGGCCATTCTACGAAAGCGATTTTCAACGGTGTCACCATATCCCAGCACGGTCCCCGGATGTCAGGTAGAGTTTGTCGGCAGGTGTGATCTCGTAAGCTGTGTACCACGATTCGACGTTCCGCACCGTGTCGCTACGGTACTCGCCGGGCGAATGGCTGTCCGTTGTTACCTGACGCCGGAGCACGGTTTCACTTTGGGCTTTGCGCCACCTTTGCGCGAAGGCCAGGAAAAAGCGTTGTTCGCCAGTGAGGCCGCCGATTGTGACGTCAGTCTTGCCTTTCAGTGAGAGTGCGTAAGCGTCATGCGCCACTACCAACCCTGCCAGGTCGGCGATATTTTCATTCAGAACTTGCTTGCCATTGACACACAGATCGGGAAATGGGCAGTATCCGCTAAATTGTGCCACGAGCTTAGCCGCGGCAGTGTGGTACCTCGCCGAGTCTTCCGTGGTCCACCAACGACCGAGGCGGCCATGGGAGTCGTAGATGTTGCCGAGTTCATCGAAGCTGTGGCTGATCTCATGGGCGATGCCGGCACCGGCGGAGCCATAGTTGGAGGCGTCGTCCCCTTGGCTGTCGAAATAAGGAGGCTGCAAGATGCCGGCCGAGAAAAATTCTGAATTGGGGCTGAACACAATCACCGCGCCGACGACTTGCGGATCGATCCTCCACTCGGCAGGATCGGCTGCCTGTTTTAGCTTCTCCAAGTTATGCAAACGATTGAAAGCTTCGGCCCGGCGCATGTTTCCGAAGGCGTCGTTGCGCACGACCTCAAGAGTCGAATAGTCGATCCATTTGTCAGGGTAGCCTACGCCTATGGTAAGTGCGTCAAGTTTCGCCAAGGCTTTTTTCTTTGTGTCCACTGACATCCAGGTGAGATTTGCAATGCGGGTGCGATAGGCCCTTATCAGGTCGGCGACCATCGCTTTCGCTTTCATTTTTGCCTCAGGCGAAAAATACCGCTGTGCATAGAGTTGGCCCACAGCCTGACCGAGTGCGGCGTTTGTAGCAGTGATGGCGGCATGGCTGCGGCCTGGCGTCTGTTGAGCGCCGGACAAGATCCTGCCGTAGAAAGCGAAATCTTCGCTCGCTACAGCCTTGGGTAACACGCTCGCATAGTGTTCGATAAGGTGAAACCTCAGATAGTCTTTCCACAGATCCAGGCTCTCGCTGCCCACGAGCTCGGAAGTGCCGGTAAGAGCTGACGGTTGCCAGACGATGAATTCGGGCTGACCGGCAACTCCGGCCGCTGTAAAGTAAGCGTCCCAATCCATCCCTGGCGCATTCACGTTAAAGTCACCGCGTTTCCACGAGTTATTTTGCGTGAACACATCAGCAGCGGCGGCGTCCGGTGCGTGGCACCGGGCGATGCGAATTTCGAGCGACAGAATGCTCACGGCCCTGCTCGCCGAGTCCGTAAAGCCTGCCTGCTTCAGGATGGCCGCAATGTGGGCCTGATATTGTGCGCGCAACTCGCCCATTTTGGGCGTTGGGTCGATGTAGTCGTCGCGATCGGGCATGCCGAGGCCGCCCTGGAACAGATGGAAAATGTAGTGCTCCGAATCGTTGAAACCTTGATTCACCCACACGCCGAAGATATGGTCCGAGTTGGACGTGAGTCCCTCGACATCAGTATTCAAGGTGGTGCCAAGATAGGCCGACAGCGACGTTTTGTTTGAGATCGCTGAGATGGTTGCCATCTCAGCGGCCAGCGGCGTCAGGCCCCTGGCCTCGATTGCGTTCTCGTCCATAAAGCTGGCGTAGTAGTCACCGACCTTCTGTGCCACGCTACCTGCGGCAACCTTAGCCGCAGCCGCTTCTTGAATGAGACTGCGTACCCGCCCACTTGTCTTCTCCATCAACATGGCGCTCGTGCCATAACTCGGCTGGCCGGCGGGAACCGCCACCGCCTTGAGCCAGCCCCCATTAGCGAACCGGTAGAAGTCGTCACCTGGCTTGACAGAACGATCCATGTCCTGCGTGTTCACATTTTGAGTAACAGGTTCGGTCGCCGGGCTGAGAGAGATCGCGCAGGCTAAAATAGTGACGAGCGTAGTAGTACGAAGAAAAATCATGGACGTCCTTAACGGTTGTAGGGGCCAGGTTCTGCAGACAACCTAATATGCTTCACGCATTCCTCGCCCCCGCCCACTGCTAACACGACGATTAAAACGGGCCAGATCAGGCGCAGTGATTGCGTTTTTCCACCCAAATCATAGCCAACTCTTTCCAACGTTCTAGACGTTTTCGGACTGCAATCCATAGCTCGGTACGAAGAGGAGGAACCACGTCCACCGACGTCCAACTCGCGGGGTTCAAGTCCGCGGGCAAACATTCCACCGCCGTCAATCGTTTACGTTGGGCGTGTCCGGACGTTGGCGACCACAACCACACCAAGACGGTCCCCACCTGCTGGAGTTCTCAGTGGAACTACACTCTTACGTTTTTAACGCGCCGGGTGAGTGGGCTGAAGCGCTTGTTGTCACGGGCTTTGCTACTTCTCCGCTGACGGACATTGCCGAATGATTCTTGACTTACACCGTCATCTCGCTAGCTCCACCCAAGTCTGGGAAGAGGAAAGTGAAATGACGTAGGCTCCACGCTCCTCCGCCGGAGAGCCAGCGACGTGAAAGGATCCCACTCCGGCAAGATGAGCCGGTTGTTCAACCCGGATGCGCGCCTGAGGTGTAAATCCGTCCTTTGGCGCAAGTGCGATTCGCAGTTTTCCGGATTTTCCGTTCCAAACGAGACGCTCGAATTGACCGGAATCCAGTGTCAGCCAGAGGCCGGCAGGAGCGAGATAAAACCTGGTGCGCGAAGCGTCCTTGGGTTCCACCGTAACCTCATCGCCCGAGACAGAGAGATTTCCTCCGAAGCTGATCCATCCGAAATCCGGATGGTTCGCAACGTACGTCCCGGTATTCCACGCATGCCCAAAAAAGTTCGGCCCGTTGTCCCCAGATAGAGGATCGAAGCGCAGCATATCCGGAAAGGAATGGAAAGCCGGGGCGTCAAAGCCCTGCTCGTCGATATCAGTAAGTGCGCCCATGACGCCACCGTAACCTGCGCGGAGCAAGTGAAAATCGTCAGGATGCTCGCGATATTCCGAGAGCATGGGAACGGCATTTATGCCCGACCCATAATGATGAAGCTGGCGCTCGATGCGAGTATATTTTGCGGCGTATATGAAATCCCAGTAACGCCGCGCACTGCCGTTGTATCCCCAGTGCGGAACCGTCGGCATGTATCCGATGATCGCATCGACCGTGACTTGCGCCTTGTCGTTATATCCGAAGTATTTACTCCAGGCGTAGACTTCTTCCTGCCCGGTTGAGTCCCAAGGCATTTCACTTCCGAAAGGGTAGGCCTCTGTCTTCCAGTGGTCGGCTCGCGCTTTCATCGCAGCTTCAAGTTGGGCAGCTTGTTCGCTTTTTCCTTCGGCCTTGAGGTCGGTCAAGATGGCCACGAAGATGTCGCCCTCCATCTGACCGAATTGCGCCAGACCTTCTGCGAAGTGCGGCATAGCCAGCGATGTTTGATATGCCTGGTCGAGGTACCAATCCCAGGAATGATGCTTCACCAGATTCGTATGATTTCGCGCGAGCCGGTAAAGGACCCAATACCCGGCGGCCACGTGCGGATAGTTGAACGATCGGTCTACGGCCTCTGAAGCTTGCTTGTTCCAACTCGTCCAGCTCTTCCAATCGAGATCAGAGCGATAGTAGTTTGCTGGGAATTCATCAGGCTGATAGTAGAAGAGGCTTTTCCTCACCCCGTATTTCTTCGGCCCATCTTTGAACTGGATGCCACCCCAGACCACGCCATCCACAAATTGCTCCAGCTTGGCGACTTCATCCGGGACTGGCTCCACGTATTCCTTCAGGGCGGCGGCGAGCCATGATCCTGCTCCACCCTCATCGCTTAAACCGGCGATCCACACGCGGCTGTCCTGGGTCACGATGTGGTTGGCTTCCCGGTCATAGGTCATCACCGACGGACCGCGGTGGAATGGGTCCTGGGGATCATCGAACCACTGCTCATTCATGAGAAAACGGCCCATATCGGCGACGGCTTCGGCCTGGGGCTTCACGACGAAATAATGGATCGACTGTGTGAGCCCATCGGCATAGGTGACGGTCAGCCGCGCTCGTCCCCACTGCTTTCCGATGAGCCCATATTCTGTGAAAGCGCGGTTCGATGCTTCGCCTTTCTTCTGAATGTCGATGGCGCCGGCTGGCTCCACGGCAACCGATTTCACTGGTTCCACGTAGCGCAAGAAAAGTTGCGCATGAATATCCCTCGGAAGCACGTAGCCTGGGATGCCGACCGCGACAGGGCGATGGTTCTCCGCAAGAGCAGATTCAATGTTCTGGATGGAACGGACCACCACGAACTGGAACCCTACGCTCCAGCTCTCGTTGGGCGCGAGAGTCTTCGACGTGGGCGGATTCCATGGTTGAGCTTTCTTCCATTCGTTCTCAGCGAAGGCTTGACTGACAACCATCCAGTCGTAGAAGCCCTCAAATGTTATTCCGCGAGGAGTCAGGTCCAGATAGATTTCCGGCTTAGGCTGTTGATGTTCCTTCCATCGCGGACTCAAAATGGGCTTGTAGGCTTCAAACGAGGTCTTTCCTTGCGGGATCACAAGCAAGGCAGGCCCGTGGCCGTTCAACTTGGTGACTTGAACATAGCCTCCCTGCTGCCCGATGTAGGGATCGGAGAACGAGCAGATGGCATGGGCTTGCTCCAGGGTGCGCTCGTTCATGTCGTTGTTGAAAACCATGGGAACGCCAAGGCCGCCGATCTCAACTGAAGTGGTCGTGTGATTCGCAAGGGTAAAACGGAGGGTTAGCTTGCCATTGATTAAGACCCAAGCTCGAATAACCTGCAGCGGAATGGAATCCGAAAATGCGCCGCTCAGATCGGCTGCGGCGAGAACGCCGTTCTCGTGCGGGAAATTCTTTACTGGGGTGCGGTGAAGAGCCGTTGAGTAATCTTTCCACTCGCCTTTTCCCAATCTCAGGCGAATGTCGATGTCACCCAGATGGTAGTAGCCGTCGTGCGAACGTTCCGTGAGGCGATCGCCCGGCGTGAAATCAAATTGTGCATCCGTCTTTGGATGAAGGGCTGCTGCCGTCTGTGACGAACGTACCAGCGACAACTGAAAGTCTTGTGTCTCAAAGTTGTCGACGCCGTCGGCGAGCATCGGCCCGGGCTGGGGAGGGGCCTTCTTCGGTTCCTGTGCGAGCGCGCCAACGCTCGAGGTAAGGAGGAGTCCAGCGCAGCAACTCAATGCGAGCAACCGCAACAGGGGGCGCGCTTGGCTGATCATTCTGCGTTGCAACTTCATCGAGGAGTGACCTCTCGAGTGGATTCCTGCAATTGACGAAGAGAACGATCTAAGGTGCTTCATCGGCTCGCACGGTTCGCACACCAAAGATCGCCCCGATGTCATTGCCGTCCGTTGCCTGGAACCGAACTGTCACTTTACTCTTGCCCGCAATGAGTTCGGCCGGGATGACATAGCTCACCTCAACGAATTGTTTCTCCTGGTCCGGACTGAGATGCGGTTCTACATGATCACCAATCTTCTTGCCGTCAACCAGTATGTCGACCGTGCTCTTTCGCCATCTGTCGCCACCGTAGGTCACCCACAATGCAAGCGGCCGGGAATCCACGACAGGGATGTCGAATGAGAACCAGCCCTTGCCTCCGCGCCCATGGCGGCCTCGCCAGAGCACAGGGGCTGAGTCCTCCCCTTGCTCATTGAAATCTCGCTCCGACTGCATCTCGCCCGGCTGAGCAAAAGCGATCGTCGCAGCCTGCAGCTTCTGTTGCTTCTCCTGCACGGCTTTGTACTCAGCGGAACGCCTGGTCCACTCTTCCGGCGTGAAGACATCCCAATAAACGGCGTATTTCCGGCGCGGGAGTTCATAAAACGGCGCGAACTCGATGTCCTGGGCCAGGCCAACGGCGCTAGTCTTGAACCATCCGGGTTTCCCGGCTTCCGGCTTGAGCCACCGCTCGACCGGTTCTTTCGCAACCACCAGCGCTGGCGCCGACGGAGCAGGCATGTTCTCTTCGTCGTCGGAATGAACGCCAGGCCCAAGATCTCCGGCCAGTACCAGCGGCCCCCACATGAATGCCATCCGGCTGGGATTGTCCGGCAGTGGTTCCGTGCGCAAGACCTTTGGGAGATTGAGTTCCACTATGTCGCCCTGCCGCCAGACGCGACTGACCTTGACGTAGGAATCCGCGGGCGGAAGATCTTTCAGCATCTGCCCATTGACCTTTACGCTGAAACCGTCCCCGGCCCAATACGGCCTCCGCAGAGCGAGCGTAAATCGTTTCGGAGCCTTGGTTCGAATCTTTACCGCGGCAGACGAACCTAGCGGAAAGTCGGTCGTCATTTCCGCTTCGACCCCAGCCGAATCCCACTTTGCAATCGACGGAGCATAAAGGCCGATCCAAAATTCCTCTGAGCCTTTGTAGTAGTAGATTCCGGCGCCGTGCAGTGCGTGGCTTTCCATGCCTGTTCCGACACAGCACGTGAAATCCTCAAACATGCGCTGGTATTCGTGCTGCACTCCTCGGCCAACCGGCAACATATAAGTGACGGTTCCGTCCTTGGGATCCTGCGAAGCCAGAATGTGATTGAAGAGCGCGCGCTCGTGAAAGTCAGCGTATCGAATGTCGGGCTCTACGGAGAAAAGCGTGCGCGTCATCTTCAACATGTTGTAGACGTTACAAGTCTCCGCCGTGCGCCCGTCCACCATTTCGTTCAACTTGTCCGGTTCGCCGAAGTACTCATTTTTGCCATGTCCACCGGTCGCAAAGCTGTAGTGATAGACCACGCGGTCCCAAAAGAATTTTGCCGCCTCCTCGTCTGAGGCGTTGCCCGTGTACACGTACCGCATCAGCACGCCATAGAGTTTCGGAACCTGCGTATTTCCGTGGGTGTGTGAAAGGACGTCTCTGTCCTGGGAGAGAGGATCGATCATCGCCGTCTGGTGGAACTTGTCGGCGAGTGCGAGCCAGCGTGGGTCCGCAGTATCGGCGTACAACTCGGCCAAAACCTCGTTCATGCCGCCAAACTCGGTGCCTAGCATGCGTTGCAGCTGATCGTCGTCCAACTTGGAAAGAATCTTTTCGGCCCAGCCCGCAAACTTGATCTCGACCTGCAGCGCAGTTTCGTTGCCTGTAAACCGGTATGCATCTCTGAGCCCGGCATAGAGTTTGTGTTCGACGTACCAGGGGGACCAGAGACCATTCAGATCGAACCCTCCCGACTTGATGACTCCGTTGCTCAGGTCGACGAATCGCTGTTTTCCATCGACGCCCTGACCATCCTCCAACGCCCCGATGTATCCGTCGCCCTGCGCATCCTGGATCTCTTTCAGTTGTTCGACAATGTAGGTGGCCCGCTCTTTGAATCGAACGTCGCCCGTGGCCGCCCACATCAGGCTCACTGCAGATAAATAATGTCCCGCGATGTGTCCTGTCAGATTGCGCTTCGGCCCATCCCATCCACCGTAACCTTCCGCTTTCGGCTTCAGTCCGGCACGCTGGCGCAGGAACGCGAGCATGCGATCGGGCTGGAGTTCGAGAAGATAATTTGCGTCGGCTTCCTGGGCTGCTTTGAGCGGCCCTCCCGTCAGCCTCACATGGTCCAGCGGAAGCGGATTCAGCTTGACGGTTTTGCTCTCCGCCAGTTGAGCAGGATTTTCATTGGCGGCCGCAGCCTGTAAGGGCAGAATTAGGCAGCCCGATAAGGAAGCCCCCAGCAAATTCATCGTCACACGTCGTCTTAGAGCGTGCAGCACAACGTTCAACATTGCGGCTCCCCTCGCACAACGTGACCGACTGACCACTTCTATATACGGATACCCCCCACCTTTACTTTACTTGCGCAGACTGCCGTCGATCATTCGCCAAATCCCCAGAGGGTTCGCCTCTTTCAGTTCATCGGGAAGGGTGCGGTCGGGGAATCCCTGGTAGCAGAGCAGGCGAGTGAAACGGAAAATCGCCTGAGTTCCCACTGATGTTGAGCGTCCATCGGAGGTCGACGGATACGGCCCCCCATGAACCATCGCGTGCGTGACTTCGACACCAGTAGGAAACCCGTTAAAGATAAGCCGGCCGACCTTCGTCTCCAGAATGGCGATGAGGTCAGCAAAGTCCCGTAGGTCCTGCTCCGTCCCGTGAATGGTTGCGGTCAGGTGGCCCTCGAGAGAACGGGCGATCTCCAGAATCTGTTCGCGGCTGGAGTGCCGCACCAGCAGAGTGGTTGGCCCGAAGATCTCGGCCTCCAGGTCGGAACCTAAGAACAGTTCGGCATCCGTCTCGAATACAGCCGAATGCGCACAAAACCCCGCCGCGCCGGAATGCTGTTTCTCGGCAAGTACTGTCACGGCCGGATCTGCTTTTCGCTTGCCAATAGCCGAATCGTACGCGGTATGGATCGCCTCGGTCAGTAAATGGAAGTGCGCAGAGCCGGCCACCAACTCAGCTAATTTGCCGGCGAACTTGTCGGCATCGTGGCCCTTCCCGAGAAATACCATCCCCGGCTTGGTGCAGAACTGTCCCGCTCCCAGCGTGAAGGATGTGTGAAGTCCTGATGCGATGCTCTCTGCACGCTCGCGCAATGCCCCCGGCAGGACGAAGACCGGATTAGTGCTGCTCATCTCGGCGTAGAACGGAATCGGCTCAGGACGCGACGCAGCCACGTCCATCAGAATTCGTCCAGCCGTGCGCGATCCGGTGAAACCGCCCGCTCGGACCAAGGGATGTTTCATCAGGGCGGTTCCGATCTGCGAACCGTGTCCGAACAACAGGGAGAAAACTCCCTCCGGCATGCCACTTTCGCGGACGCTCTCCTGGAGGGCACGACCAACCAATTCGCTGGTGCCGGGATGAGCAGCATGAGCTTTCACGATTACCGTATTCCCGCCGGCGAGTGCCGATGCGGTATCTCCGCCAGCCACGGAGAATGCCAGGGGGAAGTTACTCGCCCCGAACACTACCACTGGCCCCAGCGGCCGCATCAGCGATCGAATGTCCGGCTTCGGAATGGGCTTGCGTTCCGGGTCTGCATGATCGATTCGCGCGTTCACCCACGAGCCTTCTTCCGCAACTTGGGCAAACAAACGAAGCTGGTGACAGGTGCGCGCGGTCTCTCCTTGCAGCCGCGCTAGCGGAAGAGCCGTCTCCTGCGCGGCCCTTTCGACAATTTCACCCGTGATGGACTCAATCTTTTCCGCAATCTTCCGCAGAAATGCACCGCGCTCACGGCCGGACGTAAGGCTGTAGATTTTGAACGCATCGGCCGCGAGCTTCACGGCACCGTCAACCTCTTCGGCGGTTGCTGGAATAAACCCCGGCTGCAACTGCCGACCCGTGGTTGGATCGTGCGCGTACAGAGGGTCTCCAGAACCTGCGCCCTCGCGAAAGCCAATCAGCGAGCGTCCTGATAGTTTTGCCATTTCACCCAACATAAGTTCACTTCCTATTCGGTAAGGCATACGAACTCACTGATTCTGGTCGCGTTCGTAATGCTTCATTGATAATTTTCTTGGCCTGCTCGAGTTCCGTCCCCACCAACTCCAATCGCGGCGGCCTGACACGAGTGCTTCCCATGCCGACCTCGTCCTGAGCCAATTTGATGAGTTGAACGAACTTCGGTACCGTGTCCATTCTCAGCAGAGGCAGAAACCAGCGATACAATTCAAACGCCTTTCTATCTTCTCCCTGGATTCCATAGTTGAACAGATCTACGGACTCACGAGGAAGCGCATTCGCTAAGCCGGCAACCCATCCGCTTGCACCCACACCGATCGCTTCCAGCACCGCGTCATCCACGCCCACCGAAATTTCGATCCGGTCATCGACCAGTGCGCGAATCGCCGACACACGCCTCGCGTCGGTACTTGATTCCTTGACTGCCTTGAAGTTCTCAAACTCCGACGCCAAATCCTGAATCTGCTCCGGGACGAAGTCGGTTCCATACGCTACCGGATTGTTGTACAGCATGCAGGTGAGGGGTGTAGCACGGAAGACCGCCGCAACGTGAGTCTTCATTTCGCGCCAGTCACCGAGATATACATAGGGCGGCAACACCATCAGCCCGGAACAGCCCAGATCGCTTGCGGCTTTCGCCAGCGACACCGACTCGGAAGTCGTGAGAGACGAGATGGACGCCACCAGGGTCCCGCCGCCGTTCACAGCCTTTCCCAAGGTGCGAAGAATGCTCGTCTTCTCGTCGAACGAGAGAGTCGCACCCTCGCCCAGCGAACCCAATGCGACTACACCGGCGCACCCGTTTTCCAACAGCCAGCGGGAATGTTCAGCCAGGAATCCATGATCAACACTGAGATTCTCGTTGAAAGGAGTTGTAATTGCCGGCGTTACGCCCTTCCAGTTCATTGAATTTCTCCTGTCACTTCTGGGATCGACTGTGGCTGTGCAGCCAAGTGTGCGACGCGTGCCGGGAAAACCGGCGGCCGAACCGAATCGGGGTTCCACTTGAAAAGAAACTGCGTTGCCGGTCCGCAAATTCTTCCCTGGCAAGGACCCATTCCGCAACGCGTGTGCAACTTCGCGGCGCGCCATGACGTATGCTCGCGAAGGCGCGAATAGGGAACGTCTTCGCATCGGCAGATGAGAGTGTCACCCGACGGCAGGGTTCTGAGTTCCGAGCATAGGCAAAATGTTTCGTCCAGCAGGCGCGCAAACCTGCGGAATCTCTCACGCTTCGAAAACAGCGCTAGCGCCTCGGAGGTCCTGCCGGTTGCCGCCAGTCCGGCGATCTGGCCCTCTACCAGGGCCAAGTCGACTCCTCCGATGCCTGTTGGTTCGCCTGCGCACAAGACTCCGTCCACCGTGGTCTGCTGGAAATCGTTCACTTGCACGTAGCCATTTCTAGTTCGACATCCCAACAGGATCGGCAGCTCCGAGTTGGGGACAAGATGAAATCCGCACGCTAGGTAGTCGCACTTTACGGTTTCTGATTTTCCGGTGCGTGAGATGATCGCTGCCTCGAGTGTTCCTTTTCCATGAGCCGCAACGGGCCAGCTGCTCGCGGCCAAGGGAATACCGGCAATGTCTCTCCTGAGCTGCAAACCCTGACGGATTTTTTCCGGGAAGCGGATCAGCTTTGTGGCGAAGCGGGCCAGCTGGCTCCAAGATGCTTGTTCACAAATCAGCGGAATCTCTGCGCCATGCTTGCGTAAATAGGACGCGACCGCGAGCAGAAGCGGCCCAGAGCCCGCGACAACGACTCGCTTGCCCCGAATCGGCAAACCGGATTTCACCAAGGCCTGCAATCCTCCTGCGCCCATCACGTTCTGGAGTGTCCAACCCGGAAATGGGAGAAATCTTTCCCGCGCTCCAGTTGCCAATACCAGATTGCGATAGCTCAACTCCCAAATATCGTTGAGTCCCTCTGCCATGAGAATGCCGGCTTCGGGATAATGAAAGACTCTCTTTCCGCATAGCTCGATGACGCCGGCTTTTTTCAATTGCTCAAGCCATCTCGAGGCTTCGGAAGAATGCTTCCCTCCCGATGGACCGCCACGCCAGATCTGGCCTCCCGTAGTCACATCCTCATCAACAATCCCTACACGGGCCGCGGTCTCTGCCGCTCGGACGGCGGCCGCAATACCCGCGGGGCCTCCGCCCACGACAAGAACGTCGAATCGCTCTCGTGAATAGTTATTCATCCATCTTTACTTCCATGTCCGGCTCGCACAGGAGTTGGCAGGTTCTGGAATGCGGCAAGCCATTGACCGTCGCGCGACACTCGAAACAGATACCCATCCCACAAAGGGGGCCTCGCACTTCCCCCGTCACCGAAGTCCGACAAGGCTGTCCGGCGATCACCATCGCCACGGCCACCGTTGCGCCTGCCGGCACGGAGACCGTTACTCCGTTCACCCGCACCGTAACCTCGCTAGGCATGGGCATATTCCTTTGCGGTGCGCGAAGGCAAATAAGGCTCGACGGCGATCTCCGGTTTCGACCCCATCACCTGATCCACCAGAATGCTCGCTGTTCCAAGCGATGTGGTAATTCCCAAGCCCTCATGCCCGGTGGCCAGAAACACAGCCTTGTATCCGGGACACGGGCCAATGAGCGGAAGTTTGTCAGGTGTCGCCGCGCGAAACCCAGTCCACACGCGCACAGCCGACATCGACCCAAGAGTCGGCATGTATTCCTGCGCCCGGCGCACCATGTTCGCCAGCATCACCTGATCCACCTCTTTGTGCTCGGCTCCGTATTGTCGCGAGGAGCCGATCAGAATTTGCCCGGTCCGGCGGGGCTGCACATTGAAAGCTACGGAGTCACGAGATACCGAGTGCGCACTCTTCAGATAACCAAGTTCGACCAGTTGATGACGAAGAAAACCTGGATAGCGGTCAGTAATGACGAGGTGGCCCTTGCGCTTCTTGACGTCAATCCCCACAGTGAGTTCTGCCGCGTTCGCCCCAGCGGCATTCACCACGGTCCCACCCGCGATTTCCTGACCATCATTGAGTCGAACGCTGCCTTCCGAAATCTGCACCACAGAAGCACCGAGCCTGAGCTTGGCCCCGCGTGCCTGCGCGCGAAGGATGAGGAAACGTGCCGCACACGGCGGATATAGGACTGCATCTCCCGGTACCAGCAGACCACCGGCCAAACCATCGCGCAAATTCGGCTCAGCTTCCTTCAGTTGTCGCGCATCTATCACTTCCACGGCGACTGCGCGTTTCTCGTAGTATTCCTGTTTGCGCAGCACCTCGGACATTTCATCTTCATCCGCTGCCACCCAGATCGTGCCGGATTGTTCAAATTCGACGTCTTCGGGCAGCTCTGGACGCAACTCCTGCCACAATCTCTGCGAGTAATGGGTGAGCGCAAACTGAGCGTCGGAATCATCCATCACCACGATGTGCCCCATGCCGGCAGCCGTGGCCCCGCTTCCCACAACGTCTCGATCTACAACCGCGACTCGCAGCCCTCGCTTGGCGAACGCATCCGCGCAAGCCGCTCCTACAATTCCGGCGCCGACAATCACAACGTCGTAGGTTTCTTTGCTCATGCCCGTTCAGACGCGAATGCCCATGCAGAGAGGGTCCTGCGGATTCAGGATCAGTTCGGCTTCCGCATTCACAAACGCCGAACCCGTAATGCTGGGATAAACCTTGCCTTCCTTCACTCGCACCGTGCCCTCAAAAACGCTACCCACAATGCTTTCCTGTTTCCAGATTTGACCTTCCCCGATCTTTCCGTCCGCGTACAGGCAAGCCAATTTAGCGCTCGTGCCCGTCCCGCAGGGAGATCGGTCGTAAGCTTTGCCGGGACAAAGCACAAAATTCTTGCTGTCGACTCCTGGGATCTGCGATGGAGCAAATAGCTCCACGTGATCGATTTCCTTCCCCCCATCCCCGGTGATCCCGCTTTCTCGAAGCGCAGTTCGTATGGCCCACGTGAATGACGTCAGTTCATCGACATTCTTCACGATCAGATTCATGTCGTGCTTGTGCACCAGGAAAAACCAATTGCCGCCCCAGGCCACATCACCTCGCACTTCACCATACGCTGGCACGTTGACCGCCACATCAGCAGCACTGCGGTAGCTGGGGACATTGTTCACCGTGACTTTGCCATTCTCGTGCAACACTGCTGACACGACACCTACGGGAGTCTCGACCCAGTGCTCGCCCGGCTTGATGCGATCCATATACGCCAGCGTCGCGACCAGGCCGATGGTCCCATGACCGCACATCCCCAGATAACCCACATTATTGAAGAAAATGACGCCAGCGACACATGCCCGGTTGACAGGTTCGCATAGCAACGCCCCTACCACCACGTCAGATCCTCTTGGCTCGTTCACCATCGCTGAACGGAAAGTGTCGTGCTGCCGGCGGAATCGCTCCAACCTCTCCGCCAGTTCACCTTTACCCAAGTCAGGGCCGCCGCTTACAACCAGTCGCGTTGGCTCCCCCCCGGTGTGGGAGTCGATCACCTTAACCCGCTGCCATCCGTTGCCTGTCATCGTGTTTCGTCACTTGTTAGAAATAGCATCTCAGTATTAAAGATGATGAGGCTTCCCGCGAGAGCATGTATGGATATAATATGCAAATTGTCAGTGTACCCTGTTTTGGACAATTAACAGCAAAAAATTGACTCCACGCTAATGAAAATAGGATTTTCTTCATCAACTTACCCACGCCTCCTCTGGATACAATCTGCGATATACTCCACCCCAGGAGCGTGATCTGGAATATCCGCCCAAAACGGACGTAGAAAGCGCATCGTATTCCGGCATTCCTCGCCAGTCGCTACCCTCCGCTGTTGCAGACAAACTGCGCGATCAAATCATCCGGGGTGAAATTCCCGAGGGCGCTCAACTTCGCCAGGACGCAATCGCGACTCAATACCAGGTCAGCCGCATTCCTGTTCGTGAAGCGCTTCGCCAATTGGACGCCGAAGGACTGATTGCAATCGTTCCCAACCGCGGAGCCATCGTCCCGGCCCTGTCTCCCAGTGACGTTGTAGAATTGTTTTCCATCCGCGCCCTGCTCGAGCCAGAAGTTCTCAAGTTATCGATACCTCATCTTACGGAAGAGGACTTTTCTGAAGCCGCCGCCGTGCTGAAAAAATACGTGAGCGAACTGCGCAAGCAGGAACACGTTTCGGCTTGGGGCCGCCTGAACTGGCAGTTTCACTCCATCCTCTACTCTCGCGCCAACCAGCCTCGCTTCATGGCCATCATCCGCAACGTCAACAACAACGGCGAACGCTATACCCGGCTGCAGTTATACCTGACTCATGGCGTAAAAAGGGCAAACGAAGAGCATCACCAGATACTCGATTTGTGCCGCCAACGCAACGTTGTTGCGGCCTGCGACCTGCTTCGCGAACACATCCGCAATGCCGGTGATTCGCTCAGAGAAGTGCTTGAACAAAAGCGCGCCGAAGCACAACGCGAGTTGGAGAGTGCAGGTCGCAATTCGAAAGCATAAGCACCTGTCACCCACTCGATTTCGAGCTCACACCGATTTGTCCAACTATCTCACATGTCTTTGGTCGATTTAGTCTATTTGGACCGTGAAACGTTGTTGGAGTTAGACTCACTACTCATCAGACACTCCGACTTGCTCGAACCACTGCCTCGCCATACATAAGGAGGCAGAAGTGCTCAGATCCTGAAGAAACGGAGGAGCCGTTATGCAGAAGCTTGGAAAAATCTCGGCGGAAAAAGTACTCCGTCACAAGATTTATGGAACTCCACGCAAGGCGCTTGCCATCAAAGATGTTGCCCGGAAAGGCACGCCACGCGAGGCCGCAACTGCGTTCTTGAAGGGTATTGCGCCACAATTGAAGATCCCCGCCGATCTCGGCAATCTGAAGTATGACAAGGCGGTCGAGAGTCCTCTGGGCACGCACGTGCTCTTTCAGCAATACCACAACAAGAAACCAATTACAGGCGCCTGGGTAAAGGTGGACCTCGATCAACAAAACCGAGCCTACCACTTTACGAACAATACGATGCCGGTGAAGATGCTCGCTAAATCGCCGAAGAAGGCGACCAAGCAAGCCTGGACGGCGGAGGAGGCGAAAAAGAAAGCGCTGGCTACGGTCAAAGCGACACCATCGCGGATTCGCGGGCCAGTGACCAGCGAATTGGTGAATTTTCCTGTGGGAAAGACAGTCGAGCCAGCGTGGAAATTCGTGATTCCAGTCTCCGCACCACCGCATGACTGGCGGATTTATATCAGCGCCGGCAGTGGTTCAGTTCTGCATAAAGAAGACATGATCAAGACGGCCAGTGCAAAGGGCACGGTGTTCGATCCCAACCCCGTGGTTACGCTTAACAATACTGCGTTGCGAGATTCCAAGCCGGTTCCTGATGCCGCGTACGAGCAGGTGCAATTGCGTGGAGTCGCCTCTTCTGGATTTCTAGATGGTCCTTATGTAAGTACTTCCCGGACCAAAAAGCGGGCGAGGTCCACGAACCGCACTTTTCTATTCAAACGAAATCAGACCGGCTTTAAGGAAGTTATGGCGTACTTCCACATTGATCGGATGCAGCGCTATCTCCAGAGCCTGGGATTCAAGAACGTAAACCGCCGTCCGATTCCGGTGAACGTTGCGGGACAGACCGATGATAATTCTTTCTATAGTCCAGCCAACAAAACGCTGTCGTTTGGAACTGGCGGCGTGGATGACGCGGAGGATGCGGAAATCATCCTTCACGAATACGGACACTCCATCCAGGATGCGCAGGTTCCCGGCTTCGGCGCCTCTAAGGAAGCGGGGGCAATGGGGGAGGGGTTTGGGGACTATCTCGCTGGCAGTTTCTTCAACGATGCCAAGCCGGCCCATTTGCAGAATTGCGTGGGATCGTGGGACGCGACCGCTTATAGCAGTGACAATCCGCCGTGCCTGCGCCGGCTCGATAGCAAGAAACGGTATCCAAAAGACGTTGATGGGGAAGTTCACGACGATGGAGAAATCTGGTCTGCGTGTTTGTGGCAGATTCGTCAGGCCATGGGGCGCAAGGCGGCCGACAAGCTGATCTTGTCGCATCATTTCTTATTGCAGAGAGATGCCAGTTTTAAAGACGCGGCCGAATCCTTGATTCAGGCAGATCAGCAGCTGAATGGTGGAGCAAACGAAGCTGTGATCCGCAACATCTTTGTTCGCCGGGGCATCCTGGGGTCGGTGAAGCATAAGAGCACTACGTCGAAACCGTCTCGCCGACGCAAGCGTCCCAGCGGCAAGTAAAAGCCAGGCCGAGACCGCGAGTTTCGAATTTTCCACATCCCCGTATCGCACCAAGGAGTGATTTATGGCACACGATTTTGATCCCGGATATTGTGCTTCGGCTTTTCAACAACTGGTACGTGACTATCCCGACGAGCAGGTGTACCCACTCAAGGACTTTCGCACGGAGTGGGGACCGATCTTTCATCGCGGCAGATTGGATGGGTCCGCGCGCGTACTGATTTTGGGACAGGATCCGGCACAGCACGAGACCATGGCGCGGCGCATCCTGGTGGGTGAGGCGGGGCAGCGCATCCAGGGTTTTCTCGCCAAGCTGGGCATGGACCGTAGCTACGTGATGATTAACACCTTTCTTTACTCCGTGTACGGGCAGGGCGGAGGCACCAGGCACAAGAATGACCCGGCAATCGCGAATTATCGCAATTCTTGGATCGACGCCATTTTTGCGGCGAGTTCGATTGAGGCGGTGGTGAGCCTCGGTCAACTCGCCGACAGCGCCTTTCAGCAATGGAAGGCTACGCCCAATGGTCAGGCTACTAACGTGGTCGCGGTGCACATCACACATCCCACGCAGCCGGAGAGTTCCGCTGGCAATAACATGGTAAAACATGCGGCTGCGATCAAGGCCATGCTGCAGAACTGGAATGCAGCACTGCCCACTCTGAAGGCGGCAATTCAGCATCCCGATCGAGCGGTGGCGCTAGCCTTATACGGCGAAGGGTTCGTCGATGGCGATAGGCCAGAAATACCTGAATTGGATATGCCTGGCGGACTTCCCGCCTGGATGCGTGGTGCCAAGAACTGGGCAACTCGCACTGGCGCCACCGCAGCCCTGAAGCGCGTCACCATCACGGTCACCATCCCCACGGGCTCTCGTCCCGCGTGAAGAGGCTATTTGTGAGCAAGAAGAAAATTGTTGCCAAAGCTGCCAAACCGAAGCCGGTCATCGATCCCGCAGAGGGGTCGCAGATTGTCCTACGCGGACAGATTGTCACGATGGATGGCGCCCGCCGCGTGATCAAAGACGGGCTGCTCTATGTCAACAAGGGCTCCATTGTCGCGGTAGAGGCAAAAGATGGGCCCGTTCCCGCCGGCTTTGAGGGCTTGCCGGTAGTCAATACACACGGCACGATCTTTCCTGGCCTCATCGAGCTGCACAACCACCTGAGTTACAACTTGCTGCGGCTGTGGGCCGTTCCCAGGCCCTATGGTAATCGCGGTCAATGGGCAGGGATCCCTGAATACCGTTCGACGATAAGCGGGCCGATGAAGTTGCTGGGCTCGCGTCCGGACTTACTCGCAGCGTTGGCGCGTTATGTGGAATGCAAGTGCTTGCTCGGCGGGACCACCACCAGCCAGGGAATCGAGCTTTTCAGCAACGCGGGGGCGCGAAGGTTTTATCGCGGGATCGTGCGTAACGTCGAACAGACAAACGATCCTAATTTGCCAGAGGCCGGCACTCGTATTCCGGATGTTGATGCCAAAGATGCACAGTCCTTTTTGGCGCGCATAAGCCAGAAGAAATGCTACCTGCTGCATTTGGCGGAGGGATTGGATAAAACCGCTCGCAATCACTTCCTGAGCTTGCAGTTCAAACCCGACCAGTGGGCGATTGCTCCATCCTTGGCAGGAATTCATTGTGCCGGGCTGCTCAAAGAAGATTTCGACGTCATGGCCGCCAAGGGAGCATCCATGATCTGGTCGCCGCTGAGCAACATGCTGCTCTACGGCGGTACCGCGCCGGTATCGGATGCACTAGCTTCCGGAGTGCGAATGGGCATCGGTTCCGACTGGTCGCCCTCGGGAAGCAAAAACCTGCTGGGAGAACTCAAAGTTGCGCATCTTTACAGTCAAGAGAATGGCGGCTTCTTGAGTGATATGCAAATTCTCGAGTTGGCTACGGTTAACGCCGCCGCGATCCTGAGTTGGCAGGACCACCTGGGTTCCCTGGAGGCCGGAAAGTGCGCCGACCTGCTGGTGGTCGAGGACAAGCCGCAGGATCCCTACCGAGCGCTGCTCAAGGCCGACGAGCAGTCGATTCACCTGGTGATGATCAATGGGGTGCCGCGCTGTGGAACTCCGACTTTGATGAAGGATCTCGGGATCACGGGAGAAAATTTCGCCGTGGGCGGAAGCGCGAGAGTTTTGAATCTGGCGCAAGCAACCGAAGATCCGGACGTGCAACCAATTCCGTTGACCCTGGCCAAGACGCGGCTCACCAAAGCTCTCAACGCGCTGCCCAACCTGCCACCGCCACCCGTGGCCAAGCGGGCTACGAAGGCTCCCTCGTTGACGTGGTCGCTGGTCCTCGACGAACTGGTCCCAACGGGTATGGATGTGCGTCCGCACCTCCCACTGGGAGGGCATCCCACCATGGCGGAGGCCAAAGGCAAGGTTGCGGCCAAAGATCCAGTGCTGAAGCCGCTCAAGCTCGACCCGATTACCGTGGTGGACGACAGCGATTTACTGGACGCGATTCGGAATGAGAAGAATCTCCCCGACTACGTAAAGGAAGGATTACCCCAACTCTACATCTGAATGCGCTGACCCCGTCTGTGCCCTTTGTATGCCAGGTGTGGGACCTCATTTTTCGACTGACTCGCAGACTCGCGTAGTCGCGTCGTTCCACTCAAAATCCGTTCGCTGAATGGTAATACACGTCGTTCCAACGAAGCTCTTTCACGAAGCCTCCGATAGTAGTGTTGGCATCAATCAGCAGGCATTCCATGCCAGCCATATCCGCAAAGTTCACCAAGTGCTCCGGCGTCAAGGCGCGGCTCAGGGCTGTGTGATGGGCGCCGCCCGCATGGATCCACGCGGTAGCCGCAACCTTCAAATCGGGCTCGGGTACCCAGACCGCTCTAGCAACCGGAAGCTTGGGCAGAGGATGTTGTGGCTGGATTACATCCACTTGATTAACGATCAATCGAAAACGGTTTCCCATGTCCACCAGCGAAGCATTCACTGCCTTTCCTGTCGCCGCGGTAAAAACCAAGCGGACCGGGTCTGATTTTCCCCCAATAGAGAGCGGATGGATCTCGGCGGACGGTTTTTCGTCTGTGATCGACGGACACACTTCGAGCATGTGGGCACCGAGCACCTGAGCTCCGTCTTTCAAATGATAGGTGTAGTCCTCCATGAATGACGCTCCGCCCTTGAGACCACGGCTCATGACTTTTGCCGCCCGAACCAGAGCTGCAGTTTTCCAGTCGCCTTCGGCCCCGAAGCCGTAGCCATCGGCCATCAAACGTTGAACGGCAATTCCCGGAAGTTGGGGAAGACCGTGTAAATCTTCAAACGTATCGGTGAAGGCATGCGAACCAGTTTCCTCTAGAAAACGACGAAGTCCGACCTCGATCTTTGCGGCTTCAAGCAAAGATTGGCGCTTGCATCCACCTTTGCGGAGCGGTTCTGTAACCTCGTAGGCATCGTCGTATTCGGCCGTCAGCCGGTTGACTTCTGCGTCAGTCACTTGCTGCATGCGTCGTACCAAATCTCCGATGCCGTACCCATTCACCTTGTAACCCAGGTTCATCTCCGCAGTGACCTTGTTTCCTTCGGTCACGGCTACGTTGCGCATGTTGTCGCCGAAGCGGACCACCTTCAGATGTTGAGCATCGTGCCACGCGCAGGCAGCGCGAATCCATGCACCCGTCTCCGAGTGGACCTCCACATCCTGCCAATGGCCGACAACAACTTTACGATTGAGCCGCATTCGGGCTCCAATGAACCCGAATTCACGGTCGCCATGGGCGGACTGATTCAGATTCATGAAGTCCATATCGATCGTGGACCATGGCAGAGAGTCATTGAATTGAGTGTGCAAGTGCAGCAGAGGCTTATGCAACGATCTCAAGCCGGCAATCCACATACGAGCCGGCGAGAAGGTATGCATCCAAGTGATCACACCGATGCAATTCTTGGAACCGTTAGCGTCCTGGCATAACTGGTCGATCGATTCGCTGCTCGTCATCACCGGTTTTGCTACGATTTTCGTCGGTATTGCCGGAGATGCACCCAGGCCGAGCGCAATGGCATTGGCATGCTGCTCGACCTTCTTCAACGTTTCCGCCCCGTAAAGATGCTGGCTTCCCGTGACAAACCAAGCTTCGAGATTTGATATATCGATCACTCAGTCCTCTCTTCCCGTTCCCGGTTCGTTTGTGGCGCGCCGCATCGTCGCCTTCGCGCGACTCACGCTGCGTCCAATGGTGCGGACTGCAGTTAGGCTCATTTTGCTGATCAAACAACCCCGGCTGTTGAAGTGGGTTTTGGTTGAATATTCACCACGACTGTATGAGCCAAGAAAACGCGAGAATCTTGGTTCAACCTGTCCTCGCAGCGATATGAGTAAACGTTTGCCGAATTATACGCTGACACCTACCCCACTGCACTAAGATAGATCGCGGTGGGTCGAGATGAATTTCTTCTTTCTGCTCGATGGTATGTCACTTGCCACGCGTCCCATTCGCAGCATCGTCCCGCCGATTATTGGTAAAGGAAAACCATGAAAACTCGACTTCTGGGGAATAGCGACCTGGCGATCAC
>AR_comb_assmDRAFT_10097908_pt1 | contig 32269 bp, 28 predicted proteins | sample ArasoioldDNA_FD_10543 | JGI IMG/M metagenome (IMG submission 10543) | reverse complement strand
ACGATTTTGAATAATTAGATTCTCTTTCTTTGTGTCTTCGGCCCTTGATTCTGACCCTAAAGCAGTGAAAAAAAATGATGATGATAAACCCAAATACTCTTTTGACATTTTGTTTTCTCCTATTTGCAAACATTTGCTTCTCTCAACATTTAACTGACAAAGACGCAACCAGAGAAACGAAGGCGCTGTTTAGTAATCTGTATAAACTTTCTAAAAATTATATACTCTTTGGTCATCAGCACGCCACAGAATATGGACATGGTTGGGCTGGTGAGGAAGATCGCAGCGATGTAAAATCTGTAACAGGTTCACACCCGGCCGTCATTGGTGTCGATTTCAGTGGACTCAGCGGCGCAGCAAACGACGTAATCGAAAAGACAAAAAACAGTCTGCGCAAGACGATCACTGCTACTTATGAACGCGGTGGCATCACTACAGTTTCCTGGCATTTTCTAAACCCGGTTTCGGGTGGAGGTTTTTACTGGGTAGATAGTATTTCAAAGCCCGCGGTCAAATACATCATTCCCGGAGGCTCAGACCATGAAAAATACAGGCAAATTTTAAAAACCATTGGTGATTTTGTTACGTCAATAAAAAGCAAGGATGGAACATTGGTGCCGATGATCTTTCGTCCGTATCATGAATTTGATGGTGATTGGTTTTGGTGGGGGAGAAGTCATTGCACCACGGATGAATTTAAAACACTCTGGCAGTTTACTGTTTCATATCTAAGGGATACTCTCGGCGTTCACAACTTCATTTATGCTTTTTCCCCCGACAATAGATTTAACTCTGAGGAGGAATACACGGAACGTTATCCCGGTAACGATTGGGTAGATATGCTGGGCGTCGACAATTACGGAGATTTCGGAAGAGATGGAAAATATAATTTGGAGGCAGGAATAAGAAAGCTGAAAATTGTAAGCGACCTTGCGATAAAGTACAAGAAGCTCGCCGCATTCACTGAAACTGGTCTTGAATCAATTCCTAACCCCACGTGGTGGACCGAAGTTTTATTGAAGGCTTTGAGAGCTGAAAAAATAAATCTCTCTTACGTCCTGGTGTGGCGAAATGACACAAAAAGCCCCACACATTTTTATGCGCCTTATCCTGGCCAGGTGAGCGCTCCTGATTTTATAAAATTCTATGAGGAAAAGTATACTTTGTTTGAGAAGGACCTAAAGGATATCTATAAGTAACAAGAGCATTAAGGATGAAACAACACATCGCTCACATGACATTGGTCGTGGCTGATTATGATGAAGCGATTAAATTTTATACTGAGAAACTTGAATTTAGTCTGATAGAGGATGCCAGGTTATCTGAATCAAAGCGATGGGTGTTAATCGCGCCTCCGGGATCAAATGAATGTTGTTTACTACTCGCTAAGGCGGCTAACGATCAGCAAAAAGCACGAGTGGGTGATCAAACGGGAGGGCGGGTTTTTTTGTTTCTCTATACCGATGATTTTTGGCGGGACTATAAAAAGCTGCAGCAAAAAGAAGTTGAATTCGTCAGAGCACCATCGGATGAACCCTATGGAACAGTAGCCGTATTTAAAGACTTGTATGGAAATCTTTGGGATTTGCTCCAACCGAAAAAAACAAATTAAATTATCGCATGGAAAAGATAAGCTGGGGTATCATCGGTTGTGGTGATGTAACCGAAGTTAAGAGCGGTCCAGCCTTTAATAAGGTAAGAAATTCTGAGCTCCTTGCCGTGATGCGAAGGAATGAAGAAAAGGTAAAGGACTATGCGTCTCGCCACAATGTCCCCAAATGGTATACGGATGCAAACAAACTAGTAAACGATCCTGAAGTAAATGCAATTTATATTGCCACCCCTCCTTCGTCGCACGAGGAATACGCAATGATGGCATTTGAAGCCGGCAAACCTGTGTATCTCGAAAAGCCGATGGCTCTTGATGCGGCATCCGCCACCAGGATAGTGAATGCAGCAAGCGAAAAGAATATTAAATTATCGGTTGCACACTATCGCAACGCCCAACCGCTTTTCAATAAGATAAAACAATTGTTAGATGAACAGGCAATCGGCAATGTCCGGTTTGTGAAGTCAGAAATATACAAGCCATCTCTTACCACCGAGGAGCTTGCTGCAGCCAAAACAGCATGGAGAGTCGACCCACGCGTATCTGGCGGTGGTTTATTCCACGACTTGTCTCCACACCAGTTTGGCCTGATGTATTATTTTTTTGGCGAACCGGAAAGGGTTTCGGGGGTCGCTGTAAAGCAGGGAAGTCTGTATAACGCCGATGATATAGTGGTGGGAAATATCTTGTTCAAAAACGGTGTGGTATTTAATGGCACCTGGTGCTTTACTGTCTCAAACGAGAGCGAAAAAGATAGCTGTGAGATATTCGGAGATAATGGAATGATAGGTTTCACCTTTTTCAATCAGCGCGAAGTTACTATGACTGTGAATGGCAACGTCGAAACGTTTAGATTCGATGTGTTGCAACATGTGCAGCAGCCAATGATTGAAAAAGTGGTTGAATACTTTTTGAACGGGGGCCCAAATCCGTGCAGCGGGGAGCAGGGCGCCCTGGTAATGAAACTGATTGATCAATTTACTTTAAGATCAAACAATGGTTTTTAGAGAAGCCAGTGTAGAGGACATACGCCAAATTCAAATTGTCAGAAACTCGGTAAAAGAAAACGTTCTGTCCAACCCAGGATTGGTAACCGACCAGGATTGTGAAGATTACCTAACTCGACGCGGTAAAGGCTGGGTTTGTATTGTTGAAAATCGTGTCGTCGGTTTTTCCATCGTCGATTTAGTTGATCACAACGTATGGGCCTTGTTCATTGAGCCTGGCTTTGAGGGGATGGGAATTGGCAGAAAATTGCATGATGATATGCTTGACTGGTATTTTACCAAAACGTCTGCCGCAATTTGGCTCGGAACGAGTCCTAACACAAGAGCGGAAAAATTTTATCGCTCCGCCGGTTGGAGGGAAGTGGGCATACATGGAAAAGGTGAAATTAAGTTTGAAATGAATGCAGATGATTGGAGGTCCCGCGTAACATAATAAAGAACAAAGACGCGTTTACATAAAAGCGTAATCTTACACCTGGTGATCGTATAATTCCTAAGTCATCTACTACAATATGGATGTGTTATCTGCGTTAGTGAGCCATTGAATGCTTGCATATTTCCTTTTCCTTAAACTTTAAACAATCTTCACGGTCTATGCTTGCAATTAAACAAATCCATACATCATGAAAAAAAATGCCTTAATCTTATCAACTACCATTTTTTTGCTCGTTGTTCTATTTGCTGCGTGTAAAAAAGAAAATAGTCCAGCCGGCAATGATAATACAGCCGAGGCATCGGCTCAATCAGATGACCAGGCGAGATTTTCATCTGAGGTCGACGCCGTCGCCAATGACGCAGATCTTGCTCTCGAAAGCTCAGCAAATTTCACCGGTCGTATGAATGGGGTTCAAACCATTATTTGCGACGCTACCCTTGTATTTGATACGGTAAGCAATCCACGAAAGATTACTATTACATACAATGGTTCAAATTGCTGGGGTACGCGCACGCGTTCGGGAGTAGTTGTGCTATCCATGGCACAAGGCGTGCATTGGAAAGACGCCGGGGCAGCATTGACGGTAACTTTTCAGAACTTCAAGGTTACTCGCGTCATCGATAACAAAAGCATTACTATAAATGGAAGCCAGACCTATACTAATGTGAGTGGTGGCCTTTTAATTAACCTGGCTACTCTCCAAAGTGTCACGCATACAATTACCAGCAGCAATATGTCGCTCACGTTCGACGATAACACGCAACGCAGTTGGCAGGTAGCTAAACAGAGAGTGTTTACTTTTAGCAATGGTGTGGTGATAACAAGCAGTGGTACTCACACAGATGGTAATGCAACAAATATTGCCGAGTGGGGAACAAATCGTTTTGGACACGCTTTCGCGAGCGCTACTGTTCAGCCATTGGTTATCCGCCAGGATTGCGATTTCAGACTGGTAAGTGGTGCCGTGAAACATACAACACCAAACGTGACAGCAACTGCAACATTTGGTCTTGATGCGGCCGGGAGCCCAACTTCTTGCCCTGGGACAGGACACTATTATTTTAAAGTTGTGTGGACAGGGTCGAATGGTACCAGCGCCACTGTTATTTTGCCATACTAAGGGTCTCTTTCATAAATTCTGTAAACCGTTTTGCCTCGCGGCAGGACGGTTTTTATTTGTCAGGAATCAGACCAGGTAGGCAGTTTCTCCCTTCACTTTCATTTTCGGTTGAATGAGTAACAATTTGATCTTTACGCACTCCTCTCATTTCGGCCCAGTTTTCGCTAATCATAAAGCATCTCTTCCCACGAAACAGGTTCTATGAGTCGATTGATCATTGCATCAAACCGCTTACCTTTTTCCTTGGACCGCGAGGGCGAAGCGGTCAGGCTGCGCCAAAGTTCGGGAGGTTTGGTTTCTGCTATTACCAGCTATTTTGAGAATGATCATCCCCAGGAAAACATAACGGAGAAATTATGGATTGGTGTGGCTGATTTTCCACAGGAAGATTGGGATAAACTCGTCGTTGATCATTCTGCCAACTATCATTTCGACATTGAGCCGCTATTCGTTGACAAGCAGACTTACAATGACTATTACAATGGTTTTTCGAATTCGGTGCTTTGGCCGCTGTTTCACTACTTCCCGACACTTGTCGAATATCCAGCGAGTTACTACGAGGCTTATGTACAAATAAATAAAGCCTTCTGCAAAGAATTGTTGCGAATACTAAAACCCAATGATATTATTTGGGTGCACGACTATCAATTGATGCTATTGCCGCAAATGCTAAGGCAGCGCCGCCCCGATATCACCATTGGTTTCTTCTTGCATATCCCTTTCCCATCTTATGAAATCTACCGCTTACTCCCTAATGAATGGAAGAAATCCGTGCTACAGGGCTTAATGGGCGCTGACCTCATAGGTTTTCATACCCACGATTACGTGCAACATTTTATTCAATCGGTGAAAATGATACTTGGCGCCGATACTTATTTCCACACTCTGCAATATCAGAACAGATTAATAAAAGTTGACTTGTTTCCTATTGGTATTGATTATAAAAAATTTAACAATGCCGGAAGCAATCCTGACGTTATCCAATACGCTGAGGAGGTCAAAAAGAATTTTTTGGATAAGAAAATTATTTTTTCCGTAGACCGGCTTGATTATACCAAGGGGATCATGGACAGGCTTAACGGGTTTGAGTTTTTTCTGGAACAATACCCTCATTGGCGCGAAAAGACCGTGTTCATTCTAAATGTGGTCCCGTCGAGAGATGAGATACAAACGTATAGTGAGCGAAAAAAACAATTGGAGGAGAAGATAGGTACGATTAACGGAAAATTTTCGACCATAAGTTGGCAACCAATCATTTACCGCTATCAGCATCTTCCTTTCCATGAACTCATAGCGCTCTACCAGTTGGCGGACGTGGCCCTCATAACCCCATTGCGGGATGGAATGAACCTCGTGGCAAAGGAATTTGTTGCCAGTTCCGCGTCTCGCACAGGTGTATTAATTTTAAGCGAGCTCGCCGGAGCGGCCAGCGAATTGAATGAGGCTATATTGGTACATCCGACAGATGTAAATGATATAGCCAACAGCATTGACAGGGCATTAAACATGCCCCTACAGGAGCAAAGAAACCGGATGGTCCTAATGCAGCGTCGGCTCCAGGAGTATGACGTAATAAAATGGGTGAATGAATTTTTAGAACAGTTGAGGGAAACAAAAAAAGAACAGCAAAAATTAACCGTGAAAACGCTCGACGAAAAAACCCTGAATACCATTTGCAGGCATTATGCTGAAGCAAAAAGAAGGTTTTTCCTGATTGACTATGATGGAACTCTTGTTCCAATTACCCGCCTTCCGTCAGAAGCTGTGCCAACGGAGACAGTAAAGGAATATTTGGCATCTATTTCGTCTGACCCGGACAATCACGTTGCTATCGTCAGCGGTAGAGATGCGGCCACCATGGAAAAATGGTTTGGCTACCTGCCTCTTACGCTGGTTGCCGAACATGGTGCAAGTTTAAAAATGCGAAATGAGGCATGGCAGCAGCTGGTGACGGTTTCGGATCAATGGAAAGACCAGGTGCGCCGAATTATGCAAATATTTGTGACACGTTGCGTGGGATCATTTATTGAGGAGAAAACAAACACACTTGCATGGCATTACCGTAACACGCAGGTGGATTTGGGTTTTGCACGCTCCCGGGAGTTGATCAATAGTCTTTCCCAGCTTATACAAAACACGCCGCTGCAGGTAATAGACGGAAATAAGGTTGTAGAAATCAGGATGGCGGGATTTGATAAAGGAACCATCACACTGAGAATGTTGAATGAAACCCAGCCGGATTTTGTGCTATGTATCGGCGATGACACCACCGACGAAGACATGTTTAAAGTGCTCGAAGATTCAGCCTTTACAATAAAGACTTACACGATCAAAATAGGCAACAGGGGCACCGCTGCTAAATTCACACTGCCTTCGCAACAACTTGTACTTCCATTGCTAAACAGGTTACAAACTTGCGTAAATCCGCAAAAACAAATCATACCTAAGTGATCGATCATCCCCAGCTTCCTGGTTGAGACGTAAATATTTTCTTTCAAAATTGTTTTAATAGTTTCGTTGCCATTATAAGAGCGATGGTAACTCTAATTAGCAACATAAAACGACTGGTTGGCATAAGAAAAGAAAGCAAGCCATTGCGTGGAAAGGAGCTTGCGGAATTGCCATCGATCGAGGCTGCATTCTTGATTATTGAAGATGGGGTGATTGCGGACTATGGTGAAATGTCGCAAAATCAAAATTCAAAATTCAAATTTCAAAATTCAGTCGATGCTTCTGGTCAGTTCGTTTTGCCGTGCTGGTGTGATAGTCACACGCATCTTGTCTTTGCCGCAAGTAGGGAAGAGGAGTTTGTTAATAAGATAAAAGGGATGAGTTATGCGGAAATTGCCGGCAAGGGGGGCGGCATCTTAAATTCCGCAAAAAAACTTAATGAAGCGTCGGAAAGCGAACTATTCAACGTTGCGTGGCAGCGACTGGAAGAGGTGAGTAAACTAGGCACCGGAGCGATCGAAATAAAGAGTGGCTATGGGTTGTCGGTGGACGGTGAGTTAAAAATGCTGCGCGTAATTAAGAAGCTTAAAGAAAAATCTCCTCTTGCGATTAGGTCAACGTTCCTCGGTGCACACGCGTATCCGCTCCAGTATAAAGAAAATCACAGTGCGTACATTGATCTCATTGTAAATGAAATGCTGCCCGTGATAGCCAACGAAAATCTGGCTGATTATGTGGATGTATTTTGTGAAACCGGATTTTTTTCATCGGGAGAAACAGAAACTATTTGCATGGCGGGAATGAGATATGGATTGAAACCAAAGATTCATGCGAATCAGTTGGGCTTGTCGGGTGGGGTAGAAGTTGGAGTTAAGATCGGCGCTGTCTCGGTGGATCACCTTGAAATGATGAACGATGCTACGATCCGCACCCTTGCAAGCTCGCAGACTATAGGGACGTTACTTCCCGCGGCGGCCTTCTTTCTTGGCATGCAATTTCAGCCAGCAAGGAAGTTAATTGATGCCGGGTGTGTTGTTGCCCTGGCATCTGACTATAACCCGGGATCTTCACCAAGCGGAAATATGAATTTGGTTGTTGCGATGAGTTGCATTCAAATGAAAATGCTGCCGGAGGAAGCAATTAATGCCGCTACTATCAATGGCGCCTGTGCCATGGACGTACAGAATGACCTGGGTAGTATTACAGTCGGCAAAAGAGCAAACTTGATTTTTACAAAACAAATACCTTCACTGGCTTATTTGCCTTATTCCTTTGGCTCAAACCTTATCGATAAAGTAATGATTAACGGCGAATTTATTTAAAGTATAGGTGTAATGCGACACTTTAAATTTTATAGCAAGGGGGATATTCTTTATTTCACGAGGTTGCGCAAATTTGAAACAAAGCTAGGTGAAAGAATTCAGGCGGTTCCCTATCCTGCGCAATTCGAGTCGTTCTTACAAACGACGACCGCAAAGTTTGTTCTTCTCGGCATTCCCGAAGACATAGGAGTGAAGGCGAATAAAGGAATAGGTGGAACGGATACTGCATGGCATTCTTTCCTGCGGCAGTTCCTCAATATTCAAAGCAACGATTTTCTGGATGGTAGCGAGATGTTATTAACAGGACATTTTGATTTTGGCGACATTCAATACCTGATCGATACCACCGCGAAAACCGAAGAAGAAAAACTGGAAGCCTACCGTCATGCTGTGAATACAATTGATGACGAAGTCGAGACGCTGATCAAAATAATAACAGAGGCAAAAAAAATCCCGGTTGTTGTGGGCGGCGGCCACAATAATAGTTATCCTTTAATCAAGGGCGCGGCGAAGGGATGGCATAAAGCCGGGGTGATACCGCTGGCGCAGATCAATTGCATAAACCTGGATGCGCACACAGACTATCGACCTCTTGAAGGAAGACATAGTGGTAACCCGTTTCGATATGCAGAAGAGGATGGTTATTTGCAGAAATATTGTGTAATCACCATTCACGAGAACTATTTGCAACAAAATATCTGGATGGATATCGTCAATAATCCTTTTATTGATTGCATCACATTTGAAGACATTTTTGTTCATGAAAAAAGGACGTTCATGCAGGCGGTTGCCCACGCTACGACATTTACCGAAGACGGACTCTGCGGAATTGACCTTGATCTTGACAGCATTCAAAATACACTCAGTAGTGCAGCTAGCCCTGTGGGGGTATCATCTGTTCATGCGAGACAATATATTTCGTTTGCGGCCGCAGACAGTAAGCCAGCCTATTTACATCTTTGTGAAGGAGCTACCCGATTGACCGATGGCAGAATCGACGAAGGCACAGGCAAACTGATCAGTTATCTCGTCAGTGATTTTGTAAAAGCAGTTGATCACTAAAATTCCGTTGCAGAATCCGTGAAAACCACTTCTCCTTTCCATAGCTGTCGGAAATCAGAAAATGATTATAGTTGGCAAAGGCTCCTTTAAGGCTAACGAAGCTCCGTCTATTTTTCCAAGTCGATTATTTTTTCAAAAACTCTTTCGTAATCAAGATTTAACTTCCCCAAATCCTCTATGATTTTTTTATACTCGGCTTCTGTTTGCAGAAATTTAGTTTTATCGAAATAAGTAGCCGGATCCGCTAATGCGGCCTCTAATGCTAGTTTTCGTTCCTTCAACCCTGAGATCTTTTGTTCCAGCTGTTGGAAAACTCGCTGTTGTTTCTGAAGTTCCTTTTTCAGCTCTTTATTTTCCGCGCTACTGGAAGACTGTTTGTGTTTAATCTCCTTCTTGTCAATTGTGCCGTCAGACGTTGAATCGTTTGCCTCATTTGATTTGGATGACTTACCTGGCTCGTCTGACTTACCGCGGTTTTGTCTTTCTTTTTCTGAGGCTATTCTTGCTGTCCATTCCACATATTCTTCGTATCCTCCTTTAAACTCTTTAATCTTGTGGTCAACAATTTCCCAGATCTTATTTGCGGTTTTGGAAATAAAGTAACGGTCATGGCTCACCAGGATATAACTTCCTTCGTATCGATTCAGTGCCTCAATCAATAATTCATTGCTATGCATGTCTAAGTGGTTCGTAGGCTCATCCAGTAATAAGAAGTTGGCCTTGCTTATAATTGTTTTGGCCAACGCCACCCTGGCCTTTTCGCCGCCACTCAGAACCTTGATTTTCTTTTCTACCTCGTCACCGCTGAAGAGAAAGCAACCTAATAATGTTCTTAATTCCAGTTCGGTTTTCTGACTGCCACATTCTTTCATTTCTTCCAGCACCGTGTTGTTTATATTCAAAGCTTCGAGCTGGTGCTGCGCATAGAATGCTTCCTCCACATTGTGTCCCCATTTTCTGTGCCCGCGGAAGAGCTCTGTGCCTGCAATAATGCGTAACAGGGTTGACTTTCCCTTTCCATTGGCGCCGATGAGCGCGATTTTATCGCCACGATCAATTTCACCTGAGGTGTGATCCACGATTACGTTTTCACCAAACGACTTCGAAATGTCCTTCAGTTCCACCAATAACTTTCCAGGCGTTTTATCAATCCGGAAATTAATCCTGATGGTTGGTCTTTCCAGTTCAACATCTTCAATCCTTTCCAATTTTTCAAGTCGTTTGAGAGCCGATTGGGCCTGTGCCGCCTTGGTCGCCTTTGCTCGGAACCTTTCTATGAATCGCTCCTGTTGACGAATAAACTCCTGCTGGTTTTCATACGCCCGTTGTTGCAATGCGATTCGTTCCGTCTTTTCTTTCTCATAGAAATCGTAATTACCGTTGTAGATATGCAATTCCTTTTGATAGAGCTCTACAATTTTTGTGACCATGCGGTTTAAGAAATATTTGTCATGACTGACGATTACCACCGACCCCTGGTAATGCTGTAAATATTTTTCAAGCCATTCAATGGAAGGCAGATCAAGATGGTTTGTCGGCTCATCCAGCAACAAGAGATCAGGTTGCTGAAGAATCATTTTTGCCAGCAAAACTCTCATTCGCCAGCCACCACTGAATTCATGATAAGGTCGCCGCAAGTCACTGTTGGCAAAACCGAGACCCTGTAAGACCTCTTCGGTTTTATGATGAATTGTATAACCTCCAAGAGTTTCCAACTCATGAAGTTTGTCAGCATATCTGAGCACGAGTACCTCCGCTTGCTTTGACGGGGGCTCAGGATGGGCCTCCAGCTCTTTTCCCAAATGTTCAATCTCTTTTTCTAATTGAAGAACTTTTTCAAAGGCTCCGAGGGCCACATTTAAGATTGAGTCATTTGTATCAAAACTTAGCAAGTCCTGGTGAAGGTAACCAATGGTGATGCCGCGACTTTTTTCGACGGTGCCTGACGATGGTTGGTATTCTCCAACCAATAATTTCAATATGGTTGATTTGCCCGTTCCATTATAACCAATTAATCCAATCCTTTCATTAGATTGAATATGCCAGCTACCATCCTGTATCAGAACACGGGCACCAAATTCAAATGTTACATCTTGTAATCCTGCGAGCATAAATAGTCAATAAGTGATATTAGTCAATAAGTCATTGGCATCGTAATTACCGTGATGAGATGGACTTCGAATCTGCAAAAATAAATGATCCAATCATTCCTGCTTCTCCTTATTGGTCTGCCCTCATCATTTTCAACTATTTTTGAGGTAAATTTTTTCGAAACCGATGAAAAAAGTATTGCTGATATACCTTGTCCTTATTGCTGGTATTGTTACGTGGTATTTCACCGCCGGAAGAGAAAAAAGAATTTTTGAAAATTCAAAGGGCGTTGCTCTTGAAGTCAGCAAGCATAGCCTTGATTTTAATCGGTCAATAGACGATGTGATGAAGGCCTATTTTAAAATGACCGCGGAGTTTGTAAAAGAAGATACCGCATCAATTAGCAAAAAGGCCACAGAACTAAAAACATCTCTGGACAACCTAAAGCTTCACGAGCTCAACGAAGACTCCTCCATTTATGAGACAGCCGTCAGCATTTTGGACAACGCAAAAAATGAGTTGGCCGGTATAGCAGTTGATCCTGCCATGGAATCAAAACGACAATCGCTCCACCATTTCTCGGATCAGCTATACACGCTGATAAACACGGTTCGTTACGACCTCGGCAAGCTGTATTGGATGGAATGTTCTTCGGCTTTCGGAGACGATGCTCCTGGTAATTGGATTGGTGAGTCGGATCGATCGAACGATCCTTATGGAAAAAAAGGTTGTGCCACGGTTAAAAGGGTAATTGATTTTGCTGCGGCCGATTCTACCAAAAAATAGTGATCTGTGACCCGACAAAAACTTTTGCTTAGTTATTTTTTGTTAGTATCAAACGTTGTTTTTGCGCAAACCAAATTCACGCTCAATGGTTACGTTCGCGATTCGCTGTCGGGTGAGCTCATCATCGGCGCAACAATTTCAGTAACTGGCACCAAGGGGATTACAAGCAATCAGTATGGCTTTTATTCCATTACTCTTGATAAGGCTAGTTACACTATTGCCATTACGCATGTTTCATATCAAACGAAGATCATTGAGGTTGAACTTGACCAAAACCGTAGCCTTAACATCAGCCTTCTTCCTAAAACAACCTTGAGCGAAAATGTGGTAGTGTACTCAAAGCGAAGAGATGCCAATGTAAAGAATGCACAAATGGGCCGGGTTGACCTTTCTATTGAAAAAATAAAAAACATCCCAGCGTTTATGGGAGAGATCGACATTCTGAAAGCTATCCAGCTTCTGCCGGGTGTAAGAAATGCCGGAGAAGGCAATGCAGCTTTTTACGTCAGGGGTGGGGGGCCCGATCAGAATTTGATCATCCTTGACGACGCGGTTGTTTATAATACGGGTCATTTGTTTGGATTCTTTTCCATTTTTAATTCAGATGCTGTAAAAAACGTTTCGCTTATCAAAGGAGGGATGCCTGCTCAGTATGGTGGAAGACTTTCTTCTGTTCTTGACGTGGCAATGAAGGATGGTAATGTGAATGACTTCCAGACTGAAGGGGGAATTGGTTTAATTGCTTCACGATTATCGATCCAGGGGCCAATCAAAAAGAATAAAGCTTCGTTTATTGTTTCCGCAAGACGAACATACGCTGATGTGGTAGCCAAGCCATTTATTCCAAAGACGTCGGGTTTATATGGCTCCGGATATTATTTCTATGACATCAATGCCAAGGTCAATTACCGCTTTTCTGAAAAAGACCGCCTTTTTCTTAGTGGCTATTTTGGTCGTGATGTATTTGATTACAACGATGCAAAACGATCGTTCAATTCAAATATTCCCTGGGGAAATTCCACTGCCACACTTAGATGGAATCATGTCTTCAATCGCAGGTTATTTGCAAACACCACAATTGTTTACAACGATTATAAATTTAAGTTCGCGGCTTCGCAGCATGATTTTGCGTTGAGTCTGTCGTCCGGAATTCGCGATGGCAATGCAAAAGTGGATTTTGATTACTATCCGTCACCACAACACAAATTAAAGTTTGGGGGATTATACACGTATCACAAATTCATTCCTAATGTTGTCAGCGGTCACTCCGATTCAATGGAGTTTCACCCGAACAATGAAGGCGCTAAATATGCAAACGAGACGGCATTATACATCCAGGATGACTGGGAACTCGGTGATAAAATAAAGATCAATTACGGGCTCCGCTGGAGCAATTTCACACAAATCGGACCTTACACGAAATACGTCCGTGATTCGGATAGGAATAAAATTGATAGCACGGTATACAAAAGTTTCGAATCAATAAAATCTTACGGCGGTCCAGAGCCACGACTTACCGTTCGCTATGCCTTCAATGATGAGACTTCCATTAAGGCGGCCATAGCACATAATTACCAGTATATACATTTAGTGAGCAATTCGGCTAATACGCTGCCGACCGACCTCTGGGTGCCGAGCACATACATTGTGCAGCCGCAGATAAGCTGGCAATATTCTGCAGGTCTCTTCAAAAACTTTAAGGACAACACCTATGAAACCTCGTTGGAAGTTTATTACAAGGATATGAAGAACCAGTTGGAGTATGCAGAAGGCTATACGCCGTCGCTCAGCGATCCCGAGGATCAATTTGTTTTTGGTCGGGGATGGAGTTACGGGGCAGAGTTATTTGTAAACAAAATCAAGGGGAGATTCAACGGGTGGCTGGGCTACACGCTTTCATGGACATGGCGAAAATTCCCCGACCTCAATGACGCTCAAAAATATCCTGCTAAATATGACCGACGTCATGACTTAAGTCTCGTGGCGAACTACGAGCTGAATAAAAGATGGAAGTTCGGTGCCGTCTTTGTGTACGGTACTGGAAACGCCTTTACTTTACCCGAACGTTTTTATATCGTTAGTGGTGTACTTACCCAGGAATTTAGCAAGGTCAATCAATACCGAATGCCTGCTTACCACCGTCTTGACCTTTCTGCCACGCTAACACCGAAACAAAAAAAGAAACGAAAGATCGACAGTTACTGGGTATTTAGTGTTTACAATGCTTATTGTCACCTCAATCCGTACTTTATTTACTTTGATCAAACAGGAAGCCCCTATAACGGCACATTGAAAGTTGAGGCGACGCAAGTGTCTTTGTTTCCAATCCTGCCTGCGGTTACGTGGAATTTTAGATTCTAGATGCTCAATTGTGAATGGTGGGTGGCGAATAGTGAAGAATTAATAATTAAAATTATGAAGACTAGCCGGAAGCTTAGTTGATGATGTTAAGCGTAAACAAAATGGTAGTCACAAATAATAAGATAATCCCCATAAGAAAGAGGTAATCAGCTACGTTCTCAAGTCTTCCGCTCTTTTTAATATTTCCACGAATTGATAAAAACGAAAGCAAGCAGCTTGCCATGAATATCACTATTGCACCGGAAGTGAGCTCATCGATAATCGTCTTTTGTGCAACTTTCAGCAATTTTAACGAAGTGAGGACTATGAAACAAATTCCCAGGAGATTCGAAGAGGCATTCAATATGTGTGGAGATTTGTCCTGGTCATTGTTCATGGCGATGGTTTGGACGCTAAAATTGCCATTAATCCTTGTTTGCGCAGAAGGCATTAACAAAGCTTTAATGATTGTATGGAAAATCTCATCTTGATGAAGTGAGTCGAAAGTTTGTTACAGTGAGTCAATTCTCTTTTGGATGGTTTGTTTATCGGGGTGGGTCTTCGCAAGCTCAAACGCTTTTTTAAAATTCGTTTTCGCTTTTTTATTGTCAATGCCTGTGTACAATTCACCCAGCAAAGCGAAGTAATAATGATTGTTGACCAGGTTTAATTTTTCCGCCTCGGCGATTCCTGCTTTTTTCCCATTTGCTTTCGAGAGTGCGTAAGTTCGGTTCAGTGCAGCTATCGGAGAATATTCAATTTGCAGTAACCTGTTATAAAGCTGCAGGATGGCCTCCCACTTCTCTTTTGTATCCGTTTTATTGGTATGCCAATATGCAATATTAGCTTCCAAATGGTATCTTGAAACCCTGTCACCGTGTGATGCAGTGCGGAGAAAATAGGCACCTTTTGTAATTAACTCCTGGTTCCATAATTTTTCGTCCTGGTCATGATACAAAATCATTTCGCCGTTTTCACCTTTCCTCGCATCGAACCGTGAAGCATGAAAACACATTAATGACAATAATGCATTTACATCGGGTTGATTCGTTTGCTCGTTATCAGTAAGCAGAGAGGCGAGGCGCATTGCCTCTAAACAAAGGTCTTCACGCAGCACATTGCTATCGCTTTCAGAATAATAGCCTTCATTAAAAAGTAAGTATAGGGTCAAAAGAACGGTTTGAAGTCGGTTGTTAATTTCTACCGCAGAAGGCAATTCGATTTTTATTTTTTCCGTTCTCAACTTTTCCCTTGCCCTGAAAAGTCGCTTATTGATGGTCTCTTTATTGGTCAAAAAAGCATTGGCAATTTCTTCAATTCCAAAACCGCAAAGAATTCGGAGAGCTAAACCGACTTGCGCTTCCGCTGGAATTGACGGATGGCAAATGGCAAACAACATTTGTAACTGGCTGTCGGAAATATTTTGTTCCGACAGGTCGATTTCGATTTCCTCTTTGTCTCGACGCGAATATATTATTTCGGTTGTCACCTTTGTGCTAAAAACATTATTACGCGTGATATAATTCCTCGTCTTATTCTTAGCGACGGCATAAAGCCATGCCGTTGGATTTTCAGGGATTCCTTTGAAGGTCCATGTTTCGAGAGCGGCTAAAAAAGTTTCGCTAGCCAGGTCTTCGGCAGCTTCAATATGTTCAACTCCCAATAGTTTGCACAGAACAGCAGTTATTTTTCTGAACTCCGTCCTGAACAAATGTGGTATCAATTCTTGCTGCCGCATAATTCAAAAAGCCTCTGAATGCAGAGGCTTTTTTTCTAATGAATGCCATCGTTTCGTGCGATTTTCCGTACTTCCACACTATTACCTTCACCTTGCAACACCGGGCAACCCTTCGCAAACTCGACTGCCTCTTCAACTGACTCAGCTCTTACAGTAATGAAGCCTCCGATGGTTTCTTTAATCTCGCCAAACGGCCCATTGGTGACAACGTTGTTTGAATTTTGTTTAAGGACCACGCGGGCGTCGTCAAAGGGCAAGCCGGTGCCGCTGACGAATTTGTTTTGTGCCGCAATTCCGCCAATCCAGTCCATGGTTTGTTTCATCCATTCCTGGATTTGTTCGGGTGAGGCAACTTTGGTCCCATCCTGGTGTCTCATAATTAATGCAAATTCTTCCATTTTTTCAGGTTTTATGCCTGTCCGGAATGTGCCGGCCAGACGGTGATTGAATTTATGAATTATACTGTTATGACAAATGGGCTGGTCGCTATTGGACAGGGTGTGTAAAGTTTTTAAGAGGATTTGCCGCGCAGCCTAGTTGAAGTTGTAAAAGATTCTAAAGGTTAGATAGCTGTAGCCGCCCTTTTCAAGAAAAGTATTCTCAGGAATCGATGGCATGGCGGGAGCAGCAAAAAACCGCATTGCCAGGTCAAGTTTTCTATTCACAAAGCCAATCGCGGGAGCCACCGCAAAAATTGAGCTTGTGTTATCACTCGCTTTTACAGCAACACCGGTTTCAAATTCGGTGTAGAATTTCTTAACAAAGAACCTTGCACCAATTAATACCGGGACCAGTGCGAAATCGTGGTCCTTGGTGCCGTCCCAATAGACAAGTTTGCCACGGTAGAAGGTGTAACCAATATTTGCTAATCCCGAGAATTTGGGAGAGAAAAAATGTTCGCCTTTTATATTTATTCCTATTCCGATTGCTTCATTCGATTCGTAGGCGTGGACAGGATAACTTACTTCGCCACCTATTCCCAACAAATTCTTTCTGGGTTGTGAGTGTAAACCCGATGAACAAAAAATCGTGGTTGCAACGAATAGCGTGATAGTTCTCATACAGTTATTTGAATCTTTTCAAACAATAAGAAGATTTGCATTGACACAAGTTTAAAACAAAGGCTCCGGCGTAAATAAAAAAACTTGAAGCCGTTAAAACGGCCTTCGAAATGTGAATAAGCAGGGGCAGAAGTTGCCACTCCAAAGTCAAGACCTTTTCGTCCTTAGAAACGTCGCTCATCGGGCCATCGATTATCTTTGATTCATGAAGAAAAGACTTGTTGTCCTTACCGGGGCGGGCATCAGCGCTGAAAGTGGACTTAAGACTTTCCGTGATAGCGACGGGCTTTGGGAGGGATATAACATTGAAGATGTAGCGACACCGAGAGCATGGAGGAGAAATCCCCAGCTGGTGTTGGATTTTTATAACATGAGGAGAAAAAATGTAGCCGCCGCAGTACCCAATGCAGCCCATAAGGGATTAGCAGAACTGGAAAAAACTTTTGATGTCCATATCATCACCCAAAATATAGACGATCTCCACGAAAGAGCTGGTTCAACAAAAGTCCTGCATTTGCACGGCGAAATATTTAAAATGCGCAGTGAGCGGTCTCATGAGCTGGTAAAAGAAATAAGAGGAGATATTATGATTGGGGACTGTGCGGAAGATGGTTGCCAGTACCGGCCGAATATTGTCTGGTTTGAAGAGCCAGTTCCGATGATTGAAGAAGCGATCCCGATTGTTCATCGCTCCGATATTTTTGCAGTTGTGGGAACTTCGTTGGTCGTATATCCTGCGGCAGGACTAGTAAACTATGCACCAATGGAGATTCCCAAGTTTATTATTGATAAGCGCATACCTTACACCTCGTCAGTTTATAACATCACTGCTATCGAGAAACCTGCAACTGAGGGTGTGACTGAATTAATCAGGATTTTGAACAACTAGTTCTCATTTTTTTCGCCGCCATCCTGTCCATAAAAAATCACCCAGGTCGCAAAGTCGTCGGAAAAGTTTTCGAAGTAGTGCTCCATTCCTGCGGGAACAAATATTATATCGCCTTTTTTACAGGAAACTTTTTCTTTATCGCGATAAAAGTTACTGTGTCCCTGGATAATAACATAGATTTCATCCTGTTTGTGCGGACTCTGGGTGTCCACTTGCTGTGGCGCGAAATATTCAATGGTCATGCTTCCATTCTTCATGACCACAGTAAATGGAAACTCCTGTTCTTTCAGCAATTTGAACAAGGCCTCGTCAGGTGAGAATTTGAATTTCATGAAATATTATTTCAATGCTCGTTGAATTTTATATCATGTAACTCTAACTCCGCCAGTACTGGCTTATAGATTTCCTTGTGAGTGGGAATATGAAGTCCTTTTAATTGGATTGTTCCATTCAAGATCAATTTAGTTGCAATTGCCAGCGGGAGTCCGACGGTTTTGGCCATTGCAGTTCTTCTGCTGTTTTCTCCCTTTACGGTAAGCAAACTTCTGACTTCTGACTCCTGGCTTCCCACTGCGTATTTGATCTCGTGCATCATGACGATCATATCTTTATCATCAGGGGCCAGGGATAATTTTTTTTCCAATGCAAACTGCAAAATATCGGCCGGGCTACAGAAGCCTTTGTTTACAACTGTCTCCTTATCATCTAAACCAAGAAAAAATAATTGCTTTAATGTGAGATTAGCCTCGTGCATTTTATAGGCAAGAAAACTCGCAGCGCGATTCTTTACTTCGTCCAATTCAATTTCTGCGAGATTGCCCTCTTCATCAACTGTCATAAACTCCTCGGGTATCTCCAGGTTCTCATCTTTTACCTCTTTTTCCACCTCCATCAGTTTAACGAGGTTGTTAAGCATTTCCTTTGTTTGAGAAAAGCGTTCGCTCAGTTTCTGCTCAAGCCACTGGCCAAAACCATTCTTATCCATGTGTTCTTTAAATATGTCGCACAATAATTTTCCATTTGTATCATACTGCGGAGTTTCGTCGGTTAGTTTCAATTCGACAATGTTTTTCCAACCATACATAAAGTCAGGATAGCGCAGGGTGGTTCGAATGAACGTACTCGTCTCGTTCAAACCATATAGCGAGGCATAGTTTAAGGAATCGCGGTTTGGGTACCAGCTCAAGTATCCCAGGTCGGGATGTTGAACAACCCGATCGGGAACAAAAAGCTCCTCATAGCGTAAGAGTCTTTCCTCACCATTTTCCTTATAATGAGCGCCACTTTTGCCCGCGAGCACTACACTGCGTGGATTCCAACTTATTTTGTATCTCCAGGGATTGTCGTCGCTTTCCGGAGCCACCAGCCCGCCACAATGTGATTTGAAGGAACTGATTTGGCCCCCATTTGAATGAATCTCGTCAATCAATTTCATCGCACTCATGTGATCGATACCGGGATCAAGACCCATTTCACAAAGAAACAATAATTGACGCTTTTCAATTTCATCACGAAGACTCCTGGTGTTGTCATCCACATACGATGCCGTCAGTAGGTTCTTATTTAGCTGCACACAGTCACGTGCAACTACATAGTGCAAAGCAGGCGGGAGTAGGGAAATTACAATATCCGCTTTGGCGATGGATTTCGTTCGTTCCTGGTGATCAACGATGTCAAATGATTCCGCAAGTCCATGGGCAGAACCGCCAATTTTTGACGCTGCCAGCTCCAGATCGGCGTCGACTACTGTCAATTGCCAGTTTTCCTTCTGTGCATGCCCGAGCAAATAGTCGATCAGGAAAGTGGCAGACTTACCCGCCCCAAATAATAATATCTTTTTCATTGCTTAGCTGAGCGAAAGTAATAGAAAGTTTACGAGTCAATTTAACGGAGGTTATTTTTATTTCTTTTATGCAAAAACGTACATTGGAACATCTAAACTGAAAACAAGTTATGAGGCTATTTTTACGCTCCTGCTTTTCCATATTCAGTTTAATTATTTCCGCTTCAGCGTCAACCCAAAAAATATCTGGTCGCGTGATCAATGAAGGTGGCAAGCCAGCTTCACACGTGACAGTTCGGTTTAAATCAAGTTCCATTGTTACGAGTACCGACGGAACCTTTACGATTATTGCGAAAAAACTTCCCGATACACTATTCTTTTCCGCGCCCGGTTTTGAGCGTTATCAAGTTGTAGTGACAGAAGAGACAGCTAAAGACCCAAATTTTGAGGTGGTCCTGCTAAGTACCCGGAATAAGGCGGCAATGTCTGAGGTTGTTGTTCCTGGTCGAAGTGAAATGAGGCCGGTGGAAATTGCTTCCTCGCCTTTACCAGGAAAAGGCTCAGGAATGGGCGTGGCAAAAGACAGTAGACCTTTTTATAAAACTGAGGAGAGCGGATATATTGCTAACAAGAAATTGTTTATGGTTGATTCTGTGCCAATCAAAAAAGACTCACTGATTTATAGATCAGGATTGCTTACAGCAGGCGAAGTGAACGATTTTAATAAATGGAAAATGTGGGCCGATTTCCAGGAAAATGAATTCAAAACTTACAGCGACCAATGGAAGTTGTACCCGCAGGAACGATACAGTGTACAGTTACAGAATAAAGAGCACATAGCTATCGTCGGTCAGCCAGTATACCTCATCAGCAATACGAGTGATACTGTTTGGAGGGGTGTAACTGATAACACGGGCAAAGCTGAGCTGTGGGCGGAAATGAATGGAAATTCGCAGAAAACAGGTTTTTTTATATCCAGCCCCGGTTGTAGAGACATAAAATCGCCGGCTGCCTTTGCCAATGGAATAAATAGAATGGAAAAAAATCTTCCCTGCTCTGTTTCCAGTACCGTGGATATCGCGTTCGTCGTCGACGCGACCGGTAGCATGGCTGATGAAATAGATTTCTTGAAAGTTGAACTGGAAGATGTTATTCGCAATACGTTTGCTCAGTATCCTGATCTCGATCTCCATGTGGGTTCAGTTTTCTATCGTGACAAAACTGATGAATACCTCAGCCGCCACATCAATTTTCAGACAGATTTGCTGAAGGTTTTGAATTTTATCAAGCTTCAACGGTCTGGTGGGGGAGGAGACAGGCCAGAGGCCGTGGACGTGGCGTTGCAAACAGCGTTGGACAGTTTGCAGTGGAGCAGAAATGCGCGTAGCCGGATTTTGTTTCTCGTCTTAGACGCTCCTCCGCATGATGAAGCGAGCGAAAGAATGTTTGAACTGATTCAAAAAGCAGCGGCAAAGGGCGTCCGCATTGTGCCTGTTGTGTGCAGCGGTGCCGATAAATCAACTGAGTTCATCATGAGAAGTGTCGCTCTTGCAACGAACGGTACTTATATTTTTCTTACGGATGATAGTGGAGTAGGGCTTGCGCACATTAAGCCAACTACAGATGCTTTCAGCGTGGAATTTTTAAACTCACTTTTGGAAAGAGTAATCAGGCAAATGGTTTTTGCCAATAAGTGTTCAGAGCAAAAAGAAATCGAACCCTTTAAAAATATTCCCGCTAACATTGAAAAAATAAAGCTCTATCCAAATCCAACGCAGGGAAATATTACTATCGAAAGTAAGAATCACCTTAAAGAAATCTTCATCACGGATTTTACCGGCAAGATTCTAATGCGCATCGAGACAAATCCAAAGCAATTTAAATGGAATGTGAGTCTTGGACTTTATCCGAATGCAACATACCTGGTGAAATATATTACTGATGATGATCGATGGGGAGCAGAGAAAGTTGTGTTAATACACTAAGTTCCGGTCGACTTTGACTCTTACAGCCACGAGAGACAAATGTTAATAGTTATTCACCGCTGATGTGGAAGCATTATTGTCAGGATTTTGCTGTTAGTTCAGTTCTTCTTCGGAGGGAAGGTAAGGGATGAGGTCGAGAACTCCTTTATAGCCCAGCTGTACTTCTTTGCCATTGTCTCGATTCAACATGCGTAATTCGATAGTCAACACGGATGCCGCGCTGGCTATCTGGCACGCGAACTCTAACAGTACCATTAGGAGAAATATTTCTTACAGTGATGAGATCGGTTCGCAGCGGTTGCTCACTTGGTTTCATGATTTGTAATTCAATACTTACTTCATCAACCAGGAAATCGGATGTATTGTATACCATCAATTCCAATCCCCTGATCCCACCGAATGAGCCGCGTACATAATTGTTTGTCTTTACTGAAACGAAATCGCGAATGCTGCTTCTGCGGTCGGTTTCCCCCGTGGGTCGGTCTGTTCGTTCTGCAGTGGCCTTTTTGTAGGAACGCTCTGAATTAGTGCGTGCATTGTTGTCCGCATCGTTGGATTCGTCATTGTCGCGCATTGTGCGCGTTCTTTCGCCGGTGTTTGGATTTACCTGAACATCCTTTTTCTGATAAGTTGCAGCTACCTCATCCGGTACAAAGGCTTCTTTTTGCTTCTTTTCGGGAACGACGGCTTTGGGGAAAAGCTGAAGAGGTTTATTGTGTTTTTCAGATTCAATTGATACTTGTGCAGGTTGCTTAACCTGCTTCTTAGTTTTATTATTTGTAACGGTGATTGTATGTTGCTTTTGTTCGGTTTGCTTTTCCTCGTTTTGTTTTTCCTCTGGCTGCAGAACCTGGTCCTCAGTTTTCTCATCCGTAGCAACTTGCTCATCTTTTGGTGCGGGAATGTTTTCCTGAGGTGTAACCGTTGACAAAGCTTGCACTACCTTCGGCGATTTTTTGTAATTGATCACAAAACCAATTGCGACCCCGGAAATTAACAGGAACAAAGGGACTAAAGCTGGCTTAACATATTTCCTGAAAATTTCTTTTCTCCTGTTCTTAGTTTTCCGCTGAACCAGAGTGTTTATATACATCTCCTTAATGTCGTCAAGGGATTGAGTATATTTTGTTTCCAGTTTTGCATCGTCTGGCTCACGAATATCAATCGGTGAATAAGATCGTTCCTGTTCTGGGTAGGAAGTCTTCTCAACAGGAAATTCTTTTTCCTGTACTGGCGCAAGTTGTTTTTCTTGTGCCGGTTTTGGCTTTGGCAAATATTGCTGGTATTGTTCCTGGTGATGCTTGAATCCATTATTATCCGGCATTGATACAAACACCTTTTTCTGGGGTTGATAATTTTGATAAACAGGATTTGGAGCTTCGACCGGCGCCACTTTTACGGGTTCTTCCTTTAACGTCGTTCGAGAGGGCTCTTGTTTTATAATGTTTTCTTTGATAGGATTTTCTCTCTGAACAGGCTCCAAGTGCTGAGGGACTGCTGGTTCTTTTGTCGCTATTTCAGATTCCGTTGATTTTTTGTAAAAGCGGTCGTATGGTTGTTCTTCAATTGCAGGGGCATAATCTTTTAGCTCGGTGATTTCGCTGGGATATCTCCAGGCAGCGCTTCGTCCGTCCACCCAAACAAGATCATAAGGTTTAAGTCCAAGCGTCACAAGATCATTCAATGAATACGGACCAGATTCTTTATTGCTACGGAGTAACCGGTATGAAGGCATGATACATTTTTCTATTTGTAAAAAAACGAAAATTTTATACCGACTAATGTAAAAGCCTTGTTATAAAACTATCGTTATCACTAATTTTTGCATTTCGTAACACTGGAAAAATCAGGCCAAAAAACAGCTTATTTGATCAGGTTATGAGCACATAAAAAACTACATTTGCGAACCCTGAAACGACCTCTAAAATCTTCCCTACAAGCACGGGCTCGAAATACTCCGGCACCGGCAGCAACGGGAGGACTTTCCATCGAAGAAATAGTTAGTGGAAAGATGCGGTAAAGTCTAATCAGGGCACAAAGCTGGTATTGTAACCCGTCCGACCGGTTCATCCGGAAGGGCAAAAACTTCAGCATAAATAAGCATGGAAGATAATGTAACGCCACAGGAAACGAACGATCAGAATCGAATTATTCCCGTAAACATTGAAGAGCAGATGAAAACCGCGTATATCGATTATTCGATGTCCGTGATCGTTGGTCGAGCCCTTCCTGATGTTAGAGATGGGTTAAAGCCGGTACATCGCCGCATTTTGTTCGCGATGAATGAGTTGGGCTTGAATTATAACAGACCTTATAAAAAATCTGCACGTATCGTAGGAGAGGTATTGGGTAAATATCACCCCCACGGTGACACAGCCGTGTATGATTCGATGGTGAGGATGGCGCAGGAATGGAGTATGCGGTACCCGCTGATTGATGGCCAGGGAAACTTTGGAAACCAGGATGGAGACGGTCCAGCTGCTATGCGGTACACTGAGGCAAGGCTGGAAAGGCTTGCCGAACATATGCTTGATGACATTGACAAGGACACCGTAGACTTTCAATTGAATTTTGATGATTCTGAAAAAGAGCCATCTATTTTGCCTACAAGGATTCCGCAATTATTGATCAATGGCTCAAGCGGGATTGCCGTTGGGATGGCTACGAATCTAATGCCACACAATCTTGCCGAGGTGATCGATGGTTGTATCGCTTTCATCGACAAGCGAGATATAACTGTTGAACAGTTAATGCAACATGTAAAAGCTCCGGATTTTCCCACAGGTGGAGTTATTTATGGAATGGAAGGAGTAAGAGCTGCTATGCATTTTGGACGCGGCAGGGTAGTGGTTCGTGGAAAACTGCATGTGGATACCAAGACAAGTGGCCGCGAGCAGGTCATCATTACAGAGGTTCCCTACCAGGTAAATCGGGATGCACTGACTAATCGCATAGGCGAACTTGTGAATGAAAAAGTAATTGAGGGTATCGCGCATGTAAATAATGAATCAAACAATAAAGAGGGCACCCGAATAGTAATTGATCTGAGACGCGATGCAATTGCTAATGTCGTCATCAATCAGCTCTACAAATACACAGAGCTGCAAACCAGTTATGGTATCAATAATGTAGCGCTTGTAAAGGGAAGGCCGCGTACCCTGAGCCTGAAGGAAATGATCAGCGAGTTTGTTGATTTCAGACACGAAGTGGTTGTGCGTCGTACAAGGTTTGAACTGAGAGAAGCGGAGAAAAAAGCTCATCTCCTGCAGGGATATTTAATTGCGCTCGATCACCTGGACGAGGTAATTGCGATGATCCGTGCTTCTGCGACACCGGAAATTGCAAAAGATGCGTTGATAAATGCAGGCTGGGGGATTGATGAAATCCAGGCAAAAGCCATACTCGACCTGCGCTTACAGCGGTTGACAGGAATGGAAAGAGACAAGATAAAACAGGAGTATGACGAGCTGACGAAATTAATTTCTCACTTGAATGAATTGCTGTCCAATGAAGGAATGCGGTTTGATGTGATCAAAAAGGAATTGCAGGAAATCAAAGATAAATTCAAAGACCCTAGAAAAACGGAGATCACCTATCTCGAAGATGAGGTAAGGATCAAGGATCTGATCAAAGAAGAGGATGTGGTGATCACTATTTCACATCATGGATACATAAAAAGAACCCCAGCCGATGAGTATCGACTGCAAAGGCGCGGCGGCCGCGGTTCCATGGGAGGTCGAACAAGAGAGGAAGATTTCATTGAGCATTTGTTTGTCGCATCATCGCATCATACGATGTTATTCTTTACCGAAAAAGGAAGATGTTATTGGCTCAACGTGTACGAAATTCCTGAAGGCGAGAAGACCAGCAAGGGTCGGGCGATCCAAAACCTTATTCAATTGCCAGGCGATGATAAAATAAGAGCGATTATTGATGTAAAGGATTTGAAAGACGAAGAATTTGTAAAATCGCATAACATTGTTCTTTGCACTAAACATGGAATAATCAAGAAAACAGAGCTCCAGGATTTTAGTCGTCCAAGATTAACTGGTGTAAATGCAATTACCATTAATGAGGGTGACGAGTTACTTGAAGCAAAAATGACCGATGGAAAATCGGAAATCATGATGGCCGTAAAGAGCGGAAGGGCGATTCGCTTTTCCGAATCAAAGGTTCGCCCGACAGGAAGGGGAGCGATCGGTGTTGCTGGTATTGAAGTCGATGATGCGAATGACGAAGTTATCGGTATGATCTGCGTAAATGCAACCGCTGAGGAATCAAGGACAGTCCTGGTAGTAAGTGAAAAAGGATTCGGAAAGAGAACGGCTGTTGACGAATATCGTTTTACCAATCGCGGAGGTAAAGGAGTAAAAACTATCAACGTGACGGAAAAAACCGGTAAACTTGTGGGGATGCTTGATGTCGCTGAGAAGGAGGATTTGATGATTACTTGTAAGAGCGGCGTTATTATTCGAATGAAAGTATCTGACATAAGCGAGCAGGGAAGGGCAACACAAGGAGTGAAGCTCATAAAGCTCGATGAAGGCGATGAAATAGCTGCGATAACACGAATAGAAGTTGATGAAATGAATGGGAACGGGAACGGTAATGGACACTCGGAAAATGGCGACACCAACAGTGACTCGTCGGTCGATACCAACAGTTCCAGCGAAGTGTGACACTATTTATAGCATCATTCAATCAAGCGACTGCCCCGCATCATTATAATCCGTCGTTCGGGCAACCAATCCAAATGATAATTCATCTGAAGAAGGTCACTAATTGACATTTACCATAGTTAAAAAAAATAACCAATGCGAAAGTCACTTTTTATCGCTGCGATTCTTGCCATCTGCACTATTGTTGCTAACTCACAGACAGTAGACGATGCCTTAAAGCAGCTCGGAAAAAACAACGACAAAGCCAAGGAAGCCATTGATAAGTTAACGGCGGATCCTAATTTAAAGAACGCGGACGCCTGGTATGTTAAAGCTCAGATTTATAGTGCCTTAGCTACTGATGATAAATTTAAAACTTCAATTCCAGATGCTTACGACCAAGCCTTTGAAGCTTTCAGGAAGGCTTACGACATAGACCCCAACAACAAGCGAATGCTGCTTGACCTTTATAAGACGGGCTTTGTAGCCTATGAGGGCGTTGCCAATAGGGCAGCTACGGCTTACCAGGGCAACAATATGGCGGGCGCCTTTGAGGGTTATAAAAAAGCAATTGAGTATGGGGACTATCTCAAGTCGAAAAATCTTTCGTACAGCGGGTATAGCGTACCGAAAGTAGACACTGGTATGGTGTTTATGGCGGGCTACACAGCAATGAAGTTGGATAAAAATGACGATGCGCTAAAGTACTTTGCCCAGCTTGCAGATGCCAAGATTGGCAAGGAGCCAGATTATGCCATCCCTTACCAATTCTTGTCCTACCAGTATAAGACGAAAAAAGATGAAGCGAACTTTAAAAAATATACGGAACTAGGAAGGCAGGTTTATCCAAAAGATCCTTATTTCGTTACGATAAAAATTGACTGGGCAAGAGAGAATAACGACTACCCCGCGTTATTTTCAGCCTATGATGAGTTAGTCGCACTGCAGCCGGATAGCCTGAATCATAGTCTTTCTTATGCCTCGGAAATGTTTGATTATTTATTCATCAAGAACCCGGATAAAAAGCCAGCCGACTATGATGCTGTAGCTGGCAAAATTGAGACTGAAACAAAAAAGTTGTTGAGCAAGGATTATGAGCCCATGAGCACAAACCTAATATTGGGACAGTTGTATTACAACCAGGGGCTTGACCAGGTGACAGAGGCGGACAAAGTGAAAGGAACTAAGCCGGAGGATACAAAAAAGAAAACCGACCTCAAGGCAAAAGCGGTTACAAAATATGATCTCGCCATTCCCTACACAGAAAAGGTGGCCTCGATGCTCGAGCAAAAAGGAGGTACAGCACTTACTGCTAAAGAGAAGCATACTTTAAAAAACATGTACATTATGCTTGGTGATATGTACACGGCAAAAGGGAACAAGGTTAAGGCCGATGAATTCGATAAAAAGTATTCCGCGCTAAAATAGGTATTGTAAAAAACTTTAAAAGCCTCCTTCAAAAGGAGGTTTTTCGTTTTAGTCCCGCCAATGTCTTTAATTTATAATTCAACCCATTTGCTCTAATTTTTCTTGCGACCGTGCAAGCATGTTATGATTTCAATATTTGCCACGATACAATCCTTATTTCTTTGGTGAAACGCATTTCATTCTGAATCTTCAAATCTTTCAAACTTTTCCTGTCCATTACATTTATATCACCTTGGGACGGGGCGATGCGCCCTGAGGTAGGATAGGGTTTCGTCCTGGGCTAAATGCCAGCCTAAATTCTCAGAATAAACCCTTACTTAACATAATATAAATTATAAGAAAAGACAATCGACAGTCTCCTGGTACTTGCAATTTCGTATATTCATTAAATGACAAAAGGCGTCCTTATGGACAGGGTTCTCAAATTAATCATTGAGGACGTTAGCGTAACTCGGCCGGAACAAATTTGCAGCGAATTAAATCTCAATAAGGACGTTGTGATTTCCTTATTGCGCGAAATGGAACAATCCCAACACATCAAATTAATAAAAGCAGGCAGCGGGAACGTGGATGTAATTGTATTAAAACAACCCGGACGACAATTCTACAATTCGTCAAGTTATGCAGCAATTAATAACGAACCGATGACGCATGAACGCCCGCCAGCTCCCCCAGGCAAACTAAGCAGAAAAACCCTTACCTGGATCATCGTAGTGATCTTGCTGGCAGTCCTGTTGATAGTTGGATTTAGCCAGGGTTGGTTTTCTTAATTGTCCTGGTTACATTTACCGAAATCATTTTATCTATGGATTATCAAAATCAGCACAGCAGCTCTACGGACTTATCTCTGGTACAGCCCGTTGAACAGACCCTAAAAAGCTTTATGGCCAATGTGTTTGCCTACATGTTTATGGCCCTCGGTATCTCCGCCTTATTCGCTTACCTGTTCTCCACAAATTTGTATTTACTCGTGTATCTAATTGATGTTTCGGGAAAAGGAGGACTAACAATGCTTGGCTACATTGTTTTATTTGCTCCTATTGGCTTTGTATTATTAATGTCCCTTGGTTTTTCAAGATTATCCGCGCCGGTATTGATTGCGTTATTTATCATTTACTCTGCTGTGAATGGAATCAGTTTTAGTTTTATTCTATTGGCCTACACTCCAGGTTCCATTTTGGGATGTTTTTTGTCGGCAGCTGCCATGTTTGGTGTAATGGCCTTTATGGGCTACACTACAAAACAGGACCTAACAAAATTTGGCCGTATTATGATCATGGGATTGATTGGAATTATCGTCGCGTCATTGATTAACCTGTTTCTGGGAAATTCTACCCTGGATTACCTTATCAGTTTTCTTGGAGTAATGATATTTACAGGATTAACTGCTTACGACGTACAGAAACTAAAGAATATCGGCTCCGGCCTGCAATATGCAAATGTTCCAGCTACGGATGTTAAGAAGGCGTCAATACTTGGGGCATTAAATCTTTACCTCGATTTCATTAATCTGTTCCTGTTTTTGCTTCGGCTATTTGGAGGGAAGCGGAACTAGGCACTTTATTAGAGGTGGCTTATGGCCACCTTCTTTTTTATGCACCTGCGCGAAACGATACTGGATGAACATTCCAAAGCCAACTGCAACAAAATTGTAAACTGGGTCGGTGATTCACAAAAAAGATTCGATGAATTGTTTAATCTTTTCTTGAACTCCGAGTACAGGGTCAACCAACGCGCGGCATGGCCCCTTAGTTATTGTGTAATCGCAAATCCGGCTTTCATTACCAAGCACTTTTCAAGATTGGTGAAAAATTTACACAGGTCCGGCATTCACGATTCCGTCAAAAGAAATACCGTACGACTTCTTCAGCATATCGAGATTCCAAAGAAATTTCATGGGGAAATTATGGATATATGCTTTCGGTATATCTCCTCTCCCCATGAACCGGTTGCAATAAAAGCGTTCTCGCTGTCCATTCTGCAAAACCTTTCTCAACAGTATCCGGAAATTAGAAATGAGATCAAACTGATAATTGAAGAAAGATGGGAGCATGAAACCGCAGCTTTCAAATCAAGGGCGCGAAAATTTCTCAAGAGTTGATGATTATTCATAATCTGAATTGGTTTCGGCATGGAATTTTGATCTCCATTAAAAAAATATATTATGGAACTCAGAAGAGAAGAATTCCCGGTGGCTTTGCAAGCATACGAGGTGCGCGGTGACAGAGAAGAATTTGTTGCCGAGCAAGTGGTCAGTTCGCAAGCAGAAGCCGATAATTTCATGTCAATATACGCAGGCAGGCTCATTAAAACTCGCGACCTGAGACCCGTTGAAACAAGAAGGTTTGAGGGACAAAGAACAGTTGCGTCCACAGCAGTTGCGCCCCGAAGAAGGGCTGGCATTTCGCCCTGGGTCGTGATTTTGTTGATCATCATTGCCCTCGTGATTGTTGGCTTCGCCACAGGATGGTTTCAAACGCTAATGAATCAAACCAAATAAAAGAACGACTGTCGTGGTTTTACACTTTTTTCCTGGCTTTGTAAAATTCAGGAAAAATCAGCCGCAGGCTTTGATCATAAGTAAAGTAGTTGTAGACCCAATTGCTGAAAACGAAAAAGCGGTTTTTCACACCCAATATCAGCATCAGGTGTAGACTCATCCAGATCAACCACGCAATGAAGCCACCAAAATGCAATTTTGGCCTGGGGATATCCACCACGGCAAGATTGCGTCCGACCGTTGCCATCGTCCCTTTATCACGATATTCAAAATCCTCAACCTTTGTTGGATCATCTATCCTCAAATTTTTTGCAAGCGTGGTGGCCTGCTGAATCGCTACTGAAGCCAATTGTGGATGCCCATGTGTGTATTCTGGAGTTTCCATGTATGCGAGATCACCAATCACATAAATGTTGTTAAAGCCCTTTAGTTTCATTTGACGGTCAACGATCAAACGATTGCCTCGAGCCATCAACGATTTATCGAAGCCCGGTGGCACAGCGCCGGTTACACCCGCGGCCCAAATCACGGTTTTTGCGGCAATGGTGGTTTCATCTTTTAACTGAACCGTATTGCCGTCGTAGTTGCTTACAACCGTATTCGTAAGAAGCTTTACTCCCAGCCTTGTCAAGTATCTTCGCGAATCTGCTGCTGATTTCTCGCTCATATTGCCCAGGGTTTTCGGGCCGCCTTCCACCAGGTAAATATTCATCTTGTTGAAATCAAGCTCCGGGTAATCTTTTGGCAGGACATACTGCTTCATTTCAGCAAGTGCCCCAGAAAGTTCAACACCCGTAGGTCCCCCTCCTACGATCACGATATTCATCAGTCGCTGTAACTCCGAGGGATCTTTTACCAGCAATGCCGCCTCGAAATTGCGAATTAGGTGATGCCGTAATTGTAAAGCCTCCACTGTTGACTTCATGGGAAAAGCATAATCTACCAATTGCTGGTTGCCAAAGAAATTTGTTTCGGTTCCCGCAGCCAGAACCAAAATATCATAAGTGACATCTTCATTGTTGGTAATAACTTTATTTTGAGCGGGAATAATTTCCTTCACTTCTGCCAGGCGGATTCGTACATTTTTACTTCTTTGAAAAACTTTTCGTAAAGGGAATGAAATGTTACTCGCATCCAAACCAGCCGTAGCTACCTGGTATAATAAGGGCTGAAACTGGTGATAATTCACCTTGTCAATCAGAACAACTTCAAAGCCGGGCTTATTATTTAATTTTCGAGCCAGCCGCAAACCTCCGAACCCACCGCCGACGATAACTATCTTAAGAACCACGATTTACATGATTTAACAAGATTAAGAGGAAATATAACTAGTTCTAATAACTCGCAAAGTTCTTACCATGTTCGATCTTCAACGTGCAGCGTTTTCTTCACCACATCCCCACAATCCTGGAAATCGTTCTTTAATACAATAATCTCACTTTTATCGTCTGCTTCACCTCTTTTAATAATTGAAAAGCCTGGCTTGATAATTTTTTGTCAACATCAAGAACGACATAACCAATCTCATCATTGGTTTTTAAGTACTGTGCGAGTATGTTAATGTTATGCTTTGATAACTGAGTATTGATTTCAGAGAGAACGCCCGGCACATTATTATGAATGTGCAAGATCCGGTGGGCACCTTCCTGCGGTGGCAATGCAAGGCCGGGCACGGTGTGAGAACCATTCGTAACCCCTTTCTCCAGGAAATTAAAAAGTTTTAAGCTCACGTCTTCGCCAATATTCTGTTGGGCTTCTTCGGTAGATCCGCCAATATGCGGTGTCAGAATTACATTCGGAATGTTTTGTAATGGCGTTTCAAATTTATCTCCGTTCTTCTCCGGCTCCCACGGGTAGACATCAATTGCCGCGCCGCTGATCTGCCCGCTAGTTATCGTGGCCGCGAGCGCTTCGAGATCAACCACCTCTCCCCTTGCATAATTGATCAATATTGAACCCTTCTTAAAGTATTTTAGATTCGTTTTATTGATGAGATTTTTTGT
>AR_comb_assmDRAFT_10017043_pt1 | contig 32347 bp, 25 predicted proteins | sample ArasoioldDNA_FD_10543 | JGI IMG/M metagenome (IMG submission 10543) | reverse complement strand
CTTCCGCCACGTCGTCGCCGTCGACAGTGACAGTCCCCACCTGCCGGTCTCCATCCTCCGATCCGCCTTCGAGCAGCTGCAGAGGAGCGACCTCGTCGTGGGGCCGACGGAGGACGGCGGCTACTACCTCGTCGGCGCGTCGGCGATGCACCCCGGCCTCTTCGACCCGGCGTCACTGGGAACCGGCAGCGCCCGGGACGCACTGCTGGCCCGTGCCCGGTCCCTCGGGTTGTCGGTGGCCTTGACCGAGCCCTGGTACGACGTCGACCTGCCGGAGGACCTGCGCCGGCTCGCGGCGGAGCTGCGCATCGACCCGGGAAGAGCGCCACGGACGGCGGCCCTGCTCGCATCGTGGGGACCCGACCCGGACCCGGGAGAAGACGGGCGCGACCGATGACTGGCCCCCGTCGCGGAGGGCCAGGCGCCTGGGCGGGTGGCGCCGTCCTCGTCCCGGCGCTCCTCGTCCTCGGGCTGCTCCGGCCCGACGACGGATCGACCCCGTTTTTCATCCTGCTCGCGCTCGCCGCGGTCGGCTACCTGGCCACCCTCCACCAGGTGGCGACCGGGCTACGACCTTCCGGACGGGCGCTGCTCGTCTGCGCCGCGCTCGCCCTGGCCTGGCGCGTTCCGCTGCTGCTGGCACCTCCCGAGCCCGCGGCCGACCTGCGCCGCTATCTGTGGGATGCCCACCTCGTCCGCGCCGGCCTCAGCCCGTACTCGGTGGTCCCGGCCGATCCGGCGTTCGCGCATCTGCGAACGGAACAGACCTGGCCGGTGAACAACCCCGAGGTCTCGAGCCCGTACCCTCCGGGCGCCCAGCTCTACTTCCTCGCGGCGACGGTCGCCGGCGAATCCGCGAGAGCCATGAAGCTCGCCGCGCTCGTGTGTGACGTGCTCCTGGCGCTCGTCGTCTGGCGCTCGCTGGTCGCCACCGGCGCGAACCCGGGGTGGATGCTGGCCTACGCCTGGAACCCGCTCGTCTCGCTCGAGGTGGCCCGCCACGGGCACGTGGACGTGGCAGGCGCGCTGCTCGTCGCGCTCGCTGCCTTCGCTCTGGTTCGGGGCCGGCCGCTGGCCAGCACGGTCGCGCTCGCGCTGTCGATCGCGGTGAAGCCCGTCTCGCTCGTCCTCCTGCCGCTGCTGTGGCGACGTATCTCGCGCTGGCACGCGGCGGCCGGGGGCGCGGTGCTCCTGGCGGTGTCGGTGCCCTTCTGGAATGGGCACCGACCACCCCTCGGCTCGGTGCCGGAGGTCATCGACCGCTTCCGCTTCAACGCGCCGGTCTTCTCCGCCGCCGCGTCGCTCGCGGGCCCGGCGGCAGCGACGGGATTCGCGGTCCTCGTCGGCCTTGCGGTGGCAGTCCGGGCACGTCGCCGGCTCCCGCCGGGCTCGCCCGAGGCCTGGGGCTGGCCGATGGCGATGGCGATCCTCTGCGCGCCGCTGGTCTATCCCTGGTACCTCGTCTGGCTCGCGCCGTTCCTCGTCGCACCGCGGACACTGCCGCTCGCGATCTGGACGGTGTCGATCCTCGGGACCTACGTCGCCTGGGAGCGGCCTGCTGGCGTGCCCTGGGGCGTGCCCGGGTGGATGCTCGCGCTCGAGTACAGTGCGCTGCTGTGCACCACCGTCTGGCTGTGGCGAACCGGACGGGCTACCGCGTCTTCGGCTCTACCCAGGTATCCGACCCCTCCAGCTTCACTGCCACGTTCGTGAAGGTGAGCCGAAACGGGTGCCCGTCGGCCTTCCCGTGGTGGTCCAGCGAGAAGAGGAAGGGCCCGGCGCGCTTGTAGTCCTTCCAGTTCGCGACGACGACGCCCGGCTTCGCGTTCCCTCCGTGGTGGAACTCGATCTCCTGGATGCGCATGTCCTTGTCGACGAACATGGCCCACGTGTCACCCGGCAGGTATCCGCCGGCGGACGGGTACTTCATCACCACCTTGCGGGCCTTCCCCTTCCCCAGCGGAAGCTTCTGAATGCCCGCGTCCTCGACGGTCGGGCCGGTGTCCCAGACGAGGTGGAACGGGAGCAGCAGCCAGTACTGATCGTTGAAGAATCCCGGGTCGACCTCCTCCTTCACGAAGGCGTCCTGGCTGGCGAGCTGGGAACGGACGTAGGTGACCTTCACGTCCTTCCCGGCCTTGTTCTTTCCCTCGAAGGTGATCCGGTCCTTCTTCGGCTCCCAGATCCAGGAGCGGTGCAGGCGGAGCTTGGGTCCACCGTCGAGGGTGAACGTGTACCGGATGGCGTCCACCTGAGCGAACGATCCGAAGCCGTAGGCCTGTGCAATCTGGTCCGCCACCGGTGGACGCTGCTGCGCCGACGCGCCAGCAGGCAGAACCAGCAAGCCGATGGAGAGAATGCCGATCAGGGAAACGCGATTCGCCGTGTGCATGATGCCTCCTCGGGCGGGCCTCTCCATGCGCCGTATCGCAATTCCCGGAGCTGCTCAACCGGATCGAACGGCCGTGATGGTCACGCGATGCTGACGGATCAGGCGCACCGGAACACGCTGGCAAGCGAGGTGGCGAAGCGGCGCTCCTCGGCAAAGGCGCGCCGTACCGCCGCGATCGCATCGACCAGAGGGAACCGTGTCGCGGTCACGAAGAAGTCCTGATCCGTGGCCCCCACCGGATGCCAGTAGACGCCGGCGCTGGTGAGCGTCACCTCGGGGACGAGATCCGCTCGTGACAGCGCGACACCCTCCTCGGCGAAGCCGCGCAGCGCGACCCGGCGGAGGACGCAGTCCTCCTCGGGGATGCCTTCCCGCTTCACGAACGCCTGGAAGCCCTCCTCCGCCTGCGCGTCGGCCACCGTCGACGCCAGCCGGACGCGAAATCCCTCCTCGCGGGCGATCGCGATGCCGGACCGCGCCTTCTCCCAGCTTCCTGCTCCGCGGTGCTGGTCGTGGAGCGACGGGTCGGGGCTGTCGAGGCTGATCTGGAAGACGACGCGGTCGCGAGGAAGCTCCCGCAGGAGGAGCCTTCTCTTTCCGCCGAAGAGGAGGCCGTTGGTGAGCACGGTCGTGGGGAGGGCCCCGGAGCAGGCCAGCAGCAGCTCGCCGATGTCCGGGCGCAGGAAGGGCTCACCGCCGGTGACGAACATCTCCCGGACTCCAGCGCCTGGCGCCTCCGAGGCTGCACGCCGGACGTCCTCGAGCGGGAGCGTGCGTGGCTCGGCCCGCGGCGAGGATCGCACGCAGCAGTAGTCGCACGCGAGGTTGCAATCGAAGTTGGAGTAGAGCCAGAGGCGGGAGCCGACCTCCAGGGTCTCGTCGTAGGAGCGCGGAGCCCCCCTTCGAACGAGGAAGCGGGTGGTCTCCCCGTCGGAGGTGACCTCGACGATCGCGTTGCCGGTGAAGCGGGCCCAGCGGTCGAGGTCGGGCCCGAGCACCGCGGGGCCGTGCAGTGCCACCAGCTCGCCGTCCGCGACGCTTGCAAGAGCCGCGAGGAGATCGTTCAGCAGGCCAGTCGAGAAGTCCTTCGCCCCCGCTCGCAGCTCCACCGCGTGGCGCAGCGACCCCATTCAGCCCGACCGTGCGAGGAGCCCCTGCCGGAGCGCTGCCTCCCGGAGCGAGGCGTAGCCCTCGGATCTCGGACGGACCCACTCCTGCAGCCCCTCGGCATCGAGGATGGGCTTGAGGTGCGGCACGCCATTCATGCCGAACAGCGCGTCGGTGAAGCGGGAGGCGTCCTCGGGAGGAAGGCCGACTCGTGCGGTGAACATGCAGTGGTGGTAGCGGGGCGACGACCAGATCGACTCCACCGCTCCTGCCGGGACGAGCTGACTCGATCGGACTCCTGCCCAGAAGGGGCTACCCACCGCGCCGGCGTCGACCTCGCCGTTGAGGACGGCGCGAAGCACGTCGACCTCGCTGGTCCCGGTGTCGCCGTGCTTTCCGAGATCGGTGTCGAAGCGGCGCGACTGGTAATCACGCCCCTCGACCAGCCCCTCCTGCGCGAGGAAGTGGACGGGGAGGATCGCCGCGTGGCCGCTGTCGCGGCTACCGAGCGCAAGGCGTTTCCCCTTGAGATCCGCCAGCCGGCGAATTCCTCCGCCGCTGCGCACGAGGATCTCCGTCCACCACTCGAGGTCGGTGTCCCGCATCGCGAGCGGCCTGCACGCGCCCTGGCTCCGGTGCTCCGCCTGGAGATAAGCGAGGTTGGTGTTCCAGGCGATGTCGATCTTCCCGGCGAGGAGCGCCGCGACCTGCGCCTCGTAGCTCAGATAGAGCACCACCTCCACCGGAACCCGGGCCTCCTCCCGGAAGTACGTCCGCATCCCCTCCCAGATCCCGACGACCTTGGGGTCGTAGGCCACCGCGCCAACGGTGATGGTCTCGAGCATGGAGCGTCCTCAGAACAGCGGGAGGCCGAGGAGCGACTTGCCGATGAACTCGCGGAGGACGTCCCCGGTGGGCGCCATGACCGATCCGGCGTGCGCATCCCGGAAGTACCGCTCGATGGAGGTGTGCTTGGAGAAGGCGGCCCCACCGCAGGCATGCATCGCGCTGGAGGTGACGCGGATGGCCGTCTCGCCCGCGGCGGCCTTCACCTCGAGGACGCGGAGCATGGTGTGCGGCCCGGGATTCTCGAGCGCGCCCACGCACTCGTCGATCCGGTGCGCGAGGCCATCGGTGTCGATCTGCATCTGTGCCAGTGCCTGCCGCAGGGTGGGAAGCGCCTCGCCGAGGGAGGTGTTGCCGAGGTGCTCGAACTTGCTGGACCTGAGGTGCGCGATGGTCGCCGCCAGCACTGCGCGGCAGATGCCGAGCGACACCGTCGCGCTGGCAAGGTTGAACCAGGGCAGCACCACGTTCAGCTTGGCGGCGAAGCCTCCGCCCTCCTCGGTGAGCCGGCGGTCGTCGTTCACCTCCACCGCCTCGAGCGTCATGGGGGACGACGCGGTCGCGCGCAGGCCCAGGCCGTCCCAGGGCGCGGCCACCCGCATGCCCGTCGTGCTCCGAGGCACGAGGTACAGCGTGGAGTCGGTGGGTCCCTTCGCCTCGGGGGACAGCGTGGTGACGACGTAGCTGTCGGCGACGCCGGCGCTGGTCACCCACGATTTCTTCGCGTTCAGTCTGACTCCGCCACTTGCGGTGCGCGACGCCCTGGAGAGCGGCGCCCAGAAGTGGCTGCGCGAGCCGGCCTCGCTGAAGGCCAGGGTGGTGAGGTGCTTGCCGCGCGAGATCTCGGTCAGCGCAGACTGGAAGACCGTGCTGCGCGTCGCGCTCTCGCCCGCGGCGATCACCTGCGTCGCGCAGACGTGCATCATGTAGACCATGGCCACCGACGGATCGGCCTCGGCGAGGATGGCGTTGACCTCCGCGAACGCGCGCGGTCCGAGGCCGCCACCACCGAGGGCGGTGGGCACCGACAGGCCGAGCAGTCCGGCTTCCCCCAGGGCGGCGATCGCCTTCTCGGGGAAGGCACCGCTCCTGTCGAGCTCGTGCGCCGCCGGGGAGATCGTCGCCTGGGCGATCTCACGGGCCCGGGCCACGGCGTTGCGGGAATCCGGTGGGCTCATCGCTCCCTCCTCGAGCCTGGGTGGATACCCTCCGACGCCCTCCCCGTCCACCCGTCTGATGGGACCAGGTCTGCTGTTCACCCTCGGGGCGGGTGTGCAGCGAGGCCCTCGGGCGTTCTAGTCTCGGCGGGTGCGCCGGCGCGTCGTGCTCGTGGGCTATCGGGACGCCGACGGGCTCGATCTGTTCGGGCCCGCCGAGGTCTTCGCCGAGGCGATCCGCCAGCTGAAGTCGCCGGTCTACGAGATCGTGATGAGCACCGTGGGAGGCGGCGCCATGACGCTGACCTCCGGGATCGCGGTGGAGGCCGTCGACCTGACCGGGATCCGGCCCCTGCCGAGCGACATCGTCATCGTCGCGGGCGGTGACGACGCGGCGACCGAGGCCGCCGCGAAGGATCGCGCGCTCTTGGCCTGGCTGGCACGCGCCTCACGCACGGTGAGCCGCATGGCATCGGTCTGCGACGGCGCCTTCGTCCTCGCCAGCGCCGGGATCCTGGAGGGAAGGCGCGCGGCGACGCACTGGTACTCCTGCGAGCGACTCGCTCGCATGTATCCGAGCGTCTCGGTGGATCGCGAGGCGATCTTCGTCCGGGATGGGCGCATCTGGACCGCCGCCGGCGTCAGCACGGGCATCGACATGGCGCTGGCCATGGTGGAGGAGGACCACGGCCGGAAGGCCGCGGACACGGTCGCCGCCCACCTGGTGCTCTTCGTGCGACGTCCCGGATTCCAGTCGCAGTTCAGCGAGGAGCTGGTCGCGCAGACCCTCGCGAACGATCCCCTGGGCCCGGTCATCGCGTGGATGCGCGCCAACCTCCGCTCACCGCTCGACGTGGCCACGGTGGCGCACCGGGCGGGGATGTCGGTGCGCACGCTCCACCGGAGCTGCCTGCAGGCACTGGACCTGACGCCCGCGAAGCTGGTGGAGAAGCTGCGCGTCGAGCACGCGCGCTCCCTGCTGGCCACCACCCGTCTGGGCACCAAGGTCGTCGCCGCCCGCTCTGGCTTCGGAACGACTCCGCGGATGACCCGGGCGTTCCAGCGCGCGCTCGGGGTCACCCCGGGGGCCTACCGGCTGATGCACTTCCGGGACTCCGGGTCGACGTCGATCTCTGCGAGCCCGGAGCCCCGCCGCTAGCCACCGCGCTCAGTGCTCGTGTCCGTGCTCGGGCAGGACCTCGAGCTCGGTGATGGTGGGCCCGGTGACCAGCCCCTTCGTCGTCACGACCCGGCGGGTGATGGTGTGGTGCCCGGGGCGGAGCGGCTTGAAGACGATGAGGTAGGCGTCGACGGCCGCCGGCTGGAACTGACCGGTGATGCAGGAGTCGAGGACGGGCTGCAGGCTCGTGTTCCCCTTGAAGAAGAAGAGACGATCCGAGGCAAAGTGGTAGTCCAGGATGTCGTTCAGGGGCTCGCCGTCGAGGGTGACGTCGATCTCCGCGATGTCCGCGTTTCCGGCGACCGCGCCTGCGAGCAGGAAGTCGAACAGGCTCTGGCCCGGGGCGGGCTTGAACGCCGGATCCGGGCAAGGGAAGTCGTTGAGGACGGTCGACAGGCTGACCGCAAGCGCCTTCCCGTGCGGGACGGTGCACGACCGGGTCAGGTTCTGGGTGCCCACGGCGACGGGAGGAACGAAGAACACCGGTCCGCTCTGGTTGGTGCCGCAATCGAAGTCCGCCGTCAGGATCGGATTGTTGGCCGCGGGGATCGAGAGCTCCCAGCCCCACCAGTCCTCCGCCCAGGTGTCCATCGCGCGTCCGAACGGATGCGACTCGGGCCGGAACAGGGCCGGGTTCGGGTTCTGGCCTCGATGCCCGAGCTCCTCGGCGTCCTGGTCACCGCTGGCGGCCCGGACCCGGTGCCCACCGAGCAGGAGCAATGCGAGGGCTGCGACCCACGCCGCTCCTCTCGCGATCCTCGCCCACCGCCACGTCTCGTTCTGCTTCGCCATGTGCCACCTCCGGCGAGCGTTCGTACGAGAGGTGGCGCTGGCAGGAGTGACAAAGATGTTCTGATTCCTGCCAGCCGTCCGGTGGACGCTGCTGCTAGGCGCGTTCCACCCGGATCCGGAGACCGGATCGGATCTCCGGCGGGATCAGCGAGCCGTCGAGCGAGAGATCCTGCGCCGGAACCTGCCAGCGGTACGACCGCATCAGCAGGACCGCAAAAAGCTCCATGAACACGGTGGAGTAATCGTACCCCGCGCACTTGTGGCCCTTGTCGACGGTGCCCGCTCCCTGTGGAGCGAACGCGTGGGGGCTCTTCTGGTGCTCGGCCCGAGCCGGAGAGAACCGGTCCGGGTCGAACTTCGCGGGTTCGGTGAAGACGCGGTTCATGTTGTGCTCGCCGACGGCCATCATCACGTTCCAGCCGGCGGGGATGGTGAATCCTCCGAGGGTGATCGGCGCCCGGGCCTTGCCGAAGCTGACCGGCACGTTGGGGCAGGTTCGCTTCACCTCCATGATCACCTGCTCCAGATAGGGCATCTGCCGGAGCTGCGCGGGCGTGACCTCGCCGGAACCCGCGACCGATCCCACCTCCGCCCGGAGCCGGTCGCCGACGTCGGGATGCCGATGGAGCTCGACGAGCAGCGCGGCCAGCTCGGCGAAGATGATCGCCCCGGCGAGCACGACGTGGTGCAGCTCGAGGGCCGCCTGCTGCGGCGTGAGCGCCGTTCCATCCGGTGCCCGGGCGGCGAGCATGCGGGTCAGCCCATCCGGCGGGGACGCGCCCGCCCCGGCGTCCTGGTGGCGTTTCACCTGGGCGGCGAGCGCGGCGAGGACGCGGTCCCTGGCCTGCAGCGCGGCGTGAAAGCGCGTGCCCGGCACCGGGATGGGCAGCCCGGTGAACCCCAGGATGACTCGCCCGTAGTCCGACACCAGCTGCGACAGCTCCGGTCCGGGCCCGAGCCCGAGCACGTTCCCGCAGATCCCCTCGATCGCGAGCAGCTTCAGCTCGGGGGTGACCGCGAACTCACCCTTCCCGGCCCACCGTCCGAGATAGGACTCGATCGTCCGGGACAGGCCCGGCAGGTAGCTGGCGAGCGCCTCACGGGAGAAGCCGGCCATCACCAGCTGCTTGCGTGTGCGATGCGCTGACCCGTCGAGCATCGGAAGGACGCCGGCGCCGCCGAAGAGCTTCTGGACCGGAGCCGGGAAGGACCCCTCGCGCTGCACCTGGTTCTCGTCGAGCCAGCGGTCACACACCTCGGGCCCGGAGATGAAGGCGGTGGGCGTGCCGAGGATGTGCGAACGAAACACGGGGCCGTGGCGCTGGGTCCGCTCGTGGATGAAGCCGAACATGTCCTTCATGAACGGCAGGGTCTCGCCGAGAAGCGGAAGTCCGCTCGTTCCTGGTGGCAGGGATTCGCTCGTGGCCATGGGGCACCTCGGGGGCTGCAGGGATGCTGCCCTCGTCAGGCCCCGAGCGCCAGCCCGCGCAGGCTCCCGATCAGGTCGTCCACGAGCGGCGAGTCCACGGCCCCCGGGGCGATCAGCGCACGGAGGACCAGACGCGGGAGGGCCGGGCGAACCTCGAGGGCGACGAGGCTACCGTCCTCCACCTCCTGCTCGACGGCGTGAGCCGGCAGGAGCCCGAGCCCGGTACCGCCGGCCTGCAGCCCCCGCTTCACTCCCTCGACGTTTCCGAGCGTCTGGGTCCTGGGGAGCGGAACCTGGGCGGCCTCGAAGTACCGGCGCAGGAGGCGATGGTACGCCCCGGCGGCGTCGCTCATCAGGAACTCGCAGCGGCGCAGCTGGTCCGGGCTCGTGGTCTTGCCGGCCAGCGGGTGACCCGGAGCGGCCAGCACGGCGAGGCGGGCCGTGGTGAGGACGGAGGCATCCCGCGCGTCACCGGGTCCGTCCGCCTCCCCTTCGAGCAGCAGGCCCAGGTCGCTCTGACCGGCGACGACGCTCTCGCGAATTTCGGCGCAGGTCCCTGTCACCACCTCCAGCTGGACCTTGGGCCAGCGCGAGCGCAGAGCGGCGAGGCGGGACGGCAGGACGTAGGTGTTCAGGGACTCGACCGCCGCGACGATCAGGCTGGCGTGCACGTCGGTGGAGACCCGGGCGAGCTCCGCGACCAGCTGGCTGGTGAGGCTCAGGATGTTGCGCGCTCGCGGGAGCAGCGCCTCTCCGGTCGGCGTCAGCGTCGAGCCGCGGGCCGCCTTTCGAAAGAGCGGAGTGCCCAGCGCCCGCTCCAGCGAGCTCAGCGTCTCGGAGACGGTGGATTGCGAGACGCCCAGCGACCGCGCCGCGCGGGTATGGCCGCCCTGCTGGGCCACCGCAAGGAAGACTCGCAGGTGGCGAAGCTCGAGTTCCGGCTTCACGCCGATTTCTTACCATCGGAGCCGCCGATTCGTCCCATCGGCGCTTTGGATTCCCGAGCGCGAGCACGGACGCTCTGGACACTCATGGAGAGCTTGCCGAGGTCCGAGGTCCTCCTGCTCCTCGACGTCCAGCAGGGGTTCGATGCGCCCGAGTGGGGGCGGAGGAACAATCCGGGAATGGAGGAGTGCGTCGCCGATCTGCTCTCGGCATGGCGCTCGAGCGGCCGCCCCATCGTCCACGTCCAGCACATGTCGACCGACCCGTGCTCACCCCTTCGCCCGGATCAGCCCGGGAACGCGTTCAAGATGGAGTTCGCGCCTGAACCGGGCGAGCGCGTCATCCAGAAGCGCGTCCACAGCTGCTTCATCGGGACCCCGCTCGAGGAGGAGCTGCGAGCAGCCGGCCACCGCACGCTCGTCATCGTGGGGCTTACGACCAACCACTGCATCTCGACCTCGGCCCGCATGGCGGCGAATCTGGGGTTCGACACCTGGGTCGTGTCCGACGCGACCGCCACCTTCGACCGGGTGGGGCCGGACGGGATCCGCTATCCGGCGGAGCTGGTCCACGCCATCGCGCTGTCCGACCTCCAGGGTGAGTTCGCCACGGTCGTCGACACCGAGAGCGTCCTCTCCTTCGTCGAAAGTCCCCTGCCCTACTCCACGGTGCGGCGATGATCACCACGACCCGGACTCTCTTGTTCGTCCTCGCAGTACCGCTCCTTGCGCTGCCAGCGTGCACGAAGCCCGCCCGGGCCAACGTCGGCACCATCCCCGAGGTCGACCGAAGGATCGACCCGTGCACGGACTTCGACGCGTTCGCGAACGCTCCGTGGCGGACGGCCAACCCCATTCCGGCACAGCAATCGCGGTGGGGACGACGGGCCGCCGAGCGCGAGACGAACCGGCGCGAGCTCCAGGCATTGCTCGAGGAGCTGTCGCGACGCGAGAGCTGGCCGCGGGGAAGCATCGAGCGACTCCTGAGCGATCACTACGCCTCGTGCATGGACGAATCGCGGATCGAGGATCTCGGCCTCGCTCCGATCGCGCCCCTGCTCGACGAGATCGATTCGATCCGGAGTCCTGCCGACCTCCAGCGAGGCATCCGGCGGCTGCATGCCCTGGCGGTTCCGGTGGGGTTCGGGCTGGCCGGAGCCATGGACACCCGCGAACCCCGTCGGTTCATCGCAAACGTCGTCCCTGGCGGCCTGGGACTGTCCGGCCGTGACGCTTACCTCGGAGAAGGCCCGGAGCTCGTCCAGGTCCGGGACCGCTACCGGGAGCGGGTGGCACACTTGCTCGCGCTCGCCGGCGCGCCCGACGCCGCGGCCCAGGAATCTTCCCGCGCGATCCTCGCGCTCGAGACGCGCCTCGCACGGGCCACCCTGGACGGGAAGGCGGCGGCGGACGCGGGTGCGACCGACCACCCGACGAGCTTCGTGCAGCTGGAGCAGATGGCACCGGGGATCGACTGGAAGGCCTACTACGCCGATGCAGGGATGGCTCGGGGCGACCTCAATGTCGAGCAGCCGGGCTTCCTCCGTCAGCTGGACGCCGAGCTGCGCGAGACGCCCCTGTCGGTCTGGAAGGCCTATCTCCGGTCGCGGTTGCTCGATTCTGCGTCCCCCTTCCTCTCGAGATCCTTCGCGGAGGCGGCCGATGGGGCTCCGCGTGCCCGGCGCTGCGTCGAGTGGACCGAGAGCCTGTTCGGAGACGCCGTCGGACGGAAGTACGTGGAGCGACATTTTCCTCCCGCTGCCAAGGCCAAGGTGCAGGAGATCGTCCGGGCGCTGCTGACCGTCCTGAAGGACGACGTGGCACGTCTGGACTGGATGCGTCTCGAGACCCGGAAGACCGCCCTCGCAAAGCTCGAGGGCTATGACGCCCAGGTCGGGTACCCGGACCGATGGGCGGACTACGGGGCGGTCAAGGTCCACCGGGACACGTTCTGGGCCAACGTCGCCGCGGGGCGAAAGCTCGCCGTCGCCGCGAACCGCAAGCGCATCGGCAAGCCCACCGAGCGCGACCTGTGGCAGCTCCCCGCCTCCTCGCCCGACGCGTACATCGATCTCCAGCTCAACCAGATCGTGCTCCCCGCGGGCTTTCTCCGCCCACCCGCGTTCGGCCTCGACCGGACGGATGCGGAGAACTACGGGGCGATCGGCGCCGGCGTCGCGCACGACCTCACCCACGCCATCGACGTCGGAGGATCCGAGCTCGACCTCGACGGCCGCCCCCGCCCGTGGTGGACCGAGACGGATCGCCAGGAGTTCCAGAAGCGTGGCCGGTGCGTCTCGGAGCAGTTCGAGGGGTACTCCATCGAGCCGGGCCTCCACCACAAGGGCTCGCTCGTGCTCGGAGAGGCGGTCGGAGATCTCGCCGGCGTCCGGGTGGCCTTCCTGGCGTTCCGCAAGTCGCTCGAGGGACGTCCTCCTCCGGCGCGTGAGGGCCTGACGCCGGAGCAACGCTTCTTCGTGGCGTTCGCCCAGCTCCGCGGTGATGCCGTCCGTCCGGAGGCGCAGCGTCGGATGCTGGAGACCGATCCGCACCCGATTCCGAAGTTCCGGATCATCGGTACCCTCTCGAACCTGCTCGAGTTCCAGCAGGCGTTCTCCTGCCCCGCAGGAGCGGAGATGGTGAGGACGGCGGAGAAGCGCTGCGCGGTGTGGTGACCGATCCTGGGACGGGCGCGCAGCCCGATTGCACCAGCAACGATCCGAACAGTTCGCCCGCGAACTGGCGAACGGGAACGCTGCAGGTGGCTGCACGCCTGTCCCCCTCGCTGCAGCCCGGCTTTCCCCCTCCCGGCCGACTGAGATGGTCCCCCGGCCGGGCACTCACCTCCGGAGGGGGTTTCATGCATTGGGGATCAGGACCGCGGCGGTGGATGCGCTCATGCACTTCGCGCGTTCGCGACCAAGCGCGAACCCGAAGGTCGTCGCCGCGCTGATCGAGAACAGTTGGTTCAGCACCGGACACCTTGTCCCAAGGTGATCATCCATCGCGTCGCTCATCTGAGACGTGAATCGGACGGATCCGTCTCACTCCACGAACCTGCCCCCAGAGGCAGAGGAGTCATCGGATGTCCGGAACGAACGGCTTCAGTCGTCGTCGCTTCTTCGCCGCTGCGGCAACGACCGCAGCCGGCCCGCTCGTGCTCGGCTCTTTCAGGAGGGTGAACGCGATGACCCATGGGACGCAGCAGGGGGGAACCGACAAGTCCGCGATTCGCCCCTTTCGCTTCGAGGCTTCGAACGACGATCTCGCCGACCTCCGCAGGCGCATCACCGCGACCAAGTGGCCCGACCCGGAACAGGTCTCGGATGCGTCGCAGGGCGTGCAGCTCGCCACGATGCGGAAGCTCGTGCAGTACTGGGCGACGCAGCACGACTGGCGCAAGTGCGAGGCGAAGATCAATGCGGTCCCAAACTTCCTGACCGAGATCGACGGGCTCGACATCCACTTCATCCACGCCCGTTCGAAGCACGCCAACGCGCTTCCGATGATCGTCACCCACGGCTGGCCCGGGTCGATCATCGAGCAGATGAAGATCATCGAGCCACTGACCAACCCGACCGCGCACGGCGGAACGGCGGCGGATGCCTTCCATCTCGTGATCCCGTCCCTGCCGGGCTACGGCTTCTCGGGCAAGCCAGCTAAACCGGGGTGGAATCCGGTCAGCATCGCCAAGGCATGGGCGACGCTCATGCAGCGGCTCGGCTACACGAAGTACGTGGCGCAGGGTGGCGACTGGGGGAACGCCGTCTCGGAGATCATGGCCCTGCAGCAGCCACCGGGACTGCTGGGCATCCACACCAACATGGCGGCGACGGTGCCGCCCGATGTGTCGAAGGCCCTCGCTGCGGGTGGCCCACCGCCCGCCGGACTCTCACCCGACGAAAAGCACGCCTGGGACCAGCTAGACGACTTCTACAAGAACGGGCTGGGCTACGCGATCGAGATGAACAACCGGCCGCAGTCCCTCTACGGGATCGTCGATTCTCCCGCCGGGCTCGCCGCGTGGATGCTCGATCACGACATTCGCAGCTACCAGCTGATCGCCCGCGTCTTCGACGGCAAGTCGGAAGGACTGACCCGCGACGATGTGCTCGACAACGTGACGCTCTACTGGTTGACCAACACGGCGATCTCTTCCGCGCGTCTCTATTGGGACACCCGACACAATCTCCCGCCCGGTGGCTTCTTCGATGCGAGGGGCGTGAAGCTTCCGGTCGGCGTCAGCGCGTTCGCCGAGGAGATCTATCAGGCGCCGAAGAGCTGGTCGGAGAAGGCGTACGTGAAGCTCATCCACTACAACAAGTTTCCCAAGGGCACTCATTTTGCTGCCTGGGAGCAGCCGGCGCTCTTCGTGCAGGAGATGCGCGCAACGTTCAAGTCGCTCCGTCAGCCGGCGTGATGTGAGGCTCTGGTGCGAACGCGTCGCTTGCTTCCCCTTCCCGGAGCGGTCGCGGCGCTGTCGGTGGCGCTTCTCGCTGCGGGCGGGAATCCCCTGACCAACCTGTTCTCGCGACCCAAACCCGGAGGTCCCATGGCCTCGGACGCTGGGCCCATGCCCATGCATTCCCAGATCCCGTCACTCGCCGGGGCGACCGGCTGGCTCAACTCCCCCCCGCTCACCCCGAGCGACCTTCTGGGGAGGGTCGTCCTCATCGATTTCTGGACGTACACCTGCATCAACTGGCGACGCACGCTCCCGTACCTGAACGCCTGGGCCAAGCGGTACGGGCCGTCGGGACTGATCGTGATCGGCGTACACACGCCCGAGTTCTCCTTCGAGCATGACCTGGACAACGTCCGCCAGCAGACCCGGGAGATCGGCGTCGGTTACCCCAGCGCGATCGACGGCGACTTCGCCGTGTGGCGAGCCTTCCACAATCAGTACTGGCCCGCGCTGTACCTCTTCGACGCGCAAGGCCGGCTCCGCCATCATCAGTTCGGTGAGGGCGGGTACGCGGAGACCGAAGCGGTCATCCAGAAATTGCTCCGGGAAGCGGGCCGGCGGGATGTCGATGCTGGACCGACTTCGGTGACCCCGGGGGGATTCGAGCTCGCCGCCAACTGGGACAACGTTCGCTCTGCGGAGACCTACCTGGGAGAGGCCCAGACCGAGGGCTTCGCGTCTCCCGGCGGCACTCACGCGGGCGAGCGGCGGACCTATTCCAGCCCGGAGCGGCTGGGCCTCAATGACTGGGCGCTGTCGGGGACCTGGACCGTCGACTCGGAGCGCGTCCGGCTGGAACAGGCGGGGGGCCGGATCGCCTACCGCTTTCATGCCCGCGACGTGAACCTGATCATGGGTCCGTCCAGCCGCGGAGGCGCCGTTCGGTTCCGGGTCCTCCTCGACGGGAAACCACCCGGGTCGGCCCACGGCCTCGACGTCGACGAAGCCGGCAACGGAACCGCGAAGGAGCAGCGGATGTACCAGCTGATCCGACAGTCCGGACCGATCGTCGATCGGCGCTTCGAGATCGAGTTTCTCGATCCCGGGGCGGAGGCGTTCGACTTCACCTTCGGGTAGACCGTCTCCGTGGCTCTGTCCGGCGATCGGCTGCACCGCGAGCTGGGCCAACTTCCCGAAGGATCTCTCTCACCCTCCCCGACAGTGGGCGGAGCGCTTCTTCAACGTGCAGCGATGGACGAACATGCCGCGGGGTGGGCACTTCGCGGCGCTCGAGGTTCCCGACCTCCCGGTGCAGGACATTCGAGAGTTCTTCAGACCGTTCCGTCGCTCCGGCTGACGGGAACCGGTATTGTGCGGCCTTGGCCGAGGAATACGACTGCACGAGCTGTGGTGCCTGCTGCTTCGGCAAGCGCGACTACGTCCAGGTGTTCGCGCATGACGCCGCGAGGCTGGGCCCGGCACGAACTGCGGAGTTCGTGGCGCCTGCAGTCGGGGAGATCCCGGCGAGCGTCGGCCGAGAGGCGGAACCGAGGCGCTTCATGAAGATGACCCACGGTCACTGCGTCGCGCTGAGCACCGCCGTACCCGGCCGGTTCCTCTGCAGCGTCTACGAAGATCGGCCCGTGCTGTGTCGGGCGCTCGAGCCTGGCAGTGCTGCATGCCTCGAGGCCCGGGCCCGCATGAAAGTTCTTTCGTCAGCGGCGAGCCGCGACGGGTGAGACGCGCATCGGTCTGACGGAGCTGCCCAGCTCGAGACCCGCGACTCACGGCAGACATGCTCGGCCTCGCGTCTAGATCCGGCCGCGACTCGTGACGATGCAGCCGTTGTCCGACTTGCAGGCACCGGCGTTCTCCGTCGGTTGACGTCGGCACCCGTCATCGGTCCGGCTGTGCATCCGGCGGCACGAAACCATGCAAGGCCCTGCATGCGCTGCCCCCCGGCACCGGAGACCGGTGTCTGCCTGCGGCTCGAGCGCCGTGGCTTGCCACCTGCACAGGCGGCCCACGCGCTCATCGGCGGCCCGGCCATCCAGGTCGGCACTCCCCGGCGAACGCGGGAGAGCACGGATGGAGACCTGGCGATGGACCTGGCCGCGGCTGGCCGCGCTGGCCGTTGCAACGCTGCTGTTGATCGCCGAGAGCGCACGCGCCGAGACGGTCGTCGCGCGTCGGCGGATGGGAAACAACTCGGAGGGCCTCACCTATGACCCGCTCAACGACCGGGCGGTGGCGATGGACGGGAATGACGTCATCGGCATCGCGCTGAACCCGCTCGACGCGGTCGTCCTGGCGACGATGAGGAACGACACGGCGGGGATCGTCGGCACGGGCTACCGCAAGCTGTTCGACGTCCTGGCCCTCCCGCTCGAGGCCCGCGTGCCGCGCGGCATCGCCTATGTGCCGCCGCTGCACCGCTACTTCTACACCACCGATTTCGCCGGAGGCCTGGGCAACATCTACAGCACTGACGATCAGGGACACGCCTTTCCGCCGATCGTGCTGAGAGGGATGAGCCAGCCGGTGGACTTCTGGGAAGGCATCACCTGGATCCCACCCGGCGCACCCGCGCACGGGGGAACGCTGGCCGCGCTCGCGGGCAGGTACCCTGACGGGTTGTCGCACCTCTTCTACATTCGCCTCGATGGGACGGTGGAGGCGGAGATCCTTCCGCAGCCCGGGTCCCCCGTGGAAACGTTCCTCTGCGGGATCGCGTACTGGACCGATCACCCGGGCAAGCTTCTCGTGAACGACTGCTTCACCGCGACCTACGCGATCGACGGCCAGACCGGAGCGATGGTCGGGGACGGAGCTCTCTTTCCCAATCCGGTCGGCGTCGCCGACGCCGAGGGAGTGATCGTCCGTCGTGACGGAAGCCTCATGGTCAGTGGATACGCGGAGGGACGGCTCCACGCCTACGACCGGGCGCTACACCGGAAGGCATCGGACGATCGGCTGTACGTCGTCGGACTCGGAGCGAGCATGTTCTTCCTCACCTGGAACTTCGACACCAACGAGTTCCTCGCGATGAATCAGGCCAACTCCGACGTCTACGCGGTGTCCGGAGATCTTCAGTCCGTGCGAAAGATCTTCAATGTCGCGGTGACCAACGAGACACCCAACCCCGGCTCCATCGCGTATCTGGGTAACAACCAGGTCGCGTTCGGGAACCGGGGGTACCCGCGGGGGATCGAGATCGCCCAGCTGATCAGCGAGCAGTTCGAATTCCCCAACGGGACCAGCGTCTCGCGGCTGCTCTTCTCGCCCAGCCCGGACTTCCCGCCGGGACAGGCCTTCAATGTCCGGGGCTTCAGCCTCCTGGATCCGGGGACGTTCGTCGCGAGGGCAATCGGCGATCCGACGGCCCTGAAGGTGGTCACCCGCGGCGGAACACCAGACGACAGCATCTACCGCGACGGTGTCATCCCCGCGCGGCTGCCGGACATCGTGCTCTCCCCGCCCACTGCTGGCTTCGGGGCGCAGGTCTTCGACAATGGGAGCGGCAAGCGGATCTTCACCGGCCCGGAGATCTACGGCATCGACGGGACACTCATCCATCGCATCGACTGGCAGCAGCTCGGGCTGAACCAGCCGCCAATCGAAGGAGTGTGGATCGGCGGAAACACCTTCGCCACGGTCGATGGGCAAACCAGCACCGTGGTCATCTACTCGGTGCCGTAGCAGGCGCGCTCGACTTGCGAGACGCTCCCGGTCAGTCGCCGCCGGGAGCTCCGCACGCAAGCCGTTCGCATCGTGGAGAGGACATGAAGCAGCTGGAAGCACCAGCCCGAAGCTTCGTGACGACCAGCCGCCTCGGGCTGTGCATGGGTCTGTTGCTGGCGCCCCTCGCTCTCGCTCAGTCCGATCCGGCCTCGCCTCCGAACGCACCGGGTGGTGCTCGCTTCGAGATGAACCTCGGAGCAGGAATCGTCGTGCCGATCACATTCTCGACGCAGGACCCTGCAGCGCTGGCTGCATCGCTACCGCTGAGGACAGAGATCGGGCTTCGGATCAAGGACCGGATCTTTCTCGGCCTGCTGGGCGAGTACGTGCCGGCGAGCGACATGGGATGCTGCTGTGCAGCTTCCCCGGGGTATTGCTCGGCCTCCACGGCCCGGATCGGGCTCGAGATCGACTACCACTTCGGGGCCATCAGGAGCATCCACCCGTGGATCGGGGTCGCGGGCGGGCTGGAGCTCCTGCGCGTGTTTGCTTCGGGCGACGTGAGCGGTTCGGGCGTCTACGTGACGAACACGAGCAACTCGCAGGGATGGTTCGGAGAGTTCCAGCTCGGGCTGGATATCCCCGTCGGGCAGATCTTCAGGCTGGGTCCGTGGATCCAGTTCTCGCTGGGTTCGATCGGCGGTGACCTCTCGGACTACGGAGGCAACATCCGGGGAAGAGCCGGAGGCGGTATCCGGTTCGGGATCGTCCTGTAGCGCGGGTCAGAAGACCTCGCCGAAGTCGAGGAAGAAGGTGCTCGTCGGCGCGATGCCCACGTCGGCCCGGATCACGAAGTGGTGGCTCCAGGCCACGCGGAGGCCGGCCGCCGCGCCCACCTGGAATGGGCCCACATCGCTCTGGCCAAGACGGGCCCAGACCCGACCGGCATCCACGCCCACCACCGCGCCCAGCTCGAGCTCTCCGATGCTGATCGCCCGCCAGCGCAGCTCGGCGTTGCCCACGAGCTTCACGTTTCCCTGGAAGCGGTCCAGGGGCAGCGCGCGGATCGAGTCCCGGCCTCCCAGGCCGTCCGGTCCGGAGATGTAGAAGGGGCTTCCGTCGCTGGCGACGTCGGCAAGCACGCGAAGGGCGAACACCAGCCGCCAGTACGAGGGAACGGGCCGCTGATAGAAGCGCAAGGTGGCATTCGCACCCCACGCATTGGACTCGCCGCCGAGCGCGTGGGCCGCACCGCGGACCGAGACCTCGTGGAGCATGCCGCGGGTGGGAGCAAACTCGTTGTCCCGCGTGTCGAAGCGAAGCCCGGTGGACACCTCGGCGTACCGCTGGATGATCAGCTGATCGAGGCTGTGGAGGCGCCCGTCCCAGCCCACCAGCTTTCCCGCCGACGCGTCCACGCTGAGCTGGGAGCCCGTCGTTTGACCCAGGTCCTCCGCCGAGTAATTCGGCTGGAATCCGACCACCCTGAATCGGTAGCCGACGATCCAGCTCCACGGACCTCCGATCGAGCGGAGCACCGTGAGGTCCACCTTGGGGAATGCGATCAGATCGTACTGGTAGTAGCGGACGCCTCGAAACTCCGGGTTGGGCTGTGAGTTCTCCTGGGACTGGCGTGGGCAGGTATCCGGGGGCGAAGGAAGCGAGTCGCGATCGCACTCGGTGAACAGAGGGTTGTCGACGCTGCCATTCCCCTGCCCATAGTACGGCTGAAACTTGGCGCGCTCGTAGCCGAGCTGAAGGCTCACCCGGTACGGGGAGCCGGCCACGCGCGGGATGTCCAGGCCGAGCCAGTGTGACTGGACGCCGCCGGTCGTTGCGTAGACGTTGGCCTCGACGCTGTAGAGAAACGGGGGCTGCGTTCCGTCGCCGAAGTCGGTGACCTTGACGTGAGCCCCGAAGCCCCAGAGTTCGTCGGTGCCATAGCTCACGATCGGAAGACCGCTGACCTTGATCCCCCGGTCGGGTGGCGGCTCGTCTGGCTGCGGTTCTCCCGCGGCGGACGTCGCCAGGACGAGCAGCAGCAGTCCGAACGCCGTCGGTGGGTGGCGCACGGACACCCCCTCGCTGCATCCGGTATGCCCCCACGCCGAGGACCACGCGGGTGGGCCGACCCGAGCGCCGGGGATCTGTGCAGCCGGCCGCACACCTGTGCAAGCACTGGCGCGTCGTCAAACGGGCATTCCGAGGAAATCACTGCGGCACGCGACGTGCTCCCTCGGCGCGCTAACCTCCTCTCCCCGAGGTCTGTCGATGCCCACGATCGCGACGGTCGCCTGCGTTCTCGGCCTGGCACTGGTCGTGCTCGTGATCTGGCGCGGCCGCAGGAGCCCGCTGGCCCCCTCGCTGGCGCTGCTGGTGCTCAACATCACCGCCTGGAATTTCGCCGACGACAGGTGGCACGCCATCGGGGAACCACGTCTTCACCCCTGGCACCTGCTCGATCATGCGTCAGCGCCGATGACGCTTCCGCTGGCCTTGTGGTTCGTCTTGGTCTTCGTCGGGCAGGAGCAGAAACTGCGCTGGGTGCTGCGGGTAAGCTGGAGCTGGGCGCTCGTACTTGGACTGCCCTGCTTGCTCCCGCCGTTCCGGTTGCCCGAACCGATCGGTCGCTGGGCAGACGCCTTTGTCGACGGCTCGATCTACCACTACGGGAATCTGCTTCACCTGAGCTTGCTCTCGCCGCTCGGGGTCGGACTCCTTCTCCGGCAGATCCTGACCTTGCGAGGTGAGCGGCTGAAGCAGTCGCTCGAGGTGCTCATCGGCATCGTGCTGCTCGCTGCAGCCGGATTCACCGAGTACTCGCCCGGGCCCGGGTTGGGCCTCGCGGGGTACGTGGCCTTCACCTTGATCTTCACCGTCCTGGTGCTTCGGCCGCGGTTCGACTTCGGCGATCTCGACCGGCCGGGCCGCTTCTACCCGGTTTCGGTCCTCGCCGCCGTTTGCGCGGTGACGGTCTGGATCTGGGCGGCCCGGACCTGGGTCACGCCGGCACCGCTCATCTGGCTGGGGACACTCCTCATCCTGGTGATCGTCCTGTTGGGCCTCGTCCGCTACTCCCGCCAGCTCGAGGTCCGACAGCGGATGGAGCAGCTGGCGTTCCTCGGCAAGTACTCGAGCCAGCTGGCACATAACCTGAAGGATCCCATCACCGTGATGAGCGCCAGCATCCAGTACCTGCAGCGGCAGATGCGGAGCGGAAAGTCCGTCGCGGATCAGACCGCGCTCCTGGACGGACTGGAGGCGCAGGTTCGCCGCCTGGACGCGGTGGTCAACGAGTACCGCCGCCTCGGTCGCACCGAGACCCGTCGCGAGCCCATCGAGCTCAATGCTCTGGTCACCGAGGTCGTGGCCGGGCAGACCTCGACGCCCGAGTCGGAGCGCCTCGCTTTCCGCACCGAGCTCACCGACCCGCTTCCCACGGTCCACTCCGATCCCGAGCTGCTCCGCCAGGCTCTGGAGAATCTCTGCCGCAACGCCTCGGAGGCCATGCCCGCGGGCGGGACGATCACCGTGAGCACCGGCTGGCGGGATGCGGGCCACCTCTACGCCGCCGTGAAGGACACTGGCGAAGGGATGGACGCCCGGACCAAGGCCAAGGTCCGGCATGGCTTCTACACCAGCAAGGCCGGAGGAACGGGTCTTGGCCTGGACTTCGTCCGCCGGGTCGCCCATGCGCATGGGGGAGAGATGACGATCGAGAGCGATCCCGGGAGGGGCACGACGGTCACCGTCGTGCTGGCACTGCGATGAGCGCCGAGAAGGAGCGGCCGTCGATCCTCGTCGTCGACGACAACGCCGACCTGGCCCGGCTGGTGGCGGGGTTGCTCGAGGAATCGGGGATGTCGGCCCGGAGGGTGAGCTCGGGGCGGGAAGCTCTCCAGGCGCTGGAGGAGAGCTACTTCGACCTCGTCCTCTCCGACGTGAAGATGCCGGAGATGGATGGACTGGAGCTGCTCGAGCGGACGCGGGCGGACTACCCGGAGATCCCGGTCGTCCTCCTCACCGGGTTCGGCACGATCGAGATGGCGGTGCAGGCGATGCGCGCCGGCGCGGCCAGCTTCGTGGTCAAGCCATACAAGGAGGAGCTGCTGGTCGAGACGCTGCGCAAGGCGCTGCAGACCGCGCCGGAGGAGACGGCGTTCCCCCGCGAGCCGCGCACGGAGACTGCCCGCCCGGCGAAGGGGCTGCCCCGGACCGACTGGCGGGTCGAGCTGGCAAAGGCGGCGGCCAGCGAGGGAATGCTGGTGCTCCTGGGAGAAACGGGCACCGGGAAGAGCCGGGAGGCACGACGGGCCCATCTGATGAGCCCCCGCAACAAGGGGCCATTCGTCGAGGTCCACTGCGCGAACTTCCCCGAGACGCTGCTCGACTCCGAGCTCTTCGGCTCGAAGAAGGGCTCCCACAGCGCGGCGACCCACGACCACCCAGGCCGCGTCGAGCTCGCCGAGGGGGGCACGCTCTTCCTCGACGAGGTCGGTGACCTCGACGCACGGGTCCAGGTGAAGCTCCTGAGACTTCTGCAGGAGAAGCAGTACGAGCCGCTGGGTGGCCGGGTGCAGACCGCGAATGTTCGGTTCATCCTCGCAACCCATCGCGACCTGGCGGCGCAGGAGCGAGCTGGTGCGCTCAGGACGGACCTCTTCTTCCGGATGAGGAAGCTCTCCGTCCGCATCCCACCGCTTCGTGAGCGAGTGGACGAGATCGAGCCACTGGCGCGCGATTTTCTCGCCCGCTTCGGTGCGGAGAACAAGAAGACCGGTCTGAGCTTCTCCCCGGGTGCGCTGAAGCTGCTGACCAGCTGCCGCTGGGAGGGGAACGTCCGCGACCTGGAGAGCACCGTCGAGCGTCTGGTCGTCTTCTCTGATGGCGAGGAGATCTCCCGGGCGGACGTCGAGCGGGCGCTTGGCGCGACCGCCCCCGGACCGGAGAGCGAGAGGCCACCGACGGGCCTCCTCCTCAAGGACCAGGTGAGCGCCACCGAGCGGAGGGCGCTGACCCGGGCTCTTTCCCGCGCTGGAGGATCGAAGGCGAAGGCCGCCCGGCTCCTGGGGATCTCTCGAAGGACGCTGTACAACAAGCTCGAACAGTACGGGCTCGTGAAGTGGCGCCCGGGCGATCCGGAGGAGTGAGCCGGCGGGGAAGCGGATCGTTCCGGCAGAGCTGCGTTCGAAGTCGGGGTTCATCTTCGGCCGGGCCTCCGGGTGCAGCGGCCCGGACGGGAGCGCCACTCGCCTGCCCCACCTGTCACTGGTCGGCGACGAACCGGTCCTCGCCTCGAGCGTCGGATCACGCCGGGTATCGTCGGGCCGTGACGAGGCACGCCGGCAGCCCGATCGAGGAGGCTCCGTCTTGCTCACGCGGGCAGCGAGGTGCACGCCTGGGAGGGACCACCCTCGCCAGCTCGAGAGCGTCGGCGTTGGAACGACCCTTGCTACCCGGGCTCGTGCACACGAAACCTCGGGGGTCTCATGTCGTCTCGCATCCTGTCGTGGTGTTCATCCGTCGTTCTGGTGGCGTCTGGTGCACTCTCGGCATGTGGTGCCGGAACGAGTCCGACCGAGATGCGTGTCAGCACCCGGAGCGCGCAGGTTGTGGCCTCTCCTGCACCCCTGGTGCTCGCGCCGCAGCCAGTTCCGACGCCCGAGGGCCCGGCGTACGCGCGGGGCATCATCCGGAACGTCGCTGTCGTCTATCAGAACGGCGACGAGCACGCCGAGAACGTCGAGCTGCACCTGCTTCCCTCGAGGAAGGTGCTCCTCGCGTTCCGCGCTGGCGGGACCGGTCAGGCCGAGACGGGAACGGCGCGCATCCGAGTCTTCGACTTCGATCCTCTGAACTACACCGGCACGCTGGCCAGCGAGGTCGTTCCGCCGCCCAGCGACCCAGTGCGCGGCATCCGTGATCCCAAGCTCTTCCAGTGGGATGGAGCGCTCAAGCTCGGCGCAATCTCTCGTGTCTCCGGATTCCCGATTCGCGACCTCCTCGCGGACACCCGGACGGTCATCGCGACCTCCCACGACCAGGGGAAGACATTCGACGACCCAGTCCCGACGACCTTCAAGCTGAGTCACAAGACGTGGGGCCTGTGGCGCTACGTGAGCTGGCAGTCGCCGATCGGAACCCGCGTCCTCTACGCCACGGGCTACGACGACGGAGATCAGGAGGCGGCCTACTTCGGCTCGCTCGACGGGGGAAGGTCGTTCGTGAAGCTCGGGAAACTGGTGGACGCGCCTGGCCTCGTCCCCAGCGAGGCCGAGCTCAACTTCCTGGGAAAGGACAAGAGCGTCGCCGTCTCGTTGGTACGGCTCGACGACCAGGGCCTCCTCGAGGACGGTCAGACCGCCGTCTGTGTGAAGCGTGGCACCTGGTTTGGGTTCTTCGGCGACTTCGACTGCAGCCGGCGGCTGGAGCAGCGGCTCGATGGCCCCTCGCGCGTCTTCGAGGTCGACGGGCGCTTCTTCGTCGTCGCCCGGAAGCACCTGGCGTGCACCCGGAAGCGCACCGCGCTGTACGAGCTCCGCGGCGACCTGACCGATCCACGGAGTCCCATTCAGCTCCACGAGGTCGCCGAGCTGCCCTCCAACGGCGATACCGCGTACGCCGCGGTGGCGCCGATTCCTGGGCGGCCGAAGCAGTTCGTGGTGGCCTGGTACTCGACGCCTCTGGGCGCCGACATCCCCTGGCTGCCGGCGCAGTTCGGTCCGACCTGGATCCTCGCCGCGACGCTCGACTTCTCGCACTACGACCCGAGCATTGCGGTGCCGGCCGGGCCAGATGCGCACTGCCCCTCCGGACCGCTCCCATCCGCCAGCGCGGCAGACGTCGAGGGCTCGTTCCTCCTCGGCGTGGGTCCCTCCTTCTTCCCCGATCTGCCCGCCGTGTTCGTGGCCCAGGCCAGCACCAGCGGAGGCACTCTCACCCTCGCGCTGCAGGCCGTGGACCAGAACGTGCTGATCGGGACGGGGTCCGTGGTGCCGGTGGGGGATCCGTTCGTGGGTAGCGGGAGCGTGGACCCCAGCGGCCGGTTCAGCATCGACTTCGGGAACCCCATCATCCCCTTTGCCGCGTACCCACTGGGCACGGCGGGCGATGGTGGGGCCGGCATTACCTTCGAGCTGCGCGGCTTCCGGCTCGACGGGGTGACGACCTCCAGCGATGGCTTCTGCGGAAACGTTTCCGGAGACGTGCTGGTGAAAGGTGGAGACCTCATTCCGCCCAACACGCGGCTGCTGTTCGAGGGCTCGACCTTCGGCGCGGACCGAGCGCAGCTGATGACCGCATGTCCGTAACGGACGGAATGGTGCAGGGCTCCGGGTGCGAGGGGAACGCGATCAGCGGGGGAAACTCCTCGCGCCCGGAGGCAGTCGTCAGCAGCAAGAACGGAATCAGCGCGGTCTCGCAGGCGAAGACGCCACCGATGGCTACACCGCAGCGGAGCCCAGGCGCCGTTCATTGCAGGATTCACGGGCGGTGGGTCTACTTGCCTCGCTTGCCTGCTCTTTCGGAGGCCGACCGCGCGTGAGGAGCGGAACCAGGAGACTCGTCGCATGTGCGCTGCCGCTGCTCGTCGCGGCATGTGCCTCGGCGCCACCTCCGTACGATCCGTTCCGCGTTCCGCGCGATGCCTTCTACGGGTCTCTCAAGACAGTCGCCCTGGCACCGGTGGATGTGCCAGGGGTGGGCAACGAGACCGAGGCCGTCCGGAGTCGCTACGCCCGCCTGATCCAGGAGAGGCTGGAAGGCGCCGGGCTCAAGGTGGTCGGACCAGACCGAGTTGGCCCGATCATGATCGAAGAGGTAGCGAAGTTCGGGGGGCTCTATGACCCGGTCACTGGAAAGATCGACGATTCGAAGCGGAAGGCGTTCGTGCAGGCGTGCGGCGCGGAGCTGTTCGCCCAGTACGGAGTTGACGCCCTGCTCCGGGCTGACGTGCGCGTGGTGAAAGCGCACGTCAACACCGACAAGGCGCACTGGGATGGAATGACCGAGAGCTCCACCATCAGCAGCTTCTGGAACGTCTTCGTCACTCACTCGGGGACGCTCCCTGCGCTCTCGCTGGTCGTGCGACTCTCCCGCCCGAGCGGCGAGCTGCTCTACGCGCAGGCGGCGGGAATCCAGCTGCTCGCCCACATCGGCGGCAACTTCAGCGGCGGATTCGTCGACGTGCCCGACTCGGAGATCCTGACCGACCTCGAGCGCATCAAAGACTCGGTCGACCGCGCGCTGGATCCACTTCTTGGAACCACCGCGAAGCACGACGAGACGCGCCCCACGGACACCACCTCAGGCTGAGACTTGAGGCACCGACACGGTCTTCGCTGCGGGTCCCCATCGAGCAGAGCTCCCGGCGGAGCTGGAGGGGGGAAGGGATGATGCCTCAGGCCATCCGCAACATCGGGCCGGCGCTCACTCTTGCCGCATGCCTCGCGCTTACGCTGGCCTGCCCTTCGAAGGAGCCCGGTCCACCGTCCAACGCTGGACCACCGGACGCGAACTCCGGGTCGTGCGGCGGGAGTGGTGAAGAGTGCTGCGACGGCGGCATCTGCACCATCGCCGGCTTGCAATGCGAACCGGCCGTCTATCTCGGGTCGCCGGGTCTGTACGGTTACCGCTGTATCAGCTGCGGCGCGAAGGACCAGCAATGCTGCCCGGGAGTGTCCGAGGCCGATTCCTGCACCGGCTCGACGGTCTGCGTCTCCAACACCTGCACCGCCTGCGGAGAGCTGGGGCAGCCGTGCTGCCCGGAACGGGGGGCGTGCACCAACCCAACCTGCAGCACCTGCACGGCGCCGCTTTCTCTCTGCTTCCCCACGAGCGTCACCGGCCAGCCGCCGTTGGATGAGGCGGTCTGCATCGGGGCCGCGCTCAGCGACCCCGACATCCGGCCTGGGTTCCCGGCGCCGGTCGAGGGGGGGTGGGCGGCTGTCGTTCTCGACGACATCGATGGACGTCCGGGCCCGGAGATCCTCCTCTCCACGTCCGATGGCCTCTTCCACGCATTCAAGAGTGACGGCGGGTACGCGCCCGGCTGGCCCACCTCCTGGAACGCCGAAAGCGGCGCGAGCTTCTTCTCGACCGGACGTGCTTCGGAGTACACCGCGGCCCGCTCCATCTTTGCAGTCCAGTACCTCGCCAGCGGCGTTGAGCAGCTGATCGGCCTCACCGGCGACGGCAGGAAGCTCTCGGGCTGGCCGCGGGCCTACGAGGGAGTGACGCTGCCAGCCGTGGGCCCCGTGGACAGCGGCGACTGGTTGTTCTCCTGCGGGACCTATTCCGTGTACGCGTACCGCGTGGACTCGGTGGCCCCCGGGCCCGGGGTCTGTGGAAGCTTTCCCCTCGGGTGGCCGGTCAGTCCACCAGGCACTGGTCAGCTCGGTGGCCTGGCCGGTACCAGTTACCCGGCGATGGGCGATCTCGACGGAGATGGATCGCCAGAGGTCGTGGTGATCGGCGGCGCCTTCGAGCCCTGCGGACCCAGCGATTGGTGCCGCGCTCTCTGGGCGATTCGATCGGACGGGTCGCTCGTCCCCGGCCTCGCTCCGCTCCTGCTCCCCGGGCTCGTCAACGGAGACAACATGGTCGCCCTTGGCGACGTCGAAGGCGACGGAGGAGTCGAGATCATCTCCCCACCGGCGAACGACAACACATTCGGCGGCAAGTTCAGGATCCCGATCATCTCCGCACGAGGTCAGATCGTCCGGACCCTGGAGATCGTCCCCACCACGGGTGACACCTTCGCCTCTCCGCCGGTGCTCGCGGACATGGACGGCGACGGCGTGCCCGAAGTCATCGTGCAGCTCGACAACTCACTTCACGTCTTCGGCCGCACGGGTGAGCTGCCCGGATTTCCCGTCATCTTCAACATCGATCCGACCTCTGCGCCCACGGTGGTGACTCTTGGCAATTCGATTCCGGTGGTGGGCGACATCGACGGCGACGGGTCGCCGGACATCGTGCTGATGGTCGGAATCCTCAGCACACCTCTGGGCGATCTGCACGCATTCCACTCCGATGGGACGGAGCTCGCAGGTTTTCCCAAACGGTTGGTGCTCGGACCTGGAGCAGTGTCCGCCATTGCTGACCTGGACGGAGTCGGAGTCAATCAGCTCGTGGCGCGCGGGCCCTTCGACGTCTGGGTCTTCGACGTGAGTCACGGCGCGGCCACCGGCCGGGTCGAGTGGGGCCAGCTCGGGGGTGGTCCGGGGCACGACTTCATGTACGTTGCGGCCGGCGGGGGCGTCGCGGCAGGCGGGGGGCCACCGGCGTCACCGGCTTGCACCGACGTCGACGCGGGCGCCTGTTCCCCGCCCTGTGGCCCAGGGCAGGTTTGCCTGGCGCAGGATGGCGGCGCTCCGGCTTGCGGACCCTGCGGAGGTCCCTCGCAGCCCTGTTGTGCCAACTGTGGATGCAGCGCTCCCGCGGCCTGCATGCGCCAGCTCGGCAGCGCCTCAGGCTGCTGCTACCCGTGCGGGTGCAAGGACAATGGACAGGGCTGCACTCAGGCAGCGGACTGTTGCTCGAACATCTGCACCTCATCCGGCGTGCGCGGTTGCGCACCGCCGGGGAGCGCGTTCCCCGCTCCGCTCGGGCCCGACCGTGTTCCCTGCTGCGCACTCTCCTGGACGATCAACGGTTGCGAAGCCAGATGCCTCTGACGCTCCAGACGTCGGCTCGACACCTCATCCGAGCTTGAGACGACGGATCGAGTCGTGCAACGTCGTGCGTGGGACGCCCAGCCTCCGCGCCGCGCTCGCGATGTTCCCCCCCTCGGCGCGAAGGGCCTCGACGATCGCCCTCCGCTGCTCCTGCCGTGCCCGAGCCCGGATCTCTCCCACGAGGGGTGGCGGTGCGCAGCGCCCCTCGGTGACTGCACCGAGCACCGCGAGCTCCATGGAGGAGATCCGAGCCCCAGGCTCGGCCAGCAGGACCGCGCGTTCGACGAGATTGCGCAGCTCCCGGACGTTGCCCGGCCATGCATGCCTCTGCAGGGCCGCAAGCGCCTCCGAGGAGATCTCGACGCTCTTGCCGAAGCGCCGGCCGAATTCTTCGACGAAGGCCGTGGCGAGGACCGGTACGTCCTCGAGTCGCTCGCGGAGCGGTGGAAGGACGAGCAGGACCACGCCGAGCCTGTAGTAGAGGTCCTCGCGGAAAGCTCTCTCGCGGACGCGTTCTGCCAGGTTGGCGTTGGTCGCCGCGATGACTCGCACGTCGATGGTCCGGCTCGCGCTGCTGCCGACCCGCTCGAACTCTCGCTCCTCGAGGACTCGCAGCAGGGCGACCTGCGCGCGGATCGGCAACTCCCCGACCTCGTCGAGGAAGATCGTTCCCCCGTCGGCCGCCTCGAAACGACCAAGCCGCGTGCGCTCGGCGCCAGTGAATGCGCCGCGCTCGTGACCGAAGAGCTCGCTCTCCAGAAGTCCTTCGCAGAAGGCGGCGCAGTTCACTGCCACCAGGGGCCGATTCGCCCGCGCGCTCCGAGCGTGAATCTCCCGGGCCAGCAGCTCCTTGCCGGTTCCCGTTTCACCGAGGATGAGCACGGTGCTGGTCGCTGCTGCGATGGAGTCGAGCAAGGCACCCACGGCGCGCAGGCCGCCCTCGAGCCCCAGAAGGGTTCTGCCGGGATCCGACGGAGAGTGTCGCTGCATGCCGGCGTTGCAGAGCAAGGGTCGTACCCGCTGAGATCCGACGAAATCCACCCCTTCGCTGCCCGGCTCGGTTCGGGGTGTGCAGGACATTGCGCGGTCCGTGCATCGTTCAGTGCGTGCGCGTTGCGCGAGGCGCGGCAGCTCGAACGCCGGGAAAACACCGGTGGAGTGCACGACTGGAATGAATGGGAGAAAGACGCTTCAGCGTTCGATGGACGCCGCCTGCCGGAGATCGAGCGACGGAGCCGGACGTACCGACCCCCAGGACTTCTCGATCTCCGTCTTGGCGCGCAGACATTGCCCGGCCTTCACCCCTCCGGAAATGACTGCCGCACCTTCCACCGCGGCGAGGCCGAGGAGCACCACCCCGGCCTCGTGCGATACGCCCGAAAGATCCACGCATAGCGAATCGGTGCGGCAGTTTGGCTTCTGCTGGGAGACTGCGAGCGCTCCGGTCGCGGCGAGCCCGGCCGCGAGCACGGCGTCGATCACGGGGGCCGCCATCGAGCTCGTGCAGTCCCCTCCCCCACGAGCACCCGAGGCGGGAGCACGCACCGCCCAGAACGAGCACCCCGTCCCGGGAAGCGCGACGCAGGCGACGAGCAACAGCCTCGCGCAGGAATGCCGGCGACCGTTCACGATGCGGACTCCACGCCCGGCCCGAGGCCCGGCGCAGGTCGAACCGGCGGGGCTCCGGCAGGCGCAGCGTGCTTCCGGGCGTCATGGCAGCTGGAGACCTTCTTCGCGCCGACGATCGCCCCCACCGTCTCCGCCACGCCGAGCACCAGCAGACCAGCCGCCACCCCCTGGTACATCTTGTTGAAGCCCCAGGGGTCCTCCTTCGCTCCCGCGGCCATGCTCGCCGTGCCGAGCCCGACGAAGCCCGCCGCCAGCACCCCGTCCAGCACCGGCACGGCGGCCGAGGTGGTGCAGTCGCCCCCGCCGGGCACGAGCGGATCCGCTCCACGGACTGCCCAGAGCGAGCACCCTGGAACGAGCAACAGGCACAACGAGACCAAGAGCGAGCGGCGCATCAGGAGCGCTCCTTTCGCCTCGCACCTGGAGCACACGCCGTGCCCAGGCCTCCTCGGTCGTCTCGCAGCCGTATGCGGCGCCGTGGCGTGCAGGGTGCTGCACGCGGTGTGAAGGATCAGGCGTGGGCGTCGCGAAGCACCGTTCTGGCTCCCCCTGGAATGGTCGATGCAGCGGCAGCACGCGCACGACGTGGGGGTGAACCATGCACGGCTCCTCTGCTGGCAGGGCTCTGCTGCGGCAAGTGCTGCTCCTGCCGATGCTCGGCGGGCTCGCGATGACGGGCAGCGGTTGCTCGCTGCTCTTCACCCGCGGACCCGCGCTGGACCGGCAGCCGCCGGAGGCATGCACACCCTCGAATGGCTACGCAGTCGCCGACACAGCGCTGGCTGCCGTGTCCGTGGCAGCCGTCGTCGTTGGGAGCATCGCCGTCGCCCAGGGCTCGAAGCCAGGGTCGAACGACCTGAATGAGGCGGTGACCGGTGTAGGCCTGATCGGTGCCGGAGTGATCGGTACGGTGATCTTGGTCCCCTCGGCGGTCGTCGGCTACAACCGGGCCGCGGCGTGTCGGGCCTGGCTCGAAATACCCTCGCCCATCGTGCCGTCGAGCCCGTCGGGCCTAGACTGGTAGTAGCCATGGCCAAGGCGGGGGCACCCAGCACGGGCAAGCCGTTCGAGCGCGATCTCACCGAGCTCGCACGCGAGGGCCGTCTGCCGTCGATCCATGGCATCGAAGAAGACGTGACCGCGATCCAGGCGCTTCTTTCCCGCGGCACACAGCATCTCCTGCTCTCCGGTGAGCCGGGGGTCGGCAAGACCGCCCGGATCCACGCCCTCGCCCAGCGCGTTGCCCAGGGCCGGGGAGGCGAGGGACTGGAGGGCGCGCGGGTGCTGGAGCTCTCGGCCCGTGCCTTCTTCTCTCGCGCCGGCAAGGAGGAGGAGATCGGCAACTCGTGGAGCGCACTGGTCGAGCGCCTGGAGGCGCTTCCGGGACTGACCATCGTCGTGCTCCTCGAGGCGCCGCTGGCGGCGAACACGGTGCTCCTCGGGCCCCTCGCCGACTCGCTCCGTTCCAGCAGCCTGCGCTTCGTGCTCGAGGCCGATCCCCGCGGCGCCCAGGCACTCCTCCGGGGAGCGGGCGGCGTCGCGGACCTGGTCCACGTCGTGACGGTTCCGGAACCGAGCCCCGAGCGAAGCCGGGCCATCCTGAGCCAGGTGGCCGCTGGGCTGGAGACGCAACGCGGGCTGGTGATCGAACCCGCCGCCTGGGAGCTGGCCCTGCGTCTGGCCAAGAAGTACCTCCTCGCCCAGTTCGAGCCCGGGAGGTCGATCGATCTGCTCCGGGGCGCAGTGGAGGAGGCAGCCGCGGCCAGTGCCGAGAGTCTCGGCGCCGAGGGGGTGCTGACTCGCTTCTGCTCGGTTTCTCAGCTCCCGAGATTCCTGGTCGACGATGCGCTGCCCCTGGACCTTCAAGAAACGCAGGCCTACTTCAACGATCGCATCCTCGGGCAACCCGAGGCGGTGAAGGCCGTCCTCCGGACGCTGGCCCTCCTCAAAGCCGGGCTCACCGACTCCCGGCGACCGCTGGGACTCTTTCTCTGCGCCGGTCCGACCGGGGTGGGCAAGACGCACCTCGCGCGGTTGCTGGCGGAATACGTCTTCGGGTCGGCCGAGCGGCTGGTGCGGATCAACATGGCCGACCACGCCGAGGACGAC